>Ga0315271_10001533_pt1 | contig 13979 bp, 13 predicted proteins | sample C3_top_MG_FD_204664 | JGI IMG/M metagenome (GOLD analysis project Ga0315271, IMG submission 204664) | Sediment microbial communities from Yellowstone Lake, YNP, Wyoming, USA - C3_top | ecosystem: Environmental > Aquatic > Freshwater > Lake > Sediment | place: USA: Wyoming | collected 2017-08-01 | reverse complement strand
CCTCGAGGTTGTCCTCGCGGCATCCCTGGAGCTCCTCCGGCCGGGCGGGCGCCTCGTCGTGCTCGCCTATCACTCGCTCGAGGACCGCATCGTCAAGCGGTTCGTGGCCGCGGAGCGTCGCGGCTGCACCTGTCCCCCGGTCTTTCCCGTCTGCGTCTGCGGCCGGGCATCCCGGCTTCGTTCCGTCGGTCCCCAGCCGGCGGTCCCGTCCGACGCCGAGATTGCCGCCAATCCCCGTGCCCGGAGCGCCCGGCTCCGGACCGCCGAGCGGCTCGCAGCGTGAGCCGCGCCCGTCGCCGCGCAGGAGGGCATCGACGATGAGCAAGCGCCACCAGGCCAACCGGCGTCGCACGTACGGCCGCCGCCAGCACGAGGTTCGCGAGCGCCGCGACCGCGTCTGGCCCGACGGCACGGTCGAGCGCGACCTCGTCGACGACGGCTTCACGCCCGTCGAAGGGGCCGTTGCCGAGCGGCATGCGCTCCCGTACGGCGCCACCTGGCTCGGGCTGGAGTAGTGGCCGGATACGCAGGGGCACGCCCGCGCAGCGGGGTCCTCAGCCGGCGGGGCACGCCGCCCGCCGGCCGGGCGGGGGAGTATCCGCGGGCAGGGACGCTCGCCCGGCGCCGCGTGTCCGGCAGCGTCGCGAGCCGCGCTCACCGGCGGTCCGGGCGAACCGGGCTCTTCGTGGCCGGCATCGTCCTGGTCTTCGGCCTCGGCTTCGTCTCGCTGGTCCAGACGGTCCGCGTCTCCGCCAATGGCGTCGAGGTCGACCGGATCCTCGCCGATCGCGAGATCCTGCTCGCCGAGCAGGACCAGCTGCGCTCGGACCTCTACCGCCTCGGGCGCGAGCCCGCCATCCGGAAGCAGGCCCTCGACGCCGGTCTCGGGCAGCTCGTGGATCCGCTCATCGTCCCGGCCCGCTGACCCATGCTCGGCAGGACCGACAGCCGCCCGCGGACGCTGCTCGTCCTCGCGATCCTCCTCGTCTTCGGCGCGGCCTGCGTGGCGCGCCTCGGCTACTGGCAGCTGGTCCGCCATGACTGGCTCGTCGCGCAGGCCCGGGACCAGGTCGCGGTCCGCATGGAGATCCCCGCGACCCGCGGCACGATCTACGACCGCAGCGGGACCGTGACGCTGGCGACCACGATTCGCCGGGACCGGGTGGTTGCGTACCCCGCGTCGCTCGCCGGTGAAACGCCGGCGGCCAGCACGCAGCGCGCCGAGATCGCGGCGACGCTGACCGGGATCCTCGGCCTCGGTGGCGACGCCTCGGCCGAGCTCCGCGGGCGCATCGACTCCGGCAAGGCCTATGTCGTCCTCGCCCGCGGCCTCACGACCGAGCAATCGAGCGCCATCCGCGCCGCGATCGACAGCGGAGCGCTTTCGCAGGTCCGCCTGGAGCCCGAGGCCGTCCGCGTCTACCCGCTCGACGGCGGCGCCCCGAAGACGACGATCGCGGCCCACCTGCTCGGGTTCGCAAACCGGGAGGGCGTCGGCCAGTACGGGGTCGAAGGCCGCTGGCAGGAGACGTTGGCCGGCGCGCCGGCGATCGTGGTGGCGGAGCGCGATGCCACGGGCAACCCGAACCTGGAACGGGCCACGACGCTCGAGGCAGGCAGCCCCGGAGTCGACGTCACGCTGACCATCGACGCGAGCCTGCAGCTGGCCGTCGAACGCGAGGTGTACGCCGCGTGGGTGGCGGACCGCGCGAAGAGCGTCTCGGCCGTGGTCATGGACCCGCGAAACGGCGAGATCCTCGCCGAGGCCACCTACCCGTCGTACGACGCCAACGGCTACGGGGCCATCGCCTCGTCCAGCCCGGAGCGGTTCCTCGACCCGGTGGTGGCGGCCGTCTACGAGCCGGGCTCTGTCTTCAAGATGGTCACGGCCGCCACGGTCCTGGAGGCCGGCGTCGTGAAGCGGTCGTCTCACGTGCAGGACCAGGCGATCCTGCGCCTCGACGATGGCAAGGCCTTCGTCCAGAACGCCGACAAGGGCTCGAAGGGCAGCCTGACGTTCGAGGACGCGGTGGCCTGGTCGCGTAACGTCGTGATGTCGAAGGTGGCCCTCAAGCTGGCCCCGACCGCCCAGGGGGCGGCCGAGGTGCTCTACGCGATGTGGGCGAAGCTGGGCTTTGGGGCGGCGTCGGGCGTGGACCTCGCCGGCGAGGTGCCCGGCATCGTGCGCAACCCGGCCCGGACCTCGTGGCGCCAGATCGACGTCGCCAACGGCTCGTTCGGGCAGGGCGTGGCCGTGACGATCCTCCAGCTCGCCACTGCCTTCAGCGCCATGGTCAACGGGGGAATCCTGCCGACGCCGCACGTCGTGCAGCGGGTCGGGGCGGAGGCGGTGGTGACCGCGGACCGGGGCCGGGTCCTGACGCCCGCCCTCTCGGGCGAGCTCGTGAAGGTGATGCGGCGGGTCCCGATGGCCGTGCCCTTCTACCGCGACCGGACCCTGATCCCCGGCTACGTGGTCGGCGGGAAGACGGGCACGGCCCAGATCTGGGACGGCGAGAAGAAGCGCTGGAAGATCAACGTCTTCAACTACTCCTTCGTCGGGTTCGTGGGGCGACGCAGCCCCGAGGTCGTCGTCGCCGTTCGGATCGAGGAAGGCCGGCCGACGATCCAGCAGATCGGCTTCATCGAGATGCCCGTCGAGTCGTTCGAGCTCTTCCGGCGCGTCGCGACCGATGCCATGGCGACGCTCGACCTCGCGCCCGTGTCCGCCAGCCCATCGCCCTCGCCCTCCTTCACGGCCCCGTGAGCGCGGCCTGTGCGACACTCCCGGCCGTGATCACCGTGCCGGCCTCGCGGGACGACGCCGACCCGTCTCCCGCCGCTTTCCTCACCGCCGAGGATCTCGTCGCGGCCACGGGGGGCGCGCTCCTCCGCCGCTCGAATCGCCCGGTCCGGGGCGGCGCCGTGGACTCCCGCCTCGTCTCTCCCGGCTGCCTCTTCGTCGCCCTGCCCGGCGAACGCACCGACGGGCATCACTTCCTCGCGGCCGCCGCGTCGTCGGGTGCGGCGGCGCTGCTCGTGGCGCGGGCGCCGGACCCGGGCGACCTCGACGCCCTCGGCGACATCACGGTGGTCCTCGTACCGGACGCGCTCTCCGGCCTCCACGCAGTGGCGGCCGGGTGGCGCAGCCGCTTCACCCCGCTCGTGGTCGGCGTCACCGGGAGCGTCGCCAAGACGTCCACGAAGGACGCGACGGCCGCCGTGCTGGGCGCGGCGATGACGACCCTCCGGACGGAGGGCAACCAGAACAACGAGGTGGGCCTCCCGCTCACGCTCCTGCGCCTGGGGCCGGAGCACCGGGCGGCCGTCCTCGAGATGGGGATGTATGTGGGCGGCGAGATCTCGACGCTCGCCCTGCTCGGGCGGCCGTCGATCGGGATCGTGACGGCGGTGGCGCCGGTTCACCTCGAGCGGGCCGGATCGCTCGCGACGATCGAGGACGCGAAGGCCGAGCTCGTCGAGGCGCTGCCCGAGACGGGCACCGCGATCCTGAACCGGGACGACGTCCGGGTGCGGACGTTCCGCTCGCGCACGCAGGCCGCCGTCGTGACCTACGGGCTGGACCCCGGTGCCGACGTCACGGCAGAAGTCGTTACGTCGCGTGGCGTGCAGGGGATGGCGTTCGACCTCGTCGCCCGCGCCCCTCGCCCGGCACGCTTCCCCGTCGCGATCGGCGCCCTCGGCCGGCACAGCGTCCAGAACGCCCTGGCCGCCGGCGCCGCGGGCCTCGTTGCTGGGATCCCCGACGAGCGGATCGCAGCCGGCCTGGCAACGCCGTGGGAGCGGGCCTCGCCCCATCGCGGCGTGATCGTGGATGGCCCGGGGATCACGATCCTCGACGACACCTACAACGCCTCGCCGGCCGCGATGGTCGCCGCGCTCGAGGTGCTGGCGACGCTGCCGGGCCGCCCCGTGGCGGTGCTCGGCGAGATGCGCGAGCTGGGCCCCGGCCACGACGATGGCCACCGCGCCGTGGGGGCGGCGGCTGCCCGGGTCGTTGCCGAGCTCGTCGTCGTCGGCGCGCCGGCCTCGGGCATCGCGGCGGGCGCCGTCGCGGCAGGCCTCGACCCGCGCCGGGTCCACGCGGTGGGGGACCGCGCCGAGGCCGTCGCCGTCCTGCGCACCATCCTGCGGCCGGGGGACGCGGTGCTCGTCAAGGCATCCCGGGGCGCGGCGCTCGAGACGGTGGTCGAGGCCCTGCGCGCGGGCGTCCGGGCCGGGGACGCGGCACCGTGACCGTCGAGCTGATCCAGGGGATGCTCCTGGCCTTCGCGATCGTCGTCATCATCATGCCCGCCTTCATCCGCCTGGTCCGCTACGGCGGCTTCGCCAAGCAGATCCGGATCGACGGGCCGGAGGGCCACCACGTCAAGGCCGGCACGCCCACGGCCGGCGGCGCCCTGGTCCTTGCCGTCGTGATCGCCCTGGCGCTCCTCTTCGGGCTGGTCGACGCCTCGACGTTCGCACCGCTGGCGACCCTCGCCCTCGTCGGTGCCCTCGGCCTCGCCGACGACTGGCTGAACGCCCGGACCGGCGACGGGATCCGGGCTCGCCAGAAGATCCTGTGGCAGGTGGTAGTGGCCGTCTTCGCGGCGTGGCAGATCCAGGACACCTACGACATCGTGGCCATCGGCGTGCCCTTCGTCGGCGCCGTCGCGATCGAGCCGTGGGCCTACATCGCGTTCGCGGCGTTCGCGATCGTGGCCATGAGCAACGGGGTCAACCTGACCGACGGCCTCGACGGCCTCGCCGGGGGCACCCTCGTCTTCTCGTTCGTGGCCTTCCTGATCATCGCCCTCCTCAACAGCCCGGCCCAGCCGAACCTCGCGGTCCTGTGCGCCCTGCTCATCGGGGCGCTGCTCGGCTTCCTCTGGTTCAACGCCCATCCCGCCCAGATCTTCATGGGCGACGCCGGCTCGCTGTCGATGGGCGCCACGCTGGCCGTGATCGCCCTCATCACCGGGCAGATCCTCATCCTGCCGCTCATCGGCATCGTCTTCGTCATCGAGACCCTCTCGGTCGTCCTCCAGGTCGGCTACTTCAAGATCAGCGGCGGGAAGCGGATCTTCCGCATGTCGCCGCTCCACCACCACTTCGAGCTGGGCGGCTGGGCGGAGACCAAGATCACCATGCGCTTCTGGATCGTGGCCGTCCTGGCCGGGCTCCTGGGCATCACCCTCTTCCTGGCCACGCTCCAGAGGCTCGTGTGAACGGCACGGCGCGCCTCGAGCTGGACTCCCTCAGCCTCGACGCCGTGCGCGCGGGAGCTTTGGTGGACGTCCCGGCGACGGTCCTCGGGCTCGCCCGCACCGGGGTCGCCCTCGCCCGCTTCCTCGTCGACGCGGGTGCCCAGGTGACGGTCTACGACGGCAAGCCGGCCGCCGGGCTGGCCGAGGCCATCGCCGGCCTTGACGGGCGTGCCGTTACGCTGGCGTGCGGGCCCGACGTGGATCCGGCGACGGCATGGGCGGACGCGGCGCTCGTGGCCTTCAGCCCATCGATCACGCCGGGCTTCCCGACGACCGAGCCGCGCCTGCGCGCGGCGCTGGAGGTGCTGGCCGCCCGGGCCGCGTCCGGCGACGCCGGCGCCCCAGCCCTCGTGTCCGAGTCCGACCTCTTCCTGCGGCTCTGCCCCGCGCCCACGGTCGGCGTGACCGGGACCAAGGGCAAGACGACCACCGCGTCGCTGGCCGCGCACCTCCTCGCCGGCGATCCGGTCCACCCGGTGGTCCTCGGCGGGAACATCGGGACGCCGCTCGTCGACCGCCTGCCCGCCCTGACCCCCGACCACCGCGTCGTCGACGAGCTCTCCGAGCTCCAGCTGCCCAGCCTGTCGCGGGGCACGACCGTCGCCCTGTACACGAATGTGACCTCCGACCACCTGGACCGCCACGGCTCCGTCGAGGCCTACCGGCGGGTCAAGCGGCGCCTGGCCGAGCTCGTGGATCCCGACGGTGCCCTCGTCCTCAACCTCGACGACCCGGTCGTGGCCGGGTACGCCGGCCTGGGCGTGGCGCCCTCGCTCTGCTACCGCCTCGAGCGCCCGATCCCGGGCGGGCTCGGGATCCTCGACGGGTGGGTCGTGGCGGCGGGCGTCGAGCGGCTTCCCCTCGCCGGCGGCGGCGCCGCCGCGACGGGTCCCGGTGGGCGGATCCTGCCGATCGGCGAGTTCACCCTCCCGGGGCGGCACAATCTCTCGAACCTGCTCGCCGCAGTCGCCACCGGGCTGCTCTTCGGCGTCGCCCCGGACGCCCTCCGGCGGCAGGCGTCGACCTTCCGCGGCGTCGAGCACCGCCTGGAGCTGGTCGCCGAGATCGATGGGGTTCGCTTCGTCAACGACTCGCAGGGAACGCAGCCCGACGCCGTCGCCGCGGCATTGCGGAGCTTCGACGCGCCCCTCGTCCTCATCGCCGGCGGCCGCGACAAGGGGATCGACCTGGCGGCCCTCGGCCCCGTCGCCGCAGAACGGGCGTCCGCGGCCGTCCTCATCGGGGAGAGCGGGGCCGCCCTGGCGTCCCTCTTCCGGGCGGCGGGCGTGCCGCTCGTCGAGGAGGCCGGGACGCTGGCCGCGGCTCTTCCGCGGGCCGAGGCGATCGCGCGCGCGCTGCTGGACCGGGCGGGCCCGGGGACGGTGGCCACGGTGCTCCTGTCGCCGGCTGCCGCGAGCTTCGACCAGTTCCCCGACTATGCCGCTCGTGGCCGCGCCTTCAAGGACGGCGTGGCGGCGCTCGCCGCGGCCCATGCCGCGTCCATCGCGAGGAGGTGACGATGGCCCCCACCGATCGCGTGCGGCCGCCCGGCCACCGTCCCATCTCGGTGCCCCCGCGGGCCGGGGTGCGCGGCGCCTCCGTCTCGACGCGCGCGGGCAAGCCTGCCGCGCCGCGGGCGCCGGCCGCCGTGCGCTCGGAAGCCTCGGCGCTCGCGGCACCCGCCGGCGTGGTGCGGCGCCGCGGCCCGGATGCCGTGATCGTGCTCGCGGTGCTCGCCCTGACCGCGCTCGGGCTGCTGGTCGTCTACTCGTCGTCCGCGATGTCCGGCTACCTGACCTCCGGCGGCGACACGTTCCGTACGCTGGGTCCCCAGCTCATGTGGGCCGCCGTGGGGCTCGTCCTCATGCTGGTGGCCATGCGCGTGGACTACCGCTGGCTGCGCCTGGTCTCCCTGCCGATGGTGCTGGTCGCGGCCGTGCTCCTGGTCCTGGTCCAGGTCGACACGTTCCAGGTGACGGTGGGCGGCTCGTCGCAGTGGCTCAAGCTCCCGGGGCTGCCGGCCGTCCAGCCGAGCGAGCTGGCGAAGCTTGCCCTCGTCATCTACCTGGCCCACTGGATGGCGCGTCGCGGCGGCGCCGTGGCCGGCCTGCGGACCGGCCTCGTGCCGTTCGTGGTGATCGTGGCGCCCTTCGTCCTGCTGATCTTCAAGTCGCCCGACATCGGCTCGGCCGGCGTCCTGGGCATGACCGCCGTCCTGATGTTCTTCCTCGCCGGGGCCAATCCGCTCTACATCGCCGGCCTCGCAGCCGCGGCCGTCGGCGGCGCGGCGATCTTCCTCAAGGACTACCAGCTCGAACGGCTCCAGTCGTTCGCCGATCCATTCGCGGACCGGCTCGCCTCGGGCTACCAGCCCGTGCAGGGCCTGCTGGCGCTGGGGCTGGGCGGATTCTTCGGCGCCGGGCTGGGCGAGCGCGCGGCGGCCGGCGGGATCGTGCTGCCCAACGCCCACAACGACTACATCTTCGCGGTCATCGGCCAGGAGTTCGGCTTCCTCGGCGCGCTGGCCGTGATCGGGCTCTTCGCCCTGCTGGCATATCGCGGGTTCCGCATCGCCGTCGAGGCGCCGGACACGTTCGGCGGGCTCCTGGCGGCGGGCATCACCTCCTGGCTCTGCCTGCAGGCATTCGTGAACATCGGCGTCGTGGTGACGCTCATTCCCGTCACGGGGATCACGCTCCCGTTCGTCTCGGCTGGCGGCTCCTCGTTGATCGTCAGCCTTGTCGCGGCGGGGATCCTCCTGTCGGTCTCGCGCGAGACCGCGGTCAGCGGAGGTTGGAATGCGAGTGGCGATCGCGGCCGGCGGAACGGGTGGGCACATCTACCCGGCCCTCGCCGTCGCGCGCTCCCTTCTCGCGCGCCCGGCGGTGCCTGAGCTCGCCTGGATCGGCGGGCGGCGCGGCCTCGAGGCCGCGCTCGTGCCGCCGTCCGGGATCCGGCTCCGGCGGCTCGTGGTGCGCTCCCTGCGCAGCCCTGGGCGCGACGTCCACCTCGTGCTGGACCCGCTCCGCCTCGCCGCGTCCGTGCCGCAGGCGGCCTGGCTCCTGGCGCGACGGCGCCCCAGCGTGGTGTTCACGACGGGGGGCTACGTCGCCATCCCGGTCATGGTGGCGGCGCGCCTCCTCCGGATCCCGATCGTGCTGTGGGAGGGCAACGTCGTTCCGGGCCGCAGCGTCCGCGCGACTGCCCGCCTCGCCGCGGCGGTGGCCGTCACCGACCCGCAGACCTGCACCGCCCTCGCGGTCCGCCGCTGCTACGAGACCGGAACCCCGATTCGCGACCCGCGGGCCATCGACCATGAAGCCGCCCGGGAGCTGCTCGGGATTCCGCCCCGGGAACGCCTCCTCCTCGTCTTCGGCGGCTCGCAGGCGGTCCGCCGCTTCAACGGGGCCGTCGCAGAGGCGCTGCCCCGGCTCGTGGACCGGTGCGCCGTGCTCCACGTTACCGGCAACGACGGGTACCCGGACGCCCTGGCGGCCCGCGACGCGCTCCCGGAAGAGCGGCGCTCGCGCTACCGGCCCGTCCCGTTCCTGGGCGACGAGATGACGGCCGCGCTGGCCTCGGCCGACCTGGTCGTCGGGCGCGCCGGGTCCTCGACGCTCGCCGAGTGTGCCGCCTTCGCCGTGCCCCTCGTCTGCGTCCCGTACCCGCACGCGGGAGGCCACCAGCGCCGGAACGCGGAGGCCTACGCGGCCACCGGCGCCGCGCGCCTCGTCGAGGACGCGGACTTCGACGCGGACGCCCTCCTCGAGGCGAGCCGCCTGCTGGAGGATCCTGCGGCGCACCTCGCGATGAGCGCCGCGGCGCGGACCGTCGGGCGACCCGGCGCAGCGGACGCGGTGGCCGCGCTCGTCGTCGCGGCGGCGGAGCGCCGGCCTTGGCCCACGCCGGCCGAGATCGCCGATCTCGCGGCGCGGCCGGTCGGCCGGTGAGCGCCGCAGTGCCCGCGGACGCAACGCCCCCCGCCGCCGTGCCGTTCGACGCCGTCCGGATCGGGACCGAGATCCAGCGCCGGATCGGCGTCAAGACCTCGCGGGACGAGCCGCTGGCCCGTTTCACCACGATGCGCGTAGGCGGTCCGGCCGACCTCTACGCCGCCGCGCACAACGTCTTCGAGCTGCGGGCGCTCGTGAAGTTCTCGCGCGCGCGCGCCATCCCGTACACCCTGCTGGGCCGGGGAAGCGACGTGGTCATCTCCGACGCCGGCGTCCGGGGCCTCCTGGTCCACGTCCGGGCGGAGGGGCACGAGATCGTCGAGGGCCGCCTCGTCGCCGAGGCGGGCCTGCCGATGGCCAAGGCGGCGACGGTCACGGCGGAGGCCGGGCTGGCCGGCCTCGAATTCGGCCTCGCCATTCCTGGCAACGTGGGCGGCGCGGTCTGGGCCAATGCCGGCGCCCACGCGTCGGACGTGGCGGCGATCCTCGAGACGGCCCTGGTCCTCGAGGCGGACGGGAGCGAGGTACGTCTCGACCCTGCCGGCCTCGGCCTCGCCTACCGTGAGAGCCGCCTCAAGCACCCGGCGGCCGGCGCTCCGGCGGAGGTCGTGCTCGCCGCAACCTTCCGCCTCGCGCCGGAGGACCCGGCCGTGGTCCGGGGGCGCCTCGAGGAGATCCGGCGTTGGCGGAGGGAGCACCAGCCGCTCGGGATCCCCAGCGCCGGGAGCGTCTTCCGGAACCCGGCGGGGGATCGTTCCGCCGGCGCCCTGGTCGACGCCTGTGGGCTCAAGGGGCTCCGTCGGGGCGGCTCCGTCGTATCGGACCGTCACGCGAACTGGATCCTCAACGATCGCGGCGGGACGGCCACCGACGTCCGGCGCCTCGGGGAGCAGGTGCGGGCGACGGTGGAGCGCGAGACCGGCATCCGGCTCGCCTTCGAGGTGGTCTTCATGGGCGACTGGGCCGGCTGGGTCGAGGAGGTCGTGTGAGCGGCGGCGGGGCACCCGGGGGCGCGCGACCGGCCGTCGCCGTGCTCTTCGGCGGACCGTCGGCGGAGCACGACGTGTCGATCGTCTCGGGGTCGGCCGTCGCCGCTGCGCTCGCCGAGCGCGGTCACGCGGTCAGCCAGTTCTACGTGGACCTGGGGGGCGAGTGGTGGCTGCTGCCGGCGGACCACCGCCGCGGGGACCTGCCGCCCTCGGCCTACGACGACCCGGCCGCGCTGGCCGGAGCCGGCCCCTTCGCGGCGGGTGAGGCGGCGGCCGGGATTGCCGGGGCGCGGCCGCAACCGGTGGTCTTCGTCGCCCTCCACGGGCCGTACGGAGAGGACGGCACGGTCCAGGCGATCCTGGAGGCCGCCGGGCTGGCCTACACGGGTTCGGGCGTCGCCGCGTCCGCGATCGGGATGGACAAGTCGCTCTTCAAGCGGATCGCCCGGGGCGCGGGGCTCCCGGTCCTCGACTGGGTCGAGGTGGAGCGCGCCGCCTGGGACGCCGACCGGGCCGCCGTCCTCGCCGAGCTCGAGCGCCTGGCAGCGGGTGTGCCCGACGGGCGCCTCATCGCCAAGCCGGCCTGCCTCGGCTCGTCGGTGGGGATGGGGATCGCCCACCGGCCTGGCGAGCGGGAGGCGATCGTCGAGGGAGCCCTCGCGTTCGACGCGCGGGCGATCGTGGAGCCTTGCCTGGACCGCCCTCGCGAGCTGGAGATGGGCGTGCTCGGCAACGTGGCCACCGGCCTGGCCCTGATCGGTCCGGGCGAGGTGGTGCCCGGGCACGAGTTCTACGACTATGCCGACAAGTACGCCGCCGGCTCGGCGGCCCGGACGCACGCCGTGGCGGATCTCCCGGAGGCCGTGGCGCGCGAGGTCCGCCGCGTGGGCGGGGCGGCGTTCGCGCTCATCGGCGCGGCCGGCTTCGCGCGCGTGGACCTGCTCCTCGACCGGGTGTCGGGCCGGCTCACGCTCAACGAGATCAACACGATCCCGGGGTTCACGCCGATCAGCCTCTACCCGAAGGTCGCCGAGGCGGCCGGCCTCCCGTTCGGCGAGCTCTGTGCCCGGATCGTGGATCTCGGCGCGGCGGCGCGGGCGGCCCGCCCCGTCCGGCATCTCACGACGGGGGACCTCCCGCGATGACCGACGACCTGCCGGCCCGCGGCGGACGCGTGCGCCGGCGGCCCGGCCCGCGCAGGGCCTCGGGCGGCTTCTCGCCTCGCCGCGCCCTGGCGGCCCTCGCGATGCTGGCGACGGCAGGGCTGCTCTGGGGTGCGGTGGCCTCGCCCGTCTTCGCAGTGAAGGCCGTGGAGGTGGAGGGCGCGATCCTGACCGGTGACGACGCGGTCCGCGCGGCGCTCGCCCTTCCGACGCCGGCGCCGAACGCCTTCACCCTGTCCACGGACGTCCTGCGCGAGCGCCTGCTCGCCCTGCCCGCGGTCGCGGACGCGGAGGTGAGCGTCGGCCTGCCCGGGATCCTCCGAGTGCGGATCATCGAGCGCGAGCCCGTGCTGGCGTGGCGCCTGAGTGGGGCGCTCCTCCTCGCCGACCGCGACGGCCGGATCGTGGCCGACGCCGCCGCGGACACGGCCGGTCCGGCTGCCGCCGCGGCGGCGGGCCTGCCCGTGGTCGCCGACCGGCGTCCCTCGGGGGAGGCGCCCGCCGTCGGCGATCACCTTGACCCCCTCGACCTGGACGTCGCGACGCGCCTCCTCTCGCTGGTCCCGGCGGACGTCGGCGCGTCAGCGACGGCCCTGCTCGTCGGCGTCGACGAGCGGGATGGCTGGACGCTCATCCCGACGACCAAGGACCCGTGGACGGCCGTCTTCGGCTTCTACGGCCCGGAGATCCGGGGCCCGGCGATGATCCCCGAACAGGTGCGCCTGCTGCGGAGCCTCCTCGCGGGGCGCGAGGAGGATCTCCTGCGGGTGGTCCTCGCGGGACCGAGAGAGGGCACGTACACCCTGAAGCCGGCGAAGTGACCGGCGCAGACCCGGGCGCGCCGACCGCGACGGCGCTGCGTTCCGCGCCCGGGTCGGGTAGCCTTCGTGAAACGCAGTCAAGGAGGGGAATCCGGCCTGTGCTCCTGCCGCTGGCGGGCCTGCTCGTCGGGGTCCTGCTCGGGCTCGTCCTGAACGTCAATGTCGGGTTCGAGCTCTCGCGTTACTCGGCCGTCGCCATCCTGGCGGCGCTCGACTCCGTGCTCGGGGCGGTGCGCGCCGAGCTGGATGGCGTCTACGACAACCGCATCTTCGTCAGTGGGTTCGTGGTCAACACCGTCGTGGCGGTCCTCCTGACCTTCATCGGCGACCGGCTCGGGCTCGACCTCTACCTGGTTGCCCTGATCACCTTCGGGCTCCGGATCTTCCAGAACGTGGCCCTGATCCGCCGGCACTACCTCTAGGCCGCGCCGGCGGCGACGACGAGACGACGAGAGAGGAACAGGACGAGTGGAACGCGAGACGTTCGTCGGGATCGACGTCGGAACGACGAAGGTCGTGGCTCTCATCGGCGAGGTCGGCCGCGACGGCGCCCTGACCATCATCGGGAAGGGGATCGTTCCCGCGTCCGGCCTGCGCAAGGGCATCGTCGTCAACATCGACCAGACAGTGCACTCGATCTCCGCCGCCATCGAGAAGGCCGAGCGGCACGCCGGCTACAAGATCGAGCGTGCCTTCGTGGGCGTGGGCGGACAGCACGTTGAGGGCCTCAACTCACCCGGCCAGGTCGCAGTCGCCGGCCCCCGCCGCGAGGTGGCCCAGGAGGACGTCAACCGCTCGATCGAGGTGGCCCGCGCGGTGTCGATCCCGTCGACCCGCGAGGTGCTCCACGTGATCCCGCGGGGCTACACGGTCGACGGCCAGGAAGGCGTGATGAACCCGCTCGGGATGAGCGCCGTCCGCCTCGAGGTGGAGACCCACATCGTCACCGCATCGGCAACCGCCGTCCAGAACCTGACGAAGTGCGTCACCGCGGCCGACATCAAGATCGACGAGATGGTGGCTGCGGGCCTCGCCTCGGCCGAGGCCGTCCTGTCGCCGACCGAGCGCGACCTCGGCGTGGCCGTCGCCGACATCGGTGCCGGGACGATCGACCTGACCCTCTTCATCGAGGGCTCGCCCTTCCACACCGCCGTCCTCCCGGTCGGCGGCGCCAACGTGACCAACGACGTCGCGATCGGCCTCAAGACGAGCCTCCACGTGGCGGAGGCGCTCAAGGTGGATCACGGCACGTGCGACCTGGCCGGCGTGGACCCCGACGAGGTCATCAGCGTCACGGTCCTCGGCGACGAGGCGGGCCGGACCGTGGAGCGGCTCGAGGTCTGCCGGATCATCGAGGCCCGGATGCGCGAGACGTTCGAGATGCTGCGCACCGAGATCCTCTCGGCCGCGCCCGGGATGCTCCCGGCCGGCCTCGTGCTGACGGGTGGCGGGGCCCAGCTGGCGGGCGCCGCGGTCCTGGGGCGGGAAGTGCTCGACATGCCGGTGCGGGTGGCCGCGCCGGGCGACGTCGGCGGCCTCGTGGACGGCCTGCTGGAGCCGGGCTCGGCGACCGCGATCGGGCTCCTGTTGTGGGGCGCCCGCCACGTGGCGGCGTCGGAGATGACGACCTACGACTCCGCGCCGGGTGGCGGTCTCGCGGCGCGCGTCCGCAACGCGATGCGGAGCCTCTTCCCCTAGCGCCCGGGACGACGGGGGTTCCACCGGGGCGCGGCAGGGGTATACTCCGCGCCAGTCCCCGCTCCAGCGCGCCGTGCTCGCTCGC
>Ga0315271_10001532_pt1 | contig 13984 bp, 8 predicted proteins | sample C3_top_MG_FD_204664 | JGI IMG/M metagenome (GOLD analysis project Ga0315271, IMG submission 204664) | Sediment microbial communities from Yellowstone Lake, YNP, Wyoming, USA - C3_top | ecosystem: Environmental > Aquatic > Freshwater > Lake > Sediment | place: USA: Wyoming | collected 2017-08-01 | reverse complement strand
CTGGCCAAGGCCATCACGTTCGCGACCGTCAGCTACGAAGAGGGCACGCAGGCCCCCGACAGCGCGGCCTTCCGCGCCCTGCATGAGCACCTGCGCACCAGCTTCCCGCTGGTGCACGCCGCCATGACACGCGACGTGGTGGCCGGACTCTCGCTGCTGTACACCTGGCCCGGCAGCGATCCGTCGCTGGCGCCCGTGGTGCTGATGGGACACCTCGACGTCGTTCCCGTGATCCCGGGCACCGAGGCGAAGTGGACGCGCGCGCCGTTTGGCGGCCAGATCGCCGAGGGCTACGTGTGGGGGCGCGGCACGCTGGACGACAAGGTGTCGGTGCTGAGCACGCTCGAGGGGGCCGAGAACGCCATCCGCGGCGGCTTCAAGCCCAAGCGCACCATCTACCTCGCGTTTGGCCACGACGAAGAAGTGGGCGGCAGCGGCGCGCGGGCGCTGAAGGCGGAACTGCAGAAGCGCGGCATCAAGGGCCCGGCGCTGGTGGTGGACGAGGGCGGCGCCATTGTGCCGGGGGCGATGCTCGGCACGGAAGGCACGCTGGCGCTCGTGGGCGCGTCGGAGAAGGGGTTTCTCTCGCTGCAGCTCACCGTGCAGGGGGCGGGCGGCCATTCATCAACCCCGCCGGCGCACACGGCCATCGGGCGGCTGGCCACCGCCATCACCAAGCTCGAGGCCTCGCCGTTCCCGCTGGTGCTCGATGGCCCCACCAGGGAGATGCTGGAGCGCGTGCGCGGCGGCATGGGACGCGGCGCACGCGTGGCGCTGAGCAACCTCTGGCTGCTGGGACCGATGGTCGCCAAGGGGATGGCGGCCAAGCCGTCTGGCGCGGCCATGCTGCGCACCACCACGGCGGTCACCATCGTCAGCGGCGGCGTGAAGACCAACGTGCTGCCCATCGAGGCGAAGGCCACGGTGAACTTCCGCATCCGGCCGGGCGAGACCATTGCCAGCGTGACGGAGCGCGTCACCAGGATCATCGGTGACACGGGGGTGAAGATTGCCGCCGTCGGGTTCAAGACGGAGCCGTCGGCGGTCAGCGATCCGAACGGGGCGGGATTCAAGGCCATCGAGAAGTCGCTGCGTGAGGTCTTCCCGGTCCAGAAGCTCACCGTTGCGCCGTATCTCGTGGTCGGCGGCACGGATGCCCGCAACTGGTCGGATCTCAGCAACCAGACGTTCCGGTTCCTGGCGGCGCCCATGGAGGAGGATGCCCTCACGCGGGTGCACGGCACCAACGAACGGGTGGCGCTGGGGGCCTACATCACTGCGGTCCGCTTTTACGAGCGCCTGATCAGGAACACCGACGGGCTCTGAGGCCTCGGCCGGCGGGGTGGCGCGCCACGGCTATCGGGTGGCGCGCTTGCGGGCTTCGGTCAGGTAGCCCGGCTCCACGTCCAGCAGGTTGGCGATCTTCCGCAACATCGCGGCCTCGTTGGCGTCCTGCTTGCCATCCGAGAGGATCACGCCCCACATCACCTCGGCGAGCACCACGCGCTGCCCGACGTCGAGATGGTCGCGCATGACCTGCGTGAACTGGAAATGATCAATGGCCTTCCTGCGCTCCTCGTCCGCGAGCGCCAGCAGCCCCTGCACGCTGTCGGCGCCGAGGTTGAAGTGGCGTGAGAGCGCCGACTCGATGTGCCCGCGCTCAGGCGGGGTGAACTCGCCGTCCGCATACGCGAGTTCGAGCAGCAGCGCCGTCGCCGCCAGCTGGATCTCGTCGTGCGGCGACTCGGCGTGGTCCATGCGCATTTCCACGGACCGGCGCTGGCGAATGAACTGGCGAAGGGCATCTATCATCTACCCAATGACGACGGAGCGAGCGAAAAAGTCTCGCTTTTCGGGCAGCTCAGTCCGTGCGTTCAGCCATCACGTACAGCGTCTGCCCCAGCAGGTACCGGTGCCAGCCCGTGGCCGTGAGGATCCACTCGAGCGTCGAGAGAATCCGGGGTCTCACGACGAGCCGAGCGAGCGGGCCGGGGAGATGCACCGCCACGCGCGTGGAAAGCTGGGCCCGCACCCATGACCGCACGTGGAACGCCGTCAGCGGCTCGTTGGCGGCGCGCAGCACGCGGAAGCCGAGCGCGGGGAAGCTTTTCCGCACGACGTCGAGCGACCATCGGGAAATGTGATGTGGGGGCCGGTCGAGGATGTTGTCCTCGCGGCCGAGAAAGCTCTCGGTGTTGGGCAACCCGAGGAGCAGGCGCCCGCCTGGCCTCAGCAGCGCGCGTGCCGCGCGGAGGTGCGCGCCCGGACTGGGCACGTGCTCGAGGACCTGAAAGCTGCAGACGACGTCGAAGGCGCCGGCCTGCTCGGCAGCCACCGTCTCCAGCGCACGCGCTTCCACCGGCAGGCCGCTGGCACGGGCACTGCGCACCGCGTCGGCGTTGAGCTCGAGCCCCAGCACGGTCGCGTTGCGGTCACGCATGACCCGCGCCACAAAGTCGCCCCGGCCGCAGCCCGCTTCGCACACGCGCGCGCCCGGCGCGATGTCGCGCAGCGCCTCGTCGTACTCCCACTTGTCGGCCAGGTAGTACCACGGGAAGCGCTGCAGCTGCTCGTACAGCGCGGCCGTCCCCGAGGTCTCGGGGGGATAGAACACCAGGCCGCAGGCGCCACAGCGCCACTGCGGGATCTCTGGCAGGCCCTGCAGCTCTCCGCCGATGTCCAGGTCGAGCCATTCGCGCCACTCGGCACGGATTGTCGCGCGCTGCAGCGTGCGGTCGCGCGTGACGAGCGTCGAACCGCAGAGTGGACAGGGTGGGGACGTGACGGGCACGGCCGGAAGATACCCTCGTCCTGCCCCGCACGCGCCCTTGCCGGGCACGCACCTGCCCACGCACCTTGCACGTGATGCCAACCCGGTACCCTGTCGCCCTGTTCGCGCACCGCCGAGCCACGGTCCTCAAGACGGTGCTCGAGGCGCTGCAGCTGGCGGGCGTGCCGCGCATCTACGCGTATGTAGATGGGTCGCGCGGCCCCGGTGATGCCCCCGGCCGCGATGCCGTGCTCGAACAACTCGCCGCCATCCGCTGGGCGGAGGTCATCGTCACCGCCCGTCCGACCAACGTGGGGGTCTACGCCTCGATCTGCGGTGGCCTCGACGACTTCTTCGCCAGGGAACCCGCGGGCATCGTCATCGAGGAGGACGTGCGCCTCGCGCCCGGCGCCTACGCGTGGATGTGCGAGGCGCTCGATCGCTACGCCGACGAGGCGCGCGTGGCCGCCGTGAGCGCGTGGGCCCACCTGCGCTTCATCCCGCCGCACATGGACGGGCCGTGGTTCTCCGGGCGCTGGTCGGTGTGGGGCTGGGGGGCGTGGCACCGCTCGTGGACCCTCATGCAGGAGCCGGCGGACGCGTTGCTGCAGCGACTGGCGCGCGAAGGCATTGATGCGGCGGCGTACGGCGAGGACGTGGTGACGCTCGCGCGCGCTGGGCACTGGGATGCCCACTTCGCGCTGGCGTGCTACGGCGCGCGGGCGCTGACGGTGTATCCGCCACGGAACCTCGCCGATCATCTGGGCGTGGGCGGTGACGCGACCAACCAGCGCGACGCGGCGCAGTGGCGCAGCGTGCCGGCCGCGCCCCTCACCGAGCCCTGGTCCTGGCCCGCGGCGGTCGCTGAACACCCCGACAGCGCCCGCCTGTGGCGAATGGCCGCCGTGGCGGACGCGGCAGATCCACCACACAGCCTGCCGGCGCGTGCGCGGCGAACGCTCGGCCGCGTGGTGCGCCGCATCCGGCGCAGCTGGCCGCGATGGCCCGACGCCTTGCTGCTGCGTGCGCTGCTGTTGCTGTTTCGCGCACGCGGACGCCCCGCGTTCGATGACGCCGCCTCGCACGGCTCCACACCGGTGCGGTACCTGTGGCATGCATTCCTCAAGCGCCACCGCGACGCGTTCTTCGGCCGTGGCCTCGAAATAGGCAATGCCAACACGCTCGCGGGCATCGGCGGTGGACGCCTGACGGCGCGGGAGGTGCTGGACGTCACGGCCGGACCGGGCGTGACCCATGTGGCTGACCTGCAGGCGGGGTGGGCGCTGCCCGAGGCGCGCTTCGACGTCTTCGTCAACCAGTTCACGGTGCACCTGCTGCCCGACGACCGCGCGGCCCTGTGGCACTCCCTGCGCGTCCTGCGGGCCGAGGGTACGCTGTTCGTCACCTTCCCATGCGCGTCGCAGGTGGCTTACGGCTTCGACTATCAGGACCATCACGTGGACGTGATGCGCTCGTACGCGCTGCCGGGTGTGCGGGCGCTCCTGATGGAGTTGGGGATCGACGACGCGCACGTCACGCTCGAAACACTCGGCGGCGCCGGGGCGATGGCCGCCTACCTGCTGGGCATTCCGGTGGAGGCCATGCCAACCTCCGTCGTCGAGCGGCAGGACACCGAGGCGCCGCTGCTCATCGCCGCACGCATCACCAAACCCGTGCACTGGACGCCCCGCTGGAATCCCGCGCGGTGAGCGCGCGCCGGCCCTGAAACGACAAAGCCCCTCGCGCGTGCGAGAGGCTTTGTGTCGTCGAGCGGGCTACTTGTGCGACAGCGTCCAGACGTAGGCGGCGAGCGCCTGCACCTGCGCGTCGGTGTAGTTGGCCGGCCCGCCGCGCCCGCGCATCGGGAACTTGTGCGCCGGATCCTTGATGGCCTCCTTCGCCACGCCGTCGGTGATGACCTTCACGATCTCGTCGTAGCTCCCGGTCTTGAGCTGCAGCCACTTCTTGCCGTCGAGCGCCGGGGCGTTGGTCGCACCCACGCCGCCCTTGCCGTGGCAGCGCTGGCAGGTGCCGTAGTTGAAGAGCGAATCGCCCAGCGTCACGTTGGCCGTCGTCACCTGGGCCGGCTTCTTGGGGCCATTGTTCCAGGGCAGGTTGTGGCAGGCGGCGAGCGTCAGCAGGGCCGCGACGGCGAACGTGCGCTGCAGGATCGAGGGAAGGCGCATGGGTGAGCTCAGGGTTGGGGGACGACGAAGGACCGGCTGCTGGCACGGAGCCGAACTTGCTGCGAACATTGTACGACAGTCGGACTACGCGCACCACTCCCGACCGTTGAACCGGCGCGAACAATTCCGGCCCCGTGCGCATTGGCACGGGAGACCCTCTGGCCCCGGCCCATGACCGATACCCGCCGTCCCATCGCGATGCGCCCCTGGATCAACCTGCTCTCGGTGCTGGCCACCATCACCGTGAACGCCCTGGCCAACATCATTCCGTTCAACGGGCAGAACACGGGACAGATCTCCGACCGCTTCAAGGTCTATTTCGTGCCCGCCGGATATGTCTTTGCCATCTGGGGGCTCATCTACATCGCCTGGCTGGCCTTCTGCGTCTACCAGCTGCTCCCCGCGCACCGTGAGCGGCCGCGCTTCCGGGCGCTGGGGTACTGGTTTGTGCTCAGCGGCGTGCTCAACTCGCTCTGGCTGGTCTGCTGGCACTACAACCAGTTCATCCTGAGCCTCGTCGTGATGGTGCTGCTGCTCCTCACGCTCATTGCCTGCTACATCAAGCTCGGCGTCGGTCACACGCGGGGGAGCACGGCCGAGCGCTGGTGCGTGGACGTGCCGTTTGGGCTGTACCTGGGCTGGATTTCCGTGGCGACCATCGCCAACGTCGGCGACGTGCTGTACCTGGTGCAGTGGAGCGGCTGGGGCGTGGCGCCGCAGGTGTGGACCGTCCTGATGCTCGTCGTGGCCACGCTGCTCGGCGCGGCGATGGTCTGGTTCCATCGCGACACCGCCTTCGTGCTGGTGCTCGCGTGGGCATTTGTTGGTATCGCCAAGATGCACACGAGCGCCAAGGCCATGCCCGATGCGGGCCTGGTGGTGCAGGCGGCATGGGCGGCGGCGGGTGCGGCCATGGTGCTGGCCATCGTCTCGGTGCGCGCGCGCCTGCAGGCGGCGCGCGCGACCGCCTAGGCCTTCACCACCGGCGTCGCCTCGAAGTCGAGCGCCAGCACCGAGCACACGGGGTCGCTGGCGCGCTCCGGCAGGTTGATGACAACGCCACCGTCGGTTTGCCGGGCGCCGAGCAGGTGCCGGCGGCGGTCGCCCAGCATCCGCGCGTGCGGTAGCGATTGCAATCCCGGCAACAGCAGCTCGCGCTGCGCCGGCCACTCGGGCAGGAAGCAGTTGAGCCGCTTGTCCGCGCTGGTCACGCGAAACGGCAGGCCCTCGAATGGCGACGCCTGCGTGGCGTGAATGGCCTCGCCGTGGAGCTTCATCCAGCGGGCGAGTCCCTGCAGGCGCTCCACGCTCTCCGGCGGCACGCTCCCGTCGCCGGTCGGGCCGATGTTGAGCAGGAGGTTGCCGCCCTTCGAGGCGGTCTCCGCCAGCAGGCCCACGAGGGTCGGCACCGACTTCCAGTTGTGGTCGGCGCGGTTGTAGCCCCAGTTGCCGTTCATGGTGATGCACGATTCCCAGTCCACGCCCGGCAGGCCGCGGTCGGGCACCTTCTGCTCGGGCGTGCCGAAGTCGCCGAGCGCGGGGCGCGAGAGCGTGGCGTCGAGGCCGTTGGCCGGCTGCTTGGCCACGCGGCTGTTGAGCAGTGTGTTGGGGGCGAGCGTGTGCACGTGCTCCACCAGCGCGGCGCCCAGTTCCGGCGTCCACGTGCCCTCCCACTCGCCATCGAACCACATCACGCCAATGTCGCCGTACTGCGTGAGCAGCTCCTCCACCTGCGCGTGCAAGTATTTGACGTACCGGTCAAATTGTGCGCCGGTCGCCGGGCGGCCGGCCGCTTCCCACTCGCGGCGCGGCAGGTAGTCCGGGTGGTGCCAGTCCATGATGGAGTGGTACCAGCAGGGCACCACGCCGTGACGCCGGCAGGCGTCGGCGACCGCGCGCATGATGTCGCGGTGGTAGGGCGTGCGCGCGACGTTGAAGGTGCCCTGCTTGGACGGCCAGAGCGCAAAGCCATCGTGATGCTTGGTGGTGATCACCAGGTACTTCATGCCCGCCGCCGCGGCGAGCGAGGCCAGCTGGTCGGGGTCGAACGCCGTGGGGTTGAAGCGGTCCAGCAGCGTGTCGTACTGGTCAATGGGAATCTGCGCGTTGTTGCGGATCCACTCGCCGTAGTCGGTGCGGCCATTCCACTCGCCGGCGAGCATCGAGTACATGCCGAAGTGGACGAACATCCCAAACCGGGCCTCGCGCCACCATGTCATGCGGTCGGCCGCCGGTGCGGAGCCGTCGGCAAGGGCGAACGGGGCGGGGTGCGCCAGTAGCGGGCGGCTGGCGAGCGAGAGGAGCGTGGCCTGCGCGCTCGTGCGAAGGAAGTCGCGGCGTTGCATCATGGTGCACAAGTCTACAGGGGACCATCCCGACCCGCGACCTCGCCGCTCGGCGCCGGTGCGCACCCTGAACGCCCGGTTGCCGCGCGGCGTAATCCTGATGGCGCTCGTGGGCGCCGCTTGCAGATCCTGACCTCATCCCGAGAGCTCGCGTGATCCGTCCCATCGTTGCCCTCCGTGCCGTGCTCGCGCTCGCCGTCGTGGCCGCCAGCGCGTCCGCCCAGAAGTCCCGGGCCGCCGAGAAGCCCGTCTGGCCCGATGAAGGTCCGGCCACGTGGGCGCCGCGCCCGACGGTGGCGGCCATCACCGCCAACGACCTGCGCACGCGACTCTACGGACTGGCCGACGACTCCATGCTGGGGCGCCGCATCGGCGAACCGTCCAACTACAAGGGCACCGAGTACATAGCGCGCGAGTTCAAGCGGCTGGGCCTGAAGCCGGCCGGCGACAACGGCACCTGGTTCCAGGACCTCGCCTTCGGGCCCGTCGGTTACGACAGCGCGGCGTCGCGCCTCATCATCGGCACCGCCGCCGCGGCGCACGTGAAGGACTGGATCCCCACGGCGCCGCAGCCGGCCCTTGGATTCTCCGGCAAGGCGGACCTGGCCAACGTCGCGACGGTCTTTGCGGGCCGCTGGGGCGACACGGCGGTCGCGCTCGACCCGGCGATGTTCCGCGGCAAGATCGCCGTGTTCATCGCGGCCCCGGTGCGCGAGCGGCCGGCGCCGGTGATTCCGCGCTGCGACTCGGTTCCCGACAAGTTCGGCGCGGCCGCCGCGGCACTGGTGGAAGCCACGCAGCCGCGCACGCGGCCCGCCGCGGCAGGTAGCGTACGTGATGTGCGTGCCCGCGCCGCGGGGGCGGTGGGCGTGCTGGTCATCGGGCTCGAGGCGCTCCCGGCGGCGACCGTCAGCGGGGCCTTCGCCAAGCGCATGGCCATGGAGCCGGCGCCGAGTGCGGCAGCGTCCATTGCCGGCGCCACCATTTCGCAGGCGGCCGCCGCGCAGCTCTTCGGCAAGCCGGCCGCACAGCTCGCCGTTGGCGACGCGGGCCAGGCCGTGAGCGCGCACTGGAGCTGGGACTACCACATGTCGGCCACGCCGGCGCGCAACGTGATTGCCATCCTGCCGGGCTCCGATCCGGCGCGGGCGGCGGAATACGTGCTCGTGGGCGCGCACAACGATCACATGGGCGTCAACGGCACCTCGGTGGACCACGATTCGCTGCGCGCGGTCAACACGGTGACGCGCCGGCAGGGCTCCAACGATCCGGTCTGCCGGCCGACGGCCGAACAGCAGCATCGCATTGACTCGCTCATCGCCCGCGCCCGCGCGATTCGCGCGCCGCGCCGCGATTCCACCATGAACGGCGCCGACGACGACGGCTCGGGCACCGTGGTGCTGCTCGAGATCGCCGAGCGGTTTGCCACCGAGAAGCCGGCGCGCTCCATCATCTTCGTTTCCCACCAGGGCGAGGAGGCCGGCCTGCTCGGCTCCAAGTGGTTCGTGGACCATCCCACCATTCCGCTGACGTCCATCGTGGCGGCGCACAACATGGACATGGTGGGGAAGGGGCGCGCCGACCAGGTGAAGTTCGGCGGGCCGGCCTCCATCCAGATGCTCGGCAGCCGGCGCCTGTCGCGCGAGTTCGGCGACATCATTGACTCGGTGAACGCCACCCGCGGCGAGGTGATGGCCATCGACAAGTCATGGGACGTCACCGCCAACCCGATGAACCGCTTCTGCCGCAGCGACCAGGTGAACTACGTCAGCAAGAACATTCCCGTGACGTACTTCTCACTCGGCTACGCGCAGGACTACCACATGGTCACCGACGAGCCGCGGTACATCGAGTACGAGCACGCCGCGCGCGTGGGGCGCTTCATTCACGACATCATGTGGGCGGTGGCGAACCGCAAGGACCGACCGGCCATCGTCGGCCCGGATCCGTCGTATCCGAGTTGCGGGCGGTAAGAGCAGACGGCAGACGGCAGAGACTACGCACGAAGGGCCCGGCGATGGTGCGCCGGGCCCTTCGTTTGTTACCGTCTACCGTCTGTGGTTGCCGTTACTCGCCCTCACCCTGGCGCGTGCCCTTGGTCTTGTACAGCTCCGCGTCGGCGCGCTCGATGGCTTCCTCCATCGGCAGCGACGGATCGAGCTGGCTCACCCCGACACTCGCCCGAATGGCGAACTTGGCCGTCGGCGGGCGCAGCACCGAGATGGCGCCGGTCAGTCGCGCCCCCAACTGCGTGGCCGCCGCCTCGCCGCCCTCGCCGATGAGCGCCACGAACTCGTCGCCGCCCCAGCGCGCCACAATGTCCGACTCGCGCAGGATGCTCTTGAACGCCTGCGCCACGACCCGGATGGCGATGTCGCCGGCCGCGTGGCCATGCTCGTCGTTGATCTGCTTCAGCAGGTCAATGTCGGCGAACACCACCACCGGGCTGCGCTTCTCGCGGCGCGCGCGCGCCACTTCCGACTCGGCGAAGAACGCGAAGCCGCGGCGGTTGGCCAGGCCCGTGAGCTCGTCCACCAGCGCCAGCGCGTGCAGGTCGCGCTCGTAGCGCAGCTGCTGCGTGATGTCGCGCGCCAGCACCACGATGGCGGGCCGGTCGTGATACACGCAGGGACTCGCCGTCAGCTCGACGTCCACGAGCCGGCCAGTCTGGCTCCTGAGCTGTCCGCGCAGGCGATGCGCCTTCTCGGCGCTGGTGACGCCGGGCGGCGCGTCGAGCACCGCGCGGAACTCCTCGGGCACGAAGTCGTGCAGCGTGCGTCCGCCGAGGGTCTGCTCGTCGTGGAACCCGAGCAGGCGCGCGGCGGCCAGGTTGGCAAAGCGGATCTTTCCCTCCGCGTGCACGAGCACCGCGTCGGGTGACAGGGCGAGCAGCTGGCGATAGCGCGCCTCGGTCTCCTTGAGCCCGCGCACCTGCGCGTACGCACGGTACCGGCCGGTGTACAGCCAGGCTGCGGCCAGCAGCGACACGCTGAGCGCGACGTACAGCCACTGCTGCGGCATGCCGCCCCGCCGCTGCGGCACGTTGATGTCGTCGCGTGTGCGCGGCACGATCTGCCAGATGAGCGGGTCATCGGTGTTGTCGCGGTACGACGAGATCACGCCCGCCACCGTGACGCTGTCCTCGTATTGCACGCGCGACAGGTCAATGGGCTCGCCGTGATTGGACGGCACCCAGATGGTGAGGGTGCCGGTGTTCTCGGGATTCAGGTCGCGCAGCCGCAGGTACTGGCCCCCTTCGCTCTGCCCGAACCCTGCCACCCGGCCGTTCACGCGCACCAGCCGGCCCGCGTACCGGGGCAGCAGCTCATGGTCCACCGCGATGGTGACCGGCGGCGTGACCGCGCGCGCGGTCGGCACGACCACGAGCGAGGAGCCGACGATCTCCAGGTTGCCGCGGTAGGTCTTCACGACGCCGCTGGCCACCACGCTGTCGCCCACATGCACGTCGGCCTCGATCGTCCGCGAGAAGATCCGGATGCCGCCCGAGGCATCTTCCATTGCGATGTCGAACACCGTGGACTGCAGCTGCCCGGAGCCAGCGGTCACTCGACCGGCGACGGTCACCGTGTCGCCCGTGTTGAGGGACTTGATTGCCTGCGCGATCGGAAGGACGGGCCGTGGTTTCTGGGCGGTGGCCGGCGTCGGACACGCACCGAGAGCGAACGCGATGGCCGTCGCGCTCGCAAGGAACAACCTGCGCATTGTGCGGAATGGTGGGGGGAGCCATTGGGCCGCGTATTTCACGGCCGCGCAAAATGTAGCGAACCGGACGCCGGGCGAAAGGGCAGATGGCGAGATCGCGAGATCGCAAGTACGAAGGGGGGCCCGGTGGAAGTAGCTTCCCCGGACCCCCCCTCTACGTACTCGCGTTCTTGCGTTCTCGCGTTCTTGCGTTCTTGCGTTCGTGCGTTCCTCCTACCGTCCCGCCTTCCCCGCGTCCAGATCGTTCCAGTTCATCAGCGCGTTGAACCCGAACGAGTACGTGCCCTGCGTCTGCCAGCGCCAGAACGGCCGGATGGCGAACATCACCACGTGGCCCTTGCCGAGCGGGGCGTCCACCAGCTGCGCGCGCCCGCTGAGCGCCTGGCCGTTGGCCAGCGTGCCCGAGAGCAGCATGTCGTCGGGGTTGGTCGGGAACGACAGCACCACGCGCGGGCGCTCGCCCGCGGCGGCGCCACCGCCAAAGCCGCCGCCTCCGGGGCCACCCGGGCCACCCGGGCCACCGGCCGCCCCGCCGCCCTGTCCGCGCCCGCCGCGTCCCGCGGCGGCATCAGCCGGTGCCGGCGCTGCACCGGTTGCGTCCCACGGCGACAGCTTGATCGGCGCCGCCATGGGCGTCACGTTCTGGCTCTGCGACGACCCGCGGCCGAAGCCGCCAAAGCCGCCGCCCGCCACGCCGCCCGCGTTCAGCACCGGCGCGGTGTTGAAGTACACCGGCACCTGCGTGCCGCTGTAGCCGTACGCGAGCGGGCTCTTCTTGTCGGCAATGATGCCGCGGATGATCGAGCCGCGCACGAACAGGTCGGCCGGTGTCTCCACCGTGACGCCCGGCGTCAGGTTGTACTCCGGGAAGACCGTGGAGGTCGCGCCCTCGGTGATGAGCGTGCCGCCCTCCTGCACGAACTTGTACAGGTTCATCAGGCCCTCGAGCGCCATGCCGCCCCGAATGTCGTCGGTCTGGTCGGGCGACCCGAGGTTGGGCGTCTCCGCCGTCTTTTTGTAGGGCAGCGGAGTGGTTCCGGTGCTGGGCACCCCGGCCACGATGGACTGCGCCGTGCCGCCGACGTGCGGGAAGATGACCACGTCGAACTTGGCGCGCAGGTCGGTCATGGTGCGCAGCGACTTGTCGCCAAAGTACGTGTACGGCACGCCGTAGTGATCGAGCGCGGCGCGCACCCAGCCTTCGTCCTGCGTGCGCGACCAGCTGTGCACGTACGCAATGCGCGGCACGTCGAGGTCGTGCGCCTTCACCGTCGGTGCGGCGGCCAGAGCGTGGCCGCTCAGGCCGAGCGCCTTGAGCTGCGGTTCCAGCTTGGCGCGGTCCGCGTTGGCAATGATGAACGAACCGGCGGCAAACTTGCGGCCGCCCGCCTCGAACTCGTCCTCGGCGGCCTGCATCTTCACGTCGGCGTTCTTGAAGCGGAACGTCACCAGGTTGTTGTCGCTCGTGGCGTCCACCACGATGGTGCTGCCCGTGCCCTCCACGCCGCCGGCCGCCACGACCTCGCCCTTGATCGGCGTCATGGCCTGAGCCAGGATGGCCTTGTCGCCGATGGGCGTGATGGTGAGGTCGCGCATCAGCGGGAAGGTCCACCCCGTGTCGTCGTATGGCGACGGGTTGGCGGGCGGATAGTTCTGCAGCGAGAAGTACATGTCGGCCAGCGTGCGGTACGGCTGGTCGGCGCGGATGATGTAGTCACCCGGCTTCACGTCCACGGTGCCGGCCTTGAAGGCCGTCGTGGCCCGGTGGAACTCGAGGCCCTGCACCATGAGGTCGTTCACCGCGTCGGCCGCGTCGGCCTTCTTGTTCTGCCCGGCCGGGATGACCCACGCGTACACCGGGCCGTTCTTGCCCTTGTCCACCGAGCGCTTGTTCTTGAGCCAGTAGTTCTCCAGGTACGTCGTCCGGTTCTTCGCCACGTGGCTCAGCGAGAACAGGATGGCCGATTCCTGGATGTTGGTGTTGTTGCGCGGGCCCCAGTTGATGGTCTGCAGGGGCGGGTTCGGGCGGAACCACTCGCGGCTGGTCGTCGTCGCCGGCGGGCGCACCACGTAGTTGTCGGGGCCGTAGCTCTGCACCTCGTAGAAGCGCCCAGTGCTGTTGTGCGAGTGCGCAATGAAGAACATGTAGTTCGGCACCCAGCCGTCGTAGAACCCGTAGGTCCACACGCCCGGCACGCCGCGCTTGGTCATTTCCATCACGTCGTTCTGCGCCAGCGTCCACCACTCGTCCACCGTGATCGGGTCGAGCTGCTCGTTGTACGGGCCGCTGCCCGTCGAGGCGTACAGGTACGTCACCGACTCATGCAGGTCGTGCATGATGGTCGGGGTCCACTCGAGGAACGTCTTGGTGGTGTTGCGCGTGAGGGCCAGGAACTGCCCCATGCCGTCGCGGTTGTTGTCGTGCTGCACGTACTTGCCCCAGTACATCAGGGGCAGCCGCGCCTCGCCCGCGGGGCGCTTCTTGTTGAAGTAGTAGGTGTCCACCTGCTTCTCGCGGCCGTCCACTTCGATGACCGGCGTGATGAAGGTGATGACGTTCTTGCGGATGTTCTGGTAGAACTCGCCGTCGTCCACCACCAGGCGGTACGCCAACTCCATCAGCATCTCGGGGCCGCCGTTCTCGGGCGAGTGCATGCCCGACGTGATCCAGTAGATGGGCTTGGCGGTCTTCAGCAGCCGCTGCGCCTCGGCCTCGCTCGTCTTCCGCGGGTCGGTGAGGTCGTGCAGCATGCCCTTGTACTTGTCGAGCTGGGCAATGGTGGACTCGTCGCCGATGGCGAGCATCACCATGTCGCGCCCTTCCTCGGTCTTGCCGATCGTCCAGAACTTCGCGCGCCCGCCCGACGCCTTGGCCACGGCCTCGAGGTAGCGGTGGATGTCCTTGGCGTACGTCAGCTCACCGGGCGTGCCGACGATCCGGCCCAGGAACTTCAGCGGCG
>Ga0315271_10001531_pt1 | contig 13986 bp, 9 predicted proteins | sample C3_top_MG_FD_204664 | JGI IMG/M metagenome (GOLD analysis project Ga0315271, IMG submission 204664) | Sediment microbial communities from Yellowstone Lake, YNP, Wyoming, USA - C3_top | ecosystem: Environmental > Aquatic > Freshwater > Lake > Sediment | place: USA: Wyoming | collected 2017-08-01 | reverse complement strand
GAATTCGACCTGAACGCCGTCGCCTCGCTGCGCTCGTTCGACCCGGACACGCAGCGCTCGACGGGAGCGCTGGCCGCCGCCCTCCTGCCGCCGATGGCGCTCACGCCGGACACGCGCGCGACGCGGGAGGCCGCGCAGCGCGTTCTCGCAGCCTGCCGGACGGCCGACGACGACCCGCCCGTCCCGCGAGACCTCTCGCTCGCGCGGAAGAACGACGGCCTCGAGGAGATCCTCCCGCTTCTCGACGGGCGCGACGCGGCGCACGTCCTCGACCACGCGCCGTCGCACGTCGTGGCGGTGGACGACGCCGATGCGGTGGCCGCCGAGTTGGGCCGCGCGGCGGACGTCCTGCGCCTCGACTACGAGAAGGCGCGCTCCGCCGGCCGCGTCGCGCCCGATCCGGCGCGCCTCGCAGGGGACGCGGGCCGCCTCGCCGAAGAGGTCGCGCGGCGGACCGTCCTCGCGCTGGCGCCCGCCGTGCCCGCAGGCGAGACCGTCGCCATCGGCGCCGAGTCGGTCCTCTCCTTCGAGGACCGCCTGCCGGACGCCCCGAAGGAGATCGCCCGCGCGCGCCGCGACGGCCTCGCGGTAGTGCTCTCGGCGGCGTCGAAGGGCGAGCGAGAGCACGTCGAGCGCCTCCTCGCCGAGTACGAGGTCGACCACCAGGGTGCGGACTCCGACCCGACCTCGCCGCTCGCTCCGGGCGCGTGCCGCGTCGTCTCGGGCGGCCCGCGCTCGGGTTTCCTGTTCCGTTCCGCGGGAGTTCTCCTCCTCACGGCTTCGGACCTCTTCGGCGAGCCGCGGACCGCGGCCGTGCGGCGCAAGTCGGCGTCGGAGGCGTTCCTCTCGGACCTGCGCGACCTCAACGTCGGGGACGTCGTCGTTCACCGCGACTACGGGCTCGGGCTCTTCGCGGGCCTCGCGTCGATCGACGACGCCGGCGCCGTGCGCGAGATGGTCGACTTGCGCTACGCGGGCGACGCGAAGCTCCTCGTCCCGGTCGAGCGGCTGGACCTCATCCAGAAGTACGCCTCTGCGGGCGACGGGCCCGCGCCCGCGCTCGACCGGCTCGGCGGAGCCGGCTGGGAGAAGCGGAAGTCCTCCGTCCGCAAGGCCGTGAAGGACATCGCGGACCAGCTTCTGAAGCTCTATGCGCGCCGGGCGGCTGCGCCGGGGCACGCGTTCTCGAAGGACTCGCCGTGGCAGAAGGAGTTCGAGGACGCGTTCGAGTACGTCGAGACGCCGGACCAGGCGGCCGCGATCCGCGACGTGAAGCGCGACATGGAGTCGGAGAAGCCCATGGACCGGCTTCTTTGCGGCGACGTCGGCTACGGGAAGACCGAGGTCGGGATGCGCGCGATCTTCAAGTGCGTCCTCGACGGCAAGCAGGCGGCGTTCCTCGCGCCGACGACGATTCTCGCGGACCAGCACTTCCGGACGCTCAAGCGCCGCTTCGCCGCGTTCCCGGTCACGCTCGACCTCCTCTCGCGCTTTCGGACGAAGGACGAGCAGAAGGAGGTCCTGAGGCGCCTCGCCGAGGGGACGCTCGACGTCGTCATCGGAACGCACCGGATCCTCTCGAAGGACGTCGCGTTCAAGGATCTCGGCCTTCTCGTCGTGGACGAGGAGCAGCGTTTCGGCGTCGCGCAGAAGGAGCGGATCAAGGAGTGGCGCGCCTCCGTCGACGTCCTCGCAATGTCGGCGACGCCCATCCCCCGGTCGCTGCACCTCTCGCTCGCGGGCATCCGGGACCTGTCCGTCATCGAGACCCCGCCGAAGGACCGCCTCGCGATCGACACGCACGTCGTCGCCGTGGACGACGCCGTGATCCGCGAGGCGATCCGCGCCGAGGTGGACCGCGGCGGGCAGGTCTACGTCGTCCACAACCGGATCGAGTCGCTCGGCATGTGGCGCGAGCGGCTCCAGGCGCTCGTCCCGGACGTGAAGGTCGTGAGCGCCCATGGCCAGATGTCCGAGGGCGAGCTCGAGCGGGCGATGCGGGCGTTCGTCACCCGTGCCGCGGACCTTCTCCTCGCGACCACGATCGTCGAGAATGGGCTCGACATCCCCTCGGCGAACACGATGATCATCGACCGCGCAGATCTCTACGGACTCTCGCAGCTCTACCAGCTGCGCGGCCGCGTGGGTCGCAGCGACAAGGCCGCGAGCTGCTGGCTCCTCGTCCCGCCGGGAATGCCCCTCTCGGACGACGCGCGGCGGCGTCTGCGCGCGATCCAGGAGTTCTCGGACCTCGGCGCGGGCTTCCGGATCGCGGCGAAGGACCTCGAGATCCGCGGCGCGGGCAACGTCCTCGGCGGCGAGCAGTCCGGCCACATCGAGTCGGTCGGCTTCGAGACGTACGTGAACCTCCTCGAGGAGGCGATGGCCGAGATGAAGGGCGAACCGGTGCCCGAGACGCGCGACGTGACGCTTCAGCTCGGCGTGCCGCTCGCCCTTCCGGCCGCGTGGATTCCGGAGGAGAACCTGCGGATGGCGCTCTACAAGAAGATCGCGGCCGCCGCCGACGAAGCGACGCTCGCGCGCGAGGCTTCCGCAGCCGAGGACCGCTACGGAACGGCGCCGCCGGCGTTCCGGGCGCTGCTCGAGCTCGCGCGGCTGCGGCTCCTCGCGCGCTCGCTCGGCGTGAGGGCGCTCCAGCGCCGCGGCGACGAGCTCGCGGCGACGCTCGAGAAGGACCACGCCCTCGACCCCGCGAAGGTCGTCGACCTCCTGAAGGCCGGCACGCTCGTCGCGGCCGGGCCGGACGCGTTCCGCCTCCCGAAGGCGTTCGCCGGCGCGGAGCCCGAGGCGCTCGCCTCGCGTGCCCGCGACGTCCTCGTCTCGCTCGCGCGGCCGCGCGCCGTGCCGGAGGCGTTCGCGTGAGGCGGCCGGCGGCGCTCGCGGCCGCTCTCCTCGTCCTCGCCGCGGGCTGCTCGCGCAGCGGACGGCCCGGCGCCCCCGGGCCGTCCGTCGTCGCGACGGTGGGGGACCGACACGTGTCGCTCGACGAGTTCTTCACGTCGGCGCGCAACGCGGCCGGCGAGGATCCGAAGAACGTCTCGCCGCGCGTCCTCTCGAGCCTCCTCGACCAGTACCTCGACGAGGTCCTCCTCGAGCGCGCCGTCGCCGCCGCGCGGCCGCCCGTGACGGGCGCGACGCCGGCGGAGCGGCGGCGCGCGTACCTCTCGCGCCGGGCCGGGCTCGACAAGCTCGGCGACGCGGACCTCCGCAAGGACTACGGCGAGCACCCGGAGCGTTACAGGCGGCCCGCGCTCGTGCGAGTCTCGCAGCTCTTCTTTCCGGCGCGCGAGGCCGCGGACGCGGCGCTGAAGAAGCTCAAGGACGGCGCGGCGTGGATGGACGTCTCGCGGGGCTCGAGCGCGGCGCCGAACGCGGCGTCCGGGGGCGCGCTCGGGCTCCTGGGCCGGTCCGACCTGCCGCAGGAGTTTGAGAAAGCGATCTGGGGGCTGCCCGCGGGCGGCACGACCGGCATCCTCGCGGCGCCGCACGGCTTCCACATCTTCCGCGTGGAGGAGCGCTTCGACGCCCGGGACATCACGTTCGAGGAGGCTCGCCCCGGCCTCAGGATCTCGCTCGCGGAGGAGCTCAGCGCGAGGGCCGTCGAGGACGCGATCGCCGAGGCCCGCAAGGCGTTTCCGGTGACGATTCTCGAGGATCACCTGCCGTTCCCGTACGTCGGGACGAACCCGAAAGCGGCCGCGGCCCGGTAGACGGCCCGGATTTCGCTAGACTCCGGGGCTGTGACGACATTTCGGCCCGTTTTCAGACCGCTCCGCGCGGGGGCGGCCCTTCTGGCGGCTTGCGCCGCCCTCGCCCCGGCGTTCCCGCTCTCGGGCAGCGAGATCGTGAACCGGATCCTCATCCACGTGAACTCGCGGATCATCACGCAGAGCCAGTTCGACGCCCGGATGGACCAGGCCGTGCGCGAGAACGCCGCCCCCCCGACTCCGGCGCAGCGCGAGACCCTCAAGAAGAGCGTCATGGAGGAGCTCGTCAACGAGGCGCTTCTCGAGGACCGGGCCAAGGAGCTCGACCTCATCACGACGGACCAGGAGATCGAGGACCAGATCAAGCGGCTCAAGGAGCAGAACAACGTCAAGAGCGACGAGGAGTTCGCCAAGAGCCTCGCGGCGTCGGGTCTGACGATCGACCGCCTGCGCGACCAGCTCCGCCACTCGCAGACGCTCCAGCGGGTCGTCGGGCGCGAGGTGCAGGCGAAGGTCGACCTCTCGGACGACGCGCTCCGGCTCATCTACGAACGCGAGAAGGAGACGTGGCGGGTTCCGGAGAAGGCGCACCTCGCCGAGATCCTGATCTCGAAGGGCGACGACCCCGCGGCCGCGGCCCGCCGAGCCAAGGAGGCGTCGGACCTGCTGAAAGGCGGCGCGAAGTTCGAGGCCGTCGTGAAGGAATTTTCGGACGGCGGCACGAAGAGCAAGGGCGGCGACCTGGGCGTCGTCGCGAAGGGCGAGCTCGCGGCCGACATCGACAAGGCCGTCTTCTCGCTCCCGGTCGGCGCCGTGTCCGACCCGATCCAGACGAAGTTCGGCTGGCATCTCGTGAAGGTCATCGAGAAGGTCCCGGTGTCGTACAAGCAGTTTGCCGACGTGAAGGCCGAACTCCTGAAGCGCGAGCAGGACACCCAGTTCCAGAAGAAGCTCGCGGAGTACCTCGACAAGCTCAAGCGAGACGCCGTCATCCGCGTGAACCCCGAGGCGCAGGCCTACTTCACGCCTCCGCCTCCGCCCCCGGGCTTCTCGCAGGCCGCCGGCCCCACCATCTTCGATCAGGCCGCCGGCGTGGTCGGGGTCGGCACGGGCCCGGTTACGAAGGCGTCGCGCGATCCCGTCATCGAGATCACGCCGACGGTCGGCTGGCGCTGGGGCGGCACGACGTCTGAGTCCGTGACGTCCTACTTCGAGAAGATCGGCGTGCCGAGCGCCATGAGCTGGGGCCTGACGTTCGAATACGTGGTCACGCCGTGGGGCTCCCTCGAGGTGCTCTGGAGCCACCAGGACACGACGCTCACGGCGCAGTTCACGGCGGGCACGATCGGGTACGACGACAAGCTCTCCCACCTGAACGTCGACACGTTCCAGATCGGCGGCATGTGGATGTCGGGCGACGCCAGTAACAAGGCCCGCCTCTACTTCGACGTTCTCTTCGGCGCCACGGTTCTGACGCCGTCGCCCGGGTTCAATTCGATCTGGCGCTTCTCGGCGAGCGTCGGCGGCGGCATCAAGTATTACTTCGCCGACCACTTCGGCCTGCGCGCCGGGGCCCGCTGGATGCCGGTCTACATCAACTCGTCCACCAGCGGCGGCGGTTATTGCGATCCCATTTACGGCTGCTACGCCTGGTACGGCACGAACTACCTGAACCAGGGCGACGCCTACGGCGGCCTCATCCTGAGGTTCTGAGACCCGGGCGCTTCCGGCGCCCGGTCAGCCCGAGAGGATCTCGGAGCGCCAGCGCGAGAGGCCGGCTTCCGTCGCGAGAAGCTCCGGCGTGAGCCGTCCGTGCGCGCGCTTGACGCGCGCCGCCGCGGTGAGCGCCGCGCGCGACCCGAGGACGCCGGGGTCGAGGCCGAGCGCGACCGCCTTCGCGTCGCGCGCCTTCTTGAGCGCCTCCACGTCCCGCTCGAGTGCGGGGTCGGTGTCGGCTCGCTCGCCGCGCCGGAGTTTCGGCCAGTCGGCGGGGTTGACGGCGGCGGCGGCCTCGAGCGCGCCCTTCAGCGCCTCGGCGAACGGACCGGGGAGGGGCCGCGGCCCGGGGAAGAGCCGCGCGAGATCGCGCTCGCCCTTGGCCGCGAGCGCGGCGGCCGCGAGGAGCCTCTCGTTCGTGAGGACGCGGAAAGGCGGCCGGTCGAGGGCGCGGGCGCGCGCCTCGCGGACCTCCCAGAACGCGCGCACGAAGGCGCGCTCCTTGTCCGACACACCGTTCGAGCCCTTGATGCGCCAGTCGTTCTCCGTGTCGGCAGCGCGCTCGGCGGGGAACGCGGTCTCGGCGAGGCGCTTGCACTCCTCCGCGTGCCACGCGAGGCGGCCCTTGGCCTCGAGGTCGGCCGTGAGAGAGGCGACGAGCGCGGGCAGGTAGACGACGTCGGCCGCCGCGTACGCCACCATCGACGGCGAGAGCGGCCGCTCGCTCCAGTCCGCGCGCTGGTGCGCCTTGTCGAGCGAGACACCGACGCGCGCGGCGAGGAGCGCGGCGAGGCCGATCTCCTTCTCGCCGACGAGCTGCGCCGCGATCATCGTGTCGAAGAGCGACGACGCGCGGAAGCCGTAGCCGCGGAAGAGCAGGCGGAGGTCGTAGTCGGCCCCGTGCAGGAGGAGCGGGCGCGCCGCGAGCCGCGCGAAGAGAGGCGCGAGGTCGACGCCGGCGAGCGGGTCCGCGAGGAACGCCTCCGCGCCGAGGCCGACCTGCACGAGGCACACCTTTTCGTAGTAGTGGTGGAAGGAATCGGCCTCCGTGTCGAGCGCGACGGGCGCGCCCGGATCTGCGTCGAGGCGGGCGAGGAGAACGCCGAGAGATCGGGGCTCCGCGACGAAGACGGGGCCTGCGCCGCGGTCCGAAGGAGGCGTCGTCGTCACGGGTCGGGAGGGTAGCACCCCGGGGAACCGCCTTTTACCGCGCTTCGAGGAGCCTTTTCACGGCGGCCTCGAGCTCGTCGAGAGTCTTCATCCCGGGAGGAAGCAGATCCCCGGCCGGGCTTCGAAGCTCACCGGTCGGCCCCGCGAAGATCATCTCCGTTCGCTCGGGCTTGAAGAGGTTTCCACGCTCGTTCGCCGGGCTGCCGAGCTGGAAGAACACGACATGATCTCCGGACTTCGGGTCGGAGCCGAACTTGGGATCCTGCCTGCACACGGCGGCGCGGCGGACGATCGTCTTCAAAAGCGGATAGAACAGCAGGACGCGGTCGAGACGGTCGCCCTTGACGGTCCGCTCGACGGAAACCTCGAGGAGCTCGCCGACTTCGCCGATCAAGAGGCCGGGGTGTTCGCCGACGACGGTCCCTTCGAGGATCCGATCGGCGCTTGCCGCGAGCTCCGTGAGCCGCCGGTTGGGACGGGGATTCACGCGGTCCTCGATCACGATCGAGAAGAACGGGCAATCGTGGCCGCGACGGACGGCGTCGACGGCGGCGTCGTATTTCTCGGAGCCGGGCGGGAAGACACCGGAGAACTTCGACGACAACTGGCGTACGCGGTAATCCGGCAGACGGCCTGGCACGATTGCTCCGCTCTCGTCGATCGCATCCGAGATCGGAATCCAGAGCCAGCCGCGCCAGACGTCGCGCGCGGGTACGCCGACGAGCGCGTTCTCGGCCTCCGAGGAGGGGTTCCCGACCGCGCCGACGGCCTCCATGAGCGACAGCACGAGCGCCACCGCGAGGCACCCTCCGGTCTTCGCATTCATGGGATGTTTCTCTTCGCCCGTCGCCTGAGGACCCAAGTAACTCGACTCACAGGATTTCTCTTGACCCCGTTTCGGGACCGCCGGATACTTGCTGGTGGAAAAAAGTGGTCAGTGGTGGTGAATGGTGGGCTCGTGGGGCCTGCCACCGCCTCCGCCGTCGTTCTTCAGGAAAGGGATTATGGACCGCCTCCGGGGCAGCGCCGAGACGACCGTGGACGAGAAGGGCCGCTTCAAGGTCCCGGCCGTCTTCCGCGAGCCCGTCGAGGACACGTTCGGCCCGGAGTTCTTCCTGACGTCGATCTCGGGCGCCGACGTCCTGATCTTCCCGATGCCCGTCTGGAACGCGCTCGAGGAAAAGCTGGCCGCGATGCCGGCGATCCACCGCGCGAAGGCGAAGTTCCAGGAACGCTTCAACACGTTCGGCCAGACGGTGCGGATGGACACGCAGGGCCGGCTCCTCGTGCCGTCGCTCCTGCGCGAGGTCTCGGGCCTCTCTGGCGACGCGCTCGTCCTGGGACAGACCGACCATCTTCGCCTCGTCGACCGCGCCCGCCATCTCAAGACGCTCAAGACGGCCACGATCACTGATGAGGACTACGACGAACTCGCACGCCATCTCGTCTGACGGTCCGACATGGAAGGAGAACGCGCGGGTCACGTCCCCGTCCTCCTCCGTGAGGTCGTCGACGCTCTCCGGCCGGAGGGCGGCGGCGTGTTCGTCGACGCGACACTCGGCCTGGGCGGACACGCGGAGGCTCTCCTCGAGGCGTCGCCCTTCGTGCGGATCGTCGGGATCGACCGCGATCCCGAGGCGCTCGCCATCGCGAAAGAGCGCCTCGCGCGCTTCGGGGACCGCCTCGTCACCGTCCAGGGCCGGCACGAGGACGTTGCCGCGCACCTCGACGCGCTCGGGATCGACCGGGTGGCCGGCGTCCTCGCGGACCTCGGCGTGTCGTCGATGCAGATCGACCGCGCAGAACGGGGGTTCTCGTTCATGAAGGACGGACCGCTCGACATGCGGATGGGGCCTGACGGCCCGACGGCCGCGGACCTCGTCGCGACCGCCTCACGGGACGAACTGAAGCGGATTTTCCGCGAATGGGGGGAAGAACGCATGGCCGGACCGATCGCGCGACGGGTCGTGGAGGCGCGGGAGAAGGCTCCCATCCGGACCACCGGCGAGATGCGGAGCCTCGTCCTCCGGGCGCTCGGCCCGCGACGGGAAAAGCACAAGGACCCCGCGACGCGCGTCTTCCAGGCCCTCCGGATCGCCACGAACCGCGAGCTCGTCGAGCTCGAGCGCTTCCTCGACGACGCGATCGCGCGCCTCGCGCTCGGTGCGCGGCTCTCGGTCCTCTCGTACCACTCGCTCGAGGACCGCATCGTCAAGCACGCCTTCCAGCGCCACACGGCCGGCTGCACCTGCCCGCCGTCGTTCCCCGTGTGCGTCTGCTCGCGCCGCCGCGTGATGGCGCTCGTCACGAAGAAGGCCATCCGCCCCACGCTCGCCGAGCTCGGCGAGAACCCGCGCGCCCGCTCGGCGCGCCTCCGCGTCCTCGAGCGCGTCGCCGAGGAGACCGGCCCTCTGACGCCGCCGCGTTAGGGATTCCCATGGCCTACGCGGTCCGTCGCCCTGTCGAGAACGTCTACCTGGTCCGCGAGCGCGACCGCCACCGGTCGCGCGAGCTCTTCGGATTCGCGCTCGCCGCCGTGCCGCCCGTCATCGTGCTGTTCGTCGCGATCTGGGCGAACGTCAAGACGGTCGAGCTCGGCTACCGGATCACCACGGTCGCGAAGAACCGGGAGGCGCTTCTCGAGAAGAAGCGCAAGCTCGAGATGGACCGCGCCCTGGCGGCCGCGCTCTCGCGGGTCGAGGACGTCTCCAGGCGGACGCTCGGCCTCGTGCCCCCGACGCTCGACCAGGTCGTGCTCGTGAAGGACGCGGCGCTCGCTCCGGCGCCTCCGCCCGCGCGGCCGCCCGCCGCGCGCCGGGAGGCGCCCTGAACGCCCCGCGCCGCCCCGATCCCTCGCGCCGCGCCTGGGTCCTCCTCGGACTCGTGGGGCTGTGGATCCTCGGGCTCCTCGTGCGGCTCGTGGACCTGCAGGTCGTGCGCCAGCACGAGTTCGCCCGCCGCGCGAAGAAGCAGCAGGAGCGCGTCACCGAGCTCGCGCCGCGCCGTGGCACGATCGAGGACGCGGACGGCAAGCCCCTCGCCGTAAACGCCCGCGCAGACTCGGTCTTCGCGACCCCGTCGGATGTCGAGGACCCGGTGCGCGAGGCCGTGCTCCTCGCCAAACTCCTCAACCTGACCCCGCCTCAGGCGAAGGACCTCGAGAGGAAGCTCGCCTCGGACAAGGAATTCGTGTGGGTTTCCCGGCGCGTGTCGAACGTCGTCGCAGAAAGGGTGCGTACGCTCGTGGCCGAGAAGCGGCTGCCGGGCGTCTCCCTCGTCCCCGAGTCGACGCGCCGCTACCCCGAGGGGCCGCTCGCCGCGGCCGTTCTCGGCTACGTCGGGACGGAGGACCACGGCCTCGGCGGCCTCGAGTTCCGGTACGACTCGGAGGTGCGCGGCCGGCCCGTCACGGTGACGCTCCTGAAGGACGCGACGCGGCGCTCCTATGCGGCGCGCACGCGGGCCGGCGGCGAAGCCCCTGCTGAAGGCATCGAGGGAGCGTCCCTCCGCCTCACGCTGCGCGCAGCGATCCAGCACGCGGCCGAGCGCGAGCTCGCGCGCGTCGCGGCCGAGCTCCATCCGAAGGGCGCCTCCGCGATCGTCCTCGACCCGGCGACGGGGGCCGTCCTCGCGCTCGCGTCGTGGCCGCCGTTCGACCCGAACCGGTTCGGGGAATCCGACGCCGAGGCGCGCAAGTGCCGCCCGCTCACGGACGCGTACGAGCCCGGTTCGACGTTCAAGATCGTCGCGGCGGGCGCGGCGCTCGACGGCGGGACCATCGGCCTCGACGACCCGGTGGACTGCGGCGGCGGAACCCTCACGATCGGCTCGACGACGATCCACGAGCACGGCGGCAAGGGCTGGAGCGCGCTCACGATCGGCGACATCCTCGCGCACTCCTCGAACATCGGAATCGCGCACGTGGCGCTCGGCCTCGGGCGCGGGCCGTTCTATAAGGCGATGCGCAGCTTCGGGTTCGGCCAGAAGACGGGCATCGAACTCGAGGGCGAGACGGCAGGCCTCCTGAAGGAGACGGCGCAGTGGAGCGCTCTCTCCCTCCCGACGATGGCGTTTGGGCAGGAAATCGGCGTCACCGTCCTCCAGATGGCGCGCGCGTACGCCGCCATCGCGAACGGCGGCGTCCTGCCCTCGCTGCACGTCGTCGACGGCGTGAAACGGAGCGCATCCGCCGAGTTCCGGAGCATTCCGCGCCCCGAGCCGCCCCGCATCCTCACCGAGGCCACGGCACGCCAGATGCGACGGCTCCTTGCGAGGGTCGTCGAGATGGGAACGGGAAAAGCAGCCGCAATTCCGGGCTACACCGCCGCCGGCAAGACGGGAACCGCACAGAAGGCGATCCCGGGCGCGGGGTACTCGAAGGACAAGTACGTCGCGTCGTTCATCGGCTTCGTGCCGGCGGACGCGCCGCGCGTCGTGATCGCGGTCGTCGTGGACGAGCCGCACGGGAAGACGTACGGAAGCGACGTCGCGGCGCCCGTCTTCTCGCAGATCGGCGCGGAAGTCATGCGCGTCCTCAAGGTGGCGCCGCAGCGGCCGGACGGCGCTCGCTCGCCCATTCTCACCGCGGATCTCTCAGCCGGCGCCGCGTCCGCCTCCGTGGGCGCGCAGCTCGCGGCCGCGGGCGTCGTCCCCGCCGCGAACCGCACCCGGCCCGAGGTCGACGAGGACGCCGTGCCGGACCTTTCGGGCAAGAGCGCGCGCGACGCGGTGCGTGCGCTCGCCTTGCGCGGCGTCGCGGCACGGCTCCAGGGCTCGGGCTTCGTCGTCTCGCAGGACCCGCCCGCGGGCGCCCCTCTCTCCCGCGGGACGACGTGCGCGCTCGTCCTCGCGCCGGCCTTGAGCCGGGCGGCCGAGGGAGGAATGCCGTGAGGCTCTCCGCGCTCGCCGCCGAGGTCCCGCACATGGCCGAAGGCGCCGGGGACCCGGACGTCACGTCCATCACGCACGACTCGCGCGCCGCCAGGCCGGGCTCGCTCTTCGCCGCGTACCCCGGCCTGAAGTCCGACGGGCGACGGTTCGTCGCCGACGCCGTCGCGCGCGGCGCCGTCGCCGCGCTGGGACTCGCGCCCGCGCCTGAGAGCCTCGCCGTACCGTATTTCGCGGTCGAGAACCCGCGGCGCGCAGCGGGCCTCATGGCCGCGCTCCTCTCGGGCTGGCCGTCGGCGCGCCTCGTGACGGCGGGCGTCACGGGCACGAGCGGAAAGACGACGACGGCGTTCCTCGTGGACCGTCTCCTCGCGGCGCGGCACGGCAAGCGCGGCCTCTTCGGGACGATCGTCTACCGCGGCGCCGGCGGCGACGCGGCGGCGATCCTGTCCCCTCACACGACGCCGGAGGCCACGGAGCTCCAGCCGATGCTCGGCGCGCTCGTTCAGGACGGCGGCACTGCCGCGACGCTGGAGTGCTCGTCGCACGCGCTCGTCCTCGAGCGCCTGGCGGGCTGCACGTTCGACGTCGCGCTCTTCCTGAACCTCTCGCACGAGCACCTCGACTTCCACGCGGACATGGACGACTACTTCGAGGCGAAGGCGCGGCTCTTCGGGCTGCTGAAGCCCGAAGGGCGCGCCGTCGTGAATCTCGGAGATCAATATGGAAGACGGCTCGCGAGTCGGCTTGTTGGGAATAAGACCGTCGGATTTCTCTTAGAAGGTGAAGAGGGGACGGAGCAGACGCGGCCGGCGGCGCTCGCGGGTGCGGTCGCGCTGGCTGCCGCGGCGGCGGGCGAGACCGGTCTCCGCGCGACGATTGTCGGGCGCCCGGCGCTCGGGTTGGCCGGGACTCACCTCGACGTCGAGGTGAAGGCCCCATTCACCTTCAAGGAAAATCTTCTCTTCAGCATCAATTCCCCTCTTCTCGGCCGCCCGAACGCCGAAAATCTTCTCGCCGCGGCGGCCGCCGGAATCGCGCTGGGCTTCTCGCCTTCCGAGATCTCCTCGTCGCTCTCGTCGGTCTCCGTCATACCCGGCCGCCTCGAGCGCATCGAGAACTCGCGCGGGCTGACCGTCCTCGTCGATTACGCGCACAAGCCCGCCGCCCTCGAGGGCGTGCTCCGGACCGTCCGCCCGCTGGCTGCGGCCGGCGGGGGACGCGTCCACGTCGTCTTCGGCTGCGGGGGCGATCGCGACAAGGCCAAGCGCCCCGTCATGGGCCGCATCGCGGCGCAGCTTGCCGACGATGTCGTCGTCACGTCGGACAACCCGCGCTCGGAGAACCCCGACACGATCATTGCGGAAATCCTCGGCGGCATCCCTGCCGGCACGGACGTCGCGGCCATCGCCGACCGCCGCGCCGCGATCGCCGAGGCGCTCCGCCGCGCGCGACCGGGCGACGTCGTCCTCGTCGCGGGCAAGGGCCACGAGACCGAGCAGGTGATCGCGGGCGTCGCGCACCCGTTCGACGACCGCGCCGCGCTTCGCACGCTGCTGGCGGGGGAGGCGGGCCGATGATCCCGTGGCTTCTCCACCCGTTCTTCGGGAAGGTGCCGGTCCTCGGCGTCTTCCGGTACATCACGTTCCGCGCGGCGAACGCGGCGCTCATGGCGCTGCTCCTCGCCGTGTTCCTCGGCCCCGGCCTCATCCGCTGGCTGCGCTCGCGGCAGATCGGCCAGTCCATCCGCGAGGAGGGGCCGAAGGCCCACCAGGCCAAGGCGGGCACGCCGACGATGGGCGGCGTTCTCATCATCCTCGCGATCGTCGTCCCGACGCTCCTCTTCGCGGACCTGACGAACCGCTACGTCTGGGTCGCGCTCGGCGCGACCGTTCTCGCGATGGCGATCGGGGTCGGAGACGACTGGCGCAAGCTGTCGCGCAAGCAGAACCGCGGGCTCACGGGGCGCCAGAAGCTCGTCCTGCAGACCGTGATCGGCCTCGCGGTCGGCTGGGCGGCCGTGAACGCTTTCGAGGGGCGCCCCGACGCGGCGCACGTCGCGTTCCCGTTCCTCAAGAACGTCCACCCGGACCTCGGTGCTTTCTACGTGCTCTTCGCCGCCGTCGTCGTCGTCGGCTCCTCGAACGCCGTGAACCTCACGGACGGCCTCGACGGCCTCGCGATCGGCGCGACGCTGGTCGCTTCGGGTACGTTCGCGATCCTCGCGTACATCGCGGGCAACTCGCGGGCCGCGACGTACCTCCTCGTCCCGTACGTGCCCGGCACGGGGGAGCTCGCGGTCTTCTGCGCCGCGATCGTCGGCGCCTCGCTGGGCTTTCTCTGGTTCAACGCGCACCCCGCCGAGGTCTTCATGGGCGACACGGGCTCGCTCGCCCTCGGCGCCGCGCTCGGAACCGTCGCCGTTCTCATCAAGCAGGAGATCCTGCTCGTCCTCGTCGGCGGGCTCTTCGTCGTCGAGGCGGTG
>Ga0315271_10001530_pt1 | contig 13988 bp, 10 predicted proteins | sample C3_top_MG_FD_204664 | JGI IMG/M metagenome (GOLD analysis project Ga0315271, IMG submission 204664) | Sediment microbial communities from Yellowstone Lake, YNP, Wyoming, USA - C3_top | ecosystem: Environmental > Aquatic > Freshwater > Lake > Sediment | place: USA: Wyoming | collected 2017-08-01 | reverse complement strand
CGGCGAGCCCGTCCGGGGTGATCACCGTCATCGCCACGCTCGGCGCCCGCCCGCCGGAACTGTTCGCGGTCGGCGCGGACGGCGAGCTCCACGCCCTCACCACGATGGGCGGCGCCTGGCTCGATGGCGTCGCGTGGCCCGAGATGCGCGTCGTGGAGGCGCCCGGCCCGGGCGGCCCGATCGAGACCTGGATCGCCTCCCCGGCCGGTGCGGGCGACGGACCCCTGCCGACGGTCGTGGACGTCCACGGCGGCCCGCTCGGCGCCTGGTCAGCGGCCCCGAGCCTCGAGGTCGCGCTCCTCTGCGCCCGCGGCTTCCGTGTCGTCCTGCCCAACATCCGCGGCTCGGCCTCGTACGGGCGCGAGTGGATCGCCCCGCAGCTGGGCGAGTGGGGTGGTCCCGACGCCGACGATGTCCACGCGGCACTCGACCACGCGGTCGCGCTCGGGCTCGCGGACGAGGGCCGGCTGGGCGCACTCGGCCTGTCCTATGGCGGCTTCATGGTGAACTGGCTCGTCGGCACGACCGATCGCTTCCGCGCCGCCGTCTCGGAGAACGGCGTGACGAACCAGGTGGCCACGTGGGCGACGAGCGACTCCGGGCCCGAGTACTGCCGCGCCGCGCGAATGGGCGACGCGACCACGCCCGAGGGGGTCGCGCAGCTGTGGCGCCAGTCGCCGCTGCGCAACGTGGCGAGCGTGCGCACGCCGCTGCTGATGCTCCAGTCGGAGGGCGACCGCCGCTGCCCGGCCTCGGACAACGAGCAGTACTTCGTCGCCCTGCGGCACCTCGGCCGGACGGTCGAGTTCGTCCTCTACCCCGAGGAGTTCCACGTCATCCAGGCCACCGGCCGGATCGACCGCCGCGTGGACCGCATGGCCCGGATGCTCGACTGGCTGGAGCGCTTCGTCCTCGCCTGAGCGCGCGGCGCGCACCCGGGCGGTGCGATGATGGGCGCATGGACGACGTCATCGAGGAGGTCGCGAGCGTCAGCACGCCCGGGGAGTTCTGGCTGAACCTCGGGACGCTGCTCACGGACGAGGTCGTTCCCACCGAGACGCAGGCGGCCGGCATGGACTGGCCGGACCTCGCTGTTGGCCGCCGACGTCTGGTGGTCACCCGCCACGCGATCGTCGCCACCGCGCTCGCCAACCTGTGGATCAGGTCGCAGGACGAGGCGCTCCTGACCGGCGCCGACCCTCAGGAGGTGCTGGCGGCGGCCCGTCCCTGGATCGAGCAGGAACAGCAGCGCGCCCTCGGTGAGCCCGGAGCGCCCGAAAGCCGCTGATCCGCCCGCGCCTTGGGATTGCGGACTGCGCCGGCGTTCTGGGATACTCCGCCCCACGAGGGGACCGCCCGTCCCCCGAGCCCGCCCAGCACGAGCCCGCCGCCCCGTGACCGAGTCAACCGTCCTCGACCCCGCGACCCCTGGGCCCGACGCGGACCCCCCGGGCGCAGCCGCGCCCCACTTCGCCCACGCCCACCTGTTCGCCGACCTTCGCGGCTACACGGGCTACGTCGAGGCGCGCGGCGACCACGCGGGCGCTCGGTTGATCGAGCGGTACCGGGGCCTCGTGCGCGCCGTGGTCGCCTCCGAGCGGGGCCGCGAGATCCGGACCGAGGGCGACAGCTTCTACGTGGTCTTCGACTCGGCGAGCGCGGCTGTGCGGGCGGGCCAGGCCATCCTCGCCGCGGCCGCCGACGATCCCGACGAGCCCGTGCGCCTCGGCGTCGGCGTGCACGCGGGCGAGGCCGTCGCGACCGCCGAGGGGTACGTCGGCGCCGCGGTCAACCTCGCGGCCCGGGTGTGCGCCCAGGCGGGCGCCGGCGAGCTGGTGGTCTCCGACACGGTCCGCGGCCTGACCCGCACGTACCTCGACGTCGACTTCGTCCCGCTCGGCGCCCGGCGTCTCAAGGGCGTGGCCGAGCCGGTGGCGCTGTTCCGGGTCGAGGCGCGGGCCGTCCCCGGCACGGCGGGCAGGGCCGCCACCCTGATTGGGCAGCGTCGCGTGCGCACGGCGATCGCCATCGCGGGCGCCGTTCTCGCAATGGCGCTGCTCGCGGTCATCGGTGCGCTCCTGACGTCGCGCGGGCCGGGAATCGCGGCAGCCGCTGCGTCGCCGTCCATCGCCGGTTCGATCTCGCCCGTCCAATCGCCCAGCGCGGCGGGTACGACGCTCGCTCCTGCTCCGACCCCAACACCCTCTGGGCTAGGCCCGGCGCTGACCTCGCCGGACGGGCCATTCCCGTCCGCCCCAGAAATGTCCCTGCTGGCGGAGCTGGCGGCGGTGCCAGGCGACTTCGCCCGCACCTGCTCGAGGGGGCCGTACGGCCTCGTAAACGCCGGGACGGAGGGGGGCAGCGAGCGGCCGATCGCGAGCCTGAGCTGCGCGCCCGCGTTCACCACCGGCGCGAACAGCGTGACGATCCTCCAGTTCGCTCCGTACACGGTGAAGTACGGGTTCGCCTCGCTGCGCCTCTCGAAGATCATCATCGACCACTCGGCCTTCGCCGCCAACGGCACGCCAATCAGGATCGGCATCCCACCGGGGAACTGCGCGAAGACCGCGGCGGCAGAGGATCGATGGAGCGCGGGCGGCCACGACGCCGGGGCGATCCTCTGCTACACCGACGGATCGACTGGCGACGCCTACCTGGTCTGGTCCATCGATCAGCAGGGGATCGTCGTCTCGGCCAGCAACGCCCATGGGGACCATGGCGCGCTGTACGGCTTCTTCGGGCGGGTCGCCCCGTTCATGGCCAACCCCTAAGGCAGCACCTGGGCAATTTCGCGGCCCCATTGATCATCAGCCGATCGAGAGCTCCGTCGGCCGCGTCGTGATCTGGCGCAGAGCCGTCCGATTGCCCAGCACGGCGCCCCGCTGGAGCGCCGCCGACTCGGCCAGCCCCTTCGCCCGTGCCTCGAGCCAGCCAGCAAGGAACCCGGCGTCGAACGCGTCGCCGGCGCCGGTGGTGTCCTCGGCCTTCACGGGCGTGGTCGCGACCTCGAACCGGAGCCGGTCGGTTCCGTCGCGCAGGAGCACGGTCGCGCCCTTGCGCCCCCGCTTGACGACCGCGACCGGCGCGAGCTCGAGCAGCTTCTCCTCGCGCTTGGGGCCCATCAGCGCGCGAGCCTCATCTCGGGTGGCGAACAGGAGGTCCGGCGCCGCGTCCGCGATCAGCTTGAGCGCCGCGCGGCGTCCGTGGGCGAGGAGCGGAGCGGCTGAACTCAGGTCCACCGTGACGAGCGCGCCCGCCTCGTGGCCCATCTTGGCGGCCGCGAGCCCAGCCAGGCCAAGCGGCTGGTCGAGCAGGGAGTACGCCGGCAGGTGCACCGCGGCCGCCCCCGCGAACCACTCTGCTCGCAGGTCCTCGGGTCGCAGGCGCAGCGCAGCGCCGCGCTCGGTCACGAACGAGCGCTCACCGCCGGCCTCCACGATCACCCCGATCCGCCCCGTCGGCGCCCCGACGACGCGCACCGCCTTGACGTCCACGCCGTCGGCGGCCACGTCCGCAACGAGCGCGCGCCCCGTCGCGTCCCGCCCGACCGCGCACACGAGCGAAGGGTGCATCCCCAGGCGCCCGAGCCAGCGCGCGGAGTTGGACGCCGAGCCGCCCTGGCGCATCACGACACGCCCGGTGACGTCGGTGCCGCGGGCAAGGTCGCGGTCCGGCGCGAGCACGACGTCGAGCACGAGGTCGCCCACCACGACGACGCGGGGCGGCGGGGCCGCACGGCTGGCGCGGGGGCCGCGCGCCGGGAGGCTGCGCGGGCGGGGGAGGCTCGGCATCGGGCGAGGATACGCCCAGCACAACGGCCCAAGTGGGGCTCTGGGCGCCGCAAGGCGAGCGTGGTAGAACGTGGGTGCGCCATCGCCCCCGGCGCCGGTTCCGGTCGTGCCGGTTGAGGAGCACCATGATCCGTCGACGGTTCGCCGTCCTGTTGTTCGCGGTCGTCGCGTTCGGCCTCTCGGTAGGCCCGTCCGCCCAGCCTGCCGACGCCTCGACCATCGTCCGGGCCACGCCCCTCCAGATGCTCGCCCGGCTGGCGACCAAGGCGGAGCACTACTGGGGCTACTCGCGGAACTACTTCCCCACCTGGATCGACGCTGACGGCGACGGCTGCAACACGCGGTACGAGGTGCTGATCAAGGAGTCGCTGACGACCGTCCACATCGGTGCCGGCTGCTACCTGACGCGTGGCAAGTGGCGGTCGGTCTACGACGGATTGGTGAGCACGAACCCCACCAAGTTCCAGATCGACCACGTCGTGGCGCTCAAGGAGGCGTGGGACTCGGGCGCCTGGGCCTGGACGGCGTCGCGTCGCAAGGCCTACGCCAACGACCTCGGCGACGGCCGGACGCTCCGCGCGGTCTCGATCGCATCGAACGACGCGAAGAGCGACAGGGACCCGGCGCAGTGGCTCCCGCCGCTGACGAGCTTCCGCTGCACGTACGCGATCTGGTGGGTGGACATCAAGGTCCGCTGGCACCTCTCGGTCGACAGCGCGGAGCGGGCGGTCCTGCGCAGCCTTCTCCTCCGCTGCTCCGCGCCCATCCAAACCGTCGCCCTGGCGTGACGGCGTGACGTGGTGCCCGCTTGTGGCGGGACCTTTGGGCCTATGCAGGGCAAACCGGATATGCCAGACGTCGCTACCGATCGACCCATGGACCGGTCTCTGCGACCTTGACACCCGGGGCAGCCGAGGACGACGCTGACGCCCAGTCGCGATCCGCCGCCCAAGCCGTCGCCGCCGCTGGCCATCAGGCCAGCCGGACCGGACCGAGCGATCGCCGGGAGGGGTCTTCCTCAGTGGACCTATCGTCCTATTCAGGCCTGATCTGGGGCGTGGTCGCGATCATCGTCATCCTGTTTCTGGCCTGGTTCGTCTGGAAGCTCATCGGCTTCCGGATCATCGGGTCGAATCAGGTGGGCGTCGTCGAGAAGTGGTGGAGCCCCAAGGGCTCGCTCAAGGACAAGATCGTCGCGCTCAACGGCGAGGCCGGCTTCCAGCCTGAGGTGCTGCGAGCGGGCATCCACCTGCGCTCCCCGTTCATGTACCGCGTCCACACGTATCCGCTTGTCACGATCCCGCAGGGCGCCATCGGCTACATCTTCGCCCGCGACGGCATCTCGATGGAGCCGCAGCAGACCCTGGCCAAGGTCGTCCCGTGCGACAACTTCCAGGACACGCGCGCGTTCCTCCTCGCCGGCGGCCAGAAGGGCCCGCAGCGCGCCATCGTCCGCGAGGGCACGTACGCGTTCAACCTGGCCGAGTACATCGTCCTGACGGAGCAGGGCGCGTTCTACCACCCGCTCGGCGACCGCTCCGAGCAGGCCACGATCCAGTCGATGGGCCAGATGCTCAACGATGTCGGCGGCTTCTCGCCGATTGTCATCCGCGACGCGGACGACCTCACGGGCGTCGTCACCATCACGGACGGCCCGTCGCTGCCCACGGGCGACATCATCGCCCCCACGGTCGGCGACAAGGCTGGGCAGCCGGGCTACCACGGCAACTTCCAGGACCCCGAGGCGTTCCTGGCCGGCGGCGGCTACCGCGGTCGCCAGTACCAGGTCCTCACCGAGGGCACGTACTTCATCAACCGCCTGTTCGCCACGGTCGAGCTCATCCCCAAGACCATCGTCGAAGTGGGCTCGGTGGGCGTCGTGGTCAGCTACATCGGGCCCAAGGGCGACGACGTCTCGGGCGTCGACTACAGCCACGGCGAGATGGTCACCGTGGGCAACCGCGGCGTCTGGGACACCGGGCTGATGCCGGGCAAGTACGCGTTCAACACGTACGCCGGCAAGGTGATTGGCGTGCCGACGACGAACATCATCCTCAAGTGGATCCGCGGCGAGGCCGGGGCCCACGGCTACGACCAGAACCTGGCCGAGGTCGACCTGATCACCAAGGACGCCTTCGAGCCGAGCCTGCCGCTGTCGGTGGTCATCCACATCGACTACCGCAAGGCACCGCTCGTCATCCAGCGGTTCGGCGACGTGAGCAAGCTCGTCAACCAGACGCTCGACCCGATGGTGTCGGCGTACTTCAAGAACATCGGCCAGACAAAGACCCTGATCGAGCTCATCCAGAGCCGGGCGGAGATCCAGCAGCGCTCCTCGACCGAGATGAAGGACCGGTTCCTGCGCTACAACCTCGAGCTCGAGGAGGTGCTGATCGGCACGCCACGCGGTTCCGAGGGCGACACCCGCATCGAGAACATCCTCACCCAGCTCCGCGACCGGCAGATCGCCCGGGAGCAGCTGGAGACCTACGAGAGCCAGCGCGTCGCGGCCGACAAGCAGCGCGAGCTGGAGCAGTCCAAGGCGACGGCCGCCGCGCAGGGCGACCTGACCCGCTCGAACATCAACATCACCGTCCAGGAGAACACCGGCAAGGCTGAACTGGCGAGGTCCCGCCAAGACGCCGACCGGGTGCGCACCCTGGCCGCGGCCGACGCCGACAAGATCCGCATGACCGCCGAGGCCGAGGCCGAGCGCGAGGCGAAGGTCGGCATCGGCAAGGCCATCGCGACGCAAGAGCAGGTGGACGCCTACGGAGGCCCGCAGTTCCAGCTCGCCCAGGAGGTCACGCGCCAGTTGGCGACTGCCATCGAGAACGGGCACATCCCGATCGTCCCGCAGACGCAGCTCATCATGGGCGGCGGTGGCGATGACGACGGCGGTGGCGCCGGCGGAAACGTCCTCACCTCGCTCCTGTCAGTGCTCCTCACCGAGAAGCTCACCGGCAAGCCGATCGCTGCCCGTGAGAGCAACGAGCACACCGACGAGCGCGCGGCGATGGACGCCCGGCGCAAGTCGATGCGGGAGTCGGTCATGAAGTCCGTGGCCGCGGACGCCTCCACGTCCTCGCCCACGGCGCCCGGCGGGATGACCCCGCCCGCACCGCCGGCCACGGGGAGCTGACGCTCGCGGGCGTTCGCCCCGCCCAATCTGGCACACCTCCGGGGGAGTCCTGCGTGGGCTCCCCCGGTTGATTCGCACTGGCCCGTTGCGCGGCGCGACGCATCTCCTGCCTGCGGCGCCGCAGGCCGACTGGCGGCCCAACGGTCAGCCGGAGCGACGAAGCGGCCACGGTGGTGGCCCAACCGTCTCTCCGAAGCGCTCGCGGGCGACGATTGGGCCACCGGTCGGCCCGAGTGCCCGGCGAACCGCCCGCAGGGCCACGAGACGGCCCGAAGCGAGGTGCGCGACGTCCTTCTTCCGCGGCGCTCCGACATGCCGCTGGTCAGTTGCCTCAGATCTTCTCCGGGCGCCGCTGCTGTGCGTCACCTCCCCGGAATCGGTCGATTTCGGGCCGTTCGCGGTTCGGATCGCCTCCGGAGGGCGATCTGGAGGAGATCGCGTGTCCATCGCCTCCGGGAGCGATCTGACGGAGGGGCCCGGCGGGCGAGAACCCGAGGCAGACGGCACGGTCGCGAGCGGCGACGTCCGAGACTGGCCCGGCGGCCCCTGACCCGCCGCGGGGTACGATGGGCTTCCCGGTGACGACCGCCGCGCCGACTCCTCCACGATGCCCACCCGGAGACCGCCATGACCCTGCCGGACGCCCGCCTCGAGCGGCTCGCCGTCGACACGATTCGAACGCTGTCCATCGATGGCGTGCAGCAGGCGAACTCGGGCCACCCGGGCGCCCCGATGGGCGCCGCCGCGATGGCCTACGCGCTCTGGACGCAGCACCTGCGCCACGCGCCGACGCACCCCGACTGGCCCGACCGCGACCGCTTCGTGCTGTCCGCCGGGCACGCGTCCATGCTCCTCTACTCACTGCTCCACCTCACGGGGTATGCGGTCACGCTTGACGACCTCAAGTCGTTCCGGCAGTGGGGCGCCGTCACGCCCGGCCATCCCGAGTACGGCATCACCGCGGGTGTCGAGGCGACGACCGGCCCGCTGGGCCAGGGCCTCTCCAATGGGGTGGGCATGGCGATCGCCGAGCGGCGGCTGGCGGCGGAGTTCAACAAGCCCGACCACGCGGTCGTGGACCACCACACCTACGTGATCTGCTCGGACGGCGACCTCCAGGAGGGCATCACGGCCGAGGCGTGCTCGCTCGCCGGGCACCTGCGCCTGGGCAAGCTGATCGCGCTGTACGACGACAACCACATCCAACTCGACGGCCCGACCGCGCTCGCGTTCACCGAGGACGTCGTCGCCCGGTTCGACGCCTACGGCTGGCACACCCAGCGCGTCGAGGACGGCAACGACGTCGCCGCGATCAGCGCGGCCATCGAGACCGCGAAGGCCGATCCCCGCCCGTCGCTCATCGCGGTCCGCACGCACATCGGCTTCGGCAGCCCCAACAAGCAGGACAGCCAGAAGAGCCACGGCGCGCCGCTCGGCCCCGACGAGGTCCGCCTCACCAAGGAGGCCTACGGCTGGGACCCGGACAAGACGTTCTACGTCCCCGACGAGGCCGCCGAGATCTTCCGCGCGGCAGTGGGCGAGGGCGAGGCTCGCGTCTCAGCCTGGAACGCGCGCATGGATGCCTTCGCCGCGGCCTACCCGGCCGAGGCCGCCGAGTTCCGCCGCCGCATCTCCGGGCGCCTCCCCGCGGGCTGGGACGCGACCCTCCCCGTCTGGGAGATGGGCACGGACGTCGCCACCCGCAACGCGAGCCAGGACGCGATCCAGGCGCTGGCAGCCACGCTGCCCGAGCTGTTCGGCGGCTCGGCCGACCTCTCCGAGTCCAACCTGACCGACGTGAAGGCCAACGGCCACGACCACTTCGAGGCCGACAGCCCCGGGCGCAACCTCCGGTTCGGCGTCCGCGAGCACGCGATGGGCGCCATCGCCAACGGCCTCGCGTACCACGGCGGGTTCCTCCCCTACGTCGCCACGTTCCTCACGTTCAGCGACTACATGCGGGGCTCGGTGCGGATCGCCGCGCTCTCCGGCCTCCACGTTACGTACGTCTGGACGCACGACTCCATCGGCCTGGGCGAGGACGGCCCCACGCACCAGCCCGTCGAGCACTACGCGGCGCTGCGCGCCATCCCGAACCTGTGGTTCCTCCGGCCGGGCGACGGCAACGAGGCGGCCGCGGCTTGGGCCCTCGCGGTCGAGCGGCCGACGATCGAGGGCGCGGGGCCCGGTCCCGTGGCGCTCGCGTTCACCCGCCAGAAGCTCCCGACCCTGCCGGGCACCAAGGAGGGCGCTCGTGAGGGCGTTCGGCGCGGCGGCTACGTGCTGCGCGAGGCGTCGAGCGGGACGCCGGCGCTCATCCTGGTCGGGACGGGCTCGGAGCTCGCGCTCTGCAACACCGCGGCCGACGCGCTCGAGGCGGACGGCATCCCGACCCGCGTGGTGAGCCTGCCGTGCTGGGAGCGCTTCGACGCCCAGGACGCCGCCTACCGCGAGTCCGTGCTGCCGGTCGGCGTGCGCAAGCGCGTCACGGTCGAGTCGGGCGTGTCGATGGGCTGGGAGCGGTACGCCGGCGACGAGGGTGCGATTCTGGGGCTCGACCGCTTCGGCGCCAGCGCGCCTGCCGGGACCATCGCCAGGGCGTTCGGCTTCACGGCGGACAACGTGGCGGCGATCGGCCGGCGGGTCGTGCGCGAGGGGCTCCGCGGGCGCGTCGGTGTCAGCGGCCCGGTGGCGGGCGAGGCCGGCCACCACCACGGCTGACGGGGCGCCTGAGCAGGAGGACCGCGCGATGCGGGTAGTCTTCGCGGCCGACCACGCCGGGGCGGCGTTCAAGGCCGAGCTGATCGGCAAGCTCCAGGCGTCGGTCGGCGACGCCCACGAGCTGATCGACCTCGGGGGCGACGGCTCCGACCCGCAGGACGACTACCCGGACTTCGCGCAGGCGCTGGGCCGGGCGATCGTGGACGGGCTCGGCGACCGCGGGATCCTGATCTGCGGCTCGGGCGTGGGCGCGTCGATCGCGGCGAACAAGATGCGCGGCGTGCGGGCCGGGCTCTGCCATGACACGTACTCGGCCCACCAAGGTGTCGAGCACGACGACATGAACGTGCTCACGCTCGGCGCCCGGGTCATCGGGATCGAGCCCGCGCTCGAGTGCGCGCTCGCGTTCCTCGCCGCCACGTTCAGCGGCCAGCCACGCCACCAGCGGCGCCTGGACAAGGTGCTCGCCATCGAGGCTGCGTCCATGGGACGGGCCTGAGCCCAGCAAGCCGGCGGAGGGGATCATGACCACGACGCTCTTTGCGAGTGTCCGCGTGTTCGACGGGCTCGGGGACGCGCTCACGGGCCCGAGTTGGGTGCTCGTCAGCGGGAACACGATCGAGCGCGTCTCGGCCGAGCCGATCGCGCTTGAGCCCGGCGCCGATGTCACGACGATCGACGGCACGGGCCGCGTCCTGATGCCCGGTCTCATCGACGCCCACGCCCACATCATGATGGGCACGGTGCCGCTGGCGGTCGCGATGATGGCCGACTTCGGCTACCTGACGGTGCTCGCCGCCGCCGAGGCGCGGCGGATGGTCCTCCGCGGCTTCACGTCCATCCGCGACGCTGGCGGCCCGTCCTTCGGCCTCAAGCGTGCCATCGACGAGGGCCATGTCGCAGGACCGCGTATCTGGCCCGCGGGCGCCCTTATCTCTCAGACCGGTGGGCACGCCGATTTCCGGCTCCCGTACGAGGTCCCGGCAGACCCGAGCACAGGTCTCAGCCACTTCGAGCGGCTGGGCATCGCGGCCATCGCGGACGGTCCCGACGCCGTCAGGCTCCGAGCGCGGGAGCAGCTGCGCCAGGGGGCGAGCCACCTCAAGCTGACGGCCGGCGGCGGCGTCGCCTCATCCTATGACCCGCTCGATGTCACCCAGTACACCGAGGCCGAGGTCCACGCCGCGGTCGAGGCGGCCGAGAACTGGGGCACGTACGTGACGGTCCACGCCTACACGCCGCGCGCAATCCAGATGGCGGTGGCCGGCGGCGTGCGCTGCGTGGAGCACGGCCAGCTCATGGACGAGGAGACGGCGGCGCTGCTCGCCGAGCGCGGGATCTGGCTCTGCCTCCAGCCGTTCCTCGACGACGAGGATGCGATCCCGAACCCGCCGTCCTCGCGCGCCAAGCAGCTCACGATGGTGGCCGGCACCGACACTGCCTACGAGCTCGCGAAGCGGCACGGGATCAAGACGGCGTGGGGCACGGACACCCTGTTCGACGCGGGACTCGCGACGAAGCAGGGCAAGCAGCTCGCCAAGCTCACGCGCTGGTACACACCCGCGGAGGTGCTGCGCATGGGCACATCGACCAATGCCGAGGTCCTCGCGCTCTCCGGGCCGCGGTCGCCCTATCCGGGCAGGCTCGGCGTGGTCGCCGAGGGCGCGCTCGCCGACCTGATCCTCGTGGACGGCAACCCGCTCGCCGACATCTCGCTCATCGCCCGGCCGGACGACGCGTTCGTGGCCATCATGAAGGATGGCGCGCTAGTGAAGCGCCCGGACTGAGCCTTCAGCCATGCCACCCATGGGTGGTATCGTGGATGGCATGGAGAAGACCACGGTATACCTCAGCGCCGAGCAGAAGGCCGCCCTCGGGCGCAAGGCCCAAGCGGAGGGCCGGAGCGAGGCGACCATCATCCGCGCCGGGATCGACCACGTGACCGCGCGGCACCGGGTCGGCGAGGCGGTGGCCCCGTATTCGGTCACCGACGACCAGGCCTCGGACGACGACGACCTTGGCGCCCATCGGCCGCAATGGGTGTCGCGCGAGGCCTTCTTGCGGGAGGTCGCCCACGTTCAGGCGGATCCCGGCTTGCGCGCGGACCTGCGCGACCTTGCGCCTGGGACCACCGATGACCTGGCCGATCGGTGAGCGACGGCCTCGCTGACACGAGTTGGTTCGTTGCCCTTGAGGCCCAGCGCCCGCTTCGCGTCGATCTGGTGCCGGACCGCCTGGCGGTCTCGGTGATCACCATCGGCGAGTTGCGCGCTGGGGTTCTCGCAGCCCGAGACCTCGAAACGCGAGACCGCCGGCTTGGGACGCTCACCTGGGCAATCGCACTCAAGCCCATCCCCGTGGACGACGCCGTCGCTGCGGCCTGGGCTCGCCTCCGCGTCGCCCTTCGGGAGTGCGGCCAACGGATGGACGTGAACGATTCCTGGATCGCCGCCACGGCCATCGCCCTCGGCGTGCCCGTCGTGACGCAGGACGAGGCGTACGTCGAAGTGCCGGGGCTCGTGGTCATCCGCGTCTGAGGTCCGCGCGAAGGACGCTCGAGCAGGTCGTGCCTGTCTCGGCGTCCGCCCTCCCGTTTCGCGCGGCGGGCCTATGCTCACAGTGAACCGCGGGCCATCACCGCGAACCCGGAGTTGCCCACCGATGCCCAGCCGCCACGCCGAGACCGCATAGCGATGGCGCGCACGAAGACCGCCGACGCCGCGCCGGCCAGCACGCCCGCACCCAAGGCCGGGACGCTCGCCGCTCCTGCGACGCCCGCCACCCCCAAGAAGGACGCGCCGCGCACGATGCGCGAGCTCAGGCTGGCCACCGAGGCCCGCCGCAAGGTCAGGGCGGAGCGCTCGGCTGACAACCCGCTTCGCGAGGGCCTGCGCCTCGAGCGCGTGCCGGACCCGCACGTCTTCGTGCTGTTCGGCGCAACCGGCGACCTCGCCCACCGCAAGGTGATCCCCGCGGTGTTCCAGCTGTGGCGCACGCACCTGCTGCCGCACGAGTTCACGATCGTCTGCGTCGGCCGCCGCCCGTACTCCGACGAGGCGTTCCGCACGGAGCTCAAGGCGAGCCTGGACAAGTTCTCGCGCGTGCTGCCCGTCGACGGGGAGGCATGGGACGACCTCGCTGGGCGCATCGTCTATCACCGCGGCGACTTCAACGACCCCGTCACGTACACCGCCCTGGCCGAGCGCCTCGACGGCATGGACATCGACCGCGGCACCCGCGGCAACCGGCTGTACTACCTCGCGACGCAGCCGTCGGCGTTCCCCGAGATCGTCGCCCAGCTCGGCCGCGCCGGCCTTGACCACGAGCGCCACGAGGGCGGCTGGCGGCGGGTCGTCATCGAGAAGCCGTTCGGCCGCGACCTCGAGTCGGCGATCCGGCTCAACCGGGAGGTCGGCAAGGTCTTCCGCGAGCGGCAGGTCTACCGCATCGACCATTACCTGGGCAAGGAGACGGTCCGGAACCTGCTGGTCTTCCGGTTCGGCAACGGGATCTTCGAGCCCATCTGGAATCGCCGGCACATCGACCACGTGCAGATCACGGTGGCCGAGTCGATCGGCATCGAGGGGCGCGGGGCGTTCTACGAGGAGACCGGTGCCTCCCGCGACTTCCTCCAGAACCACCTGCTCCAGCTGCTGAGCCTGGTCGCGATGGAGCCGCCCGCCACGTTCGACGCCGACGCGCTCCGCGATGAGAAGGTCAAGGTGCTGCGCGCGGTCGCCGAGCTGACGCCATCCCAGATCCGCAGCGACGTCGTCCGCGGCCAGTACGGCCCGGGCTGGGTGTCGGGCAAGCCCGTCGTCGGGTATCGCCAGGAGCCCAACGTGGACCAGGCGTCGGAGACCGAGACGTTCATCGCCGCGCGCCTCACGATCGACGACTGGCGCTGGTCGGGCATCCCGTTCTACCTGCGGATGGGCAAGCGCCTCCCCAAGCGCGCCACCGAGATCGCGATCCAGTTCAAGGAAGTCCCCCACCAGCTGTTCAAGGACTCGGACTCCGACCCCGAGCCGAACCTGCTCGCGATGCGCATCCAGCCCGACGAGGGGATCATGCTGCGGTTCGGCGCCAAGGTGCCGGGCCTGGGCATCGACGTGCGCAACGTCACGATGGACTTCACCTACGGCTCGGCATTCCAGACCGACTCGCCCGACGCCTACGAGACGCTGATCCTCGACGCGCTCCTCGGGGACGCCTCGCTGTTCACCCGTGCCGACGAGGTCGAGCAGGCCTGGTCGATCGTGGACCCGATCATCAGCAACTGGGCCGACGAGGCCTCGCCCCCGTTCCCCAACTACGAGGCGGGCAGCTGGGGG
>Ga0315271_10001529_pt1 | contig 13990 bp, 11 predicted proteins | sample C3_top_MG_FD_204664 | JGI IMG/M metagenome (GOLD analysis project Ga0315271, IMG submission 204664) | Sediment microbial communities from Yellowstone Lake, YNP, Wyoming, USA - C3_top | ecosystem: Environmental > Aquatic > Freshwater > Lake > Sediment | place: USA: Wyoming | collected 2017-08-01 | reverse complement strand
TGGGGGACGCCGTGCACGCCCTCTCCCTGGTGCACGCCCTCAAGCGGCACGATCCGCGCTGCGACATCACCTGGGTGATGCAGCCCGGGCCGGCGATGCTCGTCCGCGGGCACCCGGCGGTGGACGAGATCATCCTCTTCGACCGCGCGCGCGGCTGGCGCGCTTTCCTCGATGTGCGGCGCGCGCTCGCGCAGCCATTCGACCTCCTCCTCGACCTCCAGGTCTACTTCAAGGCGGGGATCATCACCGGGCTTGCGCGCGCGCCCGTGAAGCTCGGCTTCGATCGCGCCCGCGCGCACGACTTGAACTGGCTCTTCACGAACAGGAAGATCCCGCCGCACCCCCTGCAGCACGTGCAGGACCAGTACTTCGAGTTCCTCGCCGCGCTCGGCGTTCCCGCGGAGCCGGTGACGTGGGATCTCGGCCCCTGGCCGGCGGAGCGCGCGTACCAGCAGGAGTTCATCGGACGCTTCGACCGGCCGGTCGCGGCGATGGTCATCGGCAGCAGCAGGCCGCAGAAGGACTGGCTTCCCGAACGCTGGGCCGAGGTGGCGAATGCGCTCCATCGCGACTTCGGCCTCCAGCCGGTGCTGGTGGGAGGCCGCTCGCCGCGCGAGCTCGCCAGCGAGAAGGCCATCCTGGAGGGGGCGAAGGTGCCGGTCGTCTCCGCGCTGGGGAGCGGGCTGCGCAATCTCGTCGGGATCCTCGACGCCTCGGCGCTCATCCTTTCGCTCGACACGGGACCGCTCCACATGACCGTCGCGCTCGACCGGCCGGTGATCACGCTCATCGGCTACAGCAATCCGAAGCGGGTGGGGCCGTACCGGAAGTTCCACGATCTCATCGTGGACGCGTACGGCGAGCCCGGCGAGGACTATCCCGTCTCAATGGAGAACCGGCTCGACCGGATGCCGCGCATCCTCGTGGGCGACGTGCTCGAACGCGTCCAGCGCTGGCGCGACCGTTACGCCGGTTCGAGCCCCCGGAAGTCGTAGCGCACGCCGAGGCGGCGGAGGAGCACGAGCATCCGCCCGATGGCGAGCCCCATCACCGCGAAGTAGTCGCCGTCGATGCGCTCGACGATCGCGGCGCCGTAGCCCTGGATGCCGTAGGCCCCAGCCTTGTCGGCCGGCTCACGGGTGGCGACATAGGCGCGGATCGCCTCTTCATCGAGGGGGCGGAAGGTGACGGTGACGGCCTCGACGCCGCTCTCGATGTTCCCCGCCCGGGAGACGGCGACCGCCGTGAACACGGTGTGCGTGCGGCCGGCGAGGCGCCGGAGCATCGATGCGGCCTCTCCGTCATCCTGCGGCTTGCCGAGCACCAGGTCGTCGATGACGACGATCGTATCGGCCGCGATGACGACCGCCTCCGGAACGCGCGCCGCGATCACGGCGCACTTCTCGCGCGCGAGACGTTCGGCGTGCGCGATCGGCGGTTCGCCGGGGAGGTAGCGCTCGTCGATCTCGGCGGGCATCACCTCGTGCGCGATGCCGAGCATCGCCATGAGGTCCCGCCGCCGGGGCGATGAGGAGGCCAGGATGACGCGCACGCTCATCGCTCCAGCCAGAGGGTGACGGGGCCGTCGTTCACCAGTTCGACATCCATCATTGCGCCGAACTCCCCGGTCTCGACCGCCAGCCCCTGCGCGCGCAGCAGCGCGACGAACTTCTCATAGAGGGGCTCGGCGACTTCGGGGCGGGCCGCGTCGATGAAGCTGGGGCGCCGTCCCTTCTGCGCATCGCCGTAGAGGGTGAACTGCGAGACGACGAGCACGGCACCGGACACGTCGGCGAGCGCGAGGTTCATCTTCCCTTCGGCGTCGCCGAAGAGCCGCAGGCCGGCGACCTTCTCCGCCATCCACGCGAGCTGTTCCTCTCCATCAGTGTGTGTGACGCCGACGAGGAGCAGGAAGCCGCGCGCGATGCGGCCGGTGACGCGATCGCCGACGCGCACCTCGGCGCGCGACACGCGCTGGAGGAGGACGCGCACCGGTCAGCCCCCCGCCGGCGCGCGGAAGGCGGCGATGGTGCGGCTCAGCCCTTCATCGAGCCCCACGGTCGGCGACCAGCCGAGGCGCGAGCGGGCGCGATCGAGGGAGGCGAGCGAGTCCCGCACGTCGCCGGCGCGCGCCGGCTCGTGCCGTGCCGGGAGCGCCCGGCCGCTGAGCGCCGAGATCTTCGCCCAGAGCGCGGCGATGCTCAACCGCTCCCCGCAGCCGATGTTGAACGCCTCGCCGAAGGCCGGTTCCGGCGCCGTGCACGCGGCGAGGTTCGCGTGCACGACGTTCTCGACGTAGGTGAAGTCGCGTGTCTGTCCGCCATCGCCATAGATGACCGGTGCCGTGCCGGCGAGCGCCGCGGTGATGAACTTCGGGACCACGGCCGCGTACTCGGAGTCGGGGTCCTGGCGCGGTCCGAATACATTGAAGTAGCGGAGCGCGATCGCGGGCAGCCCGTACGACGCGTGGAAGGCGCGACAGTAGTCCTCGCCGGCGAGCTTCGCCGCGGCGTACGGCGAACGCGGGCGAGGCACCATCCCTTCGTGTTTCGGGAGTTCCGTGGTGTCACCGTACGCCGACGAGGACGCGGCGTAGACGACGCGCTTCACCTTCGCGTCGCGCGCGGCGACGAGGACGTTCAGTGTGCCGGTGGCGTTCACCGCGTGCGACCGGATGGGATCGGCCACCGAGCGCGGGACCGACGGGATCGCCGCGTGGTGGAGCACGTAGTCCGCGCCGGCGATCGCGCGCACGCAGGCCGCGGGATCGGTGATGCTCCCCTCGATGAAGGTGACCCGCGAGAGCCAGGGCGCGAGGTTCGCGCGCTTGCCGGTCGAGAGATCGTCGAGGACGACGACGTCGGCGCCGGCGCCCACGAGATGTTCGACGAGGTGCGACCCGATGAATCCGGCACCGCCGGTGACGACGTAGCGCATGGGCGGCCTACTCGACCGTCACCGACTTCGCCAGATTCCTCGGCTGATCCACGTTCGCCCCGCGCTTCACCGCGATATAGTACGCCAGCAGCTGCAGCGGCACACTCGCGAGTATGGGTGTCAGCATGTCGATCGTCTCGGGGATCCTGATCTCGTAGTCGATCTTCCCCGCCAGCGCCGGCTCGCTGCGGCTCGTCAGCGCGATCACCCGCCCGCCGCGCGCCTTCACCTCCTGGATGTTCGACACGATCTTGTCGAACACCGAATCATGCGGCGCGATGAACACCACCGGCATGTTCTCGTCGATCAGCGCGATCGGCCCGTGCTTCATCTCCGCCGCCGGATATCCCTCGGCGTGGATGTAGCTGATCTCCTTCAGCTTGAGCGCGCCCTCGAGCGCCGCCGGGAAGTTGTAGCCGCGCCCCAGATACAGGAAGTTCGTGGAGTCCTTGAACTCCTCGGCGATCTTCTCGATCAGCGGTGCCCCCTCGAGGATCTCCTGGATCTTCGCCGGCAGTTCGTGCATCGCCTTCGCGATCCGCTGCCCCTCGAGCACCGGCAGCCCGCGCAGGCGCGCCAGCTTCAGCGTGAACACCGCGAGCGCCGCCACCTGGCAGGTGAAGGCCTTCGTGCTCGCGACGCCGATCTCCGGCCCCGCGTGCACGTAGATGCCACCGTCGTCCTCCCGCGCCATCGTCGAACCGACGACGTTCACGATCCCGAGCGCCCGCGCCCCGCGCTTCTGCGCCTCGCGCATCGCCGCCAACGTGTCCGCCGTCTCGCCGCTCTGCGAGATCACGATGCAGAGCGTCCGGTCGGTGATGATCGGGTTGCGGTAGCGGAACTCCGACGCGTACTCCACCTCCACCGGGATCCGCGCCAGCTCCTCGAGCATGAACTCGCCGATCAGGGCCGAGTGCCAGCTCGTGCCGCAGGCGGTGATCACGATGTTGTCGAACTCCAGCAGCTGCTCATCCGAGATGTTCAGGCCGCCGAGCTTCGAAGTGCCATCGTCGTCCAGCAACCGCCCGCGCATCGTGTTCTCGATGCTCACCGGCTGCTCGAAGATCTCCTTCAGCATGAAGTGCGCGTAGCCGCCGCGCTCGATCTGGTCGAGGTCCCAGTCGATCGAGCTCACCGCGCGCGTCATCGGCGCCGCGTGCATGTCCATCACCCGGTAGCCGTGCCGCTCGAGCACCGCGAGGTCGCCGTCGTTCAGGTAGATGACCTGCCGCGTGTGCGCGAGGATCGCGCTCACGTCGCTCGCGACGAAGTACTCGCCATCGCCGAGTCCGACCAACAGCGGCGAGCCCTTCCGCGCCGCGACGATCTTCCCCGGGTCGCGGCTCGACACCACCGCGATGCCGTACGTCCCCTCCACCTTCCGCAGCGCCTCGATCACCGCCTCCTCGAGCGGCACCGCGGCGTCATCGGCCGGCTTCAGGAACTCCTCGATCAGGTGCGCGAGCACCTCAGTGTCGGTCTCGCTCGCGAACTCGTGCCCGAGGTCCACCAGCGCCTGCCGGAGCGCCGAGCCGTTCTCGATGATCCCGTTGTGCACCACCGCGATCGCGCCGTCGCACGACATCTGCGGGTGCGCGTTGCACCAGTTCGGCGCGCCGTGCGTCGCCCACCGCGTGTGCGCGATGCCGATCGTCCCGTCCACGGGGTCGCCGGCGATCGCCGTCTCCAGCTCGGAGATCTTCCCCGGCGCCTTCCGCGTCTGCAGGCCGTGCCCGTTCAGGAGCGCGACCCCCGCCGAGTCATAGCCGCGGTACTCGAGCCGGCGCAGCCCCTCGAGGAGGAGCGGCGTCGCCGCCCGCGGTCCGATATAGCCGACGATTCCGCACATGGTCCGTAGTCCTTCGAAGAGATCCCTACAACGTTGAAATTACCGTAGCGCGTCCAGCGGTGCCCGCGACCGGCTCACCAGCTCGCGGGCCGCCGCTTCCGTCGGCGCCTCCGCGATCACCCGCACGATCGGCTCCGTCCCACTTGGCCGCACGTGCACCCAACGGTCGGGCCAGCTCAGCCGCAGCCCGTCCTGCGTGTCCGCCTCGGCGTCCGCGAAGGCTCTCCGCAGCGCCGCGTACACCGCGTCCAGCGGCGCCTTCGGCCGGTCCAGCTTGTCCTTCACGATCCGGTAGCTGGGATACCCCGCCACGATCTTCGAGAGCGGCACCCCATCCTCGGCCAACAATTGCAAGATGAGGGCCACGGCCACCGGCGCGTCGCGGCCGAGGTGCAGCTCGGTGAGGATCACCCCGCCATTCCCCTCCCCGCCGATCGCCGCCTTCTCGGCGCGCATCTTCACGGCGACGTTCACCTCCCCCACCGGCGCGCGGCTCACATACGTTCCCGCCTCGCGGGCGACGTCGTCCATGATCCGGCTCGTCGACAGGTTGACCACCAGCGGACCCGGACGCGATCGCAGCACGAGCCGCGCGGCGAGCGCCAGCGTCCAGTCCTCGCCGATCGCCTTGCCGGCATCGCTCACCAGGGCCAGGCGGTCCACGTCGGGGTCGGTCGCGAGTCCCACATCGGCCTTCGCGGTCGCCACGAGCCGCTCGAGCTCGCCGAGATTCTCGGCGACCGGCTCCGGAGGCCGCGGGAAGCGACCGTCGCACTCGAGATTGATCGCCGTCACCGTGCAGCCGAGGCGCTCCAGCAGCGCGGTCATGATCGGGCCGCCGGCGCCCCGCACGCAGTCGAGCGCCACTGCGAACTTCCGCGCGCGGATCTTCGCGACGTCGATCATCGGCAGCGCGAGCACCGCCGCCAGATGCCGCTCGATCGCGCCGTCGTCCCGCGTCACCGTGCCAAGCTTGTCCCAGGTGGCGCGCGGGATCCGGCCGTCGGCGACGGTGCGCATCTCGGTCCCCTCCGCGCCGTCCAGGAACAAGCCCGAGGGCCCGATGAACTTGAGAGCGTTCCACTCGATCGGATTGTGGCTCGCGGTGATCGCGAGCCCCCCCGCCGCGTGGTGGTGCTCCACGGCCAATTGGACCGTCGGCGTCGGGGTCATGCCGATGTCGATCACGTCGGCGCCGACCGACTGGAGCGCCGCGATCGTCGCGTGATGAAACATCGGTCCCGACACACGTGAGTCGCGGCCGACCACGACCTTCCGGCCCTTCCCGCGGGCCGTCGCCCAGGCCCCGAACGCCGCCGCGTAGCGCGTGATGACCTCGGGGGTGAGTGCCTCCCCGACCCGTCCGCGGACACCCGACACGCTGACCATCAACCCGTCGTCCACTCGTCGCCTCCGTGCGCAGGGGCGAAAGCTACCGGGACGCGGGGGACAATCAAGCCGAGGGCGCGTTACGAAAGCCTTATTTCGAGCGTACTTAGGACAGCCGTTCGCCGCTCGCCCGCGCCCCCCGGCGCGCTCCCAAGCCAGACCGCCCCAGTGACGCTTCGCCGTTCCCTCGCCCGTCTGCCGCTCCGCTGGAAGATGGCGCTCATCAGCGCCGCCGCGGTGCTGTCCACGCTCCTCGTGGTGCTGGTGCCCGTGTATCTCGCGAGCCGCGCGATGCTCACGCGCCAGAACGGGCAGCGGATCCTCGCGATCGCGGCGAGCGCCGCCGTGGCGATCCCGCCGAACGAAGTGGACTCGATCTCGATGTACGGCCAGAACTCGGCGGCGTTCATCCATGCGCGCGAGATGATGGCCAGCATGTGGAGCGTGAACGGCGGTGACACGCGCGAGCTCACGAACGGCATCGCGCTCGTGAGTCCGTCGGCCGCGAGCTTTCGCTATCTCGCACACTCGTCATGGAGCGCGGGGGCGCCGCAATACAGCCGCCACTGGGAGCCGGCGCCCGGCCTCGCCGATTCCCTCGGCGCCGAACGCCCCGGCGTCAGCGCGCTCTACACCGGCTCCGGCGGTCGCGAGCTCGCCGCGACGGCGCCGATCATGCGTCCCGACGGCACCGCCGCCGGCTTCATCGTCATCACACTCGACGCCGACACCTACCTGGAAGCGATCGCGACCACGTTCGTGGAGATCACGCCCATCCCGCTCGTGATCCTCGCGCTCGCGCTCTTCGTGAGCTTCCTCGTCGCCCGCCGGGTGACGTTCGGGCTGCAAGTCGTCGCCGAGCACGCGCAGGAGGTCTCGCGCGGAAACCTGAGCCGCGACCTCGAATACCACTCGGGCGACGAGATCGGCGACCTCGCCGATGCCTTCCGCCGGATGACGACCGGCCTCCGCGAGCTGCTGCGCGACGTGGACTCCGGGGCGAGCGAGGTCGCCGCGACGGCGGACCAGCTCGCCGCCGGCGCGCAGGAGATGAGCGCCTCCACGGAGGAGGTGTCCGGCGCCGCCCAGACGATCGCCAGCTCCGCGACGCAGCAGACGCGCGGCATCCAGAACGTCGTCGACGTCTCGAGCAAGGTCGCGAGCCGCGCCCAGGACGTCGCCGCCCACGCGCAGCGCGCGCAGCAGGCGGCGGAGTCGGTGACGCAGTCGGCGCGCCGCGCGGCGGGCGCCGCCGAGGCGGGGCTCCAGAGCATGTCCAACATCTCGGCCGTCACCAGCGAGGCGCTGCCCGCCGTGGCCGAGCTCTCCGAGAAGTCGCAGCGCATCGGGCAGATCACCGACACGATCGCCGCGATCTCGCGTCAGACGAATCTCCTCGCACTCAATGCGGCGATCGAGGCCGCGCGCGCCGGCGAACACGGACGCGGCTTCGCCGTCGTCGCCGAGGAGGTCCGCAAGCTCGCGAAGGAATCGGGGAAGGCGCTCGAGACGATCCGCGGCCTCGCCGACGAGATCCAGCGCGTGTCGTCGCGGATGTCGGAGCGGATCGGCGACGTCAGCGCGAGCGTCGGCGCCGGCGAGGCGGTGATCCGCGCCTCGACGAAGACCCTCACGCAGATCGTCACCGAGATCGAGGGGAGCCGCGAGGCCGTGGTTCGCATCGTGGAGTTCGCGACGACGCAGCGCCGCGAGGCCGAGACGCTCGCGCGCGAGATCGAGGCGGTGTCAGTGGTCGCCGAGCAGAACGCGTCCACCTCTGAACAGGTCAGCGCCGTCGTGCAGGAGCAGACGGCGTCGATGGAGCACATCACCGAATCGAGCCAGCATCTGGCGGACATCGCCACCCGGCTCAAGAGCGCGATGACCCGCTTCGAGTTGTGAGCGATCCGCTGGCGCTCGTCCCGCTCGCGGCGGCGGCCCGCGGGGGACGGGTGGATTCCCACGGTGCGGCGGAGCTCGTCGCGGCCGGCATCACCCTCCTGCAGCGCTGCGCCCCGCTCGTGAAGGCGCTCGACGGCCGGCGCGCCGCGATCCTCCTCCCGACCGGCCCCGCCTTCCTTACCGCGCTGGCCGCGAGCGACGGGCGCGGCGCGGTGTTCATCAATCCGCTCGCCGCGCCCGCCGAGGTCGCGCACCAGTTCGCCGACGCCAACGTCGGCGCCGTCTTCACGATATCCGCTCTCGAGGACAAGCTCCCCGCCGGCGTCGCGCGCGTGCTGCTCGATGAAGCCCCCGCTCGCGCCCGCGCGCGCATCGGCGGCCAGGACCGCACGGTGGACCTCGGCACGCACTTCGGCCTGGAGCTCGCGGGCGCGGATGACACGCTGGGACGGGATGAGGAAGCGGCGATCGTCTACACGTCGGCGATGGCGGGTACTCCCCTCGGCGCCGTGCTCACCCACCGGAACCTCCTCGCGAACGCACGCGCCACCGTGGAGGCGGCGCAGCTCGACGGCTCCACCGTCTCGCTCGCGATCCTCCCCTTCGCGCACCTCTTCGGCTTCACCGTGACGCTCATGGCGCCCCTGCTCGCGGGCGGGCGCGTGATCACCATGGCCCGGTTCAATGCGCTGCGCGCGATCGATGTGATCCAGGGGGAGAACGTGTCACTCCTCGTCGGCGTGCCCTCGGTGTTCGCCGGGCTGCTCGCCGCCGTCGAGCGCCAGGGCGGTCACATCGCGGCGCCGGCGCTGCGCGTCTGCATTTGCGGCGGCGCGCCACTTTCGGTGGAGCTGCAGGAGCGTTGGCACGCCGCCACCGGCGTCGAGCTCCGGCAGGGATACGGCCTCACCGAGGCCGCTCCCGTCTGCCTCTTCAACCGGCTGTCGGCGCCCAACCGGGTCGGGATGCTCGGCATGCACTTCCCCGGCGTCGAGGTCGCGATCAAGGACGGCGAGATCTGCGTGCGCGGAGAGAACGTCTTCCCGGGTTACGTCTCCTCGGGGGAACATGGTCTCCGCGTCGAGGACGGCTGGCTCCACACCGGCGACCGCGGCACGATCGACGCCGAGGGCTACGTCACCTTCACCGGACTCACGAAGGACATGTTCACGCGCAACGGCTTCAACATCTACCCGAAGGAGCTCGAGCGCGTCGTAGGCGCGATGCCGGGGGTGAGCCGGGCCACCGTGCGCGCGATCCCGGAGCCGACGCGCGAGAACGCGATCGCGCTCGAGGTCGCGGGCGCGGTCACCACCGACGAGGTGGCGCAGTGGTGTGCCACACGGCTGTCGGCGTACAAGCAGCCGAACCGGATCGAGATCTCGACCCGCTGATCGCCGAGCGCCGAGGCCGAGCGCCGAGCGCCGAGCCTTGCTATCTTCCGGCCACACCTTTCCCAGCCCAATGACCCGAGCTTTCGACGAAGATAAGGCGGCCGGCTTCGGCACGCGCGCGATCCACGCCGGCCAGCGCCCCGATCCGACCACCGGCGCGATCATGCCGCCGATCTACCAGACATCCACCTACGTCCAGCAGGGGATCGGCCAGCACAAGGGCTACGAGTACGCGCGCACGCAGAACCCGACGCGCGAGGCCCTCGAGCGGAACGTCGCTTCCCTCGAGGGGGCCAAGCACGGGCTCGCCTTCTCCAGCGGCGTCGCGTCCGTGGACTCGATGATGAAGCTCTTCTCCGCGGGCGATCACATCATCTGCGGCGAGAACGTCTACGGCGGCACCTTCCGCCTCTTCGACAAGGTGTACCGCCGCCTCGGCCTCGAGTTCACCTTCGTGGACACGCGCGACGCGCAGCACATCGCGGACGCCTGCACGAAGAGGACCGTCGCGGTGCTCGTCGAGACGCCGACGAACCCAATGATGCGGATCACCGACCTCAAGGCCGCGGCCGACGCCGCGCACAAGGCCGGCGCCATCCTCATCGTCGACAACACCTTCGCCACGCCGTATTTCCAGCGCCCCTTCGAGTTCGGCGCCGATGTCGTCTTCCACAGCACCACGAAGTACCTGAACGGCCACAGCGACATGGTGGGCGGCATCGTCCTGCTCAACGACGACGCGCTCGCCGAGCGGCTGCAGTTCATCCAGAACACGGCGGGCGCCGTGCCGGGGCCGCACGACTGTTGGCTCGCGCTGCGCGGCACCAAGACGCTGCACCTGCGCATGCCGCGTCACGATGAGAACGGCCGCCTGGTGGCCGCGTGGCTCGCGAAGCGGCTCGGACATGAGCGGGTGATCTATCCCGGCCTCGAGAGCCACCCGCAGCACGCGCTGGCGAAGCGGCAGATGGGCGGCTTCGGCGGCATGATCTCCGTGGACACCGGCAGCAAGGAGCACGCGGACAAGGTGCTCCGCCGCGCGCGAATCTTTTCGCTGGCGGAATCGTTGGGGGGAGTGGAGAGCCTCATCAGCCATCCCGCGTCGATGACCCACGCGTCCGTGCCGATCGAACGGCGCACGGCGATGGGGATCACCGAGGGGCTGATCCGCCTGTCGTGCGGCGTCGAGGACGTCGCCGATCTCCTCGCCGACGTCGAGCACAGCTTCTCCGTCATCTAGTCCGGAGGCGCCATGGCCCCCCGCAAGGTCCTGACCCAGATCGCTCCCACCGCGTGGGAGCACCCCGCCGACCGCGCCGCGCTCAACACGCTGCGTGCGATCCCCGGCTTCGACGAAGTCGTGCGCAAGATCATGAGCGTGATCGGCGAGCGCGGCGTGCGGCTCCTGTTCACCGCGAACGCCGTCCGCGTCGGGCCGCGGCAGTACCCGAAGCTCGACGCCCTCTACACCGACGTGCTCACCACGCTCGACTGGAGCGAGCGCCCCGAGCTCTTCGTCTCGCAGACGCCCTTTGCCAACGCGATGGCCGTCGGCTTCGACAAGCCATTCATCGTCGTCAATACCGGCGCGCTCGAACTCCTCGATGACGACGAGCGGCGCGTGATCCTCGCGCACGAGGTCGGCCACGTGATGAGCGGCCACGCGACCTACACCACCATCGCCCTGCTCATCCTCCGGGCCGGCTTCAGCACCATTCCCGGCCTCGGACTCGTCGCGCTGCCCGTGCAGCTCGCCCTGCTCGAGTGGTACCGGAAGGCCGAGCTCTCCGCCGACCGCGCCGGCATGCTCGGCTCCCAGGACCCGCTCGCGGCGATGCGCCTCTTCCTCCGCTTCGCCGGCGGGAGCCCCGGCGACGATGCGACGAACCTCGATGAGTTCCTCGTCCAGGCGCGCGAGTACGAAGCGGCGGGCAACATCTTCGACACCGTCCTCAAGTTCCTGAACGTCGCCTTCCAGACGCACCCCTTCGCCACGGTGCGTGCTGCCGAGCTGCAGCGCTGGATGGAGAGCGGCGCCTACGAACGGATCGTCGGCGGCGAGTATCCGCGCCGCGGCGATGCCGACAAGCGTCCGCTGAGCGACGATTACGCCGAGGCCGCGGCGCACTACCGCGAGCACGCCCGCGGCGCCGTGGACCAGGTCGCGGCGGCGGTGAAGGACCTGAGCGAGATCGTCTCCGGCGCCTTCCGCCATCGCGGCGGCGGAGCCCCACCGGGAGACTCGCCCCCGAAATGAAGGTGCTGGTAGTCGGCGGCGGCGGGCGTGAGCACGCCATCGCCTGGTCGCTCGCGCGGCGTCACCCCTCCCTCGAGATCCTCGCCGCCCCGGGCAACCCGGGGCTGGCGCAGCTCGGCCGCTGCATACCGGTGAAAGCCTCCGATTCCGCTGCCTTGCTCCAGCTCGCCCAGCGCGAGCGTCCCACTCTCACGATCGTCGGACCCGAAGCGCCGCTCGCCGCCGGGCTCGTGGACGCGTTCCTCCTCGAGAAGCTCCCCATCTTCGGGCCGACGCGCGCCGCGGCGCGCATCGAATCCTCGAAGTCCTTCGCGAAGCAGCTCATGCGCGACGCCGGCATCCCCACGGCCCGCGCCGAGACGCACACCAGCCTCGACGGTGCGCTCCTCGCCATCCGCGCGCTCGGCGCGCCGGTCGTGATCAAGGCGTCCGGACTCGCCGCAGGGAAGGGCGTCATCGTCTGCCCTACGATCGAGGATGCCGACCGCGCTGCCGTCGCCATGCTCACCACGAAGACCTTCGGCGAGGCCGGCAGCGAGATCCTCGTCGAGGAGTTCATGGAAGGGGAGGAGCTCTCCCTCTTCGTGCTCACCGACGGCACGCGCGCCATCCCGATGCTCCCGGCGCAGGACCACAAGCGGCTCCTCGCCGGCGATCGCGGCCCGAATACCGGCGGCATGGGCGCCTACGCGCCGGTCTCCATCGGGACGAGCGCGGTCATCGACGAGGCGATGGAGCGCGTCATCGCGCCGACACTCGCGGCGCTCCGGATGCGCGGCACCCCATTCGCCGGGCTCCTCTACGCCGGACTCATGCTCACCGATATGGGACCGCGCGTCGTCGAGTTCAACGCGCGCTTCGGCGATCCCGAAACGGAGGCGATCCTCCCCCTGCTCGCGAGCGATCTCCTCGAACCGCTCCTCGCGATCGGCCGCGGCGAGAGCATCGCCGGCCTGCAACTCCAGTGGCTCGATGCGCACGCCGTCACCACCGTCGTCGCCGCCGGCGGCTATCCCGACGCGCCGCGCGCCGGCGACCGGATCACCCTCCCGCCCCCCGCGCCCGGCGTCACCATCTTCCACGCCGGCACCGCCACTGACGCGGACGGCGCGCTCGTCACCGCGGGCGGGCGCGTCTTCGCCGTCACCGGCACCGGCAACACCCTCGCCGCCGCGCAGCACGCGAGCGCGCACGCCGCCGCGGCGATCACCTTCGCGGGGCGGCAGTTCCGCGACGACATCGGGTGGCGCGAGCTGCGCCGCAATGCCCGAACTCCCGGAGACTGAGACGATCGCCCGCGGGCTCGAGCGCGCCATCGCCGGCGCGCTCATCACCCGTGTCGCGGTCCGGCGCGCCGACGTCCTCCGCGAGGTCTCGGCACGCACTCTCCGCCGCCGCGTGAGCGGCGCAACGATCCTCCACAGCGCGCGCCGCGCGAAGCTCGTCACCCTCCTGCTCGATTCCGGCGATCGCATCGTCGTGCAGCCGCGCTTCACCGGCGCCCTGCTCATCGACGACGGCACCCTCCCCGACGAGGAGCGCCGCTATTCCGCCGTCGCCTTCACCCTCGAGGACGGGCGCACGGTGCACTACCGCGACATCCGCCGCCTCGGCACCGTCACCCTCATGACCGGGGCGCGCTGGGCCGAGTACAGCGGTGCGCTCGGCCCCGAGCCGCTTGACCCGGAGTTCACCCCGATGGCATTATCGGGACTTCTTCGGGGGTCTCGCCAGGCGGTGAAGAAGCTCCTCATGGACCAGCGCCGGCTCGCCGGCATCGGGAACATCTACGCGGCGGAGGCCCTCTGGCGCGCCCGCGTGGACCCCTCGCGCCCCGGACGCTCGATCACTCCCGCCGAGGCCGCTGCGCTCCACGCCGGGGTCACCGGCGTCCTCCGCGAGGCCATAGCGGCCGGGGGCACGACCTTCCGCGACTACCGCGGCGCCTTCGGCGAGCGGGGCACCTTTGCCCCCTTCCTCGCCGCCTACGGACGTGAGGGGGCGCCCTGCCGCCGCTGCGGCGCCCGGCTCGTGGGTACTCGTGAGATCGACGGCCGCGCCACGGTCTTCTGCGCCAAGTGCCAGCGATGAGCGCCCGCGCCGACCGCCAGTTGCTGGCCGCGGCCTCCGCCTCGCACGTCGCCGAGCTCAAGGCCCACGTGCGCGCGCACTGCGAGGACCGCCCCGGCGTCTACCGCATGCACACCGCCGACGGCGAGGTGCTCTATGTGGGCAAGTCCAAGAAGGTGCGCACCCGGC
>Ga0315271_10001528_pt1 | contig 13994 bp, 10 predicted proteins | sample C3_top_MG_FD_204664 | JGI IMG/M metagenome (GOLD analysis project Ga0315271, IMG submission 204664) | Sediment microbial communities from Yellowstone Lake, YNP, Wyoming, USA - C3_top | ecosystem: Environmental > Aquatic > Freshwater > Lake > Sediment | place: USA: Wyoming | collected 2017-08-01 | reverse complement strand
GCTCACAGAGCGGATCCGGGATCTTACGGGGCACCTGAAGCTGTTCCCCAAGGACAATCATTCCCGCCGCGGCCTTCTCAAGCTCGTAGGTCAGCGCCGGCGTCTTCTCGCGTACCTCGTGAAGAAGGACGCCTCCCGGTACCGGGCCGTCATCGCCCGCCTGGGGCTGCGCCGCTAGCACACCCGCATCGAGGACCCGGGGAAGAACCCCGGGTCTCGTGCACCTGGCCCGGGCGTCATCCACGCTCGGCCCTCGGTCCCGCGCCGACGCGAGCAAGGAGTAGCTCGTGTCTCATTCCCTTTCCGTCGAGTTCGGTGGTCGCACGCTGACCATCGAGACCGGCCGCATGGCCCGCCTCGCCGGTGGCGCCGTCACCGTGCGCTACGGCGACACGGTGGTGCTCGGCACCGCCAACCGCGCGGAGCCGCGCCCCGGCCTCGACTTCTTCCCGCTCACGATCGACTTCGAGGAGCGGATGTACGCCGCGGGCAAGATCCCGGGCGGATTCATCAAGCGCGAGTCGCGCCCGTCGGAGGCGGCGATCCTCGCCTGCCGGCTGACCGACCGCCCGATCCGGCCGCTCTTCCCCGAGGGGTACAAGGACGACGTCCAGTGCGTCATCACCGTCCTGTCCACCGACCAGGAGAACGACCCGGACATCCTGGGAACGATCGCCGCCTCGGCCGCGCTGACGATCAGCGAGATTCCGTTCCAGGGCCCGATCGCGGCGATCCGCGTGGGTCGCATCGAGGGTGAGTTCGTCATCAACCCGACGATGCCCCAGCTCGAGGAGAGCGAGCTCGACCTCGTCGTCTCCGGCACGCGCGACGCGATCATGATGGTCGAGGCAGGCGCGAAGATCCTCCCCGAGGACGTGATGGCGGATGCCATCCTCTTCGCCCACAGCGCCCTCCAGCCGCTCATCGACCTGCAGCTCGAGCTGCAGCAGGCGGTCGGCAAGGCCAAGCGCCTGCCGTACCTCGAGGCCGGCACCGAATCGGTGCTCGACTTCGCCGCGCTGGTGAAGGCCGGCGCCGAGTTCGTGATCGTCGACGTGGAGACCACCGGCACCAACGCCGAGATGGCCGACCTCGTCGAGGTCGCCGCCGTCCGCGTCAAGGGTGGCAAGGTCAAGGACCGCTGGTCGACCTTCGTCAACCCGGGCCGTCCGATCTTCGGCAACCAGATGCACGGCATCACCGACAAGGACGTGAAGGGCGCCCCGACCCCGGCCGAGGCCGCGAAGAAAGCCCTCACCTTCGTCGGCGCCGCGACGATCGTCGGCCACTCGGTCGGCTTCGACATCGCCTTCCTCGAGGCAGCGCTCGGCGACGGGACGCGCATCGAGAAGGGCCGCTACCTCGACACCCTGACCCTCGCCCGCGACGGCTACCCGGACCTTCCCAGCTACACCCTGGGCGAGCTGTCGAAGTTCTTCGGCATCCAGCTCCAGCAGGCCCACCGCGCCCTCCCGGACGCCGAGGCCACCGCCGAGCTGCTGATCGCGATCGCCGCCGAGCTGCCGGGGCGGCTGACGGCCCTGTCTGAAGGCATCGCCGACTCCATCCGGGCCCAGCGCACCTCGAAGGACGAGGCCAAGGCCAAGCTCGACGCGGCTCGCCGGGCCGCGCGCGTGAGCAAGGGCCTCTTCGGGCTGGTCCACAAGAAGACTGCCCGCAAGCTCACGATCACCGAGGGGATCCGGATCGACGGACGCGGCGTCGACGAGATCCGCCCGATCACCGTCGAAGTCGGCCTCGTGCCGCGCGCCCACGGCTCGGGCCTCTTCACCCGCGGCGAGACCCAGGCCCTGACCGTCGCAACCCTCGGCCCGTCCTCCGACGTGCAGCGGATCGACACGATCAGCCCGACGCTCGAGAAGCGCTACCTCCACCACTACAACATGCCGCCGTATTCCACCGGCGAGAACAAGTTCATGCGCGGCCCCGGCCGGCGCGAGATCGGCCACGGCCATCTTGCCGAGCGGGCGCTCCTTCCGGTCCTCCCCTCGAAGGACGACTTCCCGTACGTCATCCGGCTCGTGTCGGAGTGCGTGACCTCGAACGGGTCGACTTCCATGGCCTCGACCTGCGGCTCGACGCTGGCCCTCATGGACGCCGGCGTGCCGATCTCGGCTCCGGTCGCCGGGGCTGCGATGGGCCTCATGTCCGAGCCCGACGGCTCGTTCGTGGTCCTGACCGACATCCTCGGCAAGGAGGATGCCTTCGGTGACATGGACTTCAAGGTGACCGGCACCCGCGAGGGGATCACCGCCCTCCAGATGGACATCAAGGTCAAGGGCATCAACGAGGCGATCATTCGCGGCGGCCTGGCCAAGGCCTACGAGGCCCGGATCGCAATCCTCGACAAGATGGCCGAGGTCCTGCCGGCCGCCCGCGACACGATGAGCGACTTCGCGCCGCGGATCACCAAGATCAAGATCAATCCCGAGAAGATCCGCGACATCATCGGCAAGGGCGGCTCCATGATCCGCAAGATCCAGGAGGAGACCGGCACCGAGATCAACGTCGAGGATGACGGCACCGTCGAGATCGCGGCCGTCCAGGGTGAGAACGCTCGAAAGGCGATCCACTGGATCGAGAGCCTCACCCGCGAGGTCGAGATCGGGGCCCTCTACCTCGGCACCGTCACCCGGATCATGACCTTCGGCGCCTTCGTGGAGATCCTCCCGGGCAAGGAAGGGCTCGTCCGGATCGGCGAGCTGGCCGATTACCACGTCCCGTCGGTCGAGGATGTCGTTTCCGTCGGCGACGAGGTGATGGTCGTCGTCACCGAGGTCGACCGCCAGGGCCGCGTCAACCTCTCCCGCAAGGCTGCGATGCAGCGGCACCTCGCCAAGGGGTAGGGGAGGCCGGCCACATCGCGTGGCCGAGCCGGCTGGCTACGCCGCGTGGCCGAATCGGCCGGTCACGCCGAGTGGCCGAGATCCGCACCGAGCGCGCCCCCGGGGATCCCCGGGGGCGCTGCTATACTCGGTTCGTGCCCGTCGATCTTCTCGCACGCTGAAAGCGGAGCCATGTCCGGACACTCCCCCCGACCCCTCACCGTCGCAGTCGTCGGCGCCACCGGCGTCGTCGGACGCACGATGGCCCGGGTCCTCCTCGAGCGCGAGTTCCCCGTCGGTGAGATCCGCTTCCTCGCGTCTGTCCGTTCGGCCGGCACCACGCTGCCGTTCGGCGGGCGACAGGTGGAGGTGGAGGAGGCGACCCCCGAAGCGTTCGAGGGGATCGACATCGCGCTCTTCTCGGCGGGCGGCGGCACGTCTCGCGACCTGGCGCCGCACGCGGCCGCCCGCGGCTGCACCGTCATCGACAACTCCAGCGCCTGGCGGATGGAGCCGGGCATCCCGCTCGTGGTCAGCCAGGTCAATCCCGGCGACCTCGAGGCACACGAGGGGATCATCGCCAACCCCAACTGCTCCACGATGCAGCTGGTCCCGCCGCTCATGGCCCTGCGCGACGCGGTCGGCCTGGAGCGCATCGTCGTGGACACCTACCAGGCCGTCTCCGGGACGGGCGGGAAGGCGATCGCCGAGCTCGAGACGCAGATCCGCGCCCACGTCGCCGGGGAGCCCAAGGAGGCGTGGGTCTATCCGCACCCGATCGCGTTCAACGCCCTGCCGGAGATCGACGTCTTCCTCGAGAACGGCTACACGAAGGAGGAGTGGAAGGTCGTCACAGAGTCGCGGAAGATCCTTCACCTCCCCGACCTCCGCGTCTCGTGCACCGCAGTGCGCGTTCCCGTCTTCATGAGCCACTCGGAGGCGGTGCACGTCGAGACGCGCGACCCCGTCAGCCCTGCGCGTGCCCGCGAGCTCTTCGCCGCCGTGCCCGGCGTCGTCGTCCGCGACGACCCGGCGGCGCACGTCTACCCGCTCGCCACCGAGGCGGCGGGGACCGACGAGATCTACGTCGGCCGGGTTCGGACCGACCCGTCCATCCCGGACGGCCGCGGCCTCGCCTTCTGGGTCGTCTCCGACAACATCCGCAAGGGCGCCGCCACGAACGCCGTGGAGATCGCGGAGGCCCTCGTGGCGCGTGGGTGGGTCCAGGCGGCGTCGCGTCGGGCCGCGGAGGCTCCGCCGGCGTGACCGAGGCCGAACGCCGCGCGGCGCTGGAGGCGATCGCGGCGGAGGTCCGGGCCTGCACCGGCTGCCGGCTCCACGAGCGCCGGACCCGGGCCGTCCCCGGCGAGGGGCATCCCAGCACGGAGGTGGTCTTCGTGGGAGAGGGTCCGGGCATGAACGAGGATCGCGAAGGCCGGCCGTTCGTGGGTCGGGCCGGTGATCTCCTCGTCCGCCTGCTCGGCTCCATCGGCTGGCAGCGGGAAGACGTCTTCATCACGAACGTCGTGAAGTGCCGTCCGCCGGAGAACCGCGACCCCGAGCCCGACGAGGTGGCCGCCTGCGCCCCGTTCCTGCGCCGCCAGCTCGAGATCCTCGACCCCGCCCTGATCGTGACCCTGGGCCGCCACTCGATGGGGCGCTTCATGCCCGGTACGACGATCAGCCGCGCTCACGGCACGATGCAGCCGGCGGATCCTGCGACCGGTGCCGCGCGGGCGATGGTGTTCGCGCTGTATCACCCCGCAGCCGCCCTGCGCGCGTCCGCCGTCGAGCAGGCGAGCTACGCGGACGTCGCCCTGGTTCCCGCGGCCCTCGATGATGCCCGGGCCCGGCGCATCGCTTCCGCAAGGCCCATCGAACCCGCCAGCGAGCCTGGCACCGCCGCCGCCCCTCCCGCGGCTCCGACGCGCCCCGAAACCGACCACTCCACGCCGGAACCGCCGGCGCTGGACCAGCTGACCCTCTTCCGGTGACCCCATGACCCGCACGCGCACTTCCACGACCCGCCCCGCCACCAACGACACGCCGCTCCGCATCATCCCGCTCGGCGGGGTGGGGGAGATCGGCAAGAACATGTACGTCTTCGAGTACGGCGACGACATCGTCGTGGTCGACTGCGGCCTCATGTTCCCCGACGAGGAGATGTACGGCATCGACCTCGTCATCCCCGACATCAGCTACCTCAAGGAGCACCGCGCCAACGTCCGGGCCTTCCTCATCACGCACGCCCACGAGGATCACGTCGGTGCCCTGCCGTACGTGCTCCCGGAGTTTCCCGGCGTGCCGGTCTATGCCTCCGTCCTCGCGCGCGGCCTCCTGGGCAACAAGATCAAGGAGCACAAGCTCCACAACAACCCGCTCATCGGGCTCGAGCCCGGCGACGAGCTGCCGATCGGGCCGTTCACCGTCGTCCCCTTCCGGATCGGGCACTCCATCCCCGACGCGATGGGGATCGCCCTCCGGACGCCGGTCGGGACCGTCGTGCACACCGGCGACTTCAAGTTCGACCACACGCCCGTCGACGGCAGGCTCTCGGACTTCCACATCCTCGCCAAGCTCGGCGAAGAGGGCGTCATCTGCCTGCTCTCGGACTCGACGCGAGCAGAGAACCCGGGCTACACGCCGTCTGAGCGGACCGTCGGCGAAGCGTTCCGCGAGATCATGGAGCCGCTCGACGGCCGGGTCATCGTGGCGACGTTCGCGAGCAACATCGCGCGCGTCCAGCAGGTCCTCGACGCGGCGGCGAGCTTCGACCGGAAGGTCGCCGTCATCGGCCGCTCCATGGAGCAGAACTTCCGAGTTGCGAGCGACCTGGGCTACCTCACCTACGATCCCGACCGGATCGTGGCCAAGGACCGGATCGGCGACATCGCCGCCGACAAGCTCGTCATCTGCACCACGGGGTCCCAGGGCGAGCCGATGGCCGGCCTGGCGCGGATGGCCAATCGCGACCATCGCTTCGTCGAGATCCAGCCGGGCGACACCGTGATCGTCTCGGCCAGCCCCATCCCGGGCAACGAGGAGTACGTCGCCCGGACCATCGACAACCTCTTCAAGGCCGGAGCCAACGTCTTCTACCACACGATCAAGCGCGCCCACGTGTCCGGGCACGCGAGCCAGGAAGAGCTCAAGTTGATGCTCGGCCTGACGAAGCCCCGCTACTTCATCCCCATGCACGGCGAGTTCCGCATGCAGGTCCAGCACGGGCGCCTGGCGATCGAGACGGGCGTCGCGCCGGAGAACGTCTTCATCATCGAGAACGGGATGCCGATCGAGATCCTCGCCGACGGCTCGGCGCGCCGCGGCACGCCTGTCACCGCCGGCTACGTCTACGTCGACGGCCTCTCGGTCGGCGACGTCGGCGAGATCGTCCTGCGCGACCGGCGGGCCCTCGCAAATGACGGCATGTTCATGGTGGTCGTCACGGTCGACAAGCAGACTGGCACGATCATCGGGCGACCCGAGATCGTCACTCGCGGCTTCGTCCACCTCAACGAGAAGGACCCGATCATGGAGGAAGCCGTCCGCCGAGTCATGGCCTCGATCGAGAACCCGGGCAGCCACATCAGCGAGACCGGGCTCCTCAAGAGCCAGATCAAGGATGGCGTCTCGCGCTACCTCTACGAGCAGACGAAACGGCGCCCGATGGTCTTCCCGGTCGTGGTGGAGGTCTAGGTGGCGACGCGCCGCCGGACGCCCACTGCCGGGCCCCGCCGCGCCCCACGCCGGACGCGCTCGCGCCCGCCGCTGGGGCGGGTGAACCCGGAGGTGGTTCGCTCGATCGTCGCGATCGTCTTCCTGGTCCTCGGGATCGTCGTCCTCGTCGGGCTGCTGCTCCCGGGGAAGGGCGCCCTGACGGACTGGATCCTGAACGTGATTGCGCCGTGGTTCGGGGCGGGCCGGTGGCTCCTGCCGTTCCTCTTCATCGGCCTGGGCATCCACCTCGAGCGGGCCCACGGCCCCCGGGCTGGATGGGCACGCACCGTGGTCGGCCTCACGATCGCCTACGTCGCGCTCCTGCCGATGATCACGCTGCTCGCAGACGCCGGCTTCCTCAAGGAGGGGAGCGGGGGGCGGCTGGGTCGGCTGATCGCGGATCCCCTCAGCAACCTCTTCAGCGATCCCGGGGCGTTCGTCGTCCTTGCCGGCATCCTCGGCGTGGGTTTCGTGATCGCGCTCGACCGGCCCGTGCGCGAGATCCTGGCCCCCATGGGCCGGACGGCTCGCGGGATCGGGTCCGCGCTGGCGGCCCCGGCGGCCGACGCCGCCGCGCGGGCCTCGGAGGCGACGCGCCGTGAGCCCACGACGCCGTCCGCGAAGAACGGTTCGGTTCGCAACGGTGCGGGGGTCCGCGAGGGGGCCGCGCGCCCGGAGATCCCGACGCCGCTGCCGGGGCCAGCGCAGGTCTCCTCGGTCTTCTCCGGCGGGGGCATGACGGGTGCCGGCGTGGCGGCGGCGATCGCCGACCCGGCGGCCGACGAGGCCGTCCCGACGGCCGCCCGGGGTCTGGCGACCGACGACGTGACCGACGGGAAGGACGCTCCGTCCCCCCGCGAGCCCCGTGAGTATCGCCTGCCGCCGTTGACGCTCCTCGAGGACGTGGCGGCGCGCGAATCCGGGCGGGGCATGGATCACGAGCGGAACGCAGCGATCATCGTGGGCAAGCTGGCCAGCTTCAACATGCCCAGCCGCGTCGTGAAGTGGAACGCGGGCCCCGTGGTCACCCAGTACGAGGTCGAGCCCGACCCATCGGTCAAGGTGAGCCGGATCGAGGGCCTCGCCGACGACCTGGCCATGGCGCTCGCCGCGCGCACCATCCGGATCGAGGCCCCGATCCCCGGGAAGTCGGTCGTCGGGATCGAGATCCCGAACATGGACTTCAACGTCGTGGCGATCCGACGGATCCTCGAAGACCCCGAAGTTGGCGCCATCCCGTCGCGCATCGCCTTTGCCCTCGGGCGCGACGTGGCGGGCCATGCGCGGGCCGCGGACCTCGCGAGGATGCCCCACCTCCTCATCGCCGGGGCGACGGGCTCGGGCAAGAGCGTGATGGTCAACGCGCTCATCGCGAGCCTGCTGATCCGGGCCACGCCCGACGAGGTCCGCCTCATCCTCGTTGACCCCAAGCGGGTCGAGCTCGCCGACTACAACGGGGTACCCCACCTCCTCGTCCCGGTCATCACCGAGTCGGACCGGGCACGCGCCGCCCTCAAGTGGGCAGTCGCCGAGATGGAGACCCGCTACCGGCGCTTCGCCGGCGCGGCGGCCCGCAACATCACCGCCTTCAACGAGACGCGGGTGGACCCGGCCGACCGCATGCCGTACATCGTCATCGTCATCGACGAGCTCGCCGACCTCATGATGCGCGACGGCAAGACCGTGGAGGACCCGATCGTCCGCCTGGCCCAGAAGGCGCGCGCCACCGGGATCCACCTGGTCCTGGCCACCCAGCGGCCCTCGGTGAACGTCGTCACGGGCCTGATCAAGGCCAACTTCCCAAGCCGGATCGCGTTCGCGATGGCCTCCCAGATCGACTCGCGCACGATCATCGACGCGCCGGGCGCGGAGGACCTCATCGGGCGGGGCGACATGCTCTTCCAACCCTCCGACCTGCCGCGCCCCATCCGGCTCCAGGGCGTCTTCGTCTCCGACCGCGAGGTCCGGGCAGTCACGGCGCACTGGCGCGCGGAGGCCGAGCCGCACTACGACCTCTCGATCGTCGAGGACGACGAGGAATCGACGGGGTCCGTGGACGACCTCGCCGACGACGACGCGGATCGGCTCCTCCATGACGCCGTCGGTGTCATCCAGGAGTACGATCGCGCCTCGGCGTCGCTGCTGCAGCGGCGGCTCAAGATCGGGTACGCCCGGGCCGCGCGGATCATCGACCAGCTCGAGGCGCGCGGCTACATCGGATCGTTCGACGGCTCGAACGCGCGGCCGGTGCTTCGGCGGGACGTCGGCGGGCCGGGACGCGTCCGGGAGGCAAATAGCAGCGACGAGGACGACGAGGGATGACCCGCGAGCACGCCCGTCCGCTCGGCCCGCCGGGCAAGGGCAGCGACGCAGCACGCGGCCAGGAGCCGCGCCTGCCGCCGCCCGGCGAGCGCGTGGCCGACCGCATCGTGGCGGCCCGCGAGGCGAAGGGGGTCGACCTCCTGCGTGCCGAGCGCGAGACGAAGATCCGCCGCCAGTACCTCGCGGCGATGGAACGCGGAGCCTGGGAGGAGCTGCCCGCGGGCGTCTACGCCCGGGGGTTCCTGCGCAACTACGGGATCTACCTGGGCCTCGACCCGGACGAGCTGCTCGCCGCCTGGGGCCGCGAACGGGGCGAGGTGCCCGTGGAGCCGGCGATCGTGGTCCCACGCCCCATCACGGCCCCCCGCCGTGGGTTCGTGGTGGGCCCCGGGCTGATCGTCGCGGCGCTGGTCGCGCTGGCGGCCATCGCGATCATCTCGTACATGGGGTTCCAGCTCCTGCGCTTCTCCGAGCCGCCACCTCTCGTCGTGACCGACCCGCCGACGGCGGTCACCGAGGTTGCCGAGGGAACCACCTCCTACACGCTGCGGGGCACGACCGTGCCGAACGGCGAGGTGACGGTGAAGGCGCCCGGCCGCGAGGACCTGCGCGTGCTGGCCGGTGGCGACGGCGTCTGGCGCACCGTCGTCGACCTCCGCCGGGGTGAGAACCGCTTCGTGGTGACCGCCGCCGACCCCAGCACCGGCAAGGAAGCGGAAGCGCCGGTCGAGATCGTGATCACCGTTCCGTTCGCCCAGGTCGCCGCACCCACGCTCGAGATCACCTCGCCCGAGGACGGCCTGAGCGTGGCCAATGGGGCCATCCCGGTCAGCGGGACGACGACGGACGCGACGTCGGTCAGCATGTCGGCAGCCTACGTCGGGCCGGCCCCGGGCCAGGTTGCCGCGCCTGAGGCCACCCCGGCCGCCATCCCGCCGACCGCGGTGCCGCTTGCGGACGACGGAAGCTTCGCCACGTCCATCGACCTGACGGAGGGCCGCTGGACCATCACCGTCACGGCGGCGGGAGAGCAGGGGAAGTCCACCACGCTCACGCGCTCCGTGACCGTCGTCTACCAGGGGATCACGGTCGTCGTGGAGATCCGTGACCAGCGGACGTGGCTGCGCGTCTCCGTCGACGGCGTCATCTCGCCGCAGACGGGAACGGGGGGCAAGGTCTACGCGGTGGGCAAGACCGTCACGTTCCGCGGCCAGTCCGTCGTGGAGATCCGGACCGGCAAGATGAGCACCACGTACGTCACCGTGAATGGAACCTCGTACGGCGCGCTCGGCACCACGGCCAATCCCGGGACCTTCCGCCTGGAGCCCGGCAAGCCGCCGCAGGCGGCCAACTGAGCCGGCCGTGGCCGACCCTTCGCTGCGTTCCCTCGCCGAACGACTCCAGGCCATCTGCCTCGAGCGGGGGCTGCGGGTGGCCCTGGCCGAATCGTGCACGGGCGGGCGGGTCGGGGACGCCCTGACGGACGTGGCCGGCTCGTCCGGCTACGTGGCCGGAGGGATCGTCGCCTACGAGGACGCCGCGAAGGTGGCCCTGCTTGGCGTCCCGCGCGAGACGCTGGAGGCTCACGGCGCAGTGAGCGCCCAGGTGGCGGTCGCGATGGCCGAGGGCGCGCGAACCCTGTTCGGAGTCGACCTCGCAGCCGCCGTCACCGGGATCGCGGGGCCGGGCGGGGCCAGCGCCGGCAAGCCGCTGGGCCTCACGTACGTGGCCCTGGTGGACGGCGAGGGCGCCACGGTGCGGCGCTTCACCTGGGCCGGCGATCGCGAGGCCAACAAGGCCGCCAGCGCCCGGGCGGCGCTCGAGCTGCTGGTGGAGCGAGCGACCGCGCGAGGGGCCCCCGGGGGGCAGTGCTGAGGCACCGGCGCGACGCGCGCAGGCCTCGAGCGCCATACTTGGACGAAATCAGCATGGCCCGCGCGGCCCGCACGGAGGATGCATGGCAGCCGACTTCTCGTTCGACGTGGTCTCCGAGTTCGACGCCCAGGAGCTTCGCAACGCGCTCGACCAGGCTCGCCGCGAGATCACGACGCGTTTCGACTTCAAGGGCGCCCTCGCGGAGATCACCCAGGAGAAGGAAGCGCTGGTCATCCACACCGACAGTGAGCTGCGGGCAAAGGCCATCCGCGACCTCGTGGAGTCGAAGGCGATCCGGCGCAGCCTCTCGCTCAAGATCTTCGACTGGGGAGCGATCGAGCCGGCCGGGGGAATGACCGTCCGGCAGCGGGTCGAGCTGCGCCGCGGACTCGGCGACGACCTGTCACGCAAGATCACGAAGTTGATCCGGGACGAGTTCCCGAAGGTCAAGAGCCAGGTCCAGGGGGATGCCGTGCGTGTCTCGGCGAAGAGCAAGGACGACCTCCAGAAGGTGATCGTCCGGCTGCGCGAGCTCGACGAGGCCCTCCCCCTCCAGTTCCAGAACTACCGATAGGGGAGGGAACGCTGCGGTGTCCACTCGGTCGCCGATGGTCCGGCTCATCCTCGTGCTCGTCGTGATCTTCATGGTCATGGGGCTCGTCATCAGCTCCTTCCCCGCGGCGAAGTGAGATGAGCGAATCCCCGCGCGACGTTGGCCGCTTCATCGCCCACGCCCTGGCCGCCGCCGGCGTGCGGGTCGCCTACACGGTCCCCGGCGAGAGCTTCCTCCCGCTCCTCGACGGGCTGGTCGCGGCCGGGATCCGCGTCGTGGCCGCGCGCCACGAGGGTGGAGCCGGCTTCATGGCGGCTGCTCACGGCGCCCTGACGGGCCGGCCCGCGGCCGTGATCGTCACGCGGGCCGTGGGCGCTGCGAACCTCGCCATCGCCCTCCACGCCGCCCAGGCTGATTCCGCGCCGCTGATCGCGATCGTCGGCCAGGTGGGACGGCCAGCCAGGGGGCGTGAGGCATTCCAGGAGGTCGACCTCGTCGCGACGTTCGGCGGGCTCTGCCGCTGGGCCCGCGAGGTGCGCGACGTCGCCGCCCTGCCCGGTGCGCTCGACGAGGCGTTGCGCAAGGCGACGACCGGCCGGCCCGGGCCCGTGCTGCTGAGCCTGCCGCAGGACCTCCTCGACGGGCCGGCCCCGGAAGACACGGGCCGGATGGCCACGGCCACGGTGCTCGGGCCGTCGCGGGCGCCCGAGCCGGACCCGATCGCCGTCCGGCGGATCCTGCACCTGCTGCTGGACGCGGAGCGCCCGGTGATCCTGGCCGGGGGAGGCGTCCTCCGCTCGCGGGCAACGGCCGACCTCGTGCGCTTCGCCGAGATGCTCGACCTACCTGTCATCGCAGCGTGGCGGCGGCCCGACGTCTTTCCCAACGACCACGCGCTCTACCTGGGGATGAGCGGGTACTTCTCGGCCTCCACCGTTCCCCAGCGCCTGCTCGGGGCCGATGCGGTCCTGGTGCTCGGCTGCCGCCTCAACGAGGTCGCGTCCCACGGCTGGAGCGTGCCTGCGCCCGACGCCCGCTGGGCGCACGTCGACATCGAGCCCCTGGGTGCCCGCGGCGGCCTGGGCGCCCCGACCATCGCGCTCGCCTCGGATGCGCGAACGTTCGTCCGTGAAGCGCGCCGCGTGCTCGGGGGCACGGTCCTCGAGATGGCCTCGCTGGAGCGCCGCCGGGAGGCGAATGCCGCCGACCGTGCCGCGTACCTCGAGGCGCGCGTCGTCGACGCGATTCCGTGGGACGGGCCGGGCGTCCACCCGGGCCGCGTCATCGCGACCCTGGAGCGGACACTTCCACCCGACGCGATCGTGACCACCGACGCAGGACACTTCGGCGGCTGGGCGGCGCGCGGCCTCTGGGTGCGCCGGCCGGGCACGTACCTCGGGTCGACCGCGGGCGCGATGGGCTTCGGCCTGCCCGCGGCGATCGCCGCTTCGCTCGCTTCGCCAGGTCGGCCCGTGGTCGCGCTCGTCGGCGACGGAGGCCTGGGCATGACCGGGGCCGAGCTCGAAACGGCGGTGCGCGAGGGCGCCCGCCCCGTCGTGGTGGTGTTCGACAACGCCCGCTACGGGACGATCCACGATCACCAGGCCCGCCGCGGCCTTGCTCCGGTTGCCACGGACCTGGGCCCGGTCGACTGGGCCATGGTGGCGGAGGGCTACGGGGCGTCCGGCGTGCGCATCGAGACGGACGAGGAGTTCGAGCCGGCGTTGCGCGCTGCCCTCGCGTCGCGGCGGCCGACGGTGCTCCATCTCGTCGTCGACCGTCGCTGGATCAGCGTCGATCGCCTCGACGACGCGGCGCCTCCCGACGTGGTCGCCGCCGAAGCGGAGGCCGAGCCGGCGACGGTGCCCGAGCCGGACGCCGAGCCCGCGGCCGAAATGCAGCAGGTGATCGAAGCGGAGCCCGAGGCCCCGGCGGAGTCCGAGCCGGAGCCCGAGCCAGGCGCCGAGCCGGAGGCAGACACCGATCCCGAGCCAGGCACCGAGCCGGAGGCAGACACCGAGCCGGAGCCTGAAGAGGCTCTCGCCATCACCGACGATGACCCCGCCACCGGCGACGCCTCGGAGGCTCAGGCCGAGACGTGAGCCGACGCGCGGGAGAGATCGGCGCCGGCCTTGATCCTGTCCGCGCAGCCGTCCCGCTCCGCCGGGGCGAGCGCATTCACGTCGTGGGCGCGGGCGGTGCCGCTGCCGCCGCGGCCGCCCTCCACGCCCACCGCGCGGGGGCGAGCGTCACCGGATGCGACACGGGCGGACCGTCCCAGTACACGCGGCCACTCGAGCGCGCCGGCATCCCCCTCGCCTGGGAGCACGACCCGTCTCACGTCGTGGCCGGGGCGGCGGTGTTGGCCGATCGCCTCGCTGTGACCAAGGCGCTCACTGCGGTGGCGCCCGACCATCCCGAGCTGGTCGCAGCACGCAGCCGTGGGATCCCCGCCACGAGCGTGCAGCAGCTCATCGCGGATGCCGCAGCAACCCACGGACAGGCCCTCATCGGGTTAGCAGGAACGCACGGTAAGTCAACGACCACCGGTTGGGCCGTGCAGATGCTCGTCGAAAGCGGTCTCGACCCGTCGGCGTTCGTAGGCGCTCTCCTGCCGGCGAAGCTCGTCTCCGGCTCGGACCCCTCCACCGTTCGTGTCGGTCGGGGTCGCTACTTCGTCG
>Ga0315271_10001527_pt1 | contig 13995 bp, 25 predicted proteins | sample C3_top_MG_FD_204664 | JGI IMG/M metagenome (GOLD analysis project Ga0315271, IMG submission 204664) | Sediment microbial communities from Yellowstone Lake, YNP, Wyoming, USA - C3_top | ecosystem: Environmental > Aquatic > Freshwater > Lake > Sediment | place: USA: Wyoming | collected 2017-08-01 | reverse complement strand
TCGATGGATTTGGCGGCAGCACGTTTACCTTGCCGACGACGGTCTGGCTCGCGGTGATTGTTTATAACCTGCCCATCTCGTTCTATGTTTGGCGCCGTCAGCCGCTGATGAACGGACGCGGCAAATGGCTGCTCTGGGCAGACCTGACCCAGGCGGCTCTGGCAGTCTCCTTCACGGGCGGATTCCGCAGTTTCTATTTCGTCCTTTTCCTGCTGACGCTGACCGAACTCGCTCTGGCATATCCCTGGCGGTTCGCGCTCACTGCCATGTTCGGCGTCAGCGGGGTGGAAATTATGGCCATGACCTACGGCGAATTTCCGGCTGGCGAGCCTTTTGCGGTATATCTGGTTGTTGGAAAATTCACCCTGACACTGTTGGTCGGAGGATTGGTGATTATTTTGGGCGAGTTAATGCGCCGCGAGGAGTCCGCTCGACAGGACGCCGCGCTGAGCGCGAGGCAAGCCGCCGCGCTAAACAGTGTCCTCATCCAACTGGGCGAAAGCGCGTTGAACCTGGAAAGTACGCTCGCCACGACCCTGGAGGGCGCGCGCCAGATTTGCAATGCGGCGTTCGCCTTGATTCTCCTGCCAGACGCTGTGGAGGGCGGATGGAAAGTGGCGGCTTGTGATTCCAAACATGATTGTGCTGGCAAGCGCGTAGGTGGATTGACAAGTGAGCAACTCTCTCAGCCCTCCTTTGCCCTGATCGCGCCAAAGTCACTTCTGCCGTTTGTGGCAATAGATAGACTCGATCAAACCATTGGCATTCCGCTGCGCGCTCCTGATGGTTCGATTGCAGGAGTTTTGATTGCCGGTTGGGATGAACCGCACGCGTCCAACGATGCTGTGCTGGCGCTTTTGCAATCCTTGGCACATGCGGCGGCCATGGCGTTGCGGAACGCGCGCCTGTACGCGCAGGAGCAGGAACACGTCACGCGCCTGAAACGCTTCGAACAGGTACAGTCCACGTTCTTTTCTGCCATCGGGCACGAACTCAAAACGCCGTTGACTGTTTTGAAAATGCTTGCCCCATCTTTCTCGCAGTGGGCAGATTTATCCGCCAACATCCAAACAGAAATTGCCGATACGTTCGCTCAGAATCTGAGTCGTCTGGAAGCGCTCATTGCCGATTGGATGGAAAGCGCACGGCTGGAGGCGGGAGCGGTCACATTGCATCTCCAGCCCGTGAATTTGGTCCGGCTCAGCCAGACGGTGATTGACGAATTGACGCCGTTCGCCGCGCACAAACAGCAGGGGATAAGGCTTCAAGCAGATCCCAATCTGCCGACCGTTCAGGGCGACCGACGGCGGCTGGAGCAGGTACTTTCGAATCTGCTGGGAAATGCCATAAAATTTGCACCGTCCAACAGCGTTATCAATGTATGCTTGAAATACATTGGAGATTCAGTGCAGATTTGCGTGGAGGACGCTGGACCGGGCGTATTACTTACCGAGCGAGAACGCATCTTTGATAAGTTCTATACAGCGGCGGAAAACCAGTCTCTTGCAGGCGCCGGGCTGGGCTTATTCGTCTGTAGGGAATTGGTGCAATTGCATGGCGGACGTATCTGGCGGGAAGATCGGCCGGGCGGCGGCAGTCGTTTTTATTTTACGCTCCCATTGGGAGCGGCTGAGGAGGAATCTCTCAATGAACAAAGCGATTAAGAAAATCCTGGTCATTGATGACGAACCGGACGTGGCGCGCGCCGTGCAGTTGACGATTCAACTTCAGGAACCAAACTGGCAGGTTATTACGGCAGACGGCGGGGAACGCGGCTTGCTTTTCACGGATTTGGAGAAGCCCGACCTGGTGCTGCTCGACCTGGCAATGCCCGACCTGTCCGGCTTTCAAGTGTTGGAACAGATTCGCGGCTTTAGCGATGTGCCGGTCATTATTCTGACGGTACAGAACGATGAATTGGACAAGGTGCGTGGTCTGGAACTAGGCGCCGACGATTACATTACCAAGCCGTTTGGACATCTGGAGTTGATGGCGCGTATTCGCTCGACCCTGCGCCGCGCCGAAGGTTTTGTGGGACAACCGGAAAAGCCTTATGTCAATGGCGGGCTGCGGATTGACTTTGACCGCCATCAGGTCACTGTGAACGGCGAAGCGGTATCGTTGACCAGCACCGAATATCACCTGCTGGAAATTCTCGCCCGCAACGCCGGGCGGCTTGTATCCAGCGAAACGCTGCTGGGTCGCGTGTGGGACCGTTATTCCATGGAAAACCCCGATTATTTGAAAGTGTATATCCATCGTCTGCGACTCAAACTGGAAGATGATCCCGGCCAGCCGCGTTACTTGCAAACATAGCGCGGAGAAGGATATTGGCTGGAGGCTCCGAATGCCGCGTAACGATATGATGGTACAAAAAAGCTTCCCAGCCAGAAATCTGACTGGGAAGCCAATCCCAATGGGCGGGTCAACCCGTGGCTCTGAATATTGCTATGCGTTTTTTGTATTCGCCGCCCACACCGACAGAACCGCCACAAGGATGCCGACGATGATGTCGTTCCACAGGGCGCCAGCGAGTTTTGAATATCCAACGATGAAAGGCGCAATAACCAGCCACACACCCAGAATGGTGTTAATCCAACTCAGCGACTTGGCGGTGGTGGCTTGGTTCGAGAGCGCCGCCCAGCCCGCAAGGACGACCAGGGCAATGCCCAGGATGATCGCGTCCCACAGGGCACCCGCCTTAGCCGAGTACCCCAGAATGAAGGATGCAAGAAACTCCCAGGCGCCCAACACGACTACCAGCCAACTCAAAGTCTTTACGGTTTTCATGGTACATCTCCTTTTGTTGAAAAATTTAGGTGTTTCTGGAACACCTTTATAATCACTGTTATACCTGCCCGAGGTGAATGGAACGGTTGCAGAAAGTGAATATCAGGTAAAAAAATGACAGTAAAAAAACGAACTTTGGCATTTGCGCTCGGAGGTGGTGGCGCTCGGGGTGCACTCCAGGCAGGTGCATTGCGTGCTCTGCTTGAAGCCAGGATTATGCCCGACCTGCTGGCAGGTAGTTCCATCGGAGCAGTCAATGCTGTTTTCTTGGCAATGCACGGCTTTACTTCACAAGCTCTGGATCAGTTGGATAGTGCTTGGTACGCTGCCGCGAAAGCCGACCTGTTTCCTGCCAAAACCGCCTGGTTGACTCTGCGAGTGTTTTTCAATCGGATTCACGCCCTCCCTTATCAACGCTTGAAGGACTTTTTCATCTCGCAGGGTGTCTTGCCCGATTTGCGATTTGGAGATTTGCCACACTTCCCCGTAATTCTGGTCAGTGCTGACTTAAACAATCACCAGCCTGTCTATTACGGAAATGACCCGAAGCAATTTGTCCTGGATGGATTACTGGCCTCCACCGCTTTACCGCCATGGGTGCACCCAATTGAATCAGAAGGTCGCTTTTTGATTGATGGTGGCGCGGTCAGCGACTTACCAATCGAGCCTGCCATTGTTCACGGCGGGACCGAGGTGATAGCCCTAAGACTCTCCAATCCGAATGAGATCGACCCGAACGTGCATGGATTCGGTCCTTTCTGGATAAAACTTCTCAATATTGTTGAGGCGCGTGAACTTTTCCTGGAATTGGAACTAGCGCGGCTAAAAAAAGTGCCTGTTCATGTGGTCAACTTGATGACGAACTCGCCCGTGCCGCCTTGGGATTTCAGCAGGACAAAATTTTTACTGGAAGATGGATACCTTCAAATGAAAGTGGTTCTGGATTCCGGTAAAATTCTTATCCCGCATCAGAGCGAAAGTTGGTTGACTTCAATAAAAAGATCCATTGCATTCTGGAATAAACCGCGTCAGGAGTTTTGATGGTCACCGTCACCAACACCATTACAAACGGGCTGACCCCGCAAGGGGTACTCGTTATCGAATAACAAGAAGGAGATTTTTATGGAAGTATTACCTGTTCTCAACCTGCCCACCACGCACGAGGAAATCGAACAAATTGCCATGAAATTGGGCGACTTGCTGCGCGAGCATCCGATTTACCAGGCCTTTATGCGCAGCATCAGCGATTTGGAAAGCGATACGCAAGTGAGCGACCTGTCTTCGAAGATTCATACCCAAGAAAATGCCCTCATCAGTGAAAGGGGCAATGCCGAACTGGCGGATGAATTGAAGCGTCTCAACCAGTCCTTGGAAACACTGCCCAGCATTCAGTCCTATCGTGTGGCTGAAACAGACGCCCGCGCTTTTCTGAACGCCGTCAACATTCTGCTGAGTGAAACCCTCAAAGTGGATTTCGCCGCGAATGCCAAGCGCGGTTGTGGCTGTGGCGGATAATTATTAAGGAGTATTTGATGAATCCCAACGAACTACCCCAAGATATTCAGGATGCCATCGGCGCTCTCGCTGATGCCCTGCTTGCCGACCCGCAGGCTAAATACTACCAGCAGGTTGTTGCCGCCCTGGAGAGCGACCCCGAAGCCTGCGCGCTCGAAAGACGCTTCATGGATTTATATAACCGGCTTGTCACCCGCCAGCAAATTGGTGAACAACTCAGCCAGCAGGAAGTTGATCCGTTTTATGCCCTGCGCAGTGAATACAATGCCAACCCGCTGGTTGCTGCCCGCAATAACGCCCTCGGCGCATTCAAACCCCTGCTGGCCGAAGCCGGAGAGCAGATCAGCATACAAATCGGCCTTGATTTTACTGAACTTGCCAGGCCCAAATAGGAGGTTCTCGTGTCCATCAAAATTGCCACCGTCACCGATGACGGCCAGACCATCAGCCAGCAATTTGGACGAGCGAAATACTATACCGTCTTTACCATTGAAAATGGGCAGATCATCGACCGCGAACAACGCGAAAAAATGGGACACGCCCACTTTGCCGGCGAGCATCCTGAAGGCGAGGAAGCCGATCCGCGCGAGCACAGTTTTGCCCCTGCCGGGCAAGACCTTCGCGTTCGCATGATAGAAGCCATCCGCGATTGCCATTTTCTGCTGGTACGTGGAATAGGTTCTGGTGCCTACCACACCTTGGAGCAGGTTGGCATTCGTCCTGTGATTACCGACATCGCCAGTGTAGATGAAGCCGTGCTCGAAGCCGCAGAAGGCATCATTCTGGATCACAAAGAAAAACTATATATTGAACAGGATGTAATACTTGATCTTGAAGGACAAATATGACTCAAAAGGAAAACCATCCATCCCAGGGTTATCGCGTGATCGTCACCCGCCAGGATGAAAGTCACGCCCTGGCTGAAGCGCGCGGACACCGCCTGACTCTCAACGTCAAGAAAGGCGCAGGCGAAGCGGGTTTCAACGCCGCCGAGACCTTGCTGGCCGCACTGGGCGCTTGCATCCTGACCAATGTCAATGCCATCGGAGAAAAGATGCACCTGCAAATCGACGAGGCCCGCATGGAATTCGATGCTGCGCGCCGCGACGAACCGCCTGCTCTGACCGAGATCCGTTATAAACTGATCATCAAAAGCCACGAACCCCCCGACAAACTGGCTGAATTGCACGAACTATGCGTCAAATGGGGCACGGTCACTAATACCGTCATCAACGGTCTGACGCCACAGGGCGAGTTGGTGATTGAGTAAAATTAAGGAGAAAAATGTCTCAGGATCACAACCACATCAATGAAATTAAAGAAAACCGTTTTATCCTCGCCCTGGCCCTGACTGGATTGATCTTCCTGGCCGAATTGATCGGTGGCTTTTGGACGCACAGTCTCGCCTTGCTCTCCGATTCGGCGCATGTATTCATGGATGCCTTCGCCCTCGGCCTGAGTTATCTGGCCATCCGGGCCGCCAAACTGCCGGCCGACGATAAACACACCTATGGTTTTCACCGCATGCAGGTTCTGGCTGCGCTGACCAACGGCGCAACGCTCTTCCTGATCGCCTTCGAGATTTTACGTGAAGCCTGGAATCGCTTTCAAAACCCCGAAGCCGTGCTGGCCGGCCCGATGCTGGTCATTGCCGTCATTGGCCTGGTAATCAACCTGATTGTGGCCTTCACTTTGAGCAAACACGACCACGACGACCTGAACACCCGCGCCGCCTTCCTGCACGTGCTGGGCGACGCGCTGGCCTCGGTGGGTGTGATCGCAGTCGGCGTGATCCTGCTGTTTGTCAACATACCCTGGCTTGACCCACTGGTCAGCGTGTTGATCGGGGTATTGATCCTGTTCAGTTCGGGGCGCGTATTGAAAGAATCCGTCCACATCCTGGCGGAGGGCATGCCCGAAGAAATGAGTGCCACAACCATCGCTGAAATCATGCTAAAGGTGCCCGGCGTCAGCCAGGTGCATGATCTGCACGTCTGGACGGTCGCGCCTGGCTACATCGCCTTGAGCGCCCATGTCACGGTTGATGACCAGTCTCTCAGTCAGACTACCGAGGTGTTGTCCGCACTGAAAGAGACACTGCATGAGAGTTTCGAGATCGAGCACACCACTATCCAGTTCGAGTGCGGCAACTGTGGGCAGGGGTTGGTTGCATGCTTGGAGCCAGCTGAAGTTAGTGATAGCTGAACATGAGAGAAATCATCTCAGTGGTGCAGAAATTGTGGCCTGAGCTGACCGGTTCAATTTCTTGTATGGAAAAGGCAGGTACCCTATGAATACAAGTCTACAACATGCGGTGCTTTTTCAGGCTCTGGCTAAGCCGATACGATTGCAACTTATCGAGATCCTGAGCCTGGGACCGATCTGCGTGTGCGACCTGGTCAGGCTGACCGGTAAACGCCAGCCGTATATTTCGCAACATCTTTCAGTCCTCAGTGCGGCGCATTTGGTCGTCTCTGAAAGGGACGGACGCAGAATTTTCTATCGTTTGAATCCTGACACGTTGGATGATGTGCTGCAAGCGCTTCGCCAACTCTGTCAGTCAAAATCATTTTCTTAAAAAAGGAGTAACTATTATGTCTGAAAACAAAACCCCCAACCTGTGGCACGGAATTCCACGCGAGCAGATCCAATGGTATCCAACCATTGTCGCCGAGCGCTGCATTGGCGACGGCCTGTGCGTCACCTCCTGCGGCAAGAACGTGTATTCGTTCGATTACGAAGCCAACAAGCCGGTCGTCGTTGCCCCGCTGGCCTGCATGGTCGGATGCACCACCTGTGCCACGAACTGCACACAAGACGCCATCGAATTTCCCTCCCAGGGTTACATCCGCCAGGTCATCAAGAAAAACAAGGTGGTTTCCCAATCCAAGAATATGTTGAAAGGTGACCCAGAAAAATATGATATCAAAAAACGCACCTCCATTTCTGGTTGAGAAAACCTTATGAACCTACTGAAGTTGGAACAAATCCACGAGTACGCACACCACATTATTATATCTCTGGATCTATCGAGTCATATCGTCGGGGTTCGTTTGCTCAAACCAGGTGCTGAACAACCCACCGGTAGCATCCGGTTAAAACAACATCGCTATTGCCAGGCACTCATGAAAGCCCGTCTTGGACAATCAGTGCTACTTGATGGAGCCGGTATCAATTGTCCTGCTGCAGCTGCTGCGTTCGGTTTCCGCCCTTTGCCAGAAGGGCTGCGCAATGGCAATGGCCTGGTGGGGTTTGGCATCGTAACGGATGCGGCGATTGGTGCGCGCATGTTTGCCGAGATGGCTGTTTTGGAACCTGGCGAAATCCAAAGCCTGCATATCTTTCCTCTTGACCAGGCTGAAAACCAACCAGATGTCATTGTCATCGAGGATGCCGTGGAAAAATTGATGTGGGTCAACCTGGCGTATCTCAACGCAATGGGTGGCAAGCGTCTTAGCAGTTCCACTGCCATCCTTCAGGCAACCTGCGTTGATTCCACCATCATCCCTTACATCGAGAAACGGCTGAACTTTGGTTATGGTTGTTATGGTTGCCGCGAGGCGACCGACCTGGGTACAAGTGAAAGCGTGGTTGGTTTTCCGGTTGATCTCCTGCCCGCTATTGCCGAAAGCCTGGTTTACCTGGCGCAAAAAGCCATCCCCAATTCGCGCTCAAAGAGAGCACTAGTTGCGCTCAATCGACAAGAATGATGAGGGCAATAAATTATCTCGATAAGAAATTGGTTGGACTGCCAATCGCCCTTGCCATGATTCTGCAAATGCTGACCGCCAGCCTGTTCTATCACTATTTGAATCGTCAGGCTCTAAAGCAGGCTGTGGTGTGGACTACTTCGTAAAGGAGGTACTTGATGAGTTTGATTGCATCCCTACTTCAAACATCACACACTTTTGCCGTGGTAGGTGCCTCGCAGGACCCTTCCAAGTATGGGAACGAACTCCTACAGGCGCTCAAAGCGCATGGTCATAACGCCATACCCGTTAATCCGAAATATAAGGCCATTGACGACCAGGCTTGCTACTGCTCCCTGGCCGACCTGCCGCATATCCCGGATGTCGTCGTCACTGCCGCCCCGGCCTCGGCCAGCGCCAAGATTGCAGAAGCCTGCGGTATTCTTGAAATCCCGTATTTCTGGATGCCTCCCGGCACTGAATCTAGTGAAGCCCTGGAAATCTGTCACATGAACAATATAGTCGCAATTCACGGCTTTTGTCCCATCTTTGTATTGAAATTGCCCCGGGAGCGCTGGCATGAATACCCGTGAGATCATCGTACTGCCTGCACCAGGCTGCCGCCGCAGCCGGCGCAATTTGGAATACTTAGAGCGGCAGGGTATTGCCTTTACCCGCCTCCCCCTGGGTTCGCCAGAGGGGTCTGCCCTGGCCGCAAAACACGCTATGCGTGCCTCTCCCGGCATTCTGGTGGAGGGAGTGAGCGTTAACTCGTATGACCTGCTCATCCAGATTGCTTGCCGCGTGGATGAGGAAAAAGCCAGGACGATATTACCGACAGCGATACAAAGCAGATACAATGAGCGGTAAAGTTATCCAGTCTTTACGAAACAGTCCGCTGTCAACATTCTTGAGCGAAGCGGAACTGAGAATGTTGGCGGGATGTGGCCGCATCCATGAATTTATTCCCGATCAGAATATTCTTTCAGCCGATGGTCGGGATGAGCGACTGTTCTTGTTACGGGAGGGGCAGGTGGATTTGAATGTGATCATCAACACGGATTCAGGGGATTGCGACGGAGAAGCCCACATCGAGCTGAGTTTACCCGGTGAGCTTTTCGGTTGGGCCGCCTGGATGCGCCCAGAGCGGGTAGGTGTCTCCGCTCGAACATTGGGAAACGTATCGGTGGCAATTTTTGATCTGGAACGACTGGGAGGCAGCGAGATTTTTATCAAGTTGAGTATTCGATTGTTGCAACTTTTGTACGCCCGCTTGCAGGAATATGGCTTATGTCCGCCAAACGTTCAAATGCTCTTAAAGATGAAACACCTGTTGCAAGGGAAGGAGAACTCATGAGTATGATCTGGGTCAAAGCCGGACAATGTAACCAGGAAACCACTATCGAAGCCCGCCGTACGGATATGACACATGTGGCGTTGGAATTCGTCACCACTTGCGAACACATTCAGAAATTGGCTGAAGTATTGAAATCGCTCGATATTGGGCGTGAGATGAGCGTCAATCTGCTAGATACGGAAGTGTACCGCCTGGCCAATGAGCATGTTTGCCGAAACAGTTGTATCGTCCCAGCGGCCATTCTCAAAGTGCTGGAAGTTGAAGCCAATATCTTCCCAGCCGCTGAAAGCCAGATCGTCTTTGTGGCATAAGCCAAATGTAATAAGAAAGGATTAATTTGAAAGCGCAACCCGTATTTCACATGCCTGCCCCCACCGCAACTGCGGACGCCTACCAGGTCGCCAAGTCGCTCGGAAAATTGCTGTTTGATACGCCTGAATTCCAGGTTTATCTGAAGGCCCTCAAGGAAATCAACAATGACAACGACGTCCAACGTCTTTCAGTGAACATCCGCGAGCACGAAACAGCCTTGAAATGGGACAAAGGTAATCGCCTCGAACATCAGACTGCTTTGACAATACTGGAAGCGGAACTCGAAGCGCTTCCAACCATCCAGACCTATCGTCAGGCGGAGAAAGCCGCCGCCCAATTGTTCCACGCCGTGGATGAAGTGATTAGCCAGGCAGCCGGCATCCCCTTCGCATCCACCGCAAAACGCAGCGGCTGCGGCTGCGGCAGCTGATACAAAATAGGAGGCCAGACCATGTTAACCGAAGAACTGAATATCGCCGCCCACAAATTGGGCGAAACCTTGCGCACCAGAGAGGTGGTACAAAAGTATCTCAAAGCGCTGGCTGATTGCAAAGCCGACCCCGAAACTGATGATCTGGAAAAGCGCATGCGCATTCTGTACGAAGAACTGCTGATCCGCCAGCAGCGCGGCGAGAACCTGCAGCGTAGCGAGATCGACGACTTCAACGCACTGAAAAGTCAGGTGTACCAACTCCCTCGCGTCGCCGAACGCGAGGCGGTTTTGACGCCGGTCAAAAGTTATTTCGCTGAGATCGCCGATGAGATCAATCTGCCGCTAGGCGTGGAATTTTCCACCCTGGCTCAAGCTGGCAGTGTTTAAATCATTGGAGGGAATAAATATGAACGCATTCGTTGACGAAAGAAAATGCCCGGCTCAAGAGAAAATATGCCCTATTTTGACCTCTTGCCCTCAAAATGCAGTGACTTATAAAATTGACAAGGCAGCTCCATTGGGGGGACGGATCGTGATCGATCTGGTCCGCTGTGATGGCTGCGGCCAGTGTGTCACAGATTGCTGTGGGCATGCGATTGAATTAATCGGATGAACATTCGAACAGTTTCCATTTTCCTGGCAAGTGTTATCTTGATGATGAATTTCTTCATTGGGTATCAACCTTGGTTACAAAGTGGATTGGCCTGGATTGATATCCCGCTAATGGATGGATTCGTTCTGATGTCCGCCCCAGCTATAGAATCTTCGACAAAGCTGCCAACCCCAAAAGAAGCGCTCTCTGTGCCAGTGGAATTCCTGTTTCCCCCCACTGAGAGTATGCGCGACAACGGCTTTACTCTTGCCATCGTTGTCCTATTGGGCATGTTCCTTTCTTTGCTTTACACACTCGGGCGCTTGTTGTTTGGATTTATCCAGGAAATTCACCCCAGACCTCAGCCTGCCTGGCTTGATTGGATGATTCCACTTCTGTGTGTAATCGGTCTGGGTGTAGCTGGTTATTTGTCCTACATTGAAATTACGCTTTCCAAGGCTCTTTGTGGGTCGGTCGGTGATTGCAATACTGTGCAACTCAGCCCGTATGCCCGATTGTGGGGTGTACTGCCCATAGGAGTGCTCGGCATGGGTGGGTATATTGCCATGATAATCGCCTGGTGGGCCGGGCGCCAGAAATGGAGCTGGGTTTCATCCCATGCGCCGATTGCCTTGTTCGGCATGGCTTTCTTTGGGACGGTTTTCTCTGCCTACCTGACTTACCTTGAACCCTTCGTGATCAAAGCGGTGTGTATCTGGTGCATCACATCCGCCATCATCATAACCTTGCTGCTGTTTTTAAGTGTCAACCCCGCTCTGAACAGCCTGATTGGAGACCCCCATGCCGAAGAAACGTTATCATAAGAAAGCAAACTATCTTCCACGCCTCCTGATCTTGGTCGGGGTGGTGGCGCTGATAGCTGCTGTGCTGCTACTCAAAGGGGTCAACAACGATCAGCTGCAGACCACAGCTGTCTCAGGCGATCTGCCTGCTACCCAACTACAAAATGCCCTGGCTGAGAACCGCCCAACCTTGGCCTTCTTTCATTCGAATAATTGCCAACAGTGCATAGTGATGATGGAAACAGTTGGTCTGGTGTATCCTGAATTTGCCAACTCTGTCGTCCTGGTGGACATCAATGTGTATGACGAGCAGAACGCTCCGCTCTTGAAGCAGGTCGGGCTCCAGTACATTCCCACCCTGATTTTTTACGACCGCGCCGGACAGGGGCAGACTTCTGTCGGTGTAATCGAAGCTGAACAGCTACGCCAGGCGCTGGCATCCCTGGTTGAAGGAAATTGAGATGTCTTTCGACCCATCAGCACTGCAAACCGTTTCCCTTCTAGCCTTTCTGCTGGTCTTTGTGGGTGGCGTAGTGACCAGTATTGGCCCCTGCAATATAGCCACCATCCCACTCATCGTTGGCTATGTGGGTGGCAGTCGCGACATCTCGCGTGCCCGTTCCTTCAGCCTTTCGCTAGCTTTTGCCATGGGTCTGGCACTCACTTTCATGCTGCTGGGCATCGTGGCTGCTTTGATCGGCGGATTAATTGGGTCGGCTACACGTTGGTGGTATTACCTGGTGGCTGGAATCTGTTTCCTTATTGGATTAAACATGCTCGGCGTGTTGAAACTCAACCTGCCTCTCTGGTTCGGTGGGTTGCGCGAGCGTATCGGGCTGAAGGGCATCTCCGGTGCGCTGGTCTTGGGTCTGGTCTCCGGGCTGGTAGCCTCGCAATGCGCCACTCCCGTACTGGCTGCCATCCTTACCTATGTTATGGCAAAAGGAGCTTTGCTTTATGGTGCGGGACTGCTCTTCATCTACGCCTTGGGACGCGGTGTGCCGGTGGTACTGGCAGGGACGTTCACCGGCGCGCTGAAAAGCTTCCAAAAACTTGGACGTTGGTCAGAGGTGATTGAAAAGGTCAGCGGTGTGATCGTAATTGGGGTTGGTCTCTACTTTCTATGGACGGCCTGATGAAACAGCGTATCCGGTTGGTGCCCCTGCTTGGTTTTGTTGTCCTAATGTTAGGTGTTTTAGGAATCAAGGCTGCTGATCGGGGATGGTTCGCGATCCACCCGCCCCTGGAACTCAACGGTCAACCTGCGCTGCTCTTTTTTACGCTCTCAGAAGGTTGTGATTGCCAGATGCAACTGGTTCAAAATGCTGAAGCGCAGCTCGCTGTATGGGACCTTCCTGTGGATTTGGGGTTGAACGTGATCCGGGTGGATTTCACCCGACGCCCTGACCTGGCTAAGCAGTATGGGGTGGTTCGTGCGCCAGCGCTGGTCTTGCTCGGCACGGCTGGGCAAGTCACCTGAAAACAGGATGTCGGTTTGAGCGATACGACGCCGCTAGACCTGGAACAAGCAGAAGGCAAGGTTGAAGCTCTGTTCGATAACTAGTAAAATTGAATTGGGAGGGAACGATGTTAATTGAAAGATATGATCTCGAAATTTTCACGCCCGCCTGCGATCCGGGTGCAGAGCGCTATGCAGCCCGGGCACGCCTTATGACAGACATCTCCGAAATCCTACCCTATCTCAACGCCACCCTGCGTGGGGCAATTTATCTTCCCACAGCCAATGCTCTTACCTGGAAGAAGGGTGGGCATAGCATTGCATTCCACTCGTACGAAATTGCCGTCAGCAACCTCGAGGACCGCGATGGGGCGGAACAGGAACTTAAGAGGCTGATCGACCTGGCCAACCGCACCTGGGAGCGCCGGACTGAAATTACACCTGACGCTACCACGCGCCAACGTCCCACGCCACTGGCCATCTATAAATTGTTACCCAATACGAACTGCAAGCGATGCGGTGAGCCAACTTGCTATACCTTCGCCTTGAAACTTGCCACAGCGCAGAAGAATCTGTCCGAATGCCCATCGCTGGCTGAACCGCAGTTTACCGATCAGCGCACTGGGTTGGATGCCATCCTCATTGAAGCCCCGGTCATCCGTTAGGAGAATGATTCTATGGATAAGGCAAAAGATAATCCCAGAACTCAGGTACCTCAAGCGACTGGCAAACCGCCACTTTGTTCCTGTATCAAAGACCCGTTCCTGGATCTGCCACCTGAGCTCATTCCGCGAGGTAAAAAAACCATGGATGGTTTACGCAAGGTCAGCTGCCCTGGATGTAGCCTGGTCTATTGGACAAATCGTAAAACGGTTCTTTGTATAGATTGCGAGAAGAAGGGTGTGCATCTGCCAGGAGACTAAATTCTTCTTTTTCGAAAAAGAAAGGTATCATACAATCCGGTATTAAGTAATTTTTTCCGATGAAAGGAGACTTCATGCCAGTAATAATCCAACCCATGGGTCAGCTTAAGAGTTATTTCAAC
>Ga0315271_10001523_pt1 | contig 14000 bp, 16 predicted proteins | sample C3_top_MG_FD_204664 | JGI IMG/M metagenome (GOLD analysis project Ga0315271, IMG submission 204664) | Sediment microbial communities from Yellowstone Lake, YNP, Wyoming, USA - C3_top | ecosystem: Environmental > Aquatic > Freshwater > Lake > Sediment | place: USA: Wyoming | collected 2017-08-01 | reverse complement strand
TTCACCCACGCTGCCCCCCAGCTCGCGTCCCACGACCAAGGGTACCAGGCTATTTTGTGTATTTTTATACGCTAAGGAGCGCCCCGGCGTCGCCCTGACGTCGGCGCCGGCGTCGTCGGATCAGCTTCCGGTCGAGGATGTACTGGCCATAAAGCACGACGTTCTCCCACTCGATGGGGCTCACGTGCTCGAGGAGTGACAGGTCCAGGCCCTCCTTGGCCGGATCGGGCTGGCTGATGGCCCACGAGATCTCCCGCGCCTGCCAGTAGACGATGCAGGCGAGGATCAGCGTGAGGCAGCTGCAAGTGTTCATCTGCTCCCAGAGTTCCCGGGCATTGATGCGGCCCCGGCGGCCGTAGAAGACGTCTCGGGCCAACGCGTGGAGCTGCTCGACCTTGAGCAAGCCGCGCCGAATGCGCCCACGCAGCTCGGGCTCGGCCATGTACTCCAGGATGAACTCGGTCTTGAAGATGCGCCCAAGGTCGCGGCTGGCGCGATAGAACCGATTCTTGCCGCTGTAGGCGACCAACCGTCGCAGGGCGACGGAGGCCGTGACGTGCCCGGTCTGGAGCGAAGCATAGAGCTGCCCCATGCGGTCCCACTGCTCGGCGATGATTCCGGTGTCGATGGTCCGGTCGGCTCGACCGACGAGGCTCGTCAGGGTCCCGTAGTCGCGGCCGGGATCGATGCGGTAGATCCGCTGGTGCTGGGCGCCGCGAATGCGAGGACAAAAGCGCCGCCCGAGCATGGCAAACGCGGCGAAGTTGATCTCCGTGTACCCGTGCGTGTCGGTGTAGTGCTCGTCGAGCTCGAGCTCGCTCTCGTTGTAGAGGAGCCCATCGAGCACGAACGCCGCGTCGCGGTCGGTGCACTCGATCGGGAGGCTGTAGAAGGGGGCGTAGTTGTCGGCGACGAAGGTGTAGAACTCGAGGGCGAAGTCGCTGAAGCGCGTGCTGTACGTTTGCTGGAGCACGCGGCGGGGCAGGGCGAACCGCTGTCCGTCGCTCGCGGACGTCTTGCCTTCGCCCCACCGAAGCGAGGTATCGAGGCCAGCGATCGCGTTCACGACCGCCGCCAGAGCGCTCCGCTGCGCCTCCTCGGTGAGCTGCCAGTCGCCGATGCGCTTGAGCTCGTCGTAGGTCACGTCCGGAATCAGCTGCGCCATCGTGTACGAGCCGATGTTGCAGCCATGGGCCATGACCGCGGCGAGCAACCCGCAGACGTCCTCGGGTGCGGGGTCCTCCCGTTGCGCCGGCGTCATGAAGTGACGGGTGAAGCCGAGGTCGTTGTCGACCTCGATGAGGAGATCCGGCAGCCGAATCCGGCGCATCATCTTGGACAGCCAGCGCTTGAGCTGTGCCAGACGTGCCTGGGCGGCCTCGTCGAGTTTCTCGGACGGGTCGGCCGAGAGATGCCACCCGTCCTCGTCGGCGACCGCGTAGCTGTTGGAGGGCGCGGCCTTGCCAAAGCGGTCGTACGCTTCTCCCAGGCGCCGCGCGAGATACTCCGGGACCTCCTTCGGGTTGGCCGGCAGGTTGGCGCGCCGGAAGAAGTCTTCGCGCAGACCCTGCCAGCGGCCGTCCTCGATGAAGAAGTCATCGAGACGCCCGAACCGCTTGCTGTACTTCACCGAGAGATTTCCGGCCTTGATCTCGTCGCGCAGCCGCAGCAACAGGGCGCACTCCCACGCCGGCCGGTTGAGCTTCCCATTGCTCTGGACGATGGAGCGCAGGCGCTCAGGAACGAAGTCGATGGGCGTGTCGTCGGGAAGCTTCCGACGCCCCGCCGCGTTCGTTTCCTTGAGAATGCGAACCGCCCGGAGGCAAGGCGAATCCGAGCAAGCCATCGGCAGACGCGATGCTCGCGGTCTTCGCCAAGCTGGCGACGGTCGAAAGCACGGGCGTCCTCGGCGTCGACCTCACGTGGCTCAACAGCAACTACCAGCGCGCGTTGTTTCACCAGATCCGGAAGTCCTCAGCCCATCGACTCCGTGAGCTGCTCGCGCCGCCGCGCCGGCAGGCCGCGCTGGTCTGCTTTCTCTGGCAGAGCTACGGCGACGCCATCGACCAAGCCGTGACCATGCTCGACAAGCTGCTGACGCGCACGGAGAGTCAGGCCCAGCACGAGGTCGAGGAGCAACTCTGCCGGCAGCGCCAGACCATCCAGAGCTCACTGGCCACGCTCAAGTTGCTCGGACGGGTCATCCTCGACACGTCCGTCAGCGACAGCGAGCTCCGCGCCCGGCTCTTCGAGGAAGTGCCACGCGAACAGCTTGAGGCCCGCGTGGACAGCATCATGCAGTGGGTCACCGGCAAGAGCAGCGATGTGTTCCACGGGATTGTGCGGCGCCACAGCGTGCTGCGACGGTTCTCGCCGGTTTTGTTGGAGACGCTCACGTTCCTCGAGGATGTCGACGGAGCCGAGGAGAACATGTGCCCGTTGCAACGCCGAGACCGTCTCGTCGGGCTGCACCATAACCAGGGCGTCGAGCGTGGGCGTGAGCTCGGGCGGGAGGCCGGCCGCGATGCGCCGGAAGATGTGCTCGCCCGCGACCTTTTTGCCCAGTACCCTCAAAAGGAACCCTCTACCTCTACGTCGAGAGTAAGGAAGCGCTCTTCGACCTGGTCGTCCGTCACGCCGACGACGAGGGCGGCGGGAATCCGCTTGCGGTCCCGTTACCGATACGGACGCCGCGGGCCGGGGCAACACTTCGGTACGTTCAAGACGAGCTCGCCCGGGCCGACTGATGCTCCGGATGCTAAGCCCGAGCGTATAGGTAACGGCGAAGTGCGCCTCCAGAATCGCCCGGACCCGAGTGTTCAGCGGGAGCACGCGCCGCTTCGAGCGCGAGCCGTAGGGGCCGCCCTTCCCGTAGACGGTCAGCCGGTGGGCCTGCCAGTCGATGTTCTGGCGGGTGAGGGCGGCGAGCTCGCCCACGCGGAGACCCAGGTCGAGCAGCGTCCAGATGACGAGCTTTTCGTGATGCGTGACGCAGGCGTTGGCGAGGCGGTTCGCCTCGTCGCCGGTGAGATGTTTGGCGGTTCCGCCCTCCACCGCGCTTGAGAACGCTCATCGGGCCCTCTCTCACGGCAGGCGATGCTCCCGAAGCTTGCGCCACAAAGTCGACCGGCTCATGCCTAAGGCCGCGGCCGCCGCTGCTCTACGTCCCTGGTGTGTCCTCAGCGCGGTAACGACTCGTTCACGCTCGAGCTGTTGCAGCGACGAGGGACTCAAGGGGTCGTCTCCCGGCGGCGCCTCGCCGCGAAGCTCTGGCGTCAAGTCCCCGAGGCTGAGCACGGGCCCTTCCCCGACCACGAACGCATGCTCGATGACGTTCCGAAGCTCGCGTATGTTGCCCGGCCACGGGTACGACGTCAGCGCCTGCATCGCTTCCAGCGCGATCGCGTCGATATGGCGGAGTCGTTGATCGTTGAACCGATCGATGAAGTGCCACGTGAGCGCCTCGACATCGCCGTGACGCTGACGGAGCGCAGGGAGGAAGATTGGGACGACACGAATCCGATAGCGGAGGTCATCGCGGAAGCGCCCCGCGGCCACCTCGCGGCGGAGCGCCTTGTGGGTGGCGGAGATGATGCGGACGTCGACGGTCACCGCCTTGGTGCCGCCGACCGGCACGAACGTGCGCTCCTCGAGCACGCGCAGCAGCCGCGCCTGGATGTCGAGCGGCATTTCCCCGATCTCATCGAGGAAGAGCGTGCCCCCGTTGGCTACCTTGAAGAGCCCTTGACGGTCGCTCACGGCCCCGGTGAAGGCCCCCCGCACATGCCCGAAGAGCTCCGACTCCAAGAGGGTGGGGGAGAGCGTGGCACAGTTCACGGCGCGGAAGGGATGCGCGGCGCGGGGACTGCGGTCATGGATCGCGTGAGCGACGAGCTCCTTCCCGCTCCCGGTCTCCCCGCGGACGAGCACGGTGCAATCGGTACGTGCCACGCGCTCGATCAGCCGGAAGACGGGCGCCATCTCGGCCGCTTGGCTGAGAATGCCCTGGAAGCTCGCGAGTTCGAGCGCGCGCGGATGTTTCGGGACGTGGCGCATCAGTTGCAACACTCTAGAACGTTCGTCACCCCTCCGTCGAGCAGACCGTCGCCATTTCACGGGGATGCCCGTGCCGACGGGTGTGGCACGCCGGCTGCTCTCTCCGGTGACGAACGAAGGAGGCCACAATGTTCCAACGCGTCAACGACCACCTCGCGATCGCGGGAGCCCTCACCGAGACGGATCTCGCGCACCTGATCGCCCAAGGCTATCGCACCATCATTGATTTGCGGAGCAACGACGAACCGGTCGCCGGCGGTCTCCGGCCCGTGGAGGAGCGCCAATCCGCCGCGGCGCTTGGCGTGCCCTATCAGCAGATTCCGATCGTGATCACCTCGTTCGACGCCCTCTGCATCCCCCAGGTCCGGGCCGCCCTCCGCCAGGCGGCAGCGCCCATCGTCCTCCATTGTGCGAGCGGTCGCCGGGCGGGCCTCCTCGCGCTGGTGCATCTCGGGTGTCAGGAAGGCTGGTCGGCGGACCGGTGTCTCAGCAAGGCGCCCGTCCTGGGACTCGATCTCGACGCCATGCCCTTGCTGGGGGACATGATCGTGCGCTACGTCGTCATGCACCCCGACGTGCGACCCAGCGGGCGGCCGATGCAGGGAGGTGGCATCTGATGGCGTTCGCGCTCGCCCTGCTCATCGGTGGTTCGCTGGTGGTGTTTGGCGCCGGCGGCTCCATCGTGACGATGCCGGTGCTCGTCTACGCGGCCGGCCTCGATGCCCACCAGGCGGCGGGGACGTCGCTCTTGGTCGTCGGCCTCGTGGCGCTGGCGGGCGCCGCGGCGAAGTGGTCGCGCGTCCATCTCCGTACCGGATTGTTCGTCGGGGCGGCTGGCATGGTGGGGGCCATGCCGGGCGCCTGGTTGAACCACGTGGTGCCCGCCACCTGGATCCTCGTCGGCTTCGCCAGCACGGCGCTGCTCGCCGCGCGACAAATGTTCGGGCCCACAGTCCGGCCGCCGCATCCGCCGGATCCGACCGCGCGCGGGCTCGCCCTTACCCTTCTCGCCGGTCTCGGGTTGGGGATCGCCACCGGATTCTTTGGCGTCGGGGGCGGCTTCCTGATTGTGCCGGTGTTGACGCTGGTGGTGGGCCTCGACGTCGAAACGGCCACCGCGACCTCCCTCCTCGTCATCGGGCTCAACAGCGCGGCTGGCCTGCTCGCGCACGCGGGCTACGGAGCGGTCGAGTGGCGCACGGGCGGCGCGTTCGCGGCCGCGGCGCTCCTCGGCGGTCTGGTCGCTCTCCCGCTCGCCGACCGGCTGCGCGGTCCGCGCCTCCAGCGGGCTTTTGCCACCGTCCTCGCCATGTTCGGCCTCAGTGTCCTGGTCGAGAGTGTCGCTCAGTGGTGGGCGTGAGGCCGATGGCCGATCTCGTGTTCCGGGTGCTCTTCAGCCTGATCTTCCTGGGCGCCGGGCTGAAGCACCTCGTGCGCCCCGACGACTTGATCGCCAGGCTCGAGGAGGCGCCTTTGGCCTGGATGGCTATCGCCGTCGGACGGCCGAGCCTCCTCATGGCCCTGACGGGCGTCGTCTTGCTCGCCGCCGGCCTCGGCCTGCTATTGGGATGGTGGACCCGGCTGAGCGCGGTCGCGCTGATCGCGGTCCTCATTCCCATCACGGTCGTCGTCGATCTCGGTCACACCGACAACATGGGCCCGCTCTTCAAAAACATCGCGCTCCTCGGCGGACTGATTCATTTCGCGGCCCGCGGTCCCGGCGCGTACGCACTCGACACGCGCCGGCAGTCGGTTGGCCTGCCCTCGCGCGGCGGCACCGCCACATGACGCCCCAGCGCATCGTCGCCGCGGAGCGGCGGGACATCCCCGGATGGATTCCGAAGCTCTTCTACGCCAGCGCGATCCTGAACTGGGTCGTCACCATCGGCACGATCATCGATCCCGTGGGATCGTCCGCGCTCTTCGGCATCGCGCCCCCGAACTATCCGTTCATGGCGCGGGCGTGGGCGGGGATGGCGTTCCTGTTTGGCTTTATGTTCTTCGAGATTGCGCGCGATCCGATCCGGAAGCGCGCGATGATCCGCTATATGCGTGGCTCGAGAAACTCGTCTCGGCGCTCTCGGTGACGATCGGCTTCGTCTGGGGCAACGCACCGACGGCCCTGTTCCTGATGATCTGTCTCGCCGACTGGGCGTGGATTCCGCCGTTCATCCAGGCCGGGCGCATCCTGCGCGCCCGCGCACAGCCAGCGCGATGACGACGTTCGCGCCCACGCCGCGCGTTGGGACGCCGCCCACCGACACGCAACGGGAGTACCCGATGACGATGCTTCGTACGAAGACCGCCATGCTCGTGATCCTCTTGAGCAGTGCACTCGGTGGGTGCGGCCTCGTCGCACGACACCCTGGCAGTCAAGCGGACGGGATGACGGCGCCCGGCGCCGTCCTGCTCGTGCGTACGTCGCGCCATCTCACGATGGCGCTCAAGAGCGGGGCCACGCTGCGGACGGGGCCCGAGGTCACCGTGCCCGTCGTGGAGATCATCGTCTGTGACAAGGCAGTCAAAGCGCTCGCGACTAATCCGCAACTCGCCGCCGGCATCGCGGCGGCACGCGGACACGGGATTCACACGCGCGCCTGCGGGCTTTCCTTGGAACGATTCGGCGTCGATGCCGCCACGTTACCCGCGGGCGTGAACGTCGTGCCCAACGGGCTCGTCGAGGACCTGCGCCTGCAGTCCCTCGGGTTTCTCTCGGCCGAGCTCTGAGACGAGAACGGGAGGGACTTCTCACGATGATTCAGCATTTCTTCGATGCGGCCACCTCCACCCTCACGTACGTCGTCCACGACGAGCGGGCGGGCGTGGTCATCGATCCCGTCTTGGATTTCGACCCGGCGAGTGGTCGTACCTCCTGGGCCTCGGCGGAAGCCGTCGCGCGGTACATCGAAGCGCGCCAGCTCACGATCCCCTTCGTCATCGACACCCACGCCCATGCCGATCACATGACTGGCTTGACCTTCTTCAAGACGCGCTACGGCGCGCAGACCGTGACCGGTCGGAGCGTCGGCGAGGTCCAGCGCCGCTTCCGCGACATTTACAATCTCGCCCCGGATTTTCCGATCGACGGGCGGCAGTTCGATGTGCTCCTGGACGAGGGCGAGGCGCTCACGGTCGGCGCCTTTCAGGTCCGCGCCATGCACACCCCCGGGCACACCCCGGCCCACATGTCGTGGCAGATCGACGACGCGGTGTTCGTCGGCGACACACTCTTCATGCCCGACTACGGAACCGCGCGCTGCGACTTCCCCGGGGGCTCAGCCGAGCAGCTCTATGATTCGATTCAGCGCCTCTATGCCTTGCCGGATGCGACCCGCCTGTTCGTGTGCCACGACTATCAGCCCGGGGGCCGGCCCATGCGCTTCGAAACGACCGTGGCGGCACAGCAAGCCGCGAACATCCAGCTGAACGCCCGTACCACCAAAGCCGAATACGTGGCGTTGCGGACGGCGCGCGACGCCACACTCGCCGCACCCACTCTCCTCCTGCCGTCGCTGCAGGTGAACATCCGTGCCGGCGTGTTCCCCGCCGCGGAGGCGAACGGCGTGGCGTATCTGAAGCTTCCCCTCAACCGACTCTAAGCCAACTCTAAGCCCGAGGTGACGCGATGGCACACTTCACTCCGTACTCCGCGCTGGCAGGCGGCATGGTGATCGGACTCGGTGCCGTGCTGCTCCTGATCGCGAATGGTAAAGTTGCGGGCGTCAGCGGGATCGTGGGGGGCCTACTCCGCTTTCCGCCGGGAGACACACCCTGGCGCCTCGCCTTTGTGCTCGGACTGCCGATGCCGTACGACATGCTGCACGGAACCCCTCCCATGAGCGCCCCGGAGGTCGTGAAGCGCAGCCCGCTGGCGAATGATGCGGGATGGGTGGACGTCGACAAACACACGCTCCGTCACGCGCGCTACGCCAACGTCTTCGGCCTCGGCGATGCGAGCAATCTGCCGACCTCGAAGACCGGCGCCGCAATTCGGAAACAGGCGCCGGTCGTGGTGCGGAATCTCCTAGCCCAGATGCGCGGCGAGGCATTGCCGAGCCGCTACGACGGCTACACGTCCTGCCCTCTCGTCACGGGCTATGGAAAGCTGATTCTCGCCGAGTTCGACTATGACCTGACGCCGCGGGAGACCTTTCCATTCGACCAGTCGAAGGAGCGCCTGAGTATGTATCTCCTCAAGAAGCACGGCCTCCCGGCGCTGTACTGGCAGGGCATGCTCAAGGGGCGCGCGTAGCGGGATGGGGGAAACCGAAACCACGGCGGCGGTCAATCTCCTCATGGCGCGAAGCCAGATGGCTTTCACGCTCGGCTTTCACATCGTCGTAGCCTCCCTCGGCGTGGGGTTTCCGGTGCTGATCCTCGGAGCCGAGGGACTCTGGTTGCGGACTGGCGATGCCGGGTGGAGAGAGCTCGCACGCCGCTGGTCAAAGAGCTTCGCCGTACTGTTCGCGGTCGGCGCGGTCTCGGGCACCGTGCTCTCGTTCGAGCTCGGCCTCCTCTGGCCCGAGTTCGTGGGCACCTTTGGCGCCGTCATCGGCTTGCCCTTCACGCTCGAAGGGTTCGCGTTCTTCATCGAGGCCATCTTCGTCGGCATCTACCTCTACGGATGGGACCGGCTCTCGCCCCGCGCCCACTGGTGGGCCGGTGTGCCGATCGCGCTTTCCGGCCTCGCGTCGGCGTGGTTCGTCGTGACGGCGAATGCCTGGATGAACAGTCCGGAAGGATTCGTACTCACGGATGGTGTCGTGACGAGCGTCGATCCCCTCGGCGCCATGCTGAACCGGGCAACGCCCACGCAGACCACGCATATGATCATCGCGGCCTACATGGTTTCGGGCTTCCTTATCGCATCGGTCTACGCCTGGTCGCGGCTACGGGGCCGCGATGGTATCTACCAGCGGCGCGCGATGGCGCTCGGGCTCACACTCGGTGCGGCGTTCGCCCCGGTGCAGATCCTGGCCGGAGATTTCGCCGCCAAGATGGTCGCACAAACACAGCCCGTGAAGCTCGCCGCCATGGAGGGACAGTTCCGGACGGAGGCGCATGCGCCGCTTCGCATCGGCGGACTCCCCGATGCGGCCACCAAGCAGACGCGCTTTGCTCTTGAGATCCCGGGGGCGCTCTCCTGGCTCGCCTACGGGGACTCTTCGGCCGTCGTCCGCGGCCTCGACGCGGTGCCAGTCCAAGACTGGCCGCCCGTCGCCGTTGTGCATGTTGCCTTCCAGCTCATGGTGGGAGCTGGCTCTGCGCTCTTCGGTCTTGCCATGTGGAGCGCCTGGGCGCTCTTGCGCCGGCGGGCCCTTCCTCGCAGTCGCGCCTTTCTCGGCAGCGTCGTCGCCGCGGGGCCCCTGGCCGTAGTCGCCCTCGAAGCCGGGTGGGTCGTGACGGAAGTCGGGCGCCAGCCATGGATCGTGCAGGGCATCATGCGTACGGCCGAGTCGGTCACGACGGCCCCGGCCGTTGGCCTGCTCTTCGCGGCGACATTGACGACCTATGCGCTGCTGGGTGCGGGAGCCGTCGTCGTCCTACGGATTCTCTCTCGCGTCCCCCTGGAGGCACCGTCCCATGTCGCCTGACGTGGTCGTCCTTGCCGTCCTTCTCTTGGCGCTCACGCTCTACGCGGTGCTCGGCGGCGCCGATTTCGGCGCAGGCGTCTGGGAGTTCAATACGGCGCTCCAAGCATCCGAGCGTGAGCGGGCGCTCCTCTACCGGGCGATCGGTCCCGTCTGGGAAGCGAACCACGTGTGGCTGATCTTCGCGCTCGTGCTCCTTCAGACGGCGTTTCCGCGGGCACTCGCGGCCATTTCTCAGGCCCTCTGGCTACCGCTATTCCTCGCCCTCTTCGGCATCGTGTTTCGCGGCGCGGGCTTCGCGTTCCGCTCGTATGCGGCCGGGGCCGTGGCGCAGCAGCAGATCTGGGGCGCTGTCTTTGCGCTGGCATCGACCGCCGCGCCGTTCTTCCTCGGCGCGGCGGCCGGAGCGCTCGCCAGCGGCCGGTTGGAGATGACTCCCGACGGGCGCTTTACGGGAAGTTTCTTGACCGGCTGGATCTCACCGCTCTCGATCTTCTCCGCGTTCTTTGCCGTCGGCGTCTGCTCGTACCTCGCGGCAGTCTACCTGACGCGGGAAGGGGCACAGATCAACGACGCCGAGCTCACACATCTTTGGCGTGCCCGGGCGCTCGCCACCGGCGCCTGGATGGGTATTCTGGCGTTCGCAGGTATCGCGATCATCGCCAGCGACGCGCCTGTTCTGTGGCAGGCTTTTCGCGCACGCGGGCTCCCGTTAGTCGCGGCATCCGTCGTCACGGGGTTCGGCTCGCTCTGGGCCCTGTGGAGGGAGCGGTTCAACTTGGCCGTGGTGGGTGCAGCGAGCACGGTCGTGTGCGTCATCGCGGGCTGGGGAATCTCGCAGTATCCGGTGCTGGTTCCGCCGCGCCTCACCGTCGAGTTGGCGAAGTCGCCCGAGGAGATACTCAGAGTGGTCCTGTGGGTGGTGAGTGGGGGAGCCGTGCTCCTCGTTCCGGCGCTCGGCCTCCTGTTCGCGCTGTTCAAGCGCGGTGCGACCGTCGGCAGCCGGGCGACCGATTCCGGCCAAGCTATGGAAGGAGGTCGCGAGACGTAGCGCTCCTCAACTCGCGAACGGCATCGAAATGTTGACGACGGAGTTCTGGAGGAAACACGCCCTCGGAGGGGCCACGCTGATCCTACTGGGGTTGATCGCTTTTCTCTGGTTCCGCCCCCCAGTGTGGGTGGAGGATCTCCGGCGACCGGCCCCGGCACTGAGTTGGCGAACGACGGGCGGCGTCCAAAAGCTCGCCGACCTCACGGGGAAGGTGGTGCTGGTCAACTTCTGGGGTACCTGGTGTCCCTTCTGTCGCCTGGAGATGCCAGCGATGCAAGCGTTCTATCAGGACTGGCGGGCGCGGGGCTTCGAGATGGTGACCTTCAGCCTCGATGAGGACCCCGCCGTGGCCACTTCTTATGTACGTCGCCAGGGATTTACCTTTGCGGCGCCGGCGGCGGACGCCTACGCGCGCGGCGCTTTCGGTCAGGTGGAGCAGGTCCCAACCTCGTTCATCGTCGACCGCCAAGGGGTGATCCGTCATCGGATCGATGGTCAGCTGCGCTACGGTCTACTCGAGGAGTTGATTGCGCCACTCTTGGCAGAGAACGACGATCGAGGGCGCACGGGAGCAGGCGGGAGGATGTGATGGAACTCCGCAAACGGTTGCGTGCTTACGTGCTCGACTGGACGATGCGGGCGGTGAATGAGCTCAGAGGCGAAGCATTGGCCGCAACCGCGGGCGACGTACTCGAGGTGGGCTTCGGCACCGGGCTGAACCTGTCCCACTACCCGCGAGGCGTGACCACGCTGCTCGCGCTCGACCCAAATGTGGTGGAGGGGCTGCCGGCGCTGGAAGAACGCTTGCGAAGGGTCGCGTTTCCAGTTGAGCGCTGCCCGCTGCGCGCGGACGGCGTGCTGCCGTTTGACACCGGGCGCTTTGATTGTGTGGTCACCACCTGGGCGCTCTGTTCCATTCCCGACCCCGTGCGCGCGCTTGCGGAGATGCGGCGCGTGCTCAAATCCAACGGGCGCTACCACTTTATTGAGCACGGGCGCGCGCCCTTCGAGCGCACCGCGCGCTGGCAGGACCGGCTGAACCCGTTGTGGCGCCGCTGCGCGGATGGGTGCAACATGAACCGCCGCATCGACCACCTCGTGGTGGAGGGCGGGTTCCAATTGGCGAGCCTCGATCGCTTCCGCCATCGCGGCCCAGGTCTGCTGGCGCATATGTATCGCGGCGTGGCAACACCCACCCCCTGATGGGCGCCGTACATGTCACGGGCTCGATGCGTTGGGCGTGGTGGCGGCGATCCGCGTCGTCGCGACGCTTCGACTCCGCGTTCGTGGCCGCTCGGTGGTTGACATAGAGTATCAGTTGATAATATGTCCCACCTTCAAGATGAGGCCCAGAGAAAGGAATGACGATGAGTCGCGGGCCACGCGCAGCGGCGTCCATCGTCCCACGGACATTTTCCGCGACCCCGCCAGCTATCCCGCCCCCGGTCGCGAGGGCAGGTGGCCCGAGCGAGACGGACCACCAATTGGATAGGGAACGCTCCGCGGAGCACCTCGCCGTTTTGCAGGCCGCCTGCCGCACGCACCGCTTGCCGCTGACGGCCCAGCGCCTCGTCATCTTCGAGACGCTCGCCGCGCGTGCCGACCACCCATCAGCGGACCAAATTTACGAACTGGTGCGCGAGCGGCTCCCGAGCGTGTCGCGCGCGACGGTCTACCGCGTGCTCGATACGCTCGTGCGCATCGGGCTTGCCGTGAAGACCTGTACGCCCGCCAGCAGCGTGCGCTTCGATCCCCGGACGCAGCGGCATCACCACTTGGTCTGCGTGCAGTGTGAGCAGGTCATGGACATCCACGTTCCGACGCTCGACCGTCTCGTCCTGCCGCAGAGCGAACACCCCGGCTTTGATATTCAGGACTACTCCGTGCATTTCCGTGGCCGCTGCGCGAAGTGTCGCGGTCGGAGGCCTAACAACCCTGCACGCACCACCCGGAAACCGAGGCGATCGAAGATACGCACAAAATGAAGCAACGCGGCTCTTTCAAAAGACGAACGACGACGCTGCGCTGGCCCCTCGCGGCCCGATGCAGCCAGACGCTCACACAAGGAGGACAACCAATGAGTCAATGCGCCCGCAACGCCCAATGGACGATGGTCATAGGCCTGTACGTCGCGATCCTGCTCCTCCCGTTCCGGGCGGGGGCAGAGCAAGCCGCGAAGACGTCGAGCTACGCGCCCGTCGCCATCGGCGAGGATTTCGGCACGATCATGCAGCGCATGAGGGCGGCGAAATCCGGGGTCGAGCAGCGGCAGGCCGACCTCCTCAAGGACCGCTACGACCTGAGCAACCGGCCTGCGAAAGGCGTTACGATGTCGCGTGGCAAGCCGGTCCAGGAAGGGGTCCGTGTGAAGTTGTCGAAGGGCGCGACCTGGGACGGCCTCGCGGCGATGAGCCCGGACGCGGTCCGCACGAAGGACGTCTTCCCCGCGGGCTTCCTGCCACTCCCGCACCCGAACCACCCTGAAGGTGGCATGCTCTTCCCGCAATTTCACATCGACGAAATCAAGAAACAGGAAGGGCGCGATCTCAGCCGTTTCGACCTGGACTTCGACCTCCCGGACCGGTTCCTGCCCGAATTTCCCGCCCCCATCTATCTCACGACCCGGCCGGATCTAGGCGACGTCTCACACGGCAAGCTCCTCACCATCGACAACTACTACGAGCTGTTCAACGGCATCTTGAATCCGAAGCAGATCGACGGAGTCCGGCTCCTGCTCACGCCGTTTCCCCAGCAGCAATTCAATCAGACCGAGGACCGGCGCTCGGAACGCCCGAGCCGCGGCGTCGCGTGCTTTGACTGTCACGCGAATGGCCACACCAACGCGTCCACGCACCTGGTGGGGGATATCCGGCCCCAGGAGTTCCGCCATCGCATCGATACGCCGTCGCTCCGCGGGGTGAACATTCAACGCCTCTTCGGCTCCCAGCGCGCGCTCAAATCCGTCGAGGACTTCACGGAGTTCGAGCAGCGCGCCGCTTACTTCGATGGCGATCCCGTCATCGCGCAGAAGAAGGGCGTGAACATCCTCGAGCGCGGCAGTCAGGTGCATGCCATGGCGGAGTTCCAGGAGCTGCTCGACTTTCCTCCGGCGCCCAAACTCGGCATCGACGGCAAGCTCGACGCTTCGAAAGCTACTGAGTCCGAGATGCGCGGCCAGGAACTCTTCTTCGGGAAGGCACAGTGTGCCAGCTGCCACGCGGCCCCCTACTACACCGACAACACCATGCACAATCTCCAGGTGGAGCGCTTCTTCAAGCCGCGGATGATCAACGGTCGCATGG
>Ga0315271_10001522_pt1 | contig 14000 bp, 14 predicted proteins | sample C3_top_MG_FD_204664 | JGI IMG/M metagenome (GOLD analysis project Ga0315271, IMG submission 204664) | Sediment microbial communities from Yellowstone Lake, YNP, Wyoming, USA - C3_top | ecosystem: Environmental > Aquatic > Freshwater > Lake > Sediment | place: USA: Wyoming | collected 2017-08-01 | reverse complement strand
ATGCCGGTCGAGGAGATCCAGGAGGCCATCAAGCACGGCGTGCGCAAGATCAACATCGACACCGACATCCGCCTGGCGATGACGGCGGCGGTCCGCAAGTACCTGTTCGAGAACCCGAGCAAGTTCGACCCGCGCGACTACCTCAAGCCCGCACGCGAGGCAGCCAAGGCGATCTGTCGCCAGCGTTACCAGCAATTCGGCTGCGAAGGCCAGGCCGCCAAGATCAAGCCGCAGAGCCTGAACAGTGTGGCCCAGCGCTACGCCAGCGGCGCACTGGCCCAGACCGTCGTCTGAGGTTGGCGCTGTGGCGGCGCCGCTGCAATCCACGCTGCACCCGGTGCTGCTGCTCAAGAGCGACCTGAAGTCGCTTCCGCTGCTCGCCAGGGGCAAGGTGCGCGACAACTACGCCGTCGGCGACGACCGCTTGCTGATGGTCGCCAGCGACCGCCTGAGCGCCTTCGACGTCGTGATGGGCGAGCCGATCCCAGGCAAGGGCGAGTTGCTCACGCGCATGGCGCTGTTCTGGTTCGATCGCCTGGGGCACGTCGTGCCCAACCACCTCACCGGCGCCGATCCCGAAAGCGTCGTTGCCGCTGACGAGCGCACGCAGATCCGCGGCCGCGCCATGCTGGTCAAGCGCTTGCGGCCGCTACCGGTCGAGGCGGTGGTTCGTGGTTACCTGGCCGGCAGCGGCTGGAAGGAGTACCAGGCCAATGGTCAGGTTTGCGGTGTGCGATTGCCGCCGGGCCTGATGAACGCCAGCCGCTTGCCCGAGCCGATCTTCACGCCGGCGACCAAGGCCGCAATGGGCGAGCACGACGAGAACATCGCGTTCGAGCGCATGGAGCAGATCGTCGGCAGCGAACTCGCCCACCGCGTGCGCGAGGTCTCGATCCGGCTGTACCGCGAGGCGGCTGCGTTCGCGCTCGGCAAGGGCATCATCATTGCCGACACCAAGTTCGAGTTCGGCCTCGATGGGCAGGGCACGCTGACGCTGATGGACGAGATCTTGACCCCCGATTCGTCGCGCTACTGGCCGCTCGAGAGCTACCGCGAGGGCGAGAACCCGCCGAGTTTCGACAAGCAGTTCGTGCGCGATTGGCTGGAGGCCGTACGTGTCGACGGCGGGCCATGGAACAAGCGTGCACCCGCGCCGGCGCTGCCCGCACAGGTGATCGAGAAGACCGCGGCCAAGTATCGCGAAGCCTTGGCGCGACTGACGGCTTGACGTGATGGCTGCGCCAAAGTCGCGCCTGCTGACCAAGCTCGACGCCGCCATCGCGGCGGCCCCCAATCCGATCGAGGCCAAGTGCCTGCACGCCGAGCGCGCCGCGCTGTTGGCGCGACAAGGTCAGCTCGAAGCGGCCAAGGCGGTGATCGATGACCTCGGCGCGCAGCTGGCCTGGCAGCCCAACACCCCGCTGCGTGCCTGGCTGGCCCTGGCCGAGGGCCTGCACGGCTACTACAGCGCGCTCGGCCGCGGCGCGCAGACGAGCATCGAACAGGCCTACACACTGACCCAGGGCCTGGCCGCGCTCCATCGTTTGCATGGCCTGGCCGCGGCCTGGTTGGCCAACATGGCCTTTGCCAACGACGACATGGCACGCATGGCCGCGCTGGTACGCGAAACACTGACCGACACCACGCCCGAGCACCACGGCGCGCGTGCCCGTGCCACGCTGGTCGCCGCCTATGCCTATCACTTTGCGGCCGACCATCCGCGCGCAATGCCCTGGTACGAAGCCTCGCGCCGCCACGCCATTGCCGAAGGCGACGAAACCCACCTCTCGGCGCTGATGCACAACCAGGCCTGGATGCGGGCCAGCCAGGCCCGGCTGGCTTTACTGTTCGACGCCAATGGCAGCGACGCCGCGCACGGCCACACGCTCGGCCACGCCCTGCTGGGCGCCGAATCGATCGGCCACTACGACGCCGGGGTCGGCACCGCGTCGCTCGGTTCGCTGGTGCCGATGCTGCGCGCGCAGGTGCTCACCGCGCAGGGCCGTTGGGCTGACGCGCTGGCCTTGTTCGATGCGCATTTCGACGCCGCCCTGACCGACGGCCTGACGCGACTGGCCCCGTGCCTGCTGGCCGATCGCGCCTGGTGCGAATGGCATCAGGAGCGGGCCGCCAAGGCCCGCGTGCTCGCGGCGGCCGCCGAGCAGGCGCTGGCGCAGGACTGCGACACCGACGATCGCGCGATGGCCACCGCACGGCTGGCGCAGTTGGCCGCCGCGCTCGGCGACGCTGCGGCTGCCCAGCGCCATCGCCATGCGGCGCAGACGCACTATGCCGCACACCGCGAACAGCAGCAGCGCATCGTGGCGCTGCTCGACCAGGCGCTGGCTGGGCTCGACCCGGCGCGGGTCTGACGGCATTTGTTTGACTGTGTCGCTTTGGTTGCCGGGGCGGGACCCGGCGAGGCAAGGCAACGCAGTCAGCGACTCACGAACCCCGTCGCGGTCGACGTCAGAACAGCGCCATGCTCAACTTGCGCCGGTACTGATCGACGACGGGGTCGGTGCCGGCCGCTGGTGCCGACCTGCCGGTGAGTTCGAGCGCGCCCTTGGTCGCCTCGGCCGCCGGTTTGGGCGCCGGCTTGCTCATCAGCGTCAGGATCGCGACATAGGTCTTGCGCGCCGCCTCCTGGTTCCAGGCCTTGTCGCGCATCACGATTTCGAGCAGCTCATCCATCGCCTGCGTGAGGCGGCTGGCGGCAAAGTGGCTCTGCGCAAGCTCGAAGCGGGCCTCGAAATCGCGCTTGTTGGCGGCAATCGCGGTGGCCAGCAACTCGGCGCTGCGCGCGCCGGCGGCGGCGCGGTGCGCGGCCAGCCAGCGGCCGAGGGCGTCGATGCGTGCATCGCCCGGCGCCTTGCTCGCCACCGGCGCATAGGCCTGCTCGGCCTGCGGCAGCTGACCGCATTCGAGCAGCAGCTTGACGTAGTCGTAGCGCGCTAGGTCGTTGGCCGGGTCGATGGCCACGGCCTGCTGCAGCCGGGCCAGTGCCGATTCGGTGTCGCCCTCGGCGATCAGGGCCTCGGCTTCGTCGATCTCGGCCTCGGCTTCGAGCTCGCCCGTACTGGGCACATGCTTGTCGAGGAAGGCGCGCACTTGTGCCTCGGGCAGCGCGCCGACGAAACCGTCCACCGGCTGGCCGCCGACAAACAACACGCAGAACGGGATCGAGCGCACGCCGAACGCCTGGCTCAACTGGGCGGCGATCTCGGGCTGCTCGTCGCTGTTCAGCTTGGCCAGCTTGAAGCGCCCGGCATAGGCGACCTCGAGCTTCTCCAGCACCGGCCCGAGTTGCTTGCACGGGCCGCACCAGGGGGCCCAGATGTCGAGCAGCACCGGCTGGTGCTGCGAGGCCTTGATGAGGTCGGCCTCGAAGTTGGCGATCGTGATGTCGTGCATATATGGGATGGAAGTTTGGGAGCGCCGCCTACAATTCAAGGCTTCCTGCAGCATGAACCCGGAGCGAGCGCTTGTCTGAGCCCAGCCCCCTGGTCGGCGTGGTGATGGGTTCGGCCAGCGATTGGCAAACCCTGCAGCACGCGGCCGCCATTCTCGCCGAGTTCGGCGTCGCCCATGAGTGCCGGGTCATCTCGGCGCACCGCATGCCCGACGACCTGTTTGCCTACGCCAGCCAGGCGCGCGGCCGTGGCCTGGCCGCGATCATCGCCGGTGCCGGCGGTGCGGCCCACCTGCCGGGCATGCTGGCGGCCAAGACCAGCCTGCCGGTGCTCGGTGTGCCGGTTGCTTCCAAGCACCTGAGCGGCGTCGACTCGCTGTACTCGATCGTGCAGATGCCCAGGGGTGTGCCGGTGGCCACCTTCGCCATCGGCGAGGCGGGCGCGGCCAATGCCGCGCTGTTTGCGGTGGCATTGCTGGCGCGCGAGGACGCTGCGTTGCTGGCCCAACTGGACGCCTACCGCACGCGCCAGACCGAGGCCGCGCGCGCAATGACGCAAGAACTTAAATGAGGCCCCCAAGCTCACTGCGTTCGCGGCCCCCCGTGGGGGCGCTCGGGGCCCTTCGGGCGGCCGTGCGGGCCCCGAGATGAAAACCATCCTCCCCGGCAGCCACGGCGCCGACGGCCGCCCGGCCACGCTGGGCGTGATGGGGGGCGGGCAGCTCGGCCGCATGTTCGTGCAGGCGGCGCAGTCGATGGGCTACTTCACGGCCGTACTCGACCCCGACCCGACCAGCCCGGCCGGCCTGGTTGCGCACTACCACGTCGAGGCCGATTACCTCGGTGAACCGGGCCTGGCGCAATTGATGCAACGCAGCTCGGCGATCACCACCGAGTTCGAGAACGTGCCGGCCTCGGCGCTGTACACGCTCGGCGCGCACCGGCCGGTGGCGCCGTCAGCGGAGAGCGTGGCCCTGTGCCAGGATCGCGGGGTCGAGAAACAGCAATTCATCGCCAACGACGTGGCCTGCGCGCCGTTCGCGCTGATCGAAAACGCCGCGCAGCTCGACGCGGTGCCGGCCTCGCTGCTGCCGGGCATCCTGAAGACGGCACGGATGGGCTACGACGGCAAGGGCCAGGCGCAGGTCGGTGACCGCGCTTCGCTGGCCGCCGCGTGGGCTGCAATGCAGCGCGTGCCCTGCGTGCTCGAGCAGCGGCTGGCGCTGGCGCACGAACTCAGCGTCATCGTGGCCCGTGGTGCCGACGGCGCCTGCGTGCACCTGCCGGTGCAGCAGAACCTGCATCGCGCCGGGATCCTGGCCGTGACACAGGTGCCCGCACCCGATATCGGGCAGGCCGTGCAGCAGCAGGCCATCGCCGCGGCGACCAAGCTCGCCGAGGCGATGCGCTACATCGGCGTGCTCTGCGTCGAATTCTTCGTCCTCGAGGATGGCACGATGGTGGCCAACGAAATGGCGCCGCGGCCGCACAACTCGGGCCATTACAGCCTCGACGCCTGCGACGTCTCGCAGTTCGAATTGCAGGTGCGCTGCCTGGCCGGTCTGCCGCTGGTCGAGCCGCGGCTGCACTCAGCGGCCGTGATGCTCAACCTGCTCGGCGACTTGTGGTTCACGGCCGCCGGCGGCGGCGAGCGCACACCGCCGTGGGCCGAGGTGCTGGCCTTGCCCGGCACGCACCTGCACCTGTACGGCAAGCTCAGCCCCCGGCGCGGCCGCAAGATGGGGCACCTGACGATCACCGCGGCCGATGCCGCCGGCGCGCGTCGCGTGGCCCAGCAGGCCGCACAGATGCTCGGCCTGCCGTTGTTCTGACGCGGCATGTTGCTGAACGGCGCAGACCCGCAGGCTGTCGAGCAGGCGGCCGACTTGCTGGCTGCCGGCGCGCTGGTGGCCTTCCCGACCGAAACCGTCTACGGCCTCGGTGCGCGCGCCGATGACGATGCCGCGGTGGCAAGAATCTTCACCGCCAAGGGCCGGCCCGCCGACCACCCGCTGATCGTGCACGTCGGCGATGCCGACCAGGCCCGCCAATTCGCCGCCAGCTGGCCGCCGCTGGCCGAACGGCTGGCGCAGGCTTTCTGGCCCGGCCCGCTGACGCTGATCGTGCCGCGCAGGCCCGGCCTGGGCGCCGCCGCCGCCGGCGGGCAGGGCACGATCGGCCTGCGCTGCCCGGGCCATGCGCTGGCGCACGCCTTGTTGCTGGCTGCGGCGCGGCGCGGCGTGCCCGGTGTGGCTGCACCGAGCGCGAACCGTTTCGGCCACGTCAGCCCGACCACGGCCGCACATGTGCAGAGCGAATTCGCCGACACGGCTCCATCGCTCGCCGTGCTCGACGGCGGGCCGTGCGCCGTGGGCATCGAATCGGCGATCGTCGATTGCTCGCGCGAGGTGCCGGTGCTGCTGCGCCCGGGCAGCCTGTCCCGCGAGGCATTGGCCGTGGCGGCCGGCGCGCCGCTGGCCGACCGCGACGCCGACGCGCCGCGGGCCTCGGGCACGCTGGCCGCGCACTATGCGCCGCATGCCAGCGTGCGCCTGATGCCACGCACGGCGCTGCTCGACGCAATTGCGCTATGGGCCGACGCGCAGGCCGCGGCAGCACCGGCCAAGCCGCGCGCGGCGGCTGGTCCGAGGCTGGCGGTATATTCCCGCACCGTGCGCGTGCCGCCGGCCGCTGGTCTGGTGCAACGCACGATGCCCGACGCGCCGCGCGCAGCGGCCTACGAATTGTTTGCGGTGTTGCGGGAACTCGATGCGCTCGGGGTGGCACTGATCTGGGTCGAGCAGCCCCCCGCCGGGGCCGACTGGGACGGCGTGCGCGACCGCCTGCAGCGGGCGGCGGCGGCCTCGTTCGGGGCCGGTTTTTGACTGATTGATCGTTGGTGTTGGAGATGGCATGAGTTTCAAGTTACTGGCCCGCCTGGGCGCGCACCCCTGGTGCCGGACCGCGGCTTTGGCGGGCGCCGTGCTGCTGGCGTCGTGCGGGGGCGGCACCCAGATCGTGCCGTTCATACCGACCCGGGTGCTGGTCTTCGGTGACGAGCTGAGCACGATCGAAACCGATGGCCGCAAGTACAGCATCAACGCCTTCAAGCAGATCACCCTGCCCGATGGCACGCTCGTCGACGACCCAACCACGCTCGACTGCACGCGCAACCCGATCTGGGTGCAGACCGTGGCCACCAGCTTCGGGCTGGCACTCGACCGCTGCCTGGGCGCGGCCACCGTTGCCGCGGGCCAGGTGCTGGCGCGTCCGGGCCGGCCAGGAACTGCAGAAGGCAAGGTGGCCGATTTCGCCGTGCAGATCGCCGCAGTGCAGGGCGACGCGCTGAATGAGAAGGATCTGGCGCTGGTGATGTTCGGACACAACGACATCCTCGAGCTGTATGGCATGTACCCCACGGTCGGCCGCGATGCGCTGCTGGGCGAGGCGCGAACGCGCGGTGCGGCGTTGGGTACGCTGGTCAACGAACTCGCCAAGCGCGGCCCGGCCGTGGTCGTGATCACCACGCCGGACATCGGCTTTTCGCCGTTCGCGATTGCACAGAACACGGACACCGGCGACGCGACGCGTTCGCAGCTGATCCACGATCTGGTCGAGGCGTTCAACAACCGGATGAGCGTCACGCTGATCAACGACGGCCACCTGATCGGCCTGGCCTACGGCGATGTCGACCTGCAGAACATCGTCAAGAACCCTGCCGCCTATGGCCTGGCCAACGTGACCGCCGCGGCATGCCTTGACACTGCGCCGCTGCCGGACTGCAACACTGCGACGCTGGTCCCGGCCACGCCGACCGCAACGGCCGCCACGTCCAGCACCTGGCTTTGGGCCGACAAGCTGCTTCCGACACCCGCCTTCCAGGCCCGACTGGCGTTCCTGGCATCGAACCGCGCCCACAGCAATCCGTTCTGAGGGGCGGCTCGCGAGTGCAAGGCCTGGCAAGGCGCCGTCCGCGGGGGCATTCGGGCGGCTTTGCGGCGGGGTGCGACGGTTGATCCGAAGCAAGGCGACGCGGCCAGTGCAGCCGTATCGCAACTGGGTGGGTTAACCCGGCTCGGGCCGGCGCGCTGGCAACCGTATAGTGAACGGTGAATTGGCGCGCACGAGGTCCGATCGGCGGCGCCAACCCACTCAAATACCAAGGAGCACACCATGGCCACTCGGCGTCAATGGCATTTGTCAGCCCTCTCAGCGGTCGTTGGCGCGGTCTTGCTTGCCGCTTGCGGCGGCGGCGGGGACGATAAGGAACTCAATGTCAGCCGAATTATTTCATTCGGTGACAGCTATTCGGATTTGGGTACCTACGCGCCGGCGACGTCGCTCGTGGGCGGCGGTGCAGCGCCGTACTTCGCAGGCCGTTTCACGACCAATACGCACACCGGCTACACCGCGACCAGCAATACCAATACGGCCACGATTTGGGTGGAGTGGGTCGCCGCTCGCGTTGGCGTGCCCATCACGCAGGCCGAGGCTGGCGTCCTCGGCCAATCCCGCAAGTGCCCGGCGGCGCTCTCGATCCCATCGCTGGCCACCACTTGCACCGCCTACGGCCAGGGTGGGTCACTCGTGACGGACCCGATCGGTATCGGAAACCCGCTTGCGCTGACCGTGCCGCTGGTGACCCAGGTGGCGAACCACCTAGCACTGTCCAACGACGCCTTCACTTCGAATGAGATCGTGTTCATGTTCGGCGGCGCAAACCATTTGTTGACAAACTACGTAGCCTACAGCCAGGGCCTGCCACAAGCGACTGCGATTGCGAACATGGAAACGGCTGGCGCCGAGTTGGCAGCCTTAGTCAAGGACAAGATCGTTGCCAAGGGTGCCACGCGTGTAGCGGTAATGAATCTGCCGAACATTGCGCCTATGCCGCGATTCAATCAATTGCCGCCGGCTGCAAACACGGCCTTGCTGGGTCAGCTAGCGGACGCGTTCAACACCAAGCTCACCGCGGGCCTGTCGGGCGTAAATGTTCAAGTCATCGACACGCGGGCGATCTTCGCGGATGTACTGGCCAACCCATCCAAGTACGGCATTACGAATGTCACTGATGCCGCGTGCGATCCGGTGAAAATCGCGGCTGTTACCGGCGGCCAAATCACCGATGGGTCCTCCCTGTTCTGCAATGCAGCTGCGGGTCAACCGTTCAACACGATGAAGGCCGGTGCGAGCGCGACCACTTGGTTCTTTGCCGACGGCGTTCACCCGAGCACGGGTGGCCATAAGGTAATAGCAAATTACGTGATCACCAAGATCAAGGACTTCGGCTGGGTCCCACCGAACTTGTGATCGGCTGAGCCAATCTAAGCAAGGGCCGACGCGAGGCGTCGGCCCTTTTTCGTTCACCCGCGCCACGAAAGCCAGACCTTCATCGCTAGGATCGACGAGGCCAGCACCAGCGTGATGGCGTTGGCGGCGACGACGGCCCAGGCGCCGATCTGCAGGCCCCAGGCCAGCCACAGCGCGGTGCCGATCGTGAACACGCCGTACATCGCGGTCGAGATGCCCGCCACATTGCGCGTGCGCAACGTCAGCCAGGCCTGTGGCAGGAACGACAGCGTGGTCAGGCTGGCCGCGGCGTAGCCGGTCCATTCGATCAAGACGTCGGTCGCCATCAGCGTGCGCTCTCGCGGCTGGGGTCGGCCGGTCGCTTCATGCGCGGCGGCGGACCGTCGTCGATGGTCCATTGCACCAGCGCGTCGAGCGCCGGCTTGGCAGCGCTGGCGTTCGGGTGGTTGACGATCGCCACCAGCACGTAGCGTTTGCCGCTGCTGCCTAGCACGTAGCCGGCCACGCCCGCGACGCCGCGCAGCGAGCCGGTCTTCAGGTGCGCCATGCCGGCGCGGGACTGGGCCTCTCGCAGCGTCCCGTCCAGGCCGTTGACCGGCAGCGAGGCCATCAGCTCGGGCATCACCGGGCCGGCCCAGGCGGACTGCAGTGCGCGCGCGAGCAAGGCGGCCGAGACGCGCGTGTCGCGCGACAGGCCCGAGCCGTTGTCGATCACCACGCCGTCGAGCGATGCGCCCAGCCGAAGCTGCATCCATTCGCGCAGCACCTCGCGCGCGGCCTCGGGTGTCGCGCGCGTTGTGCCCGGGCGCTGCAGAGCCAGCGTGAGCAGCAGTTGCTGGGCCATCACGTTGTTGCTGTACTTGTTGATGTCGCGCACCACCTCGGCTAGCGGCGGTGAAGCGAGCTCGAAGCTCGGCTTGACGCCCTCGGGCGCCGGGCCTTCGCGCACGCTGCCGGTGAGGCGCCCGCCCGCGCCCTGCCACAGCGTGGCGAGCAGGCGCGCCGCGTACAGCCGGGCGTCGGGGTAGGCCAGCGGCCAGGTTCGCTCGCCGCAGGCCAGCGGGTAGTTGCCGGCAAAGCGCATGCGTTCGGTGTCTCCCGGCGTGGCCTTCAACGCAGCGCGCCAGTCGTTGCACGGCCCGCTGGCCAACGGCAGCGTGGCATCGACCTGCAGACCTTGCAGGGCGGGTTCGGCCGACACCCGCGCCACGCCCGCTGCCGCGTCGGGCGTGAAGGTGTAGAGCACCGCATTCAGGTTCAGCAGCAGCGCCTGCGGCCGCGCGTTGTAGGGCCGCAGTGGCTCGTTGTCGAACTCGGCGGTCGAAACCTCGGGCACCGCGAAGGCGCTCTGGTCGAGCACGATGTCGCCGCGGATTTCGGTGATACCCATCTGGCGCAGCCGCTGCACCAGCAGCCACAACCGCTCGAGCGTCAGCCTGGGGTCGCCGCGTCCCTGCACGTGCAGGTTGCCTTCGAGCACGCCATCCTGCACCCGGCCGGCCAGCCACACCGGCGTCTGCCAGGTAAAACTCGGGCCGAGCTGGTCGAGCGCGGCATAGGTCGTCAGCAGTTTGGCCAGCGACGCAGGGTTGACCGGCTTTTGCGCATTCAGCGTCAGCCGCGGTGTGGCGCTGCCGGCCTCCTGCACCAGCACCGCGACGGCATCGGGCGGCACGCCTTCGCGGCGCAAGACGCGCTCGACCGCCGGCGGCAGCCCATGCGCGTCCGCAGCGTCGCACGGGCGCGCCGACAGCAAGGCCCCGAGGCCGACGATCAGCAGTGACAGGCGCATCCACATCGCCGCCATGATCGCATGCAGAGCAGCGTCTTACACTGGCTGCATGAGTTCCGCCACGCCGCTCGCCAGCCCACATTTGCCACGGCTGTTGGCGCTGGATACCGCCACCGAACGCCTGGCCGTGGCGGTGGTCGACGGCGAGCGGCAATGGGTCGCCGACGAGGCCGGCGGGCCACTGGCCTCGCAGCGCCTGCTGCCGCTGATCTTTGCCGTACTCGAACGCGCGGGCCTCGCGCTCGGCGAGCTCGACGCGATTGCCTTCGGCCGCGGGCCCGGCGCGTTCACGGGGCTGCGCACGGCCTGCTCGGTGGCCCAAGGCCTGGCCTTCGGCGCGGCGTTGCCGGTGCTGGCCATCGACAGCCTGGCGCTGCTGGCCGAAGACACGTTCGCGGCGCACGGCGCGACCGAGGTCTGGGTCGCGATGGACGCACGCATGGATGAGGTCTATGCCGCGGCCTACCGCCGCGACGGCGCGCAGTGGGTCGCCGTCCAGGCGCCGGCGCTGTGGTCACTGGCGGCGCTCGGCGCTGCCTGGCAACGCGACCCACCCGCCTGCGTCGCCGGCACGGCGCTCACCGCGTTCGGGCCGCGCCTGCCCTGCGCAGCGGCGCTGCAGATGCCGACGCCACACGACCGCGCCGCGGCGCTGGCGCGCCTGGCCCGCGCGGCCTGGCAACGTGGTGAAGCCCTCGACGCCGCGCTGGCGCTGCCGCTGTACCTGCGCGACAAGGTGGCGCAGACGACGGCCGAGCGCGACGCCGCGAAGGCCGCGGCCGCCGGTGTCACATGAACGAACTGGTCGCGCCCAAGGCGAATCCTGCGGCACGAAGCGCGCGGGAGGGCCCGTGAGCGCCGTGCTGCGTGCGCAAGGCGGGCTGCGCCGCGAGGTGATGACCGTCGCCGATCTCGATGCCGTGCTGGCCATCGAGGACAGCGTCTACGAGTTTCCCTGGACACGTGGCAACTTCATCGACTCGCTGGCCGCCGGCTACAGCGCGCACACCCTGCGCTCGACCGACGGTGCGCTGTATGCCTATTGCGTCGCGATGGCCGGCGTGCAGGAGATGCACCTGCTCAACCTGACCGTGGCGCCGAGCCGGCAGCATGGCGGTCTGGCGCGTGGCCTGCTCGACGAACTGGTGGCGCAATGCCGCGCCGACGGCGCGCTGTGGCTCTGGCTCGAGGTGCGCGAGAGCAACCGGCGCGCGCGCGAGGTCTATCGCCGCTATGGCTTCACGCAGGTCGGTTGGCGCCGCGGCTACTACCCTGCCGCGGCCGGGCGGCGCGAGGACGCCTGCGTGATGCGACTGCCGCTCACCGAGGGTTGCGATGCGCTGGAGTGAACGCCAGCGGGCGATGTTGAGGGTGATGGGCATTCGGCTGTTCGGGCCGGAGGTGGCGGCGCCGGCGCCGCCGCCCGTCACGACGCCCCCTATCCCCGCGCCGCCGCCGCGTGTCGCAGTGGCGGCAACCGACCACTCCGCGCTCGCGTCGGCGTCGGCCCCGCGCCCGTCGAAGGAAGGCTTTGCACAAAGGGCGCCCGCTTCGACGAGCCCAGCCCGAACGGCGGCGGTCGTGCAAGAGATCGCCACGCTCGACTGGGCCGCATTGCGCGAGGCCGTGGCCTCGTGCCGGGCCTGCGCGCTGTGCGAGTCGCGCCAGCAGACCGTCTTCGGTGTCGGCCACCCGCATGCGCACTGGATGATCGTCGGCGAAGCGCCCGGCGAACAGGAGGACCGCCAGGGCGAGCCCTTCGTCGGCCTCGCTGGGCAGTTGCTCGACAACATGCTGCAGGCAATCGGCCTGACGCGCGCCGAGGCGCCGCCCGAGCGACAGGTCTACATCGCCAACACCCTCAAATGCCGGCCGCCGAAGAACCGCAACCCCGAGCCGGCCGAGACTGCGACCTGCGCGCCGTTCCTCGAACGCCAGATCGCACTCGTGCAGCCGCGCATCATTCTGGCCATGGGCCGCTTCGCGGCGCAGGCGCTGCTGGCCAGCAGCGAGCCGCTGGGCAAGCTGCGCGGCCGCGCCCACGCCTGGCGCGGCGTGCCGGTGATCGTGACGTACCACCCGGCGTACCTGCTGCGCACGCCGGCCGACAAGGCCCGCGCCTGGGAAGACCTGTGCCTGGCGGCCACGCTCGTCAAGCCCGGTTGACACGATGACGGCCATAGAACGCGCGGCACGGGTGCGCCTGGCCACCGCGCTGATCTTCATCACCCCGGCGATGTGGAGCGTGAACTACCTGGTCGCGCGCTGGGCGGTCGGCGAGATCGCACCGCACATGCTGGCCTTGGGGCGCTGGTGCGTGGCGGTACTGATCCTCGGCCCGTTCTGCTGGCGCGAACTGGTGGCCAAGCGGCACTTGATCCGGGCCGAGGCCGGGCAGTTCATCGTGCTCGGTGCGCTCGGCATGTGGGTCTGCGGCGCCTTCGTCTACATCGGCGGGCGCAGCACGCTGGCCGTCAACATCGGCCTGATCTATGCCGCCTCGCCGGTGCTGATCGCGCTGGCCTCGGCCTGGTGGCTGCGCGAAGCGTTCGGCTTGAAGCAGGCGTTCGGCGTGCTGTTGGCCCTGATCGGGGTCGTGCATATCCTGTTCAAGGGCGAGTGGGCCGCAGCCCTGCGCCTGGGCGTCAATCCGGGTGACCTGTGGGTCGCCGTCGCGGTGGTGTGCTGGACCGCCTACTCGCTGCTGTTGCGCGCCTGGCCGTCGGCGTTCGGCACGCTGGCGCGGCTGACGCTGACCGCCTGCGCAGGTGTGCTGGTGCTGGTGCCGTTCACGTTGTGGGAGGCGGTGTATTGGCTGCCGTCGAGGCTGTCGTGGCAAAGCGCCGGCCTGGTGCTCGCCGCGGCGCTGCTGCCCGGTGCCGGTGCCTACGGTGCTTATTCGTTCATGCAGCGCGTGCTCGGTGCGGCGCGCGTGGGCGTGGTGCTCTACCTCGGGCCGCTATACAGCGCGGTCATCGCGTGGGCCGTGCTCGGCGAACGTGTCGAGTGGTTCCACCTCGTCGGCGCGCTGCTGATCCTGCCTGGCATCTGGCTGTCGACTCGGCATTGACGCCTGGCGACGGCGCGTATATTGGCTGCTTGAAGGAACGTGCCGACGTGCACATGACGCGGCTGCTGGCCGCAGGAGAGCAAGCATGAAATTGACGCCCGAGCAGCGCACTGCGTTCGACCGCGACGGCTACTTGTTCTTCCCCGCCCTGTTCAGCGGCCGGGAGATGCAATCCATGCTCGATGCCGTGCCCGAGTTGTACGGCCGGCGCGAGCCGTACAACGTGCGCGAGAAGGACTCCGACGCCGTGCGCACGAACTTTGCCGCGCACCTGGTCAGCGAACCCTTCGCCCGCCTGGCGCGCCACCCGCGCATGGTCGAGCCGGTGCAGGACTTGCTCGGCGAAGCGCTGTACATGCACCAGTTCAAGATCAACGGCAAGATGGCCTTCGAGGGCGATGTCTGGCAATGGCACC
>Ga0315271_10001521_pt1 | contig 14007 bp, 10 predicted proteins | sample C3_top_MG_FD_204664 | JGI IMG/M metagenome (GOLD analysis project Ga0315271, IMG submission 204664) | Sediment microbial communities from Yellowstone Lake, YNP, Wyoming, USA - C3_top | ecosystem: Environmental > Aquatic > Freshwater > Lake > Sediment | place: USA: Wyoming | collected 2017-08-01 | reverse complement strand
AACGGCGCACTGGTCGGCACCGTGCCGTGCGCCACCGTCGAGGACATCCGTGGCGCCTTCGCCATCGCCCGTGGCTATCGCGCAAGACTGACCCGCTTCGAGCGCTCGGAGATCCTCGCCAAGGCAGCCGGCCTGATCCGCGCCAACGCCGAGGCGATCTCCGATCTCATCACCGCCGAGTGCGGCATCTGCAAGAAGGATTCGCGCTACGAAGTGGGCCGCGCGTGCGACGTGTTCACGTTCGCCGGCAACGCGGCGCTCAGCGACGACGGGCAGATCTTCTCGTGCGACCTGACGCCGCACGGCAAGCAGCGCAAGGTGTACACGCTGCGGGAACCTCTGCAGGGCGCGATTTCGGCGATCACGCCGTTCAACCATCCGCTGAACCAGGTCGCCCACAAGGTGGCGCCCGCGATCGCGACGAACAACCGCATGGTGCTGAAGCCCACCGAGCGGACGCCGCTGTCCGCGTTGCTGCTGGCCGATATCTTGCTTGCGGCTGGACTACCGCCGGAAATGTTCTCCGTGGTCACCGGCGACCCCAGGGAAATCGCCGACGAAATGCTGACCAATGCCGACATCGACCTCGTGACGTTCACCGGTGGCGTCGCCGTGGGCAAGTACATCGCCGCCAAGGCCGTCTACAAACGCCAGGTGCTGGAATTGGGCGGCAACGATCCGCTGATCGTGATGGAGGACGCGGACGTCGAGGAGGCGGCCACCCTTGCCGCCGCGGGTTCCTACAAGAATTCCGGCCAGCGCTGCACGGCGGTCAAGCGGATGCTGGTCCACGAGAAGGTCGCGGATGACTTCGTCGCGCGGCTGGTGGACAAGACGCGGGCGTGGACGTATGGCGATCCGATGGACACGGCGCTCGACATGGGCACGGTGATCGACGAGGCGGCCGCGCAGAATTTCGAGCAGCGCGTCAACGACGCCGTGGCGCAGGGCGCACAGCTGCTCGTCGGCAACGTCCGGCGCGGCGCGCTCTATTCGCCGACGCTGCTGGACCACGTACGGCCTGAGATGAACGTCGTGAAGACCGAAACCTTCGGCCCGGTCTCGCCGGTGATCCGGTTCCGCGACATCGACGAAGCGATTCGCATCGCCAACGGTACCGCCTACGGCTTGTCGTCGGCGGTCTGCACGAACCGCCTCGACTACATCACGAAGCTCGTCTCCGAATTGCACGTTGGCACGGTCAATGTGCGCGAGGTCCCCGGCTACCGGCTCGAACTGACGCCCTTCGGCGGGATCAAGGACTCGGGCCTGGGCTACAAGGAAGGGGTCCAGGAAGCGATGAAGAGCTTCACCAACACGAAGACGTACTCGTTGCCGTGGTGATGACACGCTGCGTCGCCATGGTGAATCGCCTGCCCCCCATGCGGAAGGAAGGCTGACCGATGCAGGTGCTGCTCAACCTGCTGGCCGGCGTGTCGCTCCTCGTGTGGGGAACCCACATCGTGCGCACCGGCATCCTGCGGCTGTATGGCGGCGACCTGCGCCGCGTGCTGCGCCGGAGCCTGAGCCACCGCTTCACGGCCTTCCTGGCCGGATTGAGCATCACCAGCCTCATCCAGAGCAGCACGGCCACCGCGCTGATCGTCGCCGCATTCGCCGGGCAGGGACTGATCGGGACGGCGCCCGCGCTGGCCGTGATGCTCGGTGCCGATGTCGGCGCGTCGCTCGTGACGCTGGTCCTGTCGTTCGATCTTTCCTGGCTGGCGCCGCTGCTGATCTGCGTCGGCGTGACGCTGTTCCTGGCGATGCAGGCGACCAATGCCGGACGCTTCGGCCGCATCCTGATCGGCCTCGGCCTCATCATGTTCGCGCTGCAGTGGATCTCGGTCGCCGCGAAGCCGTTCGTGCAAGGCGCCGGCGTCAAGGTCATCTTCGCGTCGATGACCGGCGACGTGCTGCTCGACATGCTGGTCGCCGCGCTGTTCACGATGCTCTGCTACTCGAGCCTGGCCGTGGTCCTGCTCGTCGCCACGCTCGCGTCGCTGCACGTGATCGCGCTGCCCGTCGCGCTGGGACTCGTGCTTGGCGCCAACCTGGGCAGCGGCCTCCTGGGCATGCTGTCGACGATGAAGTCGCCGCCGGAAGCGCGGCGCGTCACGTTCGGCAATTTCCTGTTCAAGCTGATCGGCTGTGTCATCGCCATTCCCCTCCTCTCCGCGATGACCGGATGGATCGATGCGCTGGAAGTCGACCGCGCGCGCGAGGTCGTGCTTTTCCACCTGGGGTTCAATGTCGCGCTGGCACTTCTTTTCATCTTCTGGACCGAGCGTATTGCCAAGATAGCCGAACGCCTGCTCCCGGCGCGACCCGCCGCGGTCAATCCCGCCACGCCGCGGCACCTCGACCCAACGGCGCTCGGCACGCCTACGCTCGCCATCGCCAACGCGGCGCGCGAGGCGATGCGCATCGGCGACGTGGTCGAGGACATGCTGAACGGCATGCTGACCGTCATGCAGACCAACGACCGCGCGCTGGCTGCCAGGCTGCGGGAAAAGGACGACATCGTCGACCAGCTCTACACGGCAGTGAAGCTTTACCTGACTCAGGTCTCGCGTGAGGCGCTGGACGACAAGGAAGGCCGGCGCTGGGCGGACATCGTCTCGTTCACGATCAACCTGGAGCAGGTCGGCGACATCATCGAACGCGTTCTGATCGACCTCGAGGAGAAGAAGATCGAGAAGCACCGCAATTTTTCCGAGGCGGGCACCGCGGAGATCTGCGACCTGCACGCGCGTCTGGTGGCCAACCTGCGCCTCGGCATGAGCGTGTTCCTGAACGGCGACCTGAAGAGCGCGCAGCAGCTGCTCGCGCAGAAGGTGCTTTTTCGCGACCTGGAGCGCACGTATGCCGACACGCACCTGGCGCGGCTTGCCGGTAACACGGTCGAGAGCATCGAAACCTCGTCGCTGCACCTCGACCTCATCTCCGACCTGAAGCGCATCAATTCGCACATCTGCTCGATCGCATATCCGATCCTCGAGGAGGCGGGCGTCCTCGCGCGCACCCGCTTGAAGGAGCCTGCGCTCGCAACCGCTGAGAACGTTGCGCCGGTCGCAGTCAGAGCCAGCGGCGACAAGACCGGCTGGCAGAAGCGCAAGCCGCGGATCGCCTGACGTTTCCATGGCCCTGTCGATCTCCGACATCTGCGTCCTGTTCGCCCGCAAGGGAGGCCGCGCCTACGCCGGCGAGCCGGTCAACCAGATCGAGCATGCGCTGCAGACGGCCATGCGTGCGGAAGAAGGTGGTGCCGGCCCCGCTCTGGTCACGGCAGCGCTGCTGCACGACCTCGGGCACCTGCTGAACGACCAGGGCGAGTCGCCCACGCTGCGCGGCGTCGACGACCTGCATCAATACGCCGCGTTGCCGTTCCTGCGTGCGCTGTTCGCGGACGACGTCCTCGTGCCGATTCGCCTGCACGTCGACGCCAAGCGGTACCTGTGCGCGACGCGCGACGGCTATTTCGAGGCGCTGTCGGCCGATTCCAAGCGCAGCCTCGTCCTGCAGGGCGGCATGTTCACGCCCGAGGAGGCGAAGGCATTCATCGCGCAGCCGCATGCCGAAGACGCGGTTCGCCTGCGGCTGTGGGATGACCTGGCCAAGGTGGAAGACGCCATCACGCCGCCGCTGGCGCATTTCGTCGCGGCCATCGAGGCGGCACAGCGGCCGGCGACCGCGTCCGTCGCGTCGCCCTCGCCCTCGCCCTGACCCGCGGTCCGGACGCGTCGCCTTCCGGCACTTTTTCGTCGCGCGCACACGTGGAACTCACCCTGGGCGTCACGCTCGCCGTACTGGGCGCCGGGATGCTCCATGCCGGCTGGAATGCGCTGCTCAAGTCCGCAGGTGGCGGCGACCCGCTGCTGGACACGGCGACGGTGGTGGCGGGGTCGACCGCGTGCTCGCTGCTGGCGCTCCCCTTCGTGCCGTTGCCGGAAACCGCAGCCTGGCCATTCATCGCGGCATCGACGTTCATTCACGTCGCCTATTACCTGACGCTCGCCCAGGCGTATCGCACGGGCGACCTGTCGTTCGCCTATCCGCTGATGCGCGGAACCGCGCCATTGCTGGTCACCGTGCTGGGCGCGGTGTTCCTGCGCGAGTTGCCGCCGTTGCACGTCATTGCCGGCATCGTCCTGATCTCGATCGGCATCATCAGCATTGCCTTCGCGCGGCGCGAAATCCATCCACCGGCCGCGGCCTGGTGGGCGTTCGCCAACGCGGCGATCATCGCCGTCTACACGCTGGTCGACGGCACGGGGGCGCGCGCATCCGGCAACGCCCTCTCCTACGTGCTGTGGCTCACCTTCATCGAAGGCGTCGTCTACCTGACCTTGCTCGGCAGGTACCGAGGCACGCGCGCCATCGGCTACGTCCGCAACCAGTGGCGGCGCGGCCTTCTGGGCGGCTTCTGCAGCGTCGCCGCCTACGCCATCGTGCTCTGGGCCATGACGCGCGCGCCGGTTGCCGCGGTGGCCGCATTGCGAGAGACTTCGGTGATATTTGCGGCGCTCATCGGCGCGCTGTGGCTGAAGGAAGGCTTCGGCTTCGCGCGGCTGGCTGGCGCGGCGACCGTCGTCCTGGGCGTCGCGACGCTGAAGCTGTGACCTCGACCGTGCGCCACTGATCCCACGCCGATCCTCCTTCAGCCTACGCATGCCCACTCTCCCCCAGCACGCACAGGTCGTCATCGTCGGCGGCGGCATCGCCGGCGCCTCCACGGCGTATCACCTGGCGAAGTTGGGCGTCACCGACGTCGTGCTGCTGGAGCAAGGCAAGCTGACGTGCGGCACCACCTGGCACGCGGCCGGACTCGTCGGACAGACGCGCGCGACCCGCAATGCGACGCGCATGAGCCAATACGGCATCGAGCTCTATTCGACGCTGGAGCAGGAGACGGGGCTCGCCACCGGCTGGAAGCAGTGCGGCAGCCTCAACGTCGCAAAGACGCCCGAGCGCATGCAGCTCATCAAGCGGCAGATGGCGCGGGCGAAGAGCTTCGGCATCGCCTTCGACTACGTGACGCCAAACGAAGCGCGCGCGATCGCGCCCATCCTGCGCACCGACGATCTCGCCGGCGCGGTGTGGATCCCCGGCGACGGCAAGGCCAACCCGACGGATCTCACGCAGTCGCTGGCCCGGGGCGCGCGCCTGCGCGGCGCTGGAATCGTCGAAGGCGTCAAGGTGACCGCCGTGCACAGCGCCCGGGGCCGCGTGACCGGCATTCGCTGGAAGAGCGCGGATGCCGAAGGCGAGATGACATGCGCGACGCTCGTCAACTGCGCGGGCCAGTGGGCGCGCGAATTCGGGCGCCTGGCGGGTGTCAACGTCCCGCTGTATTCGGCCGAGCACTTCTACATCGTCACCCGGCCCATTGCCGGCGTGACGCCCGACTTGCCGGTGATCCGCGACCCGGACGGCTTCATCTACTACAAGGAGGAAGTCGGCGGCCTGGTGATGGGTGGCTTCGAACCGGTCGCCAAGCCGTGGAACCCGCCGCGCATCCCGGACAACTTCGAATTCCAGCTGTTTCCGGAGGACTGGGACCAGTTCCAGATCCTGATGGAGAACGCGATCCACCGTACACCGTGCCTCGAGACGGCCGAAGTCAAGATGCTGCTGAACGGTCCCGAGAGCTTCACCGGCGACGGCAACTTCATCCTGGGCGAAGCGCCGGAGATTGCGGGCTACTTCGTGTGCGCCGGATTCAATTCGGCCGGTATTGCCAATTCGGGCGGTGCGGGGCGGCTGATCGCCGAATGGATCGTCGGCGGCGAAGCGCCGCTCGACCTCTGGGACGTGGACATGCGGCGCTTCGCACCGTTCCACGCCAATCGGCGGCACCTCGCCGACCGCACCGTCGAATCGCTCGGTCTGCACTACGCGATGCGCTGGCCGCGCGAAGAACTGCAGACGGTGCGCCCGCTGCGGCGCTCGCCACTCTACGACCGCCTGCGCGCGAAGGGCGCGGTGTTCGGCACCAAGCTGGGCTGGGAGCGCGCCAACTATTTCCTGCCGCCGGGCGCCATTGCCCCGCCCTACACGTTCGATACGCCGGGCTGGCTGCCGTTCATCATGGAGGAGCAGCGCGCGTGCCGCGAGGACGTCGTCGTCTTCGACCAGACGTCGTTCGCCAAATTCGTGTTCAAGGGCCGCGACGCGCTGGCCATACTGCAGCGGCTGTGCGCCAACGACGTCGACGTTCCGGTCGGCAAGATGGTGTACACCGCGATGCTGAATGCCCGCGGCGGATTCGAGAGCGACCTGACGGTCACGCGGCTGGGTCCGGAGACTTTCTTCATCCTGACCGGATCCGGGCAGGCCACGCGCGACGCGTCGTGGATCGAACGGCACGTCGCGCCAGAGGAATTCGCGGCGCTGGTCGACGTCACCGGCGCGTACTCGGTGATCTCGCTGATGGGACCTTCGTCAGAGGCGCTGCTGGCGCAGTTGTCGTCCGATGACCTCTCGAAGGCCGGACTGCCCTTTTCGATGACGGCGGAGATCGACGTCGGCTACGCGCGCGTGCGTGCCGCGCGGATGAGCTACGTCGGCGGTTCCGGCTACGAAATGGTCGTCCCGACGGACCAGTGCGTGACGCTGTACGACGCGCTGTGGAGCGCCGGCCCATCCTGCGGTCTCCGGGACGCCGGGTACTACACGATCGACGCGCTGCGCATCGAAGCCGGGCGCCGCGCATGGGGTCCCGAATTGTCGCCGGACGAGACGCCGTGGGAGGCCGGACTCGACTACGCGGTGAAGATGGACAAGGCAGCGCCGTTCATCGGACGCGACGCGCTCGTGAGGCAGCGCAATGCCGGCATTCGCAAGCGCCTGGTGATGTTCACGTTCGACGATGCGAAGGCGTTCCCGTGGGGCGGCGAGCCGATCCTGATGGACGGGCGCAACGTGGGCGAACTGACGTCAGCCGGGTACAGCCGCAAGCACGGCCGCGCCATCGCGATGGGTTACGCGCGCGCCGGCGCGGCCGAGCCGCCGCTGTCCGACGCGCGAATCCTCGCCTCACGCTACGAAATCGACATCGCCGGAGCCACGTTCGCGGTGACGCCGCATCTCAAGCTCGCGTGAAAGCCGCAGGAGCGCTCAACCCAGCGGTATCTGGTCCTTGTTGGCAGCCAGCCACGCGTCGAAGGTCAGCAGCGCGGGGTTGAGCGACCGCGCCACCGACAACGGGCGCGCGCCCATGAAGTAGTCGGCGAATTCGGCGTTGAACTGGAACATGTTGCCGAGATCGTCTGCGCCCGGAAACCCGAAGCCGCGGAAAGCCGCCGGCGTCACGGCGTTGTAGCCGACCGGCTGCCCTAGAGCGCGGGTAAGGGACGCCGCCATCTGCGCGCCCGTAAGATGTTCGCCCGCGATGCCGACCGTCTTGCCGATGTGGGCCGCGCCACCCTTGAAGATGCCGAGGGCGCACTTGCCGATGTCGGCGGCGGCGATGCCGGACAGCGGCTTGTCGGCCATCGGCAGCGTGATCGCCAGCTTGCCGTCCGGCCCTTTCTTCGGCCCCATGCCGAAGTAGATGAAGTTGTCCCAGTAGAAACTCGTCAGCAAAAACGTCGTCGGGACGCCCGCCGCGGTGAAGTACTGGTCCGCCTCTCCCTTGGCATCGAAGTGCGGGACCTTGTAGCGCTCCATCAGCGTCGGCATGCGGTTGTCGCTCAACGGAACCCACTTGCGCGTGTCCTCCAGCGTCGACCAGATGACGTGCTTAAGGTTCGCGGCCCTGGCCACCGCTGCCATGCTGCTGGCTTCTGCCAATTCACGCTCCGGCTTCATGTGGTCCCAGAAGAACGTGACGCAATAGGCGCCGTGCGCGCCGGCGAACGCGCGTTCGAGGCTTGACTGGTCGTCCACGTTGGCCGCAACGACTTCGGCGCCGAGCGCGGCCAGCGCTTTTGCCTTGGCGCTGTTCACGTCGCGAGTGACGGCGCGCGCCACGAATCCGGACCCTGGGTCCGCCTGGATCGCCCGCACGAGGCCCCCGCCCTGCGCGCCGGTGGCGCCGACCACTGCGATGATCTTGCGTTCAGCCATTTCGTTTCTCCTCGGAGTCGTGAAGGTGCATTCGCCGCGGACGGCAATTGTATTGCAGTCAAAGGTTTGTCATTATCCACGTCGGCAGCCTCACCCGCGGATCATTCCCGCAAGTCCAGCATCCAACGAGGGTATCCCCATGCGCAATTCCACGCTCAAGTTCGTCGCCGCTTCGTCACTGGTCATGGGAGGCGCCATGTTCGCCGCCCATGCGCACGCCGGCAAGACGCTCGATGCGATCAAGCAGCGCGACCAGGTAGTCTGCGGCGTCAACACCGGCCTCGCGGGTTTCTCCTCGGCCGACAGCCAGGGCAACTGGGTCGGCCTCGACGTGGATATCTGCAAGGCCATCGCCGCGACGGTGCTGGGAGACGCGAAGAAGGTCAAGTGGGTGCCGCTGAACGCGCAGCAGCGCTTCACCGCGCTCCAGTCCGGCGAAGTGGACGTCCTTTCCCGCAACACGACATTCACGCTGACCCGCGATGCGTCGCTCGGTCTCTTCATCACCGCCGTCACCTACTACGACGGCCAGGGCTTCATCGTGGCCAAGAAATCCAAGATCACCAGTGCCAAGCAGCTCAAGAACGCCGAGGTCTGCGTGCAATCCGGCACGACGACGGAAAAGAACCTGACCGACTACTTCAAGTCGATCAACGTCAAGATCAAGCCCGTCGTGTTCGAGGGCTTCGAAGCCAGCGTGAAAGCATTCTTCTCCGGCCGCTGCCAGGCCTACACGACCGACGCGTCCGGGCTGGCCTCCATCCGCAACAAGGAAGCGCAGAAGCCGGACGACTACGTGATCCTGCCGGAACTGATTTCCAAGGAACCGCTGGGGCCGATGGTCCGGCGCGGCGACGACGAGTGGTACACGATCGTCAAGTGGACGATCTACGCGCTGCTGGAGGCCGAGGAATACGGCATCACGCAGGCCAACGTCGACCAGATGAAGACGAGCCAGGAACCACCGGTGCAGCGCATCCTGGGCACATCCGAGGACACGGGCAAGCTCCTTGGCCTGGACAAGGAGTGGGCGTACCGCGCAGTCAAGCAGGTCGGCAACTACGGCGAGATCTTCGAGCGCAACGTCGGCCCGTCATCGGCGCTGAAGCTGCCGCGCGGACTCAACAACCTCTGGAACAAGGGTGGGCTCCAGTACGCGCCGCCGATCCGCTGACCGCGGAGGCTGACGCGGCGTGCATTCCAAGAAGCGCGACTGGTCCTGGCGCAGCAGGGCCACGCGCGGCCTGATCTACCAGGCGGTGGCCGTGGCGGCGATCTGCGCCGCCGTCTGGTTCCTGGCGCACAACACGCTCGAAAACATGCGCGTGCGCGGGATCCAGAGCGGCTTCGGATTCTTCCTGCAGCCGGCGGGATTCGACATCGGCGAGTCCGCGTTCGCCTTCGACTCCGCCGACCCGTACTGGAAGGCGTTCCTGGTCGGCCTGTCGAACACGCTGCGCGCGGCAGTTGTCGGCATCGTGCTGACGACGATCCTCGGCACGCTGATCGGCATCGGGCGCCTGTCGCGCAATTTCCTGGTGCGCAGCCTGTGCACCGGCTATGTCGAACTGTTCCGCAATATCCCGGTGCTTCTGCAACTGCTGATGTGGTATTTCGTGCTCAACGAGTGGCTGCCGCCCGTGTCCGAGGCGCTGCATCCGCTGCCGGGCATCTTCCTCTCCAAGAGCGGCATGTCGTTCCCGGTCCCGGAATGGGAGCAAGGGCACCTGGTGACGCTCAGCGGTCTGGCGCTCGGGATTGCCGCCGCGTGGCTCTATCGCCGCCGCGCGCGCGCCGGGTTCGAGCGCACTGGCGTGGCGCGACCGATGGTGTGGCCGGCGCTGGCCATCGCCACTGCCGGCGCATTGCTCGGTTGGCTGGCCGGCGGTGCGCCGACGGCGCTCGAATTTCCGATCCGCAACGACCTCAACGTCTCGGGCGGTGGCGCCGTGACGCCGGAGTTCCTCGCGGTGACCATCGGGCTTACGGTCTACACCGCGTCATTCGTCGCCGAGATCGTGCGCTCGGGCATCCAGTCGGTGCCGTGGGGCCAGACGGAAGCCGCCGGTGCGCTCGGACTGTCCCGCGGTCACGCGCTGAAGCTGGTGCTGCTGCCCCAGGCGTTGCGCGTGATCATCCCGCCGCTGACCAACCAGTACCTGAACCTCACCAAGAATTCGTCGCTGGCGGTCGCCGTCGGCTATCCGGACCTCGTGTCGATTTCCAACACCACACTCAACCAGACCGGGCGCGCCGTCGAGTGCATCGCCGTCATCATGGCGGTGTACCTGACGCTGTCGCTCGTCACCGCCGGGCTGATGAACTGGTACAACGCGCGGTCGGCGATCCGGGAGCGCTGAGTGGACACCGCGCTGCACGCGCCGGTCATCGCCCGGCCTCCGCCCGACCGCACCGCCGGACCGCTCGCGTGGCTGCGCGCAAACCTGTTCGCCGACTGGAAGAACACACTGGCCACGCTGGTCGTGGTCGCGATCATTGCGCGCTTGCTGCCGGACATCGTCGACTGGGCGCTGGTGCGCGCCGTCGCCCGTCCGGACAATGCGGCGTGCCGCGCGCTCGAGCACACGGGCGCGTGCTGGGGCGTCATTGCCGAGAAGTACCGGCTGATCCTGTTCGGCCGCTACCCCTACGACGAGCAGTGGCGCCCGCTGCTGGCGACACTGCTGATGGTCGCCATGCTCGTCGCGAGCTGCACGCGCGTGCTCTGGAGCCGGTGGCTGGTCGTTGCGTGGATCGCCGTGCTGGCGGTGTTCTTCGCGCTGATGCGCGGCGGCGTCGCCGGCTTGGCGGCGGTCGAGACGGCGCGCTGGGGCGGCGTGCCGCTGACCATGCTGCTGTCGACACTCAGCATAGCGGCGGCCTTCCCGATCGCGATCCTCGTGGCGCTGGGACGGCGCTCGCACCTGCCGGCGATACGCACGCTGTGCATCGTCTACGTCGAGCTGATCCGCGGCGTGCCCCTTATCTCGGTGCTGTTCATGGCGTCGTTCATGTTCCCGCTGTTCATGCCGCCCGGCATCACCGTCGACGTGCTGGTGCGCGTGCTGGTCGGCATCACGCTGTTCGCGGCCGCGTACCTGGCCGAAGTCGTGCGCGGCGGGTTGCAGGCCATACCGAAAGGGCAGCACGAGGCCGCGGCGGCGATGGGACTGTCCTACTGGCAGACCCAGCGCAAGATCATCCTGCCCCAGGCGCTGCGGATGGTGGTGCCGTCGATCATGAACAGCTTCATCAGCACGTTCAAGGACACGTCGCTCGTCACCATCGTCAGCCTCTACGACCTGACCGGATCGCTGGCATTGGCGCTGGGCGGCGACGCCGACTGGCGCCAGTTCTACCTGGAAGGCTACCTTTTCATCGCCGCCATCTACTGGACATTCTGTTTCGCGATGTCGCGCTACAGCCAGTGGGTCGAGCGCCATCTCAACATCGGCCATTCCCGCAGATAGCGAAAACGCGATGAGCGAATCCATCATCAGCTTCGAGAAGGTCAGCAAGTGGTACGGCGATTTCCACGTGCTGCGCGACGTCGATCTGAGCGTTGCCAAGGGCGAGCGCATCGTCATCTGCGGCCCATCCGGCTCAGGCAAGTCGACGCTGATCCGCTGCATCAACGCGCTGGAGGAATACCAGGAGGGAAGGCTCATCGTCGACGGCATCCTGCTCACCGACGACGTCAAGGCCATCGAGGCGGTGCGCAAGGACGTTGGCATGGTGTTCCAGCAATTCAACCTGTTCCCGCATCTCACCGTGCTCGAGAACCTCACGCTCGCGCCGATGTGGGTCGGCCGCGTGCCGAAGAAGGAAGCCGAGGAGCGGGCCATGGCGCAACTGACGCGCGTGCGCATCGCCGAGCAGGCCGGCAAGTATCCGCTGCAGCTCTCCGGCGGCCAGCAGCAGCGCGTGGCCATAGCGCGTTCCCTGTGCATGACGCCGAAGATCATGCTATTCGACGAGCCGACCTCGGCGCTGGACCCGGAGATGATCAAGGAGGTGCTCGACGTGATGATCGAGCTGGCCGGCATGGGCATCACGATGCTGTGCGTCACGCACGAGATGGGCTTCGCACGCTCGGTGGCCGACCGCGTGATCTTCATGGACCAGGGGCAGATCGTCGAGCAGAACACGCCCGCCGAATTCTTCGCGCATCCGAAGAGCGAGCGCACGCGCGACTTCCTGTCCAAGATCCTGAGCCACTGATGAGCAGAGGACGCCCATGACCTCGCGCCCCGCCGCCCCGCCGGGAAAGCGCGCGCACGCGCCCGGCAAGTCCGTAGTTGTGACCGCGCAGGTGCAGAGCCTGACGCGCGGCCTGTCGATCCTGGAATGCCTGGCCAAGGCCGAAGGCGGACTCACGCTGACGGACGTCGGGCAGCGCGTGCAGCTGCCGCCTTCCACCGTGCACCGGCTGCTCGCCACGCTCGAGAAGATGGGCTACGTCTACCAGGCCGGCGAACTGGGACGATGGTACGTCGGCCTGCAGGCGTTCACCGTGGGCTCGAGCTTCCTCGCCAGCCGAGACTTCATCGCGCAGAGCCATCCGTACATGCGCCGGCTGATGGACCAGTCGGGAGAAACGGTCAACCTGGCTATATTGGACGGCACCGAAGCAGTCTTCGTCGACCAGGTGCAGTGCCGGGAGATGATGCGCACGATCGTCAAGCTCGGCAGCCGGGCACCGCTGCACGCGTCGGGCGTAGGCAAGGCGATGTTCGCTTCACTGCCCGACGACCAGATCGACGCTATCCTCAAGGTCCGCGGCCTGCCGCGCATCACCGGCAACACGATCACGACGCCGGAGACGATGTGGGCGAGCATCCGGGTCATCAGGCAGCGCGGATGGTCGTTCGACGACGAGGAGCACGCGCAGGGCACGCGCTGCGTCGCCTCGCCGATCTACGACGAGCACGCGGAAACGCTGGGAGCGATTTCTCTGGCAGGCCCGTCTTCGCGCCTACCCGACGAGCGGATCAGGCAACTCGGTCCACTTGTCGCGCATGCGGCGGAGGAACTGACGCACCGGTTCGGCGGCAAGTGGCCGCACGGAAGGTAAACTGCTCGCAAAACCGGAAAAAGCAACGCAAAACTGCAATGCGAAAACGCTGCCTCCGCGGCAGCGTTTTAGTTTCACGGCGCTAAAAAGACGGGCGCCGTAGGGCCCTAGTGCCCTTCCATTTTCACCGTGCGGCGCGCCAGGTCCGGTTGCGCCGCCGGCTTCCAGCGCGACAGCAGGTCGTCCATGGCGGCGAAATCGTTGCACGCGAGCACCATGTCGCACCCGGCCGCGACGGCTGCCTCGGCGCGCGCCACGATGTCTCCAGCGGCATGCGCTCCGGCCATTTCCAGGTCGTCGGAGAAGATGAGTCCATCGAACGCAAGTCGCCCGCGCAGGATGTCCTGCAGCCAGATCCGGGAGAAGCCCGCGGCAACGCCGTCGATCGCCGGATAGATCACGTGTGCCGGCATGACGGCCTCCATGCCCTCCTTGGCCAGCACCGCGAAGGGAATGAGGTCGTCGGCCAGCAGCGTGTCCAGCGACCGTTCGTCCACCGGAAGATCGACGTGCGAATCCGCGGCAATGAACCCGTGTCCGGGAAAGTGCTTGCCCACCGCCGCGCAGCCGCCGGCGTTGAGACCGCGCCGCAGACAGGACGCAAGATGCGCCACGGCGTTGGGGTTGCCGTGAAACGCGCGGTCGCCGATCACAGCGCTGGCGCCGAAGTCGACATCGAGCACGGGCGCGAAGCTGAAGTCGACGCCATGCGCGCGCAGCTCACGCGCCATCAGCACGCCGAGCCGCTCCGCCTCGGCGGCTGCCTTTGCGACGTCGTTGTCCCACAGCTCGCCCAGCGTGCGCATCGCCGGAATGGCCGTGAACCCGTCGCGGAAGCGCTGCACGCGGCCGCCCTCATGGTC
>Ga0315271_10001520_pt1 | contig 14011 bp, 9 predicted proteins | sample C3_top_MG_FD_204664 | JGI IMG/M metagenome (GOLD analysis project Ga0315271, IMG submission 204664) | Sediment microbial communities from Yellowstone Lake, YNP, Wyoming, USA - C3_top | ecosystem: Environmental > Aquatic > Freshwater > Lake > Sediment | place: USA: Wyoming | collected 2017-08-01 | reverse complement strand
TGCGCGGGCAGCCGGATACCGCGAGCTTGAACTTGTGCGGCGTCCACGAGCCCCAAGTCATCTTTTCCAGATCGATGCCCATGGTGGTGGAATCCTGGGTGCCGAAGCGGCACCAGGTCTTGCCGACGCAGGTCTTTACAGTGCGGATCGCCTTGCCGTAAGCATGGCCGGAAACGAATCCGGCCTTGCTCAAGTCGCCCCACATGGCCGGCAGGGTTTCCTTCGGCACGCCGAGGAAGTCGATGCGCTGGCCACCGGTGATGTGCACGGTCGGCACTTCGTACTTCTCAGCAATCTCGGCGAGAGCGCGCAGTTCGGCAGGCGTCGTTTCGCCGCCCCAAATGCGCGGGATGACCGAATAGGTGCCGTCTTTCTGGATATTGGCATGTGCACGCTCGTTGATGAAGCGCGACTGGTTGTCGTCCACGTACACGCCTGGCCACGCGACCAGCAGATAGAAGTTGAGCGCCGGGCGGCACTTGTTGCAGCCGTCCGGAGTTTTCCATTCGAGCGTCTTGAACACCGCCGGCATGGTCATGAGCGACTGGTTGCGGATCGCCAGCCGCACCTCGTCATGGGTATGCTCGGTGCACGGGCACAGCGGTTTCTTTTTCGGAGTCGTCGAGTAGTCACCGCCGACGGTGGCGGCCAGCAGGTTCTCGACCAGGCCGGTGCACGAGCCGCAGGAACTGGATGCCTTGGTGTGGGCACGCACCTCTTCGAGCGTGAACAGCTTCTTGTCGATAATCGTCTTGACGATGGTGCCCTTGCACACGCCGTTGCAGCCGCAGATTTCGGTACTGTCGGCCATCGCGACCACGCGGCTCTTGATGTCGCCGTGGCCGGCATCGCCGAGGTGCCCCTGCCCGAACAGCAGCTTGTCGCGCAGGTTCGAGACATCAGTGCCGTCACGCATCAGCTGGAAGTACCAGGCGCCGTCCATGGTATCGCCGTACATCACCGCGCCCAGGATGCGGTTGTCCTTGAGCACCACCTTCTTGTACATGCCGGCACCGGCGTCCTGCAGCACGATTTCTTCGGTCTGGTCGCCGCCGGAGAAATTGCCGGCCGAGAACAGGTCGATGCCGGTGACCTTGAGCTTGGTCGAAGTAATCGAACCCTCGTAGCGCGCGATGCCGAAGTGCGCGAGATGGTTGGCGCAGACCTTGGCCTGCTCGAACAGCGGCGCCACCAGCCCGTAGGTCTGGCCGCGATGCTGCACACACTCGCCGACCGCGTACACGCTCGGGTCGTAACTCTGCATGGTGTCGTTCACCACCACACCACGCTCGCAATAGAGCCCGGCCTTTTTGGCCAGCTCGATGTTGGGGCGGATGCCGACTGCCATCACCACCAGGTCGGCAGTCAGCTCGCGGCCGTCTTTCAGGCGCACGCCCTGCACCCGCTGTTTGCCGATGATTTCCTCGGTCACGCCGCCGAGAACGAATTCAAGACCACGGTCTTCGAGCGACTTCTTGAGCATTTTCGCGGCCGGTGCGTCCAGTTGGCGCTCCATGAGCACGTCCGGCAGGTGCACCACCGTGACCTTCATGCCCTGCTTCATCAGGCCGTTGGCGGCTTCCAGTCCCAGCAGGCCGCCACCGATGACCACGGCATGGCGGTATGCGTGCGCCGCATTGAGCATGGTTTCGACATCGGCGAAGTCGCGGAAGCCAATCACGCCCGGCAGATCCTTGCCCGGCACCGGCAGGACGAACGGGTTGGAACCGGTCGCCAATAGCAGGCGATCATAAAAGGCGATGCTGGCGTCGCCGGCCTTCACGTAGCGCTGCTTGCGGTTGATTTCGGTTACGGTCTTGCCCTTGTGCAGGGTGATGCCATGTTCCGCATACCAGGCATCGTCATTGAGCACGATCTCGCTGAACTGCTTCTCGCCGGTCAGCACCGGCGACAGCAGGATACGGTTGTAGTTGGGGTGCGGCTCGGCACCGAACACGGTGATGTCGTACTTGTCCGGCGCGAGCTTGAGCAACTCTTCCACGGCGCGGATGCCGGCCATGCCATTGCCGATAACGACCAGTTTCTCTTTCATGGTTTGATCCCTGCGCGGTATTCAGGCGGCATTTTCCGCCGGGCGGTTCTGACGTTCATACAGGAACTTCAGTACTTCGCTGCGGCAGCGGTTATACACCGGATCGTCGGCGAGCTTGAGTCGCACTCGCGGGCGCGGCAGCTCGACGTCCAATATCTGGCCGATGGTCGCGGCCGGGCCGTTGGTCATCATCACGATGCGGTCGGACAGCAGCACCGCCTCGTCCACGTCGTGCGTCACCATAATGGTGGTGCAGCCGGTGGCGGCGACAATGCGCAGGATTTCGTCCTGCAAATGCGCGCGGGTGAGCGCGTCGAGCGCACCGAGTGGTTCGTCCAGCAGCAGCACCTTGGGTTGCATGGACAAGGCGCGGGCAATGCCGACGCGCTGCTTCATGCCGCCGGAAATCTCGTGCGGGTACTTGTGCGTGGCCGGCGTCAGACCCACCAACGCCAGGGCCTCATGGGTGCGGCGTTGCAGGTCGGCTTTGCCTTCCTTGGCGCTGAACACGCGCTCGACCGCGAGATACACATTTTCGAAGCAGGTCATCCACGGCAGCAGCGAGTGATTCTGGAACACCACCGCGCGATCCGGGCCGGGCCCGGAAATCTCGCGCCCGGCGCACACCAGCACACCGCCCGAGGATTCGGTGAGGCCGGAGATCAGATTCAGCAGCGTCGACTTGCCACAACCGGAATGGCCGATAATCGACACGAACTCGCCCTGGCGAACGGCCAGGTTCACGTCGCGCAGCGCCACGAACCGGCCGCTGCGGGTATCAAACACCTTGTGTACGTTTTCCAGCAATACGTAGCGTTGTTCCATAGCTCACCCCTCGTATTCGAAGCGTTTGGCGACCAGCACCAACATCTGCTCGAGCAGCAGCCCGACGATGCCGACCACGAAGATCGCGATAATGATGTGTTCGACGTTCAGGTTGTTCCACTCATCCCACACCCAGAAGCCGAGGCCGACGCCGCCGGTGAGCATCTCGGCTGCGACGATCACCAGCCACGCCACGCCGATCGACAGGCGCACGCCGGTGAGCATGTACGGCAACACCGCCGGAAACAGAATTTTGGTGAACACCTTCCACTCACTGAGGCGCAGCACGCGCGCCACGTTCAGGTAATCCTGCGGCACGCGCGTCACGCCCACGGCGGTGTTGATAATCATCGGCCAGATGCTGGAGATGAAAATCACCCAGATCGCCGCCGGCTGTGCCTCTTTGAACACGAACAAGCCGATCGGCAACCAGGCAAGCGGCGACACCGGACGCAGGAGACTGATGATCGGCGAACTCATGCGGCTCAGGAACTCGAACCGCCCGATCATAAAACCGAGCGGTATGCCGATCAGCGCCGCTAGCCCGAAGCCCATGCCGACACGCATGAGCGAGCGCAGCACGTTCCAGCCGATGCCCTGGTCGTTCGGTCCTTTCTGGTAGAACGGATGCGCAAACAATTCCACCGCCGAGACCCAGGTTTTGACCGGTCCGGGCAAGCCGCTCAGGTGCGAGATCTGTGCCCAGGCCAGCACGAATAGAATCAGCCCGAGCACCGGTGGCACCAACCAGCGCAGAGCCACGCCCAGCAGCACGCCAATGCGCGACGGGCCAGCCGGCAACGCCGACGCCGCCGTCGGCGATACGCTCGCCACGCCGGCGCTGGACGACACCTGTGGCGTTTGCGCCTGTTCGGATCGAACCGGTTTGATTTTCACGACTGTCATGGCACGCCCTCCTGTCGGTTACACCTTGATCTTGAAACTGGCGGCATAGGCCTTCGGATCCTTGCCATCCCAAGTCACGCCATCCATGAATTTGCTCGTGCGCATCGGGCTGGCCGGCACCGGCACCTTGGCGGCAGCCGCGGCCTGTTTATAGATATCGATCTGGTTCACCTGCTTGGCCACCGCGAGGTAATCGACATCCTCCTTGAGCAAACCCCAGCGGCGGTGCTGGGTAAGGAACCACATGCCATCCGACAGGTACGGGAAGTTCACCTTGCCGTCGTTGTAGAATTTCATGTAGTTCGGATCCTGCCACTTCTTGCCCAGGCCGTTCTCGTACTCACCCTTCATGCGCCCCTCGATCACGCTCTCCTCGGTGTTGACATACGACTTGGCGGCGATGATCTGCGCAACCTTGGAGCGGTTGCTCATGGTGTCGATGTACTTCGAGGCCTCGAGGATGGCCGCGGTCATGGCGCGCGCGGTGTTCGGGTTCTGCTGCACGAATTCGAGACGCGTACCGAGGGTCTTCTCCGGATGGTCCTTCCAGATGTCCTGGGTGGTAATGGCGGTGAAGCCGATCTTGTCGAAGATCGCGCGCGCGTTCCACGGCTCGCCCACGCAATAGCCGTCCATGTTGCCGACGCGCATGTTCGCCACCATTTGCGGCGGCGGCACGGTGATGGTCTTGACGTCGTTGAACGGGTGGATGCCGTTCGCCGCCAGCCAGTAATAGATCCACATAGCGTGCGTGCCAGTCGGGAAGGTCTGGGCGAAGGTGTACTCGCGCTTTTCCTTGTCGATCAGTTTTTTGAGCGAGGCGCCGTCGGTCACGCCCTTGTCATTGAGCTGTTTGGATAGCGTGATCGCCTGACCATTGTTATTCAGGCTCATCAGGATGGCCATGTCCTTCTTCGGCCCGCCGATGCCCATCTGCACACCGTAAATGAGGCCGTAGAGGACGTGCGCGGCGTCGAGCTCACCGTTCACCAGCTTGTCGCGCACCGCCGCCCAGCTGGCTTCTTTCGAGGGGGTGATCTTGATTCCGTACTTCTTGTCAAAGCCCATCTCCGAAGCAATCACGACACTCGCGCAATCGGTGAGCGGGATGAAGCCGATCTTGACCTCCGGCTTTTCCGGGGCATCGCTACCGGCGGCATAGGCAGCGCTACGCACGCCCGGCGGCACCGCGCCGAGAATGCCCGCGGCGCCGAGGCCGGCGGCTAGGCTGGTCTTGAGGAAATCACGGCGCGAGGCGCCGCGGTCCGGAGTAGTTAGGGATTCGGTTTGCTGGTTGCTCTTGCTGTCGTCGCTCATTGCCGGTCTCCTGTGTTGTCAAAAAAAAGGCGCCCATTCAGACTGGAAGCCGCCCCTAGAGGTGACCGCTTCCAACCGAAATGGACGCCGTTGTCCTTTCGCTGTTCCGATACGACCCGTCATTGGGCCGTACGCTGTAACCCATTCAGCCGCGCATCAGATCGCGCCAGCCTTGTTCAGTACATTAGCAATCGCTGTGCCAGTATCAGTTAATTAGATATTACAATGAGTTGTGGCAATCGAGCAGCTCACAGGCTTTGCAAGCTGCACCAGCACAGAGCGCAGCGGACTGGTGAGTGCGACAGATTGGTGCGTGGAGGGGCCTTGAATTACTGGGAGAGTTTCTTGCTTGGGTTTCTCGTATCTGCGCTGAATCGGACAGAGGCCAGTTGCCGGTCCGGCCGTGGGGACAAGATCAACTACTCTGACCCCTTGAACATGAAAAAAATACCGCAAAGAAAGAAGGAGCGCCCCCCTTTTTTTACTAACATTTTTTCCCGCACGCCTAGGTCAGCAGGTCGGCCATGGCGATCACACTTTCCGCCACCAGTGGCAGCCGCATGTTGCGATCCATCGCCGTCTTGCGCAGCAGCCGGTAGGCCTCTTCCTCGCTGCACTGGCGCTGCTTCATGATGATGCCCTTGGCGCGCTCGACGATCTTGCGCTCGGCGAGGCTCGCCTGCGCCTTATCCAGTTCCTGGCGCATCGCCTGCCACTGTTCGAAACGAGCCAGCGCCATGTCCACGATCGGGCGCACGCGGTCCGCCGACAAGCCATCCACCACGTAGGCACTGACCCCGGCCTTCAGGGCTTCGCGCATGCGCGCCTGGTCCTTGTCCTGGGTAAACATCACGATCGCGCGCGGGTCGTCGCGCGTCATCATGCTAATGTGTTCAAGCGTGTCGCGATCCGGCGAATCGCGGTCGATAATTATCACGTCCGGCTTCACGGCCCGGACCTGATTGATCAATTCAACAGCCGTGCTCACTTCGGCCACCACCTCATGGCCGGCAGCCTGTAACGCCACGCGCAAAGTCGCGGCGCGTTCGGGGTCGTCATCAACCAGCAGCACGCGCACAGTCATCACTCTCCGACTCTTGATTACTGCCTTTCCGACCCACTGCTCTGCCGCCGATTGCTGCGCCACACTAGGTCATGGCTGGCGCAATCATTCCAAAATTGACCACGCTCCATAACAACACACGGGCAAGACAAAACTGTGAAAACGGGCAGAAAACATGCATTGTACTGGCTATCTTTCGGGATCCGGACAGCTGAGTGAGAACTTGGATATTCATCTGCTCCTCCTGGGATCTCTGTTGCACGCACTTACATAAGAGCAATCGCCGTGCCATAGAGGTTTCATCAATAAAAGCAATGACCTGCGCGTCACTCGCAGTATTTGCCTGCACCATACCCGTGAGTCCGGGCGGGTCGATGCTCGTTTCCAGTGCATACCCTTCTGCGGTCGCCATACGGGATCCATCCCGGCTGAGAATTGCCGGGCCTCAACCGGCACGGTACATCAGGTAGAATCGACGCTTTCTGTCGTAACCCAACACAGACCGACCACCATGCGCGTCCGCCACTTCGGCAACCCGCCCGAAAACCGTAACGACTGGCAGACCATCAGGTCGCTGCTCCCGTATCTGTGGGAATTCCGCGGGCGAGTGCTGCTGGCCATGACCTTCCTGATCGCCGCCAAGGTGGCGAACGTCGGCGTGCCGCTGCTGCTCAAGGAAGTGATCGACGCGCTCAGCGGCCCGCAGGCGCTACTCACCCTGCCGGTGCTGTTGCTGGTCGGCTACGGCGCGCTACGCCTGTCGAACGCACTGTTCGGCGAATTGCGCGATGCGGTATTCGCTAAAGTCATGCAACGCGCCATCCGGCGCGTGGCCCTGCAGGTGTTCGAACACCTGCACCGTCTGGCGTTGCGCTTTCACCTGGAGCGCCAGACCGGCGGCGTGTCGCGCGACATCGAGCGCGGCACGGCCGGCATCCGCTTTCTGCTCAATTTCATGCTGTTCAATATCCTGCCGACGCTGTTCGAGATCGGCCTGGTCACGATCATCCTGCTGGTGCGCTACGACATCTGGTATGCCCTGGTCACGCTCTGCACGCTGGTCGTGTATGTCGTTTTCACGCTGTTCGTCACCGAATGGCGCATGATCTTCCGCCGCACCATGAACGAGATGGACTCGAGCGCCAATACCAGGGCGATCGACAGCCTGTTGAACTACGAGACCGTCAAGTACTTCAACAACGAAGGCTGGGAGGCACGGCGCTACGACGAGACCATGCAGAAGTGGGAAAAGGCCGCGGTGCGCAACCAGACCTCGCTGTCGGTGCTGAACGCCGGGCAGGCCACGATCATCGCCATCGGCGTCACCATTCTCATGCTGATGGCGAGCAACGGCGTGGTGACCGGCACCATGACCATCGGCGACCTGGTGCTGGTGAATGCCTTCCTGATTCAGTTGTACATGCCGTTGCACTTTCTCGGCTTCGTGTACCGCGAGATCCGTCATTCGCTCGCTGACATGGAACGCATGTTCAGCTTGCTCAACCAGCACGAAGAGGTCATGGACAAGCCGGATGCTACAGAGCTGGTCGTCGGCCAGGGCGCAATTCGCTTCGAGCACGTGGATTTCAGCTACGACGGCAAGCGCCAGATTCTGACCGATGTGAGCTTCGACATCCCGGCCGGGCACAAGGTGGCGGTGGTCGGCGCGAGTGGCGCCGGCAAGTCCACGCTGTCGCGCCTGTTATTCCGTTTCTACGACGTGAACGGCGGGCGCATCACCATCAATGGCCAGGACATCCGCGACGTGACCCAGCAGAGCCTGCGCAAGGCGATCGGCATCGTGCCGCAGGACACGGTGCTGTTCAACGACAGCATCTACTACAACATTGCCTATGGCCAACCTGATGCGACCCACGAGGAAGTCATCCAGGCCGCCCGCGCCGCGCACATCCACAATTTCGTCGAGTCCCTGCCGGATAAATATGAATCGCTGGTCGGCGAGCGCGGTTTGAAACTCTCCGGCGGCGAAAAACAGCGCGTCGCCATCGCCCGCACCCTGTTAAAGAATCCACCGATCCTGGTATTCGACGAAGCCACCTCGGCGCTCGACTCCAAGACCGAGAAGGCCATCCAGGCCGAGCTGCTGGAGATCGCCACCAACCATACCACCTTGGTGATCGCCCACCGGCTCTCGACCATCATGGACGCCGACCAGATCGTGGTGCTGGATCACGGCCGCGTCGTCGAACGCGGCTCGCATGCCAAGTTGCTGGCGCACGGCGGGGTGTACGCCCACCTCTGGCAACTGCAACTGCAGGAAGAAAACGAGACGCCGCTGCATACCGTAGGCAGCCTGATGACGGATTTGTAATCGCTTTACCACGCCGGGTTTCGTGGCGCCCGCCCGAACTTGCGTGCTGCCTGCTTTGCACCTCAATGCGTCTACCTCTACCGCGACTTGCACCACAATGGTTCAAAGATGCCGCCGCTCACGTGCAAAAAACCCGGTCAAACAACGTCAACATCTGAATTCGAATGGCCTTTTTTAGAATCGGCACGCCTCTTGCTACCTCAACAAACATGAGGCCTAGCTTAACATCTGTCAGGGGGTGAGCACCGCTCCGCTGCCGCACTACCAATCCGGTGCGCGGCAAGACGCCGTTAACTTGCCGCATGAGCATCGATAGCGGAGGCAATCGTTATGCAAAGAGCTTACTCGATTGTAAACGCGCATGGTCACATCGCCTTGAACCTGAAGAATTACGATGCACACAGTTTTTACGATGAGCTCATGCAGGCCTCGGGCGTGCCGCGGGCCGGCGCGGAGCTGTTGATGGACTGCATCGCATCGTTGCGCAACGGCGAGCTGTTGCAATATCAGCGTGCCGCCGAGGCGGCGATGTACCGCATGGGTGTGACCTTTGCGGTGTACGGTGCCGCCGAGGGGACCGAAAAAATCCTGCCTTTCGACGTGATTCCGCGCATCATCAACGCGGCGGAATGGCAGCGTATCGAACTCGGCCTCAAGCAACGCATTCACGCACTGAATCTATTTCTTGACGATATCTATCACGACCAGAAGATATTGCGCGACGGCGTCGTGCCGCGCGACTTAATTCTGTCCGCGACCTCGTATCGCCCGCAATGCGCGGGCCTGGACGTACCGCGCGGCATCTGGTGTCATGTTACCGGGACCGACTTGGTGCGCGATCACGACGGGCAATTCTACGTGCTGGAAGACAACCTGCGTTGCCCGTCGGGCGTTTCCTATGTACTGGAGAACCGCCAGGTCTTGAAACGCACATTTCCGAAGGTGTTCGAGGCGTCGCGCGTGCGCGCGGTTGACCACTACCCGAGCCATCTGCTGGAAACGCTTGAATACCTCAGTACCAATAGCAGCTCGCCAACCGCCGTGTTGCTCACGCCCGGGGTTTACAATTCGGCTTACTTCGAACATTCATTCTTGGCGCAGCAGATGGGTATAGAGCTGGTCGAGGGCAAGGACCTGGTGGTCGCGAACGGCTACGTGCACATGCGCACCACCCACGGGTTACAACGTGTCGACGTGATTTACCGCCGCATCGACGACGACTTCCTCGACCCGCGCGCGTTCCGCAGCGATTCGATGCTCGGCGTACCGGGCCTCATGCACGTCTATAGCGCCGGGCGCGTGGCCCTGGCAAACGCACCGGGCAGCGGAATCGCGGACGACAAGGCGGTCTATGCCTATATCCCGAAAATCATCAAATACTATCTGGGCGAGGAGATTATCCTGCCGAATGTCCCGACCTATTTGTGCGCCGATGACAAGGAGCGCGACTACGTGCTGGCGAACCTCGATCAGCTGGTCGTGAAGGCGACTAACGAATCCGGCGGCTACGGCATGCTGGTCGGGCCGCACGCGACGCCGGCGCAGCACGAGGAATTTCGTGCCCGCATTCTGGCCAATCCACGCAACTACATCGCGCAACCCACCTTGTCGCTGTCACGCGCACCGGTGCTCATCGACCATCACATCGAAGGCCGGCACGTGGATTTGCGCCCCTATGTGCTGTACGGGAAGGATATTTATGTCATGCCGGGTGGGCTGACGCGCGTGGCATTGAAGAAGAACTCGCTCGTGGTCAATTCCTCCCAGGGTGGCGGCAGTAAAGACACCTGGGTGTTGCAACCGTGATGGAGATGGTCCAATGCTGAGCCGCGTTGCCTACTCCATCTACTGGATGAGTCGCTACCTGGAACGCGCCGAGAACGTCGCGCGGTTCATCGAGGTGAATCTGCATCTCATGCTCGACACCGCCGCGACCAGCGGTAACCAATGGGAGCCACTGGTCAACACCACCGGCGACCACGCGCTGTTCGCGCAACGCTACAACGCGCCAACCAGGGAAAACGTACTGCAGTTCCTGACCTTCGATCGCGAGAACCCGAACTCCATCCTGTCCTGCGTGTGGAGGGCGCGTGAAAACGCCCGCTCAATGCGGGAAATTATCTCGTCGGAGATGTGGGAGCAGGCGAATGAATTCTACCGCCTGGTCAAGAATGCCGCCGACACCGATGCACTCGACAATCCGCACAACTTCTACACGCAGGTGAAAATGGCCAGTCATTTGTTCGACGGGATCGCCGACGCAACCATGTCGCATGGTCAGTCCTGGCATTTCCTGCGCATCGGCGAAATGCTTGAACGCGCTGAAAAGACCTCGCGGATTCTGGATGTAAAATATTTCATTCTGCTGCCGGCGGCGCAGGACATCGGCAGCACCATCGACAGTATCCAATGGGCAGCACTGTTGCGCTCGGCAAGCGCGTTTGAAATGTACCGCAAACACTATCGTCGCATCACACCGGCCAAGGTCGCCGACTTTCTGATCCTCAATAATGATTTTCCGCGTGCGGTGAGGTATTGTCTTGGTCAGGCGCAGGAATCGCTGCGCGCGATCAGCGGCTCGCCGCCGGGATTCCCCGGCAACGAGGCCGAACGGCGTCTCGGCCGACTGAGCGCGGAATTAAATTATGCCCAGATGGACGAGATCATCACGATCGGCTTGCATGAGTTCCTGGACAATTTACAGACCAAACTGAATCGAATCGATGATGCTATTTTCGACACGTTCTTCTCGTTACCCGCGACGGCCAGCGAACCCGTGTACTCGCATGCCCAATAATTCACCATGACCTTTTGTGTAGCGATCAAGATCGCGGACGGCTTGGTCGGTATCGCCGATACACGCATCACGTCCGGCTCGGTACACACCACCGCGCGCAAGGTCACCGTCCACCAAAGCGGGCGACACTCCATGTTCCTGATGACCTCGGGATTGCGCTCGGTGCGCGACAAGGCGCTGACGTATTTCGAGGAAGAACTGGAACAGGGTGGAACCGAATTCAGCAAACTCTATCAGGCGGTGAATGCGTTTGCCGCGCAGGTACGGCGCGTGGCCATGGAGGACCGGGAGGCGCTGAAGGAAAGCGGCCTCGATTTCAATTTGTTCTCCATTATCGGCGGCCAGCTGGAAAAGGACAAAGAGCACAAGCTCTACCTGCTCTACCCACAGGGTAATTGGGTGGAGGTCACGGAATCGTCGCCGTATCTACTGATCGGCGAAACCTCGTACGGAAAGCCGATACTCGATCGCGTCCTGCGCTTTCATTCCGACATGGAAACCGCGCTCAAAGTCGCGTATCTGGCATTCGATTCGACGCGAATCAGCGCCGTGGATGTCGACTTTCCGATCGACGTGGTGCTCTATCACCGCGACTCGTTCGAGATTGTGCAACACAGCTACGACCGCGAGGACCTGCAACATCTTCCGCAGTGGTGGCAGGACCGATTGCGCGCATCGGTCGAGGAGCTTCCCAACGAATGGGTACACCAGGCGCTGGCAAAGTTGCCGGACAGCAGTACCCGTTAAATGCGCTTTGCCATCGAACATCACACCGAGTACCGCTACTCGCACCCGGTATTCCTCGAACCCTTGACGCTGCGCCTCCGGCCCCGGTGCGAGGTGACCCAAACCCTGCATACCTATCTTGTAGACGTCGACCCGAAACCGGCCGGTATCAGTTACTGTCTCGATCTTGACGGCAACAACACCATGACCGTTTGGTTTGACGGACTGCATGCACGACTGGCCATTGGCGTTTCCGCCGTGGTGCAAACGCATCGCAACGATCCGTTCGATTTCATGATTACCAACGCCGCGGCGTTGGGTCTGCCATTGGTTTACGACCAGCGATTACGACCGGCGTTGAATCATTATCTTGAACGTTCACAGCCCGACGACGCGGTTCTTGCGTTTTCCGTTGCCATTCAAGCCGAGGCCGGCCATGACAGCATCCGGTTTTTGGTATTGCTGGCTGAACGCATCCGCGGCACGTTCCAGTACTCGGTGCGTGAGCATGGCGATCCCTGGACGCCGCGCGAGACCCTGGAAAGAAAATACGGCGCGTGCCGGGATTTCGCCATGCTGTATCTCGACGCCTGTCGTTGCGCCGGCATCGCCGCGCGCTTCGTCAGCGGTTATTGTTATGTCGATGCGACATCCGAACACCATCTGCACGCCTGGGTTGAAGCCTATTTGCCCGGCGCCGGCTGGCGCGGCTTCGATCCGAGCGAAGGCATGGCCGTCGCCGATCGGCACATCGCGCTCGCCAGCGGCCGCGGCGCGGAAGATGCAAGCCCGGTTTACGGGCTGTTTCGCGGCGATGCGCGTCCGGTTCTAGTTGCCTCGGTCGCGATCACCAAACTCAACACCTAGCCATATCACGTGGTGTCGCGTAGGTACCCGAGCATTCATACTCTCCGCGGCTGTGAACGGCGATGCCGGTTGTGACCGCAGCCCCCTGCGTTGCATGACACGCTACTCACGCGGGGCGGCGACTATGCACAGCTCTGGCATCTGCAGCATCAGGAAGAGGAAGAACGGCCGAAGCATGCCGTCGAAAACGGCCTTACCGCTGTCTGACGGGAAACACACTTCACCTTGCGAAGTGCTTCATTCAGTTTGGAACCTATTACGATGTGCCCGGAGCCCTGTAGGTCAGGCTTCGCCGATAGGATCAAGGTGCGGACCGCAGGCCAGATCAGGCCATGTGCCAGTCCTCGTGATGCACGACCCTTGAACCGGGAGCAGCCGTTTCTCCCCTTAAACTCCCGGCGTCCTCATCTGCTTCCATTCCCCAACCTGCGCATACTCAAGGCGCAAGCATGGTCACCCACACAACTATGCCCGCAAGCCCGGCCACACACAGCCAGGCCCAAGCGTCGCCGATACGTGCATAGAGCGTGCGCCGACCGGCAACCGGCACTTCGGCGATCAGCATCCGTTCGCTCACCGCGAAGTGATCGAGGAGCGCAAGTTCTCGCCCGCAGGCATCCACAATGGCCGACCAGCCCCAGCGTGTCGCACGCACGAGCGTCACGCCGTTTTCGACGGTGCGGAACACGGCCGCGACATGGTGCAACTCGCCGATCTCGCGCCAGTCGCTCGCCGGGGCCAGCAGCAGATCGGCCCTCCCCTGCCCGGCCTGGCGAATCAACCACGGGAAGTCGAGGTCGTAGCAGATGGCCGTGGTGACGCGGCCATGGGGCGTTTCCACCATGGGCAAGCGACCATCGCCGCGCACACCGAACTTGGCCTCAAAGCCGGGCACCGCAGTGGTCTTGATATAGCGCGCGACGGAACGACCGGCAGGATCGAACAGCATCGCCCGGTTCTCGAAGGAAAGCCCGGTGGTGACATCGAGTACGGCGATTCCGGCCAGCAGATAAATGTCTTGTTCCCTGGCGAGGGTCTGCAGGCGTATCAGCAAGGCAGACTCGTCCGCGCGATACACCATGATATTGGCCTCCGGCCAGACCACGATCTTCGCGCCGGCGCGCG
>Ga0315271_10001519_pt1 | contig 14015 bp, 15 predicted proteins | sample C3_top_MG_FD_204664 | JGI IMG/M metagenome (GOLD analysis project Ga0315271, IMG submission 204664) | Sediment microbial communities from Yellowstone Lake, YNP, Wyoming, USA - C3_top | ecosystem: Environmental > Aquatic > Freshwater > Lake > Sediment | place: USA: Wyoming | collected 2017-08-01 | reverse complement strand
GCCAGCATGAAGAGCAGATCGCCTTTCCAGACCGCACCACCGTCGAACGCGCGCAACAAGCTGGCACCGCCCACCATCAGGTCACCCGCCACGATCAGGCCCAGGCCGAGCACGCGCGCCGGCGTGACACGCTCGCCCAGCAAGAGCAGCGCGAGCACGGTCGTCCACAATGGCAGACTGCCCGGCATCAATACCGAGGCGTGCGCTGCGGGGGCAAACACAAAACCGTTGTACACGATCAGCGCATAGAGCAAGCCGCCAAAAAGTCCCGCCGTTACTGTCACGCGCGCTGGCAGGGGCGACATGCCCCACAGGGACGATTGCGCCGGCGCCCGGTCGCGCCGCACCATCCAGGCGCCCCAGGGCAGCAAGATCAGACCGGCGCCCAGGACGCGGCAAAAGGCAATGTCGAACGGTGTCAGACTGCCGCCGCGCGCCGGATCGGCCGAGGCTCGCGCAATCAGGATGAAAGAGGTCCAGATCAGCACCGTGACCAGCGCAGCGGCGCGGCCCACCGCTTCCGGCGAGAAGCGACTGGAGGTCGGGATGGCGGACGAATGCATGCCTGCCATTATCCGTGGCTCGAATCGGCGCCGGCCATCGGGGCAGGATAATCGGCGCATGTCGCTAAAAAGCCGCCTGCTGGGCGCCGTTGCAGCCGGGATCTGTGGCCTTGCGCTGGGCCAGGCCCTGCCACCCGAGGTGGCCGCAGCGCTGGCGCGCGCCAAAGTCCCGCTCGAATCCGTCACGCTGCTGGTGGTCGACGCTGAGGGCAAGTCGCCGCCGCGACTGAGCCACCGCGCCCAGGTGCCTGTCAACCCTGCTTCGGTGATGAAGCTGGTGACCACTTACGCGGCGCTGGATCTGCTTGGTCCGGCCTACAGCTGGCGCACGCCCGTCTATGTCGACGGACCGATCCGGGACGGCACGCTGCACGGCAACCTGTTCATCAAGGGCCAGGGTGACCCCAAGCTCGTCGTCGAGCGCCTGTGGCTGCTGCTACGCCGGGTGCAGGGCCTGGGCATAACCAGCATTGCCGGTGATATCGTGCTCGACCACAGCGCCTTCGAAACGGTCGAGACGGATCCGGCCAGTTTTGACGGCGAGCCGCTGCGCCCCTACAACGCCGCACCCGACGCTCTGCTGCTGAACTTCAAATCGGTGCTCATGACCTTTGTGCCGGACCGCGCCGCCCACACCGCTTCGGTGCAATTCGAGCCACCGCTGCAGGGCGTGAAGATGCAAAGGAGCGTGCCGCTGTCGGGCGCCGAGAACGGCAGCTGCGGCGACTATCGCAGCGCCCTGAAAGCCGACTTTTCCGATCCGGCGCGGATCCGCTTTGGCGGAAGCTATCCGGCCGCTTGTGTCGAGAAGGTCTGGCCTGTCGCCTATGCCGACCCGTCAAGCTACAACCAGCGCGCCGTGGCCGGCATGTGGCGCGAGATCGGCGGCAAGCTCAGCGGCACGGTGCGCGAAGACCGCCTGCCCGACGCGAGCGCGGCAGGCGCGAAGGCGGCCTTGCAGCCGGTTTTTGAAATGAGCTCGCCACCGCTGGCCGACCTGATCCGCGACATCAACAAATACAGCAACAACGTGATGGCGCAGCAGGTCTTTCTGACACTCAGCCTGCCAGGGCGCGACCAGAGCGGTAACAGCGGCGCGGCTGCACCCCCTGCCACACGTGAAGCCTCGCGCGAGGTGCTGCGGCGCTGGTGGCAAGAGCGTATCGGCAGCGACGACGCCCCGCTGCTAGACAACGGTTCGGGCCTGTCGCGCGACGAGCGCATCAGCGCCCAAGCCCTGGCACACCTGCTGCAATGCGCCTACCGCTCGGCGCTGATGCCCGAGCTGATGTCTTCGCTGCCCATGAGCGGCGTCGACGGCACGCTCAAACGCAGTCGCGCCATGGCTGCGGGCAGCGCCCACCTCAAGACCGGCAGCCTGCGCGATGTCGCGGCCGTCGCCGGCTACGTCCATGCCGCCAGCGGCAAGCGCTATTGTCTGGTGGCGATCGCCAACCACGCCAATGCGCTGGCCGCGCGCCCCGCATTCGATGCCCTGCTGGACTGGACGGCCAATGACAATTGACCGTGCTGTCACCCATCAGTCGGCGGCCGCCCTTTGCAGACGGTCACGCACCCCGTCCCATTCGGCGCTCGCTGGCGGTGTCTCTACCCAGATCAGTTGCACGCCCTGGCTGTCGAACTCGCGCAGCACGGCGAACAGTTGCTGCGCCGTCGCGCTGGCGTCGTCGGGCATGCGTTTGCACAGCACCTGGGCAGAACGGGGCTTCAGAACGGCGCGGGAATAAGTGGCAATCAGCGGACTGGCCCGGTTCGCGTCAGCCGGCGCTGCCGCGCCCAACAGATCCAGCGCCTTCTGCAAGGCGTGGGCATCCATCAAGCGCACCTTGGCTTTGGGCGCGTAGTGCGATTCCAGCGTGCCGGAGGCGCGCGGCGTCGGTGCATGGTGCGCCAGCAGGTCCTCCTTCAACAGCACCTTGCAGCCGCACGCCGCCTGCGCCTGTTCCCGAGCGACTGCGCCGGGGCGCAGCAGCACCGGCACACCGCGCGTGCAGTCGATGATGCTGGACTCGATGCCGACGCTGCAGGGGCCGCCGTCGAGAATCAGCAGGCCCGCACCGAACTCGCTTTGCACGTGCGCGGCTGTGGTCGGGCTGACGCGGCCAAACAGGTTGGCGCTGGGCGCCGCGATGCCCTGCACGCCGAGTTCATGGCAGGCCTTGAGCAGCGCCTGCGCCACCGGGTGCGACGGACAGCGCAGGCCGATCGAGTCCTGTCCGCCGGCAGCGGCAGCCGCGACCCCATGCTGGCGCCGCAGGATCAGCGTGAGCGGACCCGGCCAGAAGGCATGCATGAGCGCTCTGGCAAAGTCTGGCACCTCGGACGCAAAGTGGGCCACGCCGGCAGCGTCGCCCACATGCACGATCAAAGGATGGTTGGCCGGGCGGCCTTTGGCAGCGAATACCCTGGCGATCGCAGCCTCGTTTTCGGCGTCTGCACCCAGGCCATAGACCGTCTCGGTCGGCAAGCCTACCAGTTCACCGCTTCGCAGGGCCGCAGCCGCGGCCGCTATCGATTTGGCATCGAAGCCATCGAGAATCATGCTCGCGGCTGCCCTCAAAACAGGGCTATGCCCAGCAGAGCGGCCGCGGCCAGGGCGTTGGCGTGAACCTGGGCCACCGTGGCGGCCGTGAAGGTCAGGTGCCCCATCTTGCGCCCCTTGCCGGCCTTGAGCTTGCCATACAGGTGCAGATGCGCGCCGGGCAGTGCCAAAACCCGGTCCCATGGCGGTGACAGGTCATCGCGCCACAAATCGCCGAGCAGATTCAGCATGATGGCCGGACTGTGCTGGCGCGGTTGCAGCAGCGGCAAGCCAGCCAGCGTGCGCACCTGCAGGTCGAACTGCGACAGGTCGCAGGCGTCGATCGAATAATGCCCGCTGTTATGAGGCCGCGGCGCCATTTCGTTGACCAACAGGCTGCCGTCCGTCAGCACGAAGAACTCGACGCACAGCACACCGACATACTGCAAGTTGTCCGCGATCGACTTGCTTGCCGCCACCGCTTGTTGGGCAAGCGCGGGCGGCACATTTCCTTCATAGACTTGGCTTACCGCCAGGACCCCGTCCCGGTGCAGGTTGAGTTGCACCGGCAGGTTTACGCAGACGCCATCGACAGCGCGCGCCACAATCACCGAGCACTCGGCCTGCAGCGTCAGCGCCCGCTCCAGCACGCACGGCACGCTCTTCAGCGCCTCCCAGGCAGCGGCCAGTTCGGCGCGGTTGGCGACCCGCGCCTGGCCCTTGCCGTCGTAGCCCAGTCGGGCCGTCTTCAGGAGGCCGGGCAGCAAGTCATCGGCAACAGCAGCCAGGTGCGCCGCCGATTCGATCACGGCATACGGCGCGCACGGCACACCACAGCGCACAAAATGCGCCTTCTCACGGATACGGTCCTGCGCAATGCCGACAGCCTCGGCGCCCGGCGCCACCGGGCGCGCCGCGCCCAGCGTCAGCAAGGCCTGGGCCGGAACGTTCTCGAACTCGGTGGTGATCGCAGCGCAACGCTGCATCAGCTGCGCCAGCCCCTGTTGGTCGAGGTAATCGGTCTTGATGTGATAGTGGCTGATCAGGCCGGCCGGGCTGATCACATCGGGGTCCAGCACGACCGTGAAATAGCCCATCGCCTGCGCCGCCTGCACAAACATACGGCCCAGTTGGCCGCCGCCCATGACGCCCAGTGTCGATTGCTGGCCGCTAGCGGCAGCGCCAGGTAGGATCGCTTGAGCACTCATAGCACCGGCGGCAAGGTCATGCCGCGCGACATTTCGGTCTGCTCGGCGCGAAAGGCCTCAAGCTTGCTGCGCAGATGCGCATCTTCATTGGCCAGCATCGCCACCGCGAACAGCGCGGCGTTGGCAGCGCCGGCGGCACCGATGGCGAACGTGGCCACCGGCACGCCCTTGGGCATCTGCACAATGCTGTGCAGCGAATCGACCCCCGACAGGTGCTTGCTCGGAACCGGCACGCCCAGCACCGGCAGCACGGTCTTGGCGGCCAGCATGCCCGGCAGATGCGCTGCACCGCCGGCTCCTGCGATGATGGCCTTGAGGCCGCGGCCCAGCGCCGCTTCGGCGTAGGCAAACATCTCGTCGGGCATGCGGTGCGCCGAAATGACGCGCGCTTCGTGGGCAATGCCAAACTGTTGGAGAATATGCACTGCGTGCTGCAGGGTGTCCCAATCGGAACTGGAGCCCATGACGACGCCGATTTGAATGTTTTTCATAGCCTTGAATTATTACTTACCACCCCGAGCTGACCAAAAATGATGAATGTCACAGTTGAGAACTTTGATTCGGAGGTGATAGCCGCCTCGATGCAGACCCCGGTCCTGATCGACTTTTGGGCGCCCTGGTGCGGCCCCTGCAAAGTGATAGGCCCGCTGCTGGAAAAACTTGAAACCAGCTATGCGGGGCGCTTCAAACTGGTCAAGATCGACTCCGATCAGGAACAGGAACTGAGCCAGGCCTTCGGCATTCGCAGCATCCCGACCTGCATCCTGATGTCGCAGGGCAAGCCGGTCGACGGTTTCATGGGTGCGCTGCCGGAAGGGAAGATCAAGGAGTTCCTCGACAAGCATCTGCCCGAAGGCGAAGTGCTCGAAGCAGAGGTGACCAACGTGGCAGTGGGCGACGCGCCCGACCCCAACGACCCGCAGGCGATGCACGACGCGCTGCATCAGGCCGTGCTGAAGAACCCGGACGACGAGGACGCGCGCTTTGCCTACGTCAAGTTGCTCCTGCAGCGCCGACAAACCGACGATGCCAAGGTCGCATTCGCACCGGTCATCGCCAAGACCACGCTGGTGCGCCATTTCGATTCACTGCAGCGCTGGATCAACGCGATCGATTTCCGCGCTGCGCAGGCCGACCCGGAAACTGCCGGCCACGCATTCGAGGCCAGGATTGCAGCCAACAAACGCGATTTCGAGGCCCGCTTCGGCAAGGCGCAAATCCTGATGGCGGCGCAGGACTGGACGGGCGCGATGGATGAACTGCTTGAGATCCTGATGCGCGACAAGAGCTGGTCCGACGAACTCGCGCGCAAAACCTTCGTCGCCATTCTGGACATCATCGAGCCACCCAAGGTCAAGGTTGCCGATGGCCAGATTCCTCCCGTTGATCCCGCCGTCGCCACTTACCGGCGGCGCCTGAGCAGCGTGGTATTGAGCTGATTCAGGAGCGCCTGTAGTCGCGCTCGCTCTGGCTGCGCACTGCCAACACAAACACGGTGTCTTGCGCGGCTTCATAGCGGTACAGGGCCAGGTAGCCGCTGGCCCCGGTGGAGATGATCAGCTCGCGCTGCCCGAACGCCACCGGCCGTCCGATCAAAGGGCTGGTTTCAAGGATAGCCAGAGCCTCGATGATGGTTTCGATGCGCAATGCCGCGTACTCGGGCGCATGCTCAAACAGAAAATCAAAGATCCGGTCGAACTCTGCCCGAGTTCGGGCGTCACGATGATGCGACCTACGCGCGATGTGACTTGCAGGCTGCAGGGCGGGTGGGCTTCTTGCCAGCGGCCGCGAGACGTTCGCGAAGAGAGGTCTTCATTTCATGCCATTCCACGCCGGGCTCATCCGCCTGCAAGGCCGCGTCGCGCTGCTGCGCCTGACGTTGTACGCCAAGCCGCCACTCGGCTTCGTCTGCCTTTTGGGCCAGCGCATCGACCATGAAGCTGTGCGGCGTCTGGTTCATGGCGCCAGCCAGGCGGGCGATGCGTTCTCTTAAGGACTCTTCAAGGCGTAACGTAGTGGTGGGCACGGGCAGGCTCCTGATGTGGCACAAGTGTGACGCATCAAGGATGACTGTGTCACGCCAGCAGCCGCGTCAGCGCTTCCTGGTACTTGGCGGCGGTCTTGGCAACCACCTCGTCGGGCAGGCGCGGTGCCGGCGGGGTCTTGCTCCAGGCCTTGCCGTCGACCTGAGCCTGCTCCAGCCAGTCGCGCACAAACTGCTTGTCGTAACTCGGCGGATTGATGCCTTCCTGGTAACTCTCGGCCGGCCAGAAGCGCGAGGAGTCTGGCGTCAGCACCTCATCCATCAGGGTCAGCGTGCCATCGGCGTCGAGGCCGAACTCGAATTTGGTGTCGGCAATGATGATGCCTTTTTTGATCGCGATGTCGCTGGCCGCCTGGTACAGCGCAATGCTGATGTCGCGCATGCGCTTCGCCAGGTCGAGGCCGACCAGTTCGACGGTCTGCTCGAACGTGATGTTCTCGTCGTGATGGCCGGCGGCGGCCTTGGCTGCGGGCGTGTAGATCGGCACCGGCAGTTTCGACGCATTCTTCAAACCAGCGGGCAGCTTGACGCCGCACACGGCCTGGTTCTGCTGGTATTCCTTCCAGCCGCTGCCGGCCAGGTAACCGCGCACCACGGCCTCCACCGGCAGGGGTTTCAGGCGCTTGACCAGCATGGAGCGGCCCAGCACCTGGGGAACCTCGGCCTTTGTCACCACGCTCTCGGGCGCCTCGCCGGTGAGGTGGATCGGGCAGATGTTCAGGCCCTTGGGGCCGAGCTTGTCGAACCAGAACAGCGCCATCTTCGTCAGCAGTTCACCCTTGCCCGGAATCGGTTCACCCATGATGACATCAAAGGCGCTCAGGCGATCGCTGGCGACCATCAGGATCCGGTCCTCGCCAACGGCGTAGTTGTCGCGCACCTTGCCCCTGGCCAGCAGCGGCAGCGAGTTCAGACTGGAGGTGTGCAGGGCAACGGTCATGTCAGTTGACGACCTGCGCCAGTTCACCGCGCGCATACTGCCCGGCGACTGCAAACAGGCTGTGGCCCTTGATCGTGCCGGCCCGACCTTCGCAGCCAAACTGCAGGTAACGCTGCTTGCAGATCTGCTTGGCCGCTTCGCGCGCCGGTTTCAGCCAGTCGCGCATGTCGAATTTTTCGGGATTTTGCGCCATGTACTTGCGCACGGCAGCGGTCATCGCCAGGCGGATGTCGGTGTCGATGTTGATCTTGCGCACGCCGAACTGGATCGCCTTCTGGATCTCTTCGACCGGCACGCCATAGGTCTCCTTCATGTTGCCGCCGAATTCGCGAATGATGGCGAGCAGTTCCTGCGGCACGCTGCTGGAGCCGTGCATCACCAGGTGCGTGTTGGGAATGCGCTTGTTGATGGCCTTGACGCGGTCGATCGCCAGGATGTCGCCGGTGGGCTTGCGCGTGAACTTGTAGGCGCCGTGGCTGGTGCCGATGGCGATCGCCAGCGCGTCGAGCTGGGTGCGCTTGACAAAATCAGCGGCCTGCTCGGGATCGGTCAGCATCTGCTCGCGCGTCATGGTCGCTTCGGTGCCGTGGCCGTCTTCCTTGTCGCCCTTCATGGTCTCGAGCGAACCGAGGCAGCCAAGCTCGCCCTCCACGGTGACCCCGGTGGCGTGCGCCATGTCCACCACCTTGCGCGTGACTTCGACGTTGTAATCGTAGCTGGCGATGGTCTTGCCGTCGGCCATCAGCGAGCCGTCCATCATGACCGAGCTGAAGCCCAGATTGATGGCCCCTTGGCAGACGTCGGGGCTCTGGCCGTGATCCTGGTGCATCACCAGCGGAATGTGCGGATAGGCCTCGATCGCCGCCGAGATCAGATGCTTGATGAAGGCTTCTCCCGCGTACTTGCGGGCGCCGGCGCTGGCCTGCAGGATGACCGGCGCGCCAACCTCGTCCGCCGCCGCCATCACCGCCTGCACCTGCTCGAGGTTGTTGACATTGAAAGCCGGAATACCGTAGCCATTGGCCGCCGCATGATCGAGCAGCTCGCGCATTGAGACAAGTGCCATTTTGATACTCTCCAGGAAGTTGATAAGGACCCGATGACTTGAACCGTTAACCAAATTTTAACCCTCGGAGCAATGGGTCAAGGCAATTTTGCGCGCCGCAGCTGTCGCAGCACTGGGCGGCGCGGGGCGGCTTCGCGGCCGGGCCGCCCCAAGGCGAAACAGCCCCGTCGGGGGCAGCGCCCCCACGCCGTGAGGGAGCGTGGGGGCGCGATATCACCCGACCTGACAGATCTTCAGCATATTGGTGCCGCCCGGCGCACCCATCGGTTCGCCGCAGGTGATGGCGTAGACATCACCTTTTTGCACCAGGCCGCGCGCTTTCAGGTTGCCCTCGACTTGAGCCAGTGCGGTATCGCGGTCGGCGCTGGTATCCATGAACAGCGGGCGCACATTGCGGTACAGTGTCATTCGGCGCTGCGTCGCCACCTTCGAGGTGAGGGCGTAGATTGGCAGCTGAATCAGGTGGCGGCTCATCCACAAGGCCGTCGACCCGCTGTCGGTCAGCGCGACGATCGCCTTGGCCCCGAGATGGTGGGCGGTGAAAAGGGCGCCCATGGCGATCGACTGATCGATGCGCTTGAAGGTCTTGCCGGTGAAATCCGCTTCCAGCACGAAATCTTCGTTGGCTTCGGCCGCATGGCAGATCTTGGCCATCTCCACCACGGTCTCGAGCGGGTATTTGCCGGCGGCGGTCTCGCCCGACAGCATCACGGCGTCGGTGCCGTCGAGTACGGCGTTGGCCACGTCGCTGACTTCGGCCCGGGTCGGCACCGGGTTGCTGATCATCGACTCCATCATCTGCGTCGCGGTGATGACCACCTTGTCGTGTTCACGCGCCATCTTGATCATGCGCTTCTGCAGCGCCGGCACCGCCGCATTGCCGACCTCGACCGCCAGATCGCCGCGCGCCACCATGATGCCGTCGCTGGCGAGCAGAATTTCCTGCAGCTTCGGAATCGCCTCGGCGCGCTCGATCTTGGCAATCAACCCCGGCTTGTGGCCGTGTTCGCCGGCCGCCACATTGCACAGCTGGCGCGCCATTTCCATATCCGTCGCATTTTTCGGAAAGCTCACGGCGACATAGTCAGCCTGGAAACTCATGGCCGTGCGAATGTCTTCCATGTCCTTGGCGGTCAGTGCCGCGGCGGCCAGGCCACCGCCCTGCTTGTTGATGCCCTTGTTGTTCGACAGTTCGCCGCCCATCCTGACCGTGGCGTGAATTGCATCGCCCCGGACCGCGTCCACCACGATCACGATCAGGCCGTCGTTGAGCAGCAGCACGTCGCCGGCCTTGACCTCGCGCGGCAGGGCCTTGTAGTCGAGTCCGACTGCGTCGATGTCGCCCGGCTCGCTGCGCGCCGCGTCGAGTATGAATTTCTGCCCGGGCTGAAGAACGACCTTGCCCTCGGCAAACCTGCCGACCCTGATCTTCGGGCCCTGCAGATCGGCGATGATCGCCACTTCGCGGCCGACGCGCTGCGACACTTCACGCACCATTCGGGCCATCTCGATATGGTCTTGCGTCTTGCCGTGGCTGAAATTGAGTCGCACCACGTTGACGCCGGCACGAAGCATCTGCTCCAGCAGGGCCGGTTCGCTGCAGGCGGGACCCAGTGTGGCAACGATCTTGGTGGCGCGACGCGGCATCAAGTGGGCTCCTTGCACAGACTGTTGCGCCTTAGCCGGCGGCACGACGGGCCAGGATCTCGAACGCGGGCAAGGTCTTGCCCTCGAGCACTTCCAGGAAGGCACCACCACCGGTCGAGATGTAGCTGACCTGTTTTTCTATGCCGTACTTGGCGATGGCCGCCAGCGTATCGCCACCGCCGGCAATCGAAAATGCGTCAGACTTGGCAATCGCATCGGCGATCGTCCGGGTGCCGTTCTCGAAGGCGGGAAACTCGAAGACGCCGACCGGGCCGTTCCAGACGATGGTGCCCGCCAGCTTCAGTTGCGCCGCCAGCGCCGCCGCAGTCTGCGGACCGATGTCCAGAATCAGATCATCGCCTGCCACCTCGGCGGCCGCCTTGACCGTCGCCAAGGCATCACTCGAAAAGGTCTTGGCTGTGACGACGTCGGTTGGAATGGGCACTGCTGCGCCCCTGGCCCTCATGGCATCGATGACGGCCCTGGCCTCGCTCAGCAGATCGGGCTCGGCCAGACTTTTGCCGATCTTCAGGCCCGCAGCCAGCATGAAGGTATTGGCGATGCCGCCACCGACGATGAGCTGATCGACCTTGGCGGCGAGGCTCTTGAGAATGGTCAGCTTGGTCGATACCTTGGAGCCCGCAACGATGGCGACCAGCGGACGTTTCGGGTTCGCCAGGGCCAGCGTGATGGCATCCATCTCGGCCGCCAGCAGCGGACCGGCACACGCCACTTTGGCAAACTGCGCAATGCCGTAGGTCGACGCTTCGGCCCGGTGCGCGGTGCCAAAGGCATCGTGCACAAAGATATCGCACAGGGCCGCCATCTTCCTGGCCAGTTCTTCGTTGTTCTTCTTCTCGCCCTTGTTGACACGGCAATTTTCCAGAAGGACCAGCTGACCCGGCTGCACCTCGACACCGTCGACCCAATTGGAGCGCAGCGGCACTTCGCGTCCCATCAGTTCGCCCAGGCGCCTGGCCACCGGTGCCAGCGAATCCGCGGGCTTGAACTCACCTTCGGTCGGCCGCCCCAGATGCGAGGTCACCATGACCGCGGCACCGGCATCGAGCGCCATCCGGATGCACGGAATGGAGGCGCGAATGCGGGTGTCTTCGGTAATGACGCCGGCGTCATCCTGCGGCACGTTGAGGTCGGCACGGATGAAGACACGTTTGCCGGTGACCTGGCCCTGGGCACACAGGTCGGAGAAGCGGATCACGTTCATGGAGAAACCTCGTGGATGGATGGATCTTGGCGCATTGTAGAAGTGCGCCGCCGTCCGGGCCTACCAGCCGAGACCGATGTGCAGCGGCAGATAAACCGCCATGCCGACGACGATGGTCCCGAGCACAGCCTGTCCGGCGCCCTTGCGCCAGAAGAACCAGAGCGCCCCGGCCGCCGCGGCGAACAGGCGGGCGTCTTGCCAGGTGCCGATGAAATGTCCCTGCGTCATCACGACTTCGGGCGCGATCACCGCGGCCAAAGCGGCAATGGGCGCGTACTGCAGCCCGCGCTGCGCCCAGCGCGGCAAGGTCCATGGCTTGCTCGAGATAAAGAATAACGAACGGGTGACGACCGTCACCAGGGTCAGGCCGGCGATGACGCCCAGCGTCCAGAGGCTGGTCTCCTTCATGAGATGCGCCGGCTCGCTGGCGTGTATTCCTCGATCATCAGGCACAGCCCCACGGCGGCGGCGATACCGACGACAATGCCGAGTTTGAACGGCATGGCAAACGCGGCCACCGCGGCCGCTGCAGCAATGCCGGCCGAGGCCAGACGCAAACGGCTTGAGGCCAGCGAGCAGCACACTCCGACCAGGGCCAGGATGCCGGCGAAGCCCAGTCCCCATTGCATCGGCACAGAATGCGCCAGGGCAATGCCGACCAGACTGGCGCCTTGCCAGCTCAGCCAGTTGGAAACACAACCACCCACCAGGTACGCCAGCTGCGCCTGCTTCTGCGCAGCGCCCTGCGGCGGCGCGGAAAAGCGCCGCGTGAACATCACATAGCTGAGGTCGACCGTCAAGTAGCCCACCAGCAGACGAACCGGGCGCGGCAAATGCATCAGATAGGGTCGCAAATGGGCGCTGAACACCACGAAGCGCAGGTTCACGCAAAAGCCGGTCGACAGAATCACCAGAATCGGCGCGCCGGAGGCGATCAGCGGGATCGCCGCCAGCTGCGAGCTGCCGGCAAACACCAGCAGCGTCATGGCCACCGACTCGACCGCGTTCATGCCGGACTTGACCATCGCCACGCCGGTCATCAGGCCCCAGGCCGACAGGCCGGGCGCCACCGCCATCATCTCGCGAAAGCCGAGCTGAAACTCCGGATGGCGGTACCAGCTTCGCAAGGAATTCACGATCTGCGAACCTCGAACACTGCTCCGGCTCGCAGATCAAAGCCGCGCAGCAAATCGGCCATCTGCATGCGCCGGGCCCCGGGCCGCTGCAGTTCGGTGACCAGCACGATCGAATCTCTTGCCGCGACCGCCAGGCCGTCAGCGTCCAGCATCAGAACTGTCCCCGGTTCTGCGCCCTGGGGTGGCGCTCCCGGGATCACGGTCGCCATCCAGACCTTCAGGGTTTCACCGTGCAGCGAGACCGTGGCGCCCGGAAAGGGGTTGAAGGCACGAACCTTCTGGGCGACCCGGGCAGCCGGTTGCGTCCAATCGATCGGCGCCTCGTCCTTTTCAATCTTGTGAGCATAGGTGACGCCCTCGGGCTGCTGCGGCACCGGTCTCAAGTTGTGCGCCGCCGCCTTTTCCAGCGTCAGCAGCATCAAACGCCCGCCCAGCACGGCCAACCGGTCCTGCAAGGTGCCGCTGGTATCGGTCGCCGCAATCGATATGGCGTGCGCCATCAGCATGTCACCGGTGTCGAGCCCGCTGTCCATTTGCATGATCGTCACGCCGGTTTCGCGGTCGCCGGCTTCGATCGCACGGTGGACCGGCGCGGCACCGCGCCAGCGCGGCAGCAGCGAGGCGTGAATGTTGAGGCAGCCGTGGACCGGTATGTCCAATACCCACTGCGGCAGGATCAAGCCGTACGCGGCCACCACCATGGCATCGGCCCGCGCCGCCTCGATCGCCGTGCGGGCCGCCAGGGCATCCTCAGGGTATTTGCCATCGAGCCGCAGACTGCGCGGCTGCGCCAGCGGCAAGCCCTTGTCCAGCGCAAACTCCTTGACGCGGGAGGCTTGCAACTTCAGGCCGCGCCCGGCCGGCCGGTCGGGCTGGGTCAGGACCAGCGCAATCTCGTGACCCGCGGCGTGCAGATGCTCCAGGGCTACACGGGCAAACTCCGGTGTGCCGGCAAAAATCAACCTCACCGCGCTTCCTCGCGCTGCGCCTTGAGCATTTTTTTCTTGATGCGATTGCGTTTCAGGGGCGACAGATATTCGACAAACACCTTGCCCATCAAGTGATCCATCTCATGCTGGATGCACACCGACAACAGGCCTTCTGCCTCCAGCGCGCGAGGCCTTCCGCCCGCGTCGAGCGCAGTGACCGTCACGGCGTCGAAGCGCTCGACGGCATCGTAAATGCCCGGCACCGACAAGCATCCCTCTTCGTTGATGTGCGTTTCAGCGCTGGTCCATACCAGTTGTGGATTGATCAGTACGACCGGCTGGTCACGCTGCTCCGAGACGTCGATGACAATCAGGCGTTCATGCACATCGACCTGGGTCGCCGCCAGACCGATGCCCTTGGCCTCGTACATGGTCTGCAACATGTCGGCAACCAGTGCCCGGATCCGATCATCGACCGCCGATACCGGTTTGGCCACCGTGTGCAGTCTGCGATCAGGAAAGAAAAGAATCGGGAGTAAAGCCATGTTTCAATCGGTTTCGGGATGTCGCTATTTTCGCTACTTTTGCGTCTCCCGAGGCCACTTCGCCGCTAAAAGCGTTGCCCTGGAAAGGGCATGAGAGCAAAATTGGGACGGCTGAAGGGAGGGTGATGTGGCCTGACCGGGCCACTTCCTGCCTTCCTGAACCGTACAAG
>Ga0315271_10001518_pt1 | contig 14018 bp, 11 predicted proteins | sample C3_top_MG_FD_204664 | JGI IMG/M metagenome (GOLD analysis project Ga0315271, IMG submission 204664) | Sediment microbial communities from Yellowstone Lake, YNP, Wyoming, USA - C3_top | ecosystem: Environmental > Aquatic > Freshwater > Lake > Sediment | place: USA: Wyoming | collected 2017-08-01 | reverse complement strand
CCGACGCGATCAACGCTCACATCCGTCGCCACGACACCTACCACAGCGCTTTCGACGTGACCGCCGAGGCGATCATCCGTCGCACCGTCGACGCCGCCGAGCGCCTCGAGTTCGTCCCGACCGCACTGGGTTTCCTGGATCAGGACGCCATCCGCACCCTCGTGCAGACGGCAACGCCGGGCACCCTCGAGTGGGACTGCTTCACCTTCGGCGTCATTCAGAAGCCGGATCACTTCACCGTCTATGCCAACGTCGATCACCTGCACAGCGACGGAACGTCGGCCGGGCTGATCTATCGCGAAATCAACCTGACCTACCGCGCTCTGGTAGACGGACTCGCCAGCACCTTGCCGCCGACTGCGGGTTACCGCGACTTCACCGCGCGGCAGAACCTCCATGTCGGCGCCATGACGCTGGACTCCAGGCCGATCAAGGACTGGGTTGACTTCGCCCGCGACGCCGGCGCCGACTGGCCCAACTTCCCGCTGGGATTGGGAGACACCTCCACCGGCGGTGAGGGTGGCATCGTCACCGTCGAATTGCTCAATGGTGACGAGACCGAGGAATTCAACGCGGCCTGCCGCGCGGCCGGTACCCGATTCAGTGGTGGCGTGATGGCCTGTGCCGCACTGGCCGATCACGAACTCACCGGCGCCGAGATCTTCCACGGACTCACCCCGTCGGACACCCGCTCCGACGACGCGCAATCGGCCAGTGTGGGCTGGTACGCGAGCCTGTTCCCGGTCTCGGTGCCCGTCGGCGACGGCAACTTCGCGCAGATGGCCCGTGCGGCGCAGAAGTCCTTCGATGCCAACAAGCACCTGTCCGCGGTCGCCTTCAAACGGGTGCTGGACCTCGCGTCCCACGAGGAACTCGGGCTGACACCGTCTGATCGGCCGTCGATGATGGTCTCGTTGTTGGACTTCCGCGCCCTCGTCGACGCCGAGGCCGACCGCTTCGGCATCTACCTGGACAACCTCTCGCACGGCGGCATCAACACCTGGATCGTCCGGCACGCCGATCAGACCACCCTCACGGTCTCCTTCCCGGAGACCCCGGAGGCCCGCCACTCGGTGCACGACTACATCGGGGTACTGCGGGGCGCCTTCACCGACGTCACCGAGTTCACCCCGGACTGGCTTGAGGAGAGCGCCGAGGCACCTTTTGCTCATTCTGCTTAAGCAGCCGGTTAAGCTTCCGGGGTGCGCGCCAAGCATCGGATAGACCTGCGACTCGCAACGCAGATCCTGCTGTTGCAGTTGGCGGTGGTGGCGCTCACGCTGGGCATCGCTTTCGCCCTGCTTGCGGTGGTTTACCACAACCGACTGATCGACGAATACGGCCACCGGTCCCTCGATATCGCGCGGGTACTGGCCGCGGCGCCGGCGGTGCGGGCCGACGTCGCCCTGTACGACGGCACCGGGTACGACGGTGACGTGCCCCCGGCAGCCGAGTTGGCGAATGGCCCACTGCAGAACATCGCAGCCAAGGTCCGCGCCGGTACCGGTGTGCTGTTCGTGGTGATCACCAACGACCGCGGGATACGGCTGGCGCATCCCAACCCCACCGAGTTGGGAAAGCCGGTCAGCACCGATCCCTCTGTCGCGCTGTCCGGCCGCGAGGAGGTAGTCGAGCAGACCGGCACCCTGGGCCCATCGATTCGTGCGAAAGTCCCCGTTCTTGAGCTTGATTCGGATCGGGTGATCGGCGCGGTCAGTGTCGGGATGTCCACCTCGTCGGTATACGAGCTGCTCCGCAACGAGCAACGCACCGCCGCCCTGACCGCCGGTCCCGCCCTGGTGGCCGGCCTGGTCCTTTCCGCGCTGCTGGCGCGGCGCTGGCGTGAACAGACACTGGATCTGCAGCCCACGGAGATGACCGAACTGGTACGCACCCAGGAAGCGGTGCTGCACGGTATCGGCGAAGGGGTGCTTGCCACTGATACCCACGGCAACACCACATTCGTCAACGACGAAGCGTGCCACCTGCTCGAGATCGGTTCCGCAACCGGCCATCCCGTTGATCAGATTGGACTGACGCCGCGGGTCCTGGAGGTGTTGCGGTCCTGCGACCCCGCACCCACCCTGGCCACCGTCGGGGACCGCGTCCTGGTCGTGTCGGCCCGGCCGGTGGCGAGGGAGGGACGCGAACTGGGCACGGTGCTGATCGTGCGCGACCGCACCGATATCGAATCGCTGACACGTCAATTGGATGCTGTGCAGTTGATGAGCACGGTGCTGCGGGCCCAGCGCCACGAATTCGCCAACCGGCTACATCTGCTCAACGGACTGCTGCACAGCGGTCATCCCGACGAGGCCGGTGAGTACCTCGAGGAGCTACTCGGATCGGGGCCACTGGGTTCGGCACTGCCGGGTATTGACGCGATTCGCGACACCTACCTCCAAGCGTTGCTGGCCGCCAAGGCGGCGGGCGTCCGAGAAGCTGGGGTGACGCTGCGGATCGGGGAGAGCACCTGGGTGCCGGGTCGGCTCGTCTTCCCGGTCGACGTGACGACGGTGCTCGGAAATCTGATCGACAACGCGATCGAGGCGACCCGCACCGGTAGCTGCACGGAGAAGACGGTAGAAGTTGAACTACTCCAGGAAAACTCGACGTTGCACATTGCGGTGGCCGACAGCGGCGACGGAGTGGCACCGGATTTCGCCGACCAGATCTTCATCGAGGGAACGACGACCAAACAATCGACTGGATCGCAGGGTGGATTAGACGGCGGGCGCGGCATCGGTCTGACGCTGTCGCGGCAGATCGCCCGAGCGCTGGGCGGCGACATCGTATTGTCCCGCCCCGTCAACCCCGGAGGACCTCTGTGTGGAGCGGAGTTTATCGCCCGACTACCGGGCGTGATGGCGGAGGCCGAGCAGTGAGCGAACCTGAACTGAGCGTATTGATCGTTGAAGACGATTTCCGGGTCGCCGACATGCATGCCGCAATCGTCGATGCGCTACCCGGTTTCACGGTGGCTGGCACCGCCAATACTCTTGCCGCCGCCCGAAAGTCCGGCCCGGTCGACCTCGCACTGGTCGATGTCTATCTGCCGGACGGATCCGGGATCGACCTTGTCCGTGAATTACATTGCGACTCAATCATGTTGAGCGCCGCGACGGAGGCTGAGACGGTTCGCGCCGCTGTTGCAGCCGGCGCGCTGGGATATTTGGTGAAACCGTTTGCCCCCACCGAATTGGCCGCCCGAATGGCCGGGTATGCCCGCTATCGCAAGATTTTGGCCGCCGACAATCTCGGGCCTGCGGAAGTCGATGCCGCATTGGATTCGCTGCGTCCCCGCATCGCCGCACAGCAGTTGACCGTCGTTACACCCTCGCCGACCAAAGACCTTGTTTTGCAAGCGCTTGACGGTGCCACAGGGCCGATGTCGGCTGCCGAAGTCGCTGCCGAGATCGGAGTGTCGAGGGCGACTGCGCAGCGCTACCTGGCCGCGCTGGCAACCAGTGACGAGGTCAAGATCGGGTTGCGCTATGGCAGCACTGGTCGGCCCGAGCAGGAGTTCGTCGCCAAACCCAAGCCGCGGCCCAGGTGATCAAGAACGGGTGATCAAGAACAGGTGATCAAGAACGGGTGATCAAGAACAATCGCCCGGCAGTGGCAGGGAGTTGACAGCCAGGATCCTGGTGGCGCCGTCGATGACCCAGCGTGCGCCCGGGTTTTCCAGCGCTGCCTGGTAAACCACCTCGGCCGGATCGGCCATCAACTCGCCGCAGGCGATCGAGCGCCGTCCGGTGCTGGGCGCGAGAAAGCTCGCCGGTGGCGGACCCGGCCAGTCCGCGGCGCCGGGTTCATCGGCGCTACGTGCTTCGACCTCGTAGACGACAACTCGGTCGGGGGAGTAGGGCACGCGCGGGGTTCCAGCCGCTAACGCGGCGGCCCGGCTGATGATCGTGCGCAATGCGACACGCGCGCTGCGCTGCTCCGGCGTCAGCCGAGCGTCGAAGCGCTCGTCGAAAGCGTACGGATTGACCCGCTGCTCACCGCCCCGGCCATAAACCATCACCGTCGTCGACGGCAGGTCGGTCACCCTGGGTGTGCCGAAATCGGTTCCGGAGTTGATCAGGCCGCCGGCCTCGACATCGGCCACGAACGACGCCACCGCAGCGGGGTCGATTCGTGCGACCTCATATCGGGTGGGAATCAGCTGCAGGGCCGGGGATTCCACGGCCGTCAGCACCCGGCCGTCGCCGTAGATCGCCAGCGACGGGGACGCCAGGGCCTGATACACCGCCGGCGCCATACCTCCCGAGGACATCACCATGAACACCATCTGCTCGGCTGGTAATCCCGGCACCGGCGCGGACTCCGCGTTCGGCGAACAACTCGTCATCACCACCAAGGTAAGCACAGCGCCGATCAGGCGCCATCTCGGCTTGTACGCATGTGTCACGAACACTCAGATCGGCATGCGGAAGCCGAAGTATTCGTGATCCTCGTTGTAGCCGCCGTAGCCGCCGCCCACATGGTCGTAGGACTCCAAGAATTCGACCGCCTCGATCCACTTGACCATTTTGAAGCCGAGTTCCACTTCGTCACGGAGCCGGACCGGCGCCCCATGGGACTCATTCAGCGGCGCGCCGTTCAGTCCGTAGGCGAGGATGGTCTGGTGGTGATACATGTTCTCGATCGGGTGGCAGTCGTAATACCGTCCACCGTCTGATCCCTCTGCGAACGAATAAAACGCCACCCATTTCGCGTTGGGCAGCGGCTTGACCATCTCGCAGATCGTGCGCATGGGAACACCCGTCCACTCACCGATTGCTGACCAACCCTGGATGCAGAAGTGGTGGGTTATCTGGTCCTGCTTTGGTAGTGCGAGTAGTTCTGCGTAGGTGATCTCAAGCGGGTTTTCCACCAGGCCGTCCACCCGCAACACATAGTCAGACCAGTTACCCGCCTGAAGGTTCCGGTACTCGTCGCTGACCGGCAACGTGCCGTTGGGCCAGAAATAGTCGGTGATGTCGTCTTTGGTGTAGGTCGCCTTCGGGGCCCAGCGCTCCAACAGTTTCTTCAACCAGCCGACCGTCACCGTGCCGACCCTTTGGACGGTTCGCGGGTACTTGATTGTCAGCGGGGAGGCGACCAGCCAAAAGGTGACAACGACAGCCATCCACGCCAGGTCTAGCGCTACCCCGAGGTAAGAGTTTGTGTCGGTACCCAATGTGATGTGGTTGACGTTGCCGACGAAACCGGTGGCGAAGACCATCAGCGTGTGGATAGCGATGAAACTCAGCATCCACACCAGCACACCGAAATGGACGGTGCGGGCAATTTGGCGATTGAGCAGGCCGGTGCTGGTGCTGAACCGACCCGCGATCGCCGGTGCCTGCAGCAGTCCGGTTACCACAGCAAGTGGTGCGGCGATGAACACCGTGATGAAGTAGGCCAGCAACTGCAGCGCGTTATAGGTGCTGAAACCGGCATTTTCCGGCAACTCCAGTGACAGGTACTGCAATGCCGTCGACAGCGCGTTGGGAAACACCTCCCAGGAGGTGGGGATAAGGCGTTTCCACTGGTCGGTGCTGAACAGCAGGATCATGAAGACCACGCCGTTGATCAGCCACAAAAGATCGAAGGTGAAGTGCCACCAACGGGCTAGGCCGATCGTGTGCCGGATGCCCGGCAGCCCAATGTGTTTGGGCAGTGCGACCGAGTCCATTTTCGCTGTCCAGACTCGCTGTGGATCTTCCGCGTCGCGACGGTCGGCAGGCACCGCATCGCGCAGTCGCATCCACTCGGTATCCGGCTTGCACGCGATATTAACGTATAGCCGCGGGTGGTCGGCCAAGATCTGAAGGCCGGCCCGGATCATGAACATCATGAACAGCAGATTTAGGAAGTGTTGCCAGCGAAGCCACCACGGGAAGCCCGAATCGACGGGATCGACGTAGTCCATCGAGGTGCCCGGATAGCGCGTGATGAAATCCTGATACCAGCCGTAGCGGGTCATCTCGCGCACCACAGCGATCGACAGCACCAGTGCGATGAGTCCCAGCGGTACCAACCAGAGACTCGAGAACCATCGACGGCCGATCCGCACCGAAGGCAGTTGCGCACGGTTTTGTGGCAGCCCCCCTGCCCAATCGTCCAGAGTGATCGGCCCCTCGCGGCGACCGGTCAGCGATGTCTCAAGTGGATCCGGCTCACCTGGCCTCATGCGTCACTCGTTCCGACTCGGTGGTCACTCTCGTCGCAATGGTAACGCGGTCGCAGTGGCATTGCGCCGCTTAACGGCGGCGGTAGTGTGGCGCAATGCCAATGGCGCTCACCACCTATCGCGCTGGGGGAAGCGGTCTGTGGTGCGTCGATACGATCACTCCCGTCGTCGGAGAGACGCTCCCTGCCGCGCAGCGAATGGACGTCGTCGAGGACCCTGTGGCGCCCCAGGGCGCCGACTGCGTCTGGGCGCTACGCGGGGTCACTAGCAACATCCGTTACAGCACGCGGGCCGAGTTGGAGGTGTTGTCCAGCCGCCAACCGGGCCTCGCCCGTCCGGGTTGCACCCGTGGGGCTTTGATTCCCATTCGTAAGTCTGACGCATGGTGGGCGCTGGCCCAGGATGAGCGACGGGCACTGCTGGCCGAGAGCCACATCACCATCGGCCTCGACTATCTTCCCGCGGTGGCTCGTCGCCTGCACCACAGCCGCGACCTCGCGGAGCCCTTCGACTTCCTCACCTGGTTCGAGTACGCGCCCACCGATAGCGAGCAGTTCGAGGACCTCGTCGGCCGCCTGCGTGACACGCCGGAATGGAGCCACGTGGATCGCGAAGTGGATGTGCGCCTCTCACGCGATGAGCAGAATTGAGCACTGTGACCAACGCCGATTCGCTGCCCCCCTCTCAGGACCTCTCGTCCGAACACGTCATCCAGGAGTTGTCCCGCGCCGGGATTCACCGCATCCGGGACACCACGATCCCCCAAATCATGGTGCTGTCGGTGATGGGCGGCGGTTTCATCACCATGGGAGCCCTGTTCTCAGTGCTGCTGTCGGAACAGGTGGAGGTGCTCGGCCTGCGATATCTGTTGCAAGGTTTCGGTTTTTCGGCCGGATTCTTCTTCGTGATCCTGGCCGGGGCGATTCTGTTCACCGAAGCCAATGTGGTGTTGCCGTCCACCCTGCTTCAGCATCCGCCGGGTCCGCTGCTGGGCAGGCTCGTCGTGTTCTGGGCGCTGGCACTGATCGGCAACTTCATCGGCGCCGTCGTGACCAGTTGGCTGATCTCCCGGGCCCAGGTCTATCCGCCAGAGATGCAGGAAACGCTCAAGGCGTTCGTCGATAAGAAGACCTACTACCACTCCGTCGGCACGCCCACCGCTTGGTTCCAGGCGATGCTGTCCGGGGTGCTGGCGAACTGGATGGTCGGCATGGCCGCCTTCTTCGCCACCATGGGCCGGACGATCATCGGCAAATACATCCCGGTGATGCTCGCCGTCACCCTGTTCTGTGCGGCGAACTTCCAGCACAGCGTTGCCAATATGGCCTACTTCGGTCTGATCTCGGCGGAAGGGCAAGGCCCCGGCTGGTGGGTCGCATTGACCTGGAACATCATCCCGGTGGGCATCGGCAACATGATCGGCGGTGCGTTCCTGGTGGCAATACCCTTCTCGTTCGCCTTCCGGATCGCCCATCGCGGCGCTGCTGAGGGGCACATTCATCGCATCGTTTAAGTGATCGGCGTGCGGCAAGATTCGGTAGTTTCACGGATCCCTGCGCGGACGATTTGCACTAGCATCGCTCGGGCCGGAGCAAACGCGCCGCGACCGCGCCGTGGCAGTCGCCGGCTCCGGCGGCAACGTTCAGGCGGCGCGTGCGTTCGGCTACGAGTCCGGCGCGGCGGCCACCGGTGGATCCGCGCAGCTCGCCCGGTCCTTCGGGCCAGCGGAACGGCCGGCACCGGAAACAATCGCAATCTGGCCATCGTGGCGGGCCAACTCAGCACCGCGACCGCCGGGCCGGGCAGCGACAACCGCGCGGCAACGCTGAAGGCTCCGCATGCGGCGGTGATGATCGGATTGCGTGTCGCGGGATCTCGGATTCCGGCAAACGTGATGTGATCGCGAGGAAGTGAGCCAGCGCAGAAGAGTGATCGCGGTACTGGCCGTCGTAGGTGCAGTCACGGTGCAGTGCGCCATCAGGCCGTCGCTTCCGATGTCCACCCCGTCGAGTGCGGTGCCGTCGAGTGCGGTGCCGGTTGCTGGACCACCACCGGCACCGTCGGGCCAACCGGCCACGGTGCATCCGGTCACCGCCGCCGAACTTGGGACCACCTGGCGACCCGAATGCCCGGTCCCGCCGGCGGCCCTCCGTCGCGTCGAGCTCGACTACCTCGGCTTCGACGGCGGCACACATCGAGGTCAACTAGTGGTGCATGAGGACGTCGTCGACGAAGTTATCGCGATCTTCGAAGACCTGAAGCGCTTGCGCTATCCCATCGCGACGATGCGCACCGTCGATCACTATCCCGGCGCGCAGGACGAGTTGTCGATGCAAGACAACAACACCTCGGCGTTCAACTGCCGCGCCCTGGGGGACGGCTGGTCGCTGCACGCCTACGGCCGCGCCGTGGACGTCAACCCGCTCGTCAATCCCTACATCGACGCCGCCGGGAACCTGGAGCCCGAGACTGCCGCTCGCTACCTCGACCGCAGCCGTGATGATCTGGGCCTGCTGCGAGCCGACTCCCCGGCCGTGCGGGCGTTCATCGATCGGGGCTGGCGCTGGGGCGGCGCCTGGAGCGACCCGGTCGATTACCAACACTTCGAACGACCCTGACGGCACTTCGAACGACCCTGACGGCCGACGCCGCGGACTGCCCGGCGCGACCTCGTGACCAAAGGCACTACGTTCGGTAGACCCCGACGCGCGGCCTGCCGATCAAGTAAGAATGAATCGGAGCCCGGAGCCCGGAGCCCGGAGTCATCGGAGGTAGCAATGCAGCAGCGGCGTCGACTCGGCGTTCAGGATGCCCTCTGGTTGGAGATGGACCGCCCGAACAACCTGATGGTGGTTGACTCGGTGATCTGGACGGCCGAGCCTCTGGACTTCGCCAAGGTGCGCCACGTGATTCACGAGCGACTCCTGGACCGCTACCCGGTGTTCCGTAGCCGCGCTGTTAAAGACGACGACGGATCCTGGTGGTGGGAACCCGACCCGAATTTCGATTTCGACAATCACGTCGCCCTGGTCTCGCTGAACAAACCCACAGACCCCCGCGCGTTGCAGGAACTGGTCGCCGCTCACCGGACCAAGCCACTTGACCACAATCGTCCGCTCTGGCAGGCGATTTGGGTTAAGCGCTACGGCAAGGGCAGTGCCATGATCCTGCGCAGTCACCACGCCATCGCCGACGGTATGCGGATGGTGCAGTTGTCGATGAGCCTGTTTGACGCCGGTCCGCAGGGCGGGCCGATCATCGGCCCCGCAGTGACCCGGCATTCGTCTCAGCCGCAGCCGCCCGGGCAGCCGTTGGCGGAACGGGTGCGGTCCACCGCCGTCGGAGCCGTGAACATGGCCGGCGGTGTCATCTCCGGGGCCGCGGGCGCAATCGCCGACGCGCCGAGACTGCTCGGAAGGGCCGGCCGACTCGGCCGCTTTGCGCTGCGAAATCCCCTCGGGGCGGGTAACACCGTGGTGACCGCCGCGCAGGCAACCGGCAACGGTCTGGTGCAGACGGTGCGGTCGGCCCTGCCCGGCGGTGGACCGCTGATCGACGTCTTCTCCTCGGCCCCCGGCGATCTAGACACCGTTCGGAAGTTGGTGGTGGGAACCCGCAATGAAGCGACGATCTGGACCGGGACCGCGGGTGGCGACAAGAGCGTGGCCTGGTCGCAGCCGCTGTCCCTGGTGGCGGTCAAGGCGATCGCGAAGGCGAACCGCTGCACCGTCAACGACGTACTGGTGGCCAGCGTGGCACTGACGCTCTACGACTACCTCAAGGCGCACGAGGCACGGTGCTCGTCGGTGACCTTCATGGTGCCGGTGAACCTCAAACCGCTTGACCTGAACCTGCCCGACACCCTGGGCAACGAGTTCGCGCTGGTGCAGTTGGAATTGCCGACCGACGAGCCCGACCCGCTGAAGGTACTGGCCGCCGCGAAGCGGCGGATGGACCGGATCAAACACGGGCACGAGGCGGCGCTGGCGTTCCGGTTCCAGGAGACCATTGCCGGGCTCAGCCAAGGGTTGTATGAGGCATCGGTGGACCTGTTCACCAATCGGACCCTCGGAACGCTGACCAATGTGCCCGGCCCGCCAGTTCCGGTGTACCTGGCCGGCTCTCAGGTGGAGGGCATCGTCGGCTGGGCGCCGATCTCGGGAAACCAGCCGATGAGTTTCACCATCTCCAGTTACAACGGTTCGGTGGTCGTCGGGATCGCCTGCGACACAGAACTGGTGCCTGACCACGAGATGATCGTCGACGGGTTCTCCTTCGCCTTCGGCAGGCTGTTCGAGGCGAGCCCGGGTGCGGAGTTGATGCCGATCAGGTGGGCGAGTGACGAGCGAGGGCGTGGCCGACGGCGTTGAGCGCGCGCCGGGCGCGATAACATAAGCTTTGTTACAGCCTTCAGGCCCGAAGGGGGAGTGCACCATGTCCGTCACCTCGCTCAACCAGAGTCGCCCCACGCAGTCGCTGAGCGGCCACGTCGATGTGCTGATCGTCGGCGCCGGGATCTCCGGGATCGGGCTGGGCCACCACCTGGTGACCAAGCAGCCGGGCCGAAGTTTTGCCATCGTCGACGGCCGTGCCGCCATCGGCGGCACCTGGGACCTGTTCCGCTACCCGGGCATCCGGTCGGACTCCGACCTGCACACCTTCGGCTATGAGTTCAAGCCCTGGACTTCCGACAATGCCATCGCCGATGCGCACGAGATCCTCGACTACCTGCACGAAGTCGTCGAAGACGATGATCTGGCCCGGCGCATGTACCTGGGCCACAAGGTGTTACGTGCTGACTTCTCCAACCACACGGCGCAGTGGACGGTGACCCTGGAGCGCGACGGCAAGCAGTGGGACGTCACCTGCGACGTCCTGTTCTCGGCAGCGGGTTACTACGACTACGCCGGTGGGTACACGCCGCACTTCGAGGGTCGGGAGGACTTCGAGGGTGTCATCGTCCACCCGCAGGCCTGGCCGGAGGATCTCGACTACGCGGGCAAGAAGGTCGTCGTCATCGGCAGTGGTGCCACCGCAGTCACCCTGATTCCCGCGATGGCACCCGTCGCCGGGCACATCACCATGCTGCAGCGCTCGCCGTCCTACGTGATGCCGCTGCCGCGCAAGGACCCGATCGCCAACGGACTGCGCAAAGTGCTCCCGGGCGAACTCGCGTATCGGATCACCCGTCGGCTCAACGTCGGCCGTCAGCGACTCATCTACGGCGCAAGTCGCCGCTATCCGAAGCAGATTCGCCGTCTCATCCGCAAGTTCAATGTCAGTGCCCTCCCCGAAGGTTACGACGTCGATACCCACTTCAACCCGACCTACAACCCGTGGGATCAGCGGATGTGCGCGGTGCCCGACGCCGATCTTTTCCGCTCCATCTCCAAAGGCAAGGCCTCGGTGGTGACCGACAAGATTGTCCGCTTCACCAAAACCGGGATTCTGCTCGAGTCAGGGCGGGAATTGGAGGCCGACATCATCGTCACCGCCACCGGCCTGAACCTGCTGGCCTTCGGCGGCATGACGCTGGCGGTCGACGGCGCGACGGTCGATCTGCACGAATGTCTGGCCTACAAGTCAATGATGCTCTCCGGTGTCCCCAACTTCGCGTTCGCGATCGGATACACCAATTCCTCGTGGACGCTGAAGGTCGACCTGGTCTGCGAACATTTGTGCCGGATGCTGGCCTACATGGATCAGCACGGCTACACGACCGTCGTTCCGGTCGACGACGACCCGTCGATCGAGCGTCGTCCGCTGCTGGATTTCTCGGCCGGCTACGTTCTGCGTTCGCTGGACGGTTTTCCGCAGCAGGGATCCAGTGGGCCGTGGGCGGTGGCGATGGACTACAGGTCCGATCGCGAGCGGCTGATCAAAGGCCCGGTCGCCGACGCCGCCTTGCGTTTCGGCACCACCGATCGGGTCAGTGCGGCCGCGGGGGCGGCCACGGCATGAGTCGGCCCACCTTTGTCGAGGTGGATGGACGACGCGTGCGGGTTCGGGTCGACGGCGACCCCGCCAACCCTCCCGTGCTGTTGTTGCACGGCATCGGTCGCAGTCTGGACGACTGGGCACCTCAGCACGAGCGGCTCGCGTCGGCGCACCGGGTGATCGCGATCGACGTGCCCGGGTTTGGCTTCTCCGAGCGCCCCGTTGGCCCGATCACGTTGTCCGCCTTCGCAAAAGGTGCGCTGGGCGCGGTCGACGTTCTCGGCGAAACCCGGCCACTGAACATTATCGGCAACTCCCTCGGCGGCGCGATTGCGCTGCAGACCCTGGCACTGCGGCCGGAGCGGGTGTCGAGCCTGGTGTTGGTCAACAGTGCGGGATTCGGACGCGAGGTGACGTTGCTACTGCGTGTTCTGGCGATGCCGGTGATTGGAGGATTGAGCGTGCGCCGGCCCACCCGCGCGAGTGCGCGACTGCTGGAACGCACCATCTATGCCGATCGGTCCCTGGCTACCAGGGAGCGCATCGAGCACGCTATGGCGATCGGGAAGCAGCCGCACTTCGGCCCGCTGATGCGCGAAATCGCCGCTGAACTCGGCACCGCCCGTGGCGTCAAGCCCGGCTGGCGCCGGCAACTGGCTGCCTTCGCCGCGCTGCATCCGCGCCCCACTCTCGTCATGTGGGGCGATCAGGACAAGGTGCTTCCCGCACACCACATCGAGGAGGCCAGACGGGTGTTCCCGCACGCCGAGACCCACCTGCTTGCCGGAATCGGTCACATGCCCCAGATCGAATGTCCCGATGACTTCGCCCGGTTGGTGCTGCCATTCCTGGCGTCGGCGGATGCTGCCAGCTGACTTTCGGCGCATTCATGGGCGCGCCGCCCACGAAAATGCGCCTAAATCGGCCCGGGTAGCGCAGCATCGGATCATGAGTTCCGAATCGCGCGCCGCAACCACGCTCCAGGTCGGACGCGTCGGCGTGCTGGCCGCCGCCCTCGGGGTAGGGAGCGCAGTGGCCATCTCGCTTGCCGGTGCGGCTTCGGCTGAGACCGAACAGTCCGCCGGCCCCGCGGCGGGCACGTCGTCGGTGAGCAGGACCGCAGAACGTCCGGCGCGGGCCGCGGAACGTCCAGCCCGGGCCGCGGAACGTCCGGCCCAGACCGTCAGCTCGGCCGCGGTGCGCCGCCCCGCGAACACCGGCACCGCGCCGGCGGTCCGCCGGGCCGCGGCGGTGAAATCCACCGTGCCGCAGGCACCCGCGGTGCCTTCGGTCTTCAGTGCGATCGCCGCCGTCGGCCGCGACGTGCAGCGCATCTTCGACAACCGCTATCCGAGCACCAGTCCGACGATCACCAGCCAGGATGCCAACGGTGTGGTGACCGGCACACTCGGTGCCGTCGATCCCGACGGCGACCGACTGGTGTACTCCGTGATTGCCACGCCGACCCTCGGCCGGGTTGTCGTCGATCAGGGCACCGGAATCTTTACCTACACCCCGGTGGTCGACGTCGCCTCCTACGGCGGCACCGACGCGTTCACCGTCTCGGTCAGTGACGACACCAGGTTCCACATCCACGGACTGCAGGGCCTGCTGGACGCCCCGATCCGATTGCTGCGCGCCATCCCGTTCGTCGGTTCGCTGCTATCGGATTACCTGCCCGCGACGACCACTACGGCGACGGTGAAACTGACCTTCGAAGGATCAGGAACCGAAGCGAAATTGTCCTTCCCGGACGGCTTCCGCTGGGCGGTGTCCACCGCCGGGTTCCAGTCGGAGATGGGTGGCGGCGCGCCAACCGACATCAACTCCGACTGGTGGCAGTGGACGCATGACCCGTTCAACAAGTTGTTGCTCGGCTGGCGGGGCGGGGTACCCGAAG
>Ga0315271_10001517_pt1 | contig 14019 bp, 8 predicted proteins | sample C3_top_MG_FD_204664 | JGI IMG/M metagenome (GOLD analysis project Ga0315271, IMG submission 204664) | Sediment microbial communities from Yellowstone Lake, YNP, Wyoming, USA - C3_top | ecosystem: Environmental > Aquatic > Freshwater > Lake > Sediment | place: USA: Wyoming | collected 2017-08-01 | reverse complement strand
CAGGTGTATTTGGACGGCGCGCCATCGGGAGCAGGCACCGCTGCCACAGGCGCGCGAACGATCCCATTCAGCAGCCTCGGCCGAATCGAGAACGGCGCCAGCCCGGCGTATTTCAAAGGGCGTTTAGACCAGTTGACCGTCTTTAATCGGGTCGTCTCCGCCGCGGAGGTGGCGGTGCTGAAAACCAACCACGCGCCCAAGGCGTGGGACACTTTGACCGAGGGCGTGAACGACCGTCCGTTCACCACGATGAGTATTTTCGCCAAAGCCTACGATGTGGAACACGATCCTTTGTCGGTTCGCAGTTGGACCCAGCCGTCCCATGGAACCGTCAGCTACAACGGCGATGGTTCTTTTACTTATGCGGCGAATGCGGGTTACCTCGGCGGCGACAGCTTCGGGGTCGTTATCGAGGACGGCCAGGGCGGTTTCCATCGCGCGACGATGAAAGTGACAGTCATGAGCGAACCGCCCGGAGGCGGAGGCGTGCCCACCACGCAGTTCAACGGTTTTGCGGCCCTGCAGGCCAACGGATCGGTCATTTCTCAGAATGGTTGGCGCGTGCCACGCGTCATCGACTGGAATGCCGATGAGAAACCGGACCTGCTCGTGGGTGCGGGCGGCTACGTCTGGCTTTACCTGAACAATGGGACGGCGCAAAACCCGGCCTTTGCCACTGGCGTAAAAATCCAGGCGGCGGGCGTCGATATTTATGCGGGCACCGGCAGCTCCCCCATCGCTTTGGCGGACATGAATGGCGATGGTGTCAAAGATCTTGTGGTCGCAGATTCCGCCAACAAGCTGCGCGTTTACCGGAACACGGCTGCCGCCGGACAGCCGCCCGTTTATGCCGCGGCGACCTTCGTGAAGAATGCCAGCGGCGCCGATCTTGTGCTGCCGGACCGCCGCTTTGACCTGGGCGATTGGAATGGGGACGGGCGTCCCGATCTCGTCACCGGAAGTTTCAGCGGCGCGATGCAGTTATTCCTGAACACCGGCACAGCCGCCGACCCGCGCTTCAGCACCGCCACCAACCTCCTCTCCGATTCATATAATCTCTACCCCCGCCTCTGCGATCTCAACGGCAATGGGCTGGTGGATTTTCTGCGCGGTATCAACTGGGGCACGGTTCTCTATTGGCGCGACGCCGGGGTGCTGGGTCTCGGCAGCTCGATGACCCTCAATATCACGGACGCCGCCGGCGCCAGTCCGGACCTGCACAGCCTCACCGACGGGGCGATCGTGGATTTCGGCGATTTCAACGGCGACGGCCTTCCCGACTTGGTGGTGGGAGGGCACGCCGGCAGCCAGCTCTACCTGGCCTATGGCGTTCGCAAAACCGCTGCGCAAAGCCTCGCGGAAATCGAGGCCATCTACGATGCCAATCCCACGAACGTTGGCGTCGCGTTGAGCGCCAACACCAACGCGCTCCTGAATGTTGTCAACAATGCCAATTGGAATCTCATCTCCCAGATCCAAAACGGCACGCTGGGAACGCGCGAGGCCGTCTTCACCGCTTTGACCAATCACATCGCCAAATATTGGTTCCTGAAATATCAAACTCTCGACACCAACTATTTCCATCATGTTCCGGGCATCGTTCTGCAGAACTGGGTGATGCTCGCGCATGCCCTGGCCGATACCCCCGGCCGGCGCACTGCCGTTGCCGACGCCATGGGCCTGGCTGGCACCATGCGCACCATCTTCCTCGAGTGCAGCCTGGCGGTGGGCGACAACGCCAAGTCCATCCCCGCCGCCTACGGCACCATTCGCGATTTCCAGCGCCGCCATCCGCGCGAACTATTCCCGGACGCGGTGCTCACCATTGACCAACTCTACGGCGATGGCCGCGGCGGCTTCGTCTGGACTCCGGATAGCACCAAGAACACGTTTGGCGACTGGGCGGTCGGCCTGGCTAACGAGTGGGCGGGTGATCTGACCGCTGCCATTGAGAAAGTCCTCGGAGCGGGCTCTGCCAGCGGCGATTACTTCACTTTCGTCATGGGCCATGAGGTGACGCACTCTTTGGACGGGTATGTGAGTTCCCGCGCCAACACCGACCTGCGCCGCCGCTGGGGATTGATGCTCTGCACTGCCGCCGGCCCGGATGTGATTCCCGGCGCCGACGGCTGGTGGGATTTGACCGCTACCAAGACCAACTTCCAGGCGAAAGGCCTTTGGGATGGTGTGGATGCCAATTGGAGCGCCTCGTGGTCGAACTACTGGGCCGTCGGTTATGGCGCGAGTTTCAAGAACCTCTCCTTTATGCGGTTTGATATCAGTTGGTTCCTGGGCTCGCCGCAGGAATCGCTCGCCACGCAGGCGAACCATCATTGGGCCAACGGCCCCGGCCGCCTGATCGGCGCCGTGGACCGGTTCCGGCGTGCCACCACTCTCGGCCTGCCCCCTATGAAAGCGAACATCAACGAGGTGGCGACCTTCATCGATTACCTTTCCGCCGGCATGAATCGCGTGAACCTGGTCGAGACCAAAACCCAGGCCTCGCCTAAACAAGTCAACTGGTTCAATCATTATGCCGACCTCGAACGGGACGACCGAGGTTACATCCATCGCATCACGGTTGATGGCCGGACTTACGAATTCCAGGTGAACACGAACGGTGTTGTTACCAACGTGATCACCAGCCTGCTCGCGCCGAAGAACGACACGGTCTGGACCTTTCGCGATCAACCCCGCCAGTTCGATGTGCTGGCCAATGATTCGCGACTCGAGGGCGGCCCGGTGCAATTGGCCGGCGTCACCCAGCCAGCGCATGGAACCGTGACGACAAATGACGACGGCAGCGTCATCTATGCGCCCGCGGCCGGCTTCGCAGGCTACGATGGGTTCACTTATTCGGTTACCTCCAGCGCGGGCGGCATGGCGAACGCCACCGTTTCTGTCGAAGTGGTCAACCCGGCCACTGCGACCGGCACCCTGTTGGTGGAGTACTGGCATAACATCGGGGGCGGCACTGCGGTAAGCGATCTGACCGGCAACCCTAACTTCCCCAATAATCCGTCGCTCAAGTACTATACCAACAGCGCCTTCGAACTGCGCAGCAACTACGCCGACAACTACGGTTCGCGGGTGCGGACCTTGCTCATCCCGAGCGTCAGCGGCGATTACACCTTCTGGATCGCTTCGGACGATAGCAGCGAACTCTGGTTCAGCACGAACGGCGACGCCGCAAACAAAACGCTCATCGCCAGTGTCAGCGGTTGGACCGATCCCCATCAGTGGACCAAGTTCCCATCGCAACAATCCGCCCCGATCCCCTTGGCCGCCGGGCAGGCTTACTACCTGGAATCGCTGCAGAAGGATGGCGCCAGCCTCGACAACCTGTCGGTGGCCTGGCAGGGCCCCGCCCCTTTCACCGCCGCCAACGTCATCGCGGCCGCCAACCTCAGACAGCCCTTCGCCGGTTCCTCTCCGCCGCGATTCGCCAGCAATCCATTGGTCAAACCGGTGGCGACGCTCGATGCGCCCTACACCAGCACCCTCGCTGGCGATGTCATCGACACCAACGCAAACGAAACTCTCCTCTTCGCGAAAATCAACGGCCCCCTCTGGCTGGCCAGCGCCAATGATGGCTCCCTGTCCGGAATCCCCGCGCCCCCGAACCGGGGCACCAATTCCTTCGGCGTCCGCGTTACCGATTCCGCAGGCTTTGTCGCGGACGCGACCATGCGCATCTTCGTCCGCGACCCGGCTCCGCCCGCGCTTGCCGTCAGCCTCGCGAGCACCGGGCTGTTGCTTCAATTGGACGGCACGGTGGGGCAGCACTACCAAATCGAATATCAACCGTCTCTCCCTCTCCTCCAACCCTGGCAAGTATTCACCGACCTCACCGCTTTGGCGGTTTCGCCGCTGGTCATTTCCGATTCCGCCACGAGCACCCAACGGTTCTATCGCGCCGTCTCCCTGCCCTGATCGCCCGTCATCGATAAACTCGGCGGCTTCCCCCTGGTCCTCGCATCGTTTCCCTTCTAATCCCGGTCCTGCGGCGGCGTGCTGGCTTCGAATCCAGGCCTCCCGCCCCGAAGCCCGATTGCTTTCCCGCAGAAATTGGCAGTTGGAAGCCTCGCGTTTTTGAACCACAATTTCCGCATGCATGAAACCGAGCCCATCGTCGAATTGACGGGCGTCACCCGCCGCTACCCGGCTCCCGCCGGCGGTCCGCCGGCTTCCGTCCTCCACGAGGTCTCCCTCAAAGTGCCTGCTGGCGAATCCCTGGCCATCGTTGGACCCTCCGGCTCCGGCAAAAGCACTTTACTCCACCTAATCGGCGGACTGGACCGCGCGGATTCCGGCTCCATCAAGGTCGCGGGCAAGGATCTCGCGGGACTGGATGACGATCAACTCGCGGGAGTGCGCCATCGGCAAATCGGGTTCGTGTTCCAGTTTCATTATTTGCTGCCGCAATGTTCCGTCCTCGAGAACGTTCTCGTGCCCGCCCTCGCCACCAAACTGCCCGCAACCGACCGCGCCCAGATCCTGGAACGGGCTCGACTCCTCCTCGCGCGCGTCGGCCTGGGCGATCGCCTGACTCACCGGCCCGACCAACTTTCCGGCGGCGAACGCCAGCGCGTCGCCGTTGTGCGCGCGCTCATTAATAAACCACCGCTGGTGCTGGCGGATGAACCCACCGGCGCACTGGATGCCAAGTCGGCCCGCGAACTCTCGGATCTGCTGGTTGAAATTAACCGCGCCGATAAAGTGACCTTGATTGTCGTGACGCATTCGCTCGAATTGGCGGGCCGCCTGGACCGTGCTCTTGATTTGCGAGAAGGCTCGCTGAAACCCGTTTCCCGGGCATGACTTTTCCCGGCCTAATCTGGCGCAGTGTTCGCCATCACCGCAAGTCCCTGGCCGGCGCCTGGATCGGCATGGTCATCGCCAGCGCCATCCTCACCGGCGCGCTCGTGGTGGGCGACTCCGTCCGCGGCACGCTCAAAGAACGCGCTTTGGAGCGCCTCGCCGGAGCCCATTACGCGCTTTTCTCGGGCGATCGCACTTTCACTTCCACCCTGGCCACAAATCGGAGGGACGAGTTACACGAGTCCCTGAAGAATGGGGACTCGCGGGAGCGCGTCACTCCGATCGCTTCCTTTCAAGAGCCGTGCGCCAGTGGCCTTGCGCTGCGGGCAACGGCCTCGCTCGCCAACGGAACCGCCCGCGCCAATTCCATCCAGGTTTATGGTGTCGGCGCCGGGTTCTGGAGTTTTGTCGGCGCCTCGCCCTCCACCGTTCCCAAGCCTGGCGAAGTGTTGCTGAATTACGTCCTGGCGGGTCAACTCGGCGCCAAAGCCGGTGATGAGATCATTCTCCGCATCGCAAAACCCGGGTTGCTATCGGGCGATGCCGTGCTGTCGCCGCGTTCCAAACAGATTCTGGCATTGCGCCTCGTCGTCAAAGGCGTTCTCCCTGCCGCCCAGGGCGGTGAACTCGCTCTAACCAGCCGGAGCGCCGCCACGCAGAATGCGTTCGTTGATCTTACGGAACTCAGCGCGCGCGTCGGCATTCCCGGACGAGCCAATCTGCTGCTCGTTGGGCCAGTGCAAGTGAACTCGAAGTCCGCCGTCGAATTCCTACAGGGAAACCTCGCCGCGAATTGGACCCTCAATGACGCAAGCCTGCGCGTCACCAACACCCTTTCCGGATGGGAACTCCGCTCCCCGCGCGTTTTTCTGGATGAACCAATCCGTCGGGCCGCGCTGGAAGCCGCCGGCTCGAATGCGATTCCCTTGCTAACCTTCCTGGCCAACCTGATCACTCATCAAACCAATGGCACACCCTATTCGATGGTTACCGCCGCGGGGCCGCCTTACACCCCGGCGGATCTGCGCGACGACGAGATCGTGCTTACCGATTGGCTGGCGCAGGATTTGAACGTTCGCGAGGGCGAAACCGTCGAGGTGGTTTATTTTCTGCCCACCTCCGGAGCGCAACTGGTCGAAGCCACGAACCGGTTCAAGATCAGAGCCTGCGTCCCCGTAACGGGTATCTATGCAGATAAGACACTGATGCCTGATTTTCCCGGGCTGGAAGACGCCGATTCCACTCGCGACTGGGACGCGGGATTTCCGCTTCAGCACGAGATCCGGCCGAAGGACGAGGCGTGGTGGAAAGAGCACCGCGGAACTCCCAAGGCGTATGTCTCGCTGAAAGCCGGCCAGCAAATGTGGGCCAATCGATTCGGCAATCTGACCGCCATCCGCGTGAACCAAAGCGGACCCGCGGACCAGGCTGGGTTTGAAAAGGCGTTGTTGGCGGCGTTGAAGCCCGCGGACCTCGGATTGCGCTTTGCAGCCGTTCGCGATCGGGCGCTGGCGGGTGCTGCGCAATCCCAGGATTTCGGCGGCTTGTTCATCGGGTTCAGTCTCTTCCTGGTGGTATCAGCGTTGCTGCTGATTTCGTTGCTCTTTCGCTTCAACCTGGAGGAACGGGCGCGGGAATTGGGCACCTTGTTGGCGCTGGGCTACACGGGACGCCTGGTCCAACGCTGGCTGCTTGGCGAAGCCGCGGTGCTGGCAATTACCGGCGGTCTCGCGGGCGGCTTCCTCGGGCTGGGTTACGCCAAAGCCATGCTGCACGGTTTGGCAACCGCCTGGCGCGCGGCGGTGGGATCCGCGCCGCTGGAATTCCATTTCACCGCCGGCACCCTGCTGATGGGCTTCGCCGCCAGTTCCATCGTGGCGGTGGTCGCGGTTTGGCTAGGGTTGCGAAAAGCCTCCCGTCAACCCCCCACCCGGCTGCTGGCTGGTCACCTGGATTCACCGCCGCCTGGGGTCGGAAGTGTTCGGACCTCTCGACGCTGGCTCTGGCTGGCCGCCGCTGCCGGATTGAGTTCATTGCTGCTGGTCCTCTGGGCGTTGGTGGATTCCAGCGCCGGGTCGGGCGCCTTTTTCGGCGCCGGCAGCTTGCTGCTCTTCGCCTCCCTGGCCTTTCTATCGCAAAAGATCCGCGGCGACGCGTCTCCCGTGAGGGCTGAATCCTGGACTCTTTTCGATCTTGGCCGTCAGGCCTGCTCCCGTCGCCCCGGCCGCAGCCTGGCGACGATCATGCTCCTGGCCATCGGAACTTTTCTGGTGGTGTCCATCGGTGTGTTCCGGCTCCAAACCGGATCTGAAAACGCCCAGTCGGCGCCCTCGTCCGGCACGGGCGGCTTTCAACTGCTCGGCGAATCCGCGTTGCCGGTTTCGCAAGATCTCAGGTCCGATCGCGGTCGTGATTTTTATGGAATGGATCCGGATCTGATGAAGGACGCGCGCTTTGTGCCCATCCGGGTGCATGCGGGAGACGACGCCAGTTGTCTGAATCTCAACCGCGCCATCCAACCACGCCTCCTCGGGGTGAACCCTGATCAACTCAGCGGCCGCTTCCAAATTACCGCCGCCGCCAAGGGCCTGCGGCGGGATGAAGCGTGGGGACTTCTGAAATCCTCGGGGGACGACATCATCCCGGCCATCGGCGACGCGAACTCCATCACCTACGCCATGGGCAAGAAGGTCGGCGACACCCTGGACTATACCGACGAACGCGGGCGCGCCTTCAAGGTGCGCATCGTCGGTGCGCTCGCCAATTCGATTCTCCAGGGGAGCCTGGTAATCGACGAAACCGCGTTCCTCGAACGATTTCCTGGCGAGCAGGGCTATCGCATGTTCCTCATCGATGCGCCGTCTGGCAACCAGGTGGCCTTGAGGAAAGAGCTCAGCCGCGTGCTGGAAGATGTCGGTGCGGAATTCACTTCCACGGCCCGCCGTTTGGAGGCGTTCAACGCCGTGCAAAACACCTACCTGGGGACCTTCCAATTACTCGGGGGTTTGGGTCTGTTGCTGGGTAGCGCCGGTCTCGGCGTCGTCGTCCTGCGCAACGTGCTCGAGCGCCGGGGAGAACTCGCCGCGATGATGGCGGTCGGCTTCACACGCCGTCGGTTGCATTCGCTAGTCCTGGGAGAACACGTTTATCTTTTGGTGCTCGGGCTGGCTGCCGGCCTGCTGGCGGCGACCGTTGCGGTGCTGCCTCCGGCGTTGACTCAAGCCGTCCCGGTGCCCTGGTCCAGCCTGGCGCTGACCCTTGCCGGCATTGTTATCAACGGTCTGGCCTGGTCCTGGTTGGCCGCGAGCCACGCCCTGCGCGGCAACCTTCTGGAAGCCTTAAGGGAAGAATAGCGTTAGGAAAAATGGCAGGCTGCGCGGTGCCCGGAATGAATCTCCCGCAGCTCTGGAATTTCCCCCTGGCAACGCGGCGCCTGGGCTTTCGGGCAGCGCGGGTGAAACGGGCAGCCGCCGGGCGGATCGATGGGCGACGGCGCATCACCGGGCAGAAGAACTCGCTGCCGTCGTGTCGCGGTATCAAGGGAGGGAACCGCGGAAATCAGGGCCTGCGTATAGGGATGCGCAGGAGCGGTAAGCAATACGCTGGCCTCCGCCACTTCCACCACGCGCCCCAAATACATCACCAGCACCCGTCGGCTGATATTCTCCACCACCGCCAGATCGTGCGCGATGAACAGGTAGGCGATCCCGTGCCGCTGCTGGAGTTCTTTCAGCAGATTCACAATCTGCGCCTGGATCGAGACATCCAGGGCGCTGACCGGTTCGTCGCACACGATCAGTTTCGGTTCCACCGCCAGCGCCCGGGCAATGCCGATGCGCTGCCGCTGGCCGCCGCTGAATTCATGCGGGTAGCGATTGGCATACGACGGATCCAAACCCACCGAATGCAGAAGTTCCCCGATGCGTTTCGTCCGCGCCGTTCCGCGCGCCAGGTGATGAATGTCGAGCGCCTCGCAGACTATTTCCGCCACGGTCATGCGCGGATTCAAGGATCCGTAGGGATCCTGGAAAACCATTTGAAATCTTCGCCGCCGCCGCCGCAATTCCTCGCGCGCGAGCGCGGTGATGTTCTCGCCCTCAAACCAGACCGAGCCCGTTTCGGGTTCCACCAGGCGCAAGACCGCCCGCCCCAGCGTGGTCTTGCCGCAGCCGCTTTCCCCCACGAGCCCCAGCGTTTCGCCGGGAGCAATGGTGAAACTGACGTTGTTCACCGCGGTGAGGAAACGCCTCGCCGAAGCGAAGATTCCCTGTTTCACCGGGAAACGAACGGTCAAGTTTCGGACTTCCAGGAGACTCATAGGGCGCCGGCCTCCTTGGTTGCAGACTCGCGGACGGCATCGTGGAACGGACAACGCACACCGCGGCCCGCGCTGACAGCCATCAGGTCCGGCCCGCGCTCGCGGCACTCCGCGCGGGCGATGTCACACCGTGGCGCAAACCGGCATCCCGGCGGAAGGTGCTCCAGGGCGGGAACCGTTCCGGAGATTCCTTTTAACGCTGCGCCGGCCTGGTTCAGCCTGGGCACACCGGCCAGCAAAGCCCGGGTGTATGGATGCAACGGTGCCTCCAGCAAGGATGCCGTCGGCGCTTCTTCCACAATCTGCCCCGCATACATGACCGCGACGCGATCCGCCACTTCGGCAACAATCCCGAGGTTGTGCGTGATGAGCAGAATCGCCATCCCCAGGCGCCCCTGGAGTTCTTTCAGTAGTTCGAGGATTTGGGCCTGGATAGTCACATCCAACGCCGTGGTCGGCTCGTCGGCCACCAACAGCCTAGGCTCCGAGGCCAGCGCCATCGCGATCATCACTCGTTGTTGCATTCCCCCCGAAAGTTGGAAGGGATAATCGCGCGCGCGCAACTCGGGCGCCGGGATGCCCACCAACTTCAACAGCCGCACCACTTCAGCATCATTGGCTTTCTCCGGCCGGTGGAGCTTCAATGATTCTTTGATCTGGGCTCCCACTCTGAACACCGGATTCAGAGACACGCCCGGTTCCTGGAAAACATAACTCACCACCCCGCCCCGGATGGCGCACAACTCTTTCGCGCTCATTCTGAGGACGTCCCGCCCTTCCACCAGAATCTCGCCTCCCGCATAGATGGCCGGTGGTGACGAAAGAAGCCGCGCAATGGATAGGGCGGTTACGCTCTTGCCGCAGCCGCTCTCGCCGACGACGCACACCGTTTCGCTCGCCTCGACCCGCAACGATACCCGGTCGAGCGCACGCACCGTTCTGTCCGCGAACTGGAAATCCAGGGACAGATCTTTGATTTCAAGCAGTGGCACGGATTTGCTTTTCGAGGGCGGCAAACAATTCCGCTGGATTGGAGGTGTGGCGGAGATCGCTCTGGCTTAAAAGCAGGCCAAATCCAGGACCGTAGGCCGGACCGTTCACCACGCAAGCGTCGGTGCGGCATTCCCCGATTTGGGTCTCGCCCCGCGCGACGGCCTCGGCGCGGCGGCCATCGACCTCGTATTTCCAGCCGACGACGATTGCCCGCGGGAACCAGCCCCGCAGCTCGCGGAGGATCTTTGGTGTCGGCACCAACTCGGCAAGGAGGCGGCCTTCGCGCGTGGAAATTTTTCCCGCCCGCAATTCCGTAAGGTTTCCCGAGGCGGATTGGGAATAGACTTTTCCGAAAGCATAGTCGCTGACCGCCGCAGCGTGGAAAATCGCGTCGGGAGGTGAATCGATCCTGGCCTGGAGCCGGGCCCGAAGATCCACCGTGGTGCTGAACCGCTCCACTTTGGTTGCGCGCGGTTCCCCGCGCCAGGTGGCCTGCTCGCCCAGCAGCAGCGTGGTTTCGTGGCCTTTCGCCGTTAGAAAATCGGCCAACTCCGTCCCCAGCCGGCCGGTGGAGAAATTCGTCAGCCGCCGGACAGCATCCAGCGGTTCATACGTGGGCCCTGCGGTCACCAGGCAGCGCATGGGGTGAGGATAACCTAGGCCGGTGCCGCAGGCGAGCCGGTATCCGGGGCAGGCGCCGGCTCGAGGAAACGCATCACCGTGTCGCCGTGTTTCAACATGCGCCGTTCCCGCCAAACCACTGGAAAATCAAGGGTGTCCCGCTTGGTATGCCCCAGCACCAACAAGCCATCCGGGGCGATCAGTGCCGGCAGCCGCGCATCATCCAGCAGCTGCTGAGCAAACGATTGGGATCGCCTCCCCACATTCTTCTCCCCATAGGGCGGATCCGCCAGGATGAGGTCGAATTTTTCTCCGTTCGCCGCCATCTGGCCCAGCACCGCGAAAACATCCTGGGTACGGGACTGGAACGCGGCCGGGCTGAAACCCGCCCGTTGGAAGTTCTCCCGCAACACCGCAATATGGCGCGATGATTTCTCAACGCATACCACGGAAACGGCTCCCCGGCTCAGGGATTCCAGGCTCAGCGCCCCGGTGCCGGCGAATAACTCCAGCACGCGGGCCCCGGCCACTCGCGTGCCGAGACTGTTGAAGATCGCCTGTTTGACAAGGTCGGGCGTGGGTCTCACGTCCAGGCCTTTGGGAACCTTGAGAATGGTGCGGGCCGCTTTGCCGCCGGTGATGCGCATACCCCCAGTATAGAGGAAGAGGGGCGCCCTGGTAAACTCAGTCCCGGACGACCCCGAGGGTGTTTTCGAACTTCGCCGCGAATTTCTCCAGTTTATCCACAATCTTCGCCGTTTGGACAGATACCTGGGACAACTTCGAATCCAGCATGTCCGGGCGCACGCGGATCAGCTCCGCGATGGCCACGATCACGGCAATGTCGTTACGAATCCCATGCCGTGCATCGCGCAGCAGGTCATGCAACTCCAGAATCTCTTCTGTAGTCATGGTCTTTTGGTCGGCGTGATATTTGACGGAACTGCTGGAAAACGACATTAGAAGTGATCGTCATCGAAAAGATCAGCCAAAGCAAGTGCGGAACCGCCTTATATCACAGTTGGGCTTTTCGGCGTGCCAAAATTAACAGGCCAAACCCGACTGCAATCGAGTAAAGCCAGGGCAAAGAAAGCTCCGGCAACGTTAACGTGCCTGTAATTTGCTGATTTTTGGGCTCAAGCATATCCTCAAGCCGGATCCCGGAAATAGATGCCGGGGACAGGGTGGCCCCTGCCCCCAGCATCAGGAACCCAACCAACACTCGAAACCCCACCTCCTTGGCCCTCTTAAAATTCAACTTGTCTGTACTTCGGAACATGTTCGGTTCGCCAGGAGCAATCAGTATGCCCAAAGTGAATAGTCTCTTGTTTTTTCGAGCACGAATTGCAATCCGCCGGAACTTTTTTCAAGACAATCCGGTATCGCGATCGAATACCTGAGGAAATCACTCAGCTTTCAGGCAGCGCAGGAGCGTTCCGCATTAGAATGATGGAATACTGTCCCGCAAAATGTGTTGGCAGCAAACAAGAACCATGAGCACGCGTCCTGCAATAGGACACGGCAATTCGCATTTTTTCATTCCGGGGCGCCGCGCTTATCTTTAGTGTGGATTTTTGCTCCCGGAGGCCGAAAAGCTTGTTCGAGAACTCCGCCCTGGAGAACGCCCGTCCCTGGGCGCAGCAAGGTGTAGAATTCAAGCCCGCTCGAAACTGCCGCGCCGACAGGCTTTCCAACATTGCTGCGCCCGGGGACGGGCGCTGTCCGGCTGAGCCAACCAGCGGGACGACGGAGGAACCTGGGAGGGTATCCGTCTCTACAGACCGGCCATGACCTTAGCCATCGCGAGCGCCGTCTGAGCCGCCTCAGTCCCGCGGTTGTGGTCTTTGCCCAGACACCGCACTTTGGCTTGCTGTTCATTTTCCAGCAGCAGCACTTCGTGGATGACCGGCACCTCATGCTCCAGTTGAATGTCCATCAGCGCCCGGCTCACCGCATCGCCAATGTGGGCCGCGTGGGTGGTTTCCCCGCGCAGGATCACTCCGAGGCAAATGATGGCAGCCGGCCGCGCCACTCGAGCGAGTTTCGCGGCGACAACGGGGACCTCGTAGGCGCCCGGAACGCGAACTATGCGGAGGCGCCGCACCCCGGCCGCCTGCAGCGTGGCCTTGGCTGAGCGAACCATGGCATCGACATACCGGGCGTTGTAATTGGAAGCCACAATGACGAATTCGCCCGCGGCGGCACGAACTGTTCCAGCTTTCAACTTCGTAAGCATACTTCAGAGCAAATGGCCGAGCTTCTCGCGCTTGGTTTTCAGGTAGCGTTCGTTGTGGGGATTGGCTTTGAACTTGATGGGCACCTGCTGGGTAATTACCAGGCCATAGCCCTCCAAACCTACAATCTTGCGGGGGTTGTTCGTCATTAACCGGATGGTCTTCAAACCCAAATCCGCAAGAATCTGCGCCCCCAGACCGTATTCGCGCAAATCCATAGGAAAGCCGAGTTTCTGGTTCGCTTCGACCGTGTCGTAGCCCTGCTCCTGAAGTTTGTACGCCTGAATCTTGGGCCCGAGCCCGATACCGCGGCCTTCCTGCCGCATATAGACGACCACCCCGCAGCCCGCGGCGGCCACCTCACGCATGGCCTCGTGCAATTGCGGCCCGCAATCGCAACGGCGAGAACCGAAGATATCTCCCGTCAGGCATTCACTGTGCACGCGAACCAACACGTTCTTTTTCCCGGCCGGATTTCCGGCGACGAGCGCCAGGTGATGCTGCCCGTCCAGTGTCGAACGGTAGAGGTAAAGATCGAAGTCACCGTAATCCGTGGGCATCTTCACCACCTCGATCCGCTCCACGAGTTTTTCCCGCGCGCGGCGAAACTCGATCAGGGACTCGATCGTGCAAAGTTTCAGGCGGTGCTTCTTTGCAAAGCGCCGCAACTCCGGCAGGCGGGCCATGGTGCCGTCGTCGTTCATGATTTCACAAATGACGCCGATCGGCCTGCACCCCGCCAACTGCACCATATCGATAGCAGCTTCAGTGTGGCCCGCCCGCTGCAGGACCCCGCCCGGCATGGCGCGCAAGGGGAACATGTGCCCCGGTTGAACCAGGTCTTCCGGGACCGCCGTTGGATCCGCCATGATGCGGATGGTTTCGGCGCGGTCGGCGGCGCTGATGCCGGAGGTGATGCCGCGCCGGGCATCGACACTGACCTGAAAATCCGTTTTGAACATCTCGCGGTTCTGGCGCACCATGCGTTCAACTCCCAGCTGTTGCAGCCGTTCGGAAGTCGTTGGCACGCAG
>Ga0315271_10001516_pt1 | contig 14023 bp, 8 predicted proteins | sample C3_top_MG_FD_204664 | JGI IMG/M metagenome (GOLD analysis project Ga0315271, IMG submission 204664) | Sediment microbial communities from Yellowstone Lake, YNP, Wyoming, USA - C3_top | ecosystem: Environmental > Aquatic > Freshwater > Lake > Sediment | place: USA: Wyoming | collected 2017-08-01 | reverse complement strand
ATCGGATCCGGGCCGGCTGATCGCCGGAGCCTTCGACGCCTTGCCGGCGAAGCCCGCGACGTAACCGGCCTCGGCAGCGAGTTCTTTCGCGAGGGGGGAATCCACGTGCCAGGGGAAACACAAGGAAGTGGCGTCGATGCCCGCCTTCTCCTGCAGCAGCCGTCGGGCCTCGCCGAGATCGAACCGCATCGCGTCCCGGATCTCCGCCTCGGTTTCGAACCGCTGATCGATCGCGCGGTACCCCGGTTGTCCCGAGAGCCTGGGTGCTGCGACGGGGAGAGGCGTTCCCACCGGCACATCGCGCCCTCGAACCTGACGGCCGGAGATCCAGATGAAGGGGCAGTCGAACTCTCCGTAGCCGCCTCGCATCGCCTCCGTCATCATTCCGTCGGCCTCAGCCGACAACGGAACCCGCGCATGAAGGTGAGTGTGACTGGCGATGTCGATCACGTCCTGCATCGCCCGCACTTCGCCCCAGGTGACGAACGGCCGATCCGGCGAATCGTCACGCGAGACCAGCGGACCCCATTCGCTGTCGGGGACATCGGCAATCGTCTTCGAGACTCCGCCCTCGTCATGAACCGCGCTGGTGACGAGGAACGCGGTCGCCCTCATCCCGAGCTTCTTGAGGACCGGATAACCCACCGTCCACGTGGTCGCCCGTCCATCATCGATGGTGATGAGGACCGATTTCACGGGCGCCTTGCGTCGCCGGGAAAGGGCATCGAGATACTGGGCCAGGCCGATGGCCTCGTACCCGGCGTCCTTGAGATAGACCATCTTCCGCTCGAACGAGCGCGGATCGAGACCATGGAACGTGAAAACGGGGATGTCGCCCGGCACGAGTTCGCCGCCCCTGACGAAGGCCGGATCCCGGGTGACGAGATCGAGGAGGAGGCGCCCCGCGTCCGCGCTCCGCTTGAGGAGAGGCATCAGGCGGCGTCGGGTGGGGAATCGTGCTCGTGCGACTTCCTCGCGATCCACACGAACAGCCCTGATATGGACAGGAGAACCACGAGGCCCGCGGCCACGATCGAGAAGGCGAGGGCGCTCTCACGCGGCAGTCCCACCTGATGGAAATAGAGCACGTAGACGCCCTCGCGAACACCCCAGCCGTTGAACGAGATGGGAATGGCCTGGATGAGGGAGCACAGCGGCACCATCAGCATGGCCGTGCCCAGGCTCAGCGGGATCCTCAGGGCGCGAGCCACCAGGTAGAAGTAGACGACGCCGAGGAACTGGAGGAGGAGGGAGAGAAGGAACGCCTCGACGAGGGCGCTCTTCTTCGCGCGGAACGCGTTCACGGTGGCCTGGACCGATTCGAACTTCGTGTGGATCCACGGGAAGCGGCGGACGCCCACGGTTTCCACGATGCGCGTGACGAACCCGGAGCGGGCGAAGATCGCGCCGAGGACGATGAAGAGCACGGTGAGGCCGAGAAGGATCACCCGGGCCCCGGCGAGTCCCCGCACCAACGATCCACCCACCAGGAACGCGGGCGCGGCGATGCAGTAGAGGGCCACGAAGCCCACCACCCGGTCGATGAAGGCCACGGTCAGGGCCGCGGTATGCGATCCCGCGTGCTTCGCGGTGTCCCGCACCCGGACCACGTCGCCGCCCACGTTGCTCGGCAGGAAGTTCCCGAAGAACGACGCCACCATGTAGGAGTTCAAGAGCTCGCCGAACGTCGGCCCGCCCTCGATCGCGTCGAGAAGCACCTTCCAGCGCACGGTGGAGAGCAAAACCACCACGATATAGACGGCCGCGGCCACCGCGAACAGGCTGTGCTGTCCCTCGATGAAGTGGCGCAGGACGTCGGAGAGGTCGACGCTCTGCAGGAGGTAGAAGAGCAGTCCCACCGAGAGGACGAGCTTGATGATGAGGAGGAGAGTGCGGTTCAAGAAGGGGTCAGAAGGGTGAATTGCGGAGGGAGAACCGCGGAGGGCCGTCGCTTTTTGAGAGAATGAACCGTGATCGTACGACAACGGGCCGGTTCTCCGAAGCCGGGGGTGGCTGCGTGAACGGCTCCCCGTCGATGAAGGACGTCGGCATCCAGGCCGCGATCAAGGACCCGCGCTCATCCTCCGAGAAGTACCAGGACCTCGTCATTGGCTCGCGCGACTTCTTCCGACTGCTCCATTTCGAGTTCGTGATGCTCTTCGCGTCGCGAGTTCCCGGCGCCCTCGGCCTGGTGCTTCGGAAGATCCTGTATCCGACGCTGCTCGGGTCGTGCGGCAGGGGCGTGGTCTTCGGGGCCGACGTCACGTTGCGCCATCCCCACAAGATCCACATCGGCGAGGGGACGGTGATCGACGACAATGTCCTTCTCGACGCGAAGGGCGTTGCCAACCAGGGCATCCGGATCGGGGACAACGGCTTCATCGGCCGCAACTCGATCCTCTCGTGCAAGGACGGCGACATCGTCCTCGGCAGTCACATCAACATCGGGTTCAACTGCGAGGTGTTCTCGTCCTCGAAGGTGGAGGTGGGCGACTATGGCCTGTTCGCCGCTTACACCTACGTGGTAGGCGGCGGGCACGACCACTCGGACGTGGGCGCGGTGATCATCGATCAGGCCCGGCCGTCGAAGGGCGTCACCATCGGGCGCAACGCGTGGCTTGGCGCGGGCGCCAAGATCCTCGACGGCGTGACCCTCGGCGCGAACGTGGTGATCGGCGCGGGAGCGGTGGTGAACGAGTCGATGCCCGATTCCGTGATCGCGGCCGGCGTTCCCGCGAAGATCATCAAGAGGCGTGACGCGTTGTCGCCTGAGCGACAGGCATGAGCCGGATCCTGGTCGTGACCTCGTCCGCGCCCTTCGTCCGCGGCGGGCACATGGTCATCGCCGAAGAGACGGTCGCGGCCCTGCAGCGCGCGGGCCACGAGGCCGAGATCTTCCAGACCCCGACCAATCGATTCGGGCGCCAGTTCGACGCCTACGAAGCCACGCGCCTGACCGACGTTTCCGAAGGCGCCGACGGGCGTCCCATCGATCAGATCCTGACCATGCGCTATCCCGCGTTCGCGTTGCGTCATCCGAAGCACGTGTGCTGGCTGACCCACACCATGCGCGAGTACTACGACCTGTGGGACTTCGTGATGCAGGGCTTCGGCCGCAAGGGCCGGTTGAAGGAAACGATTCGCCGGCACTTCATCCACCGGCTCGACCGCCGCCTGCTCACGCAGAACGTCACGAAACTCTTCACCATTTCGCAGACCGTGACCGACCGCCTGAACCATTTCATCGGCGTGCCGTCCACCGTGCTTCACCCGCCCGCGCCGGCCCGGAACTATCGGTGCGAGGCCTACGAGCCCTACATATTCGCCGTGAGCCGGCTTCACGTGCTCAAGCGGATGGATCTGCTCATCGAGGCCATGGCGCTGATGAAGGATCGTTCCCTGCGCGCGGTCATCGCGGGCGAGGGCGACGACGAAGCCCGCCTGCGCGCCCTGATCCGCGTCAAGGGCCTCGAAGGCCGGGTCGATCTGGCGGGCGCGCTCTCAGAGGAAAAGAAGCTCGATCACTACGCGCGCTGCCGCGCGGTTTACTTCGCTCCGCGCAACGAGGACTACGGCTTCGTGACGCTCGAAGCCATGTCGAGCGGCAAGGCGGTCCTGACCGCCACGGATTCCGGCGGTCCCACCGAGCAGGTCGAGACGGAGTCGACGGGCTGGATTCTCAAGCCCGACGCCGCGGCGTTCGCGGAGGCCCTGGACCGGTTGGCCGGGGACAAGGGCCTCGCCGAGCGCCTGGGCGCCAATGGCCTCGCGTATTCGGGACGTCACACCTGGGACGCGGTCGTTCCGAAACTCGTCCTCTAGCTCGCCACCTCGACCTTCAGGTCGACGGTCCGCATGCCGAACGACTCGAACCAGCTGATTCCCTCGTCCACGAGGTCGAAGCGGAGCCGATACTTCCCGGGGGCCTTGGGCGCGTGGCAGGTGAAGCGGAGTTCGGTTCGCTCCACCGGGTTCATATCCTTCGGGAGTTCGAAACGCTCGTGGTCGCGGACGAGAACCTCGCCCGCGTCGTTGCAGATGACGACGCCCACACAGACGTGGCCTCGAACGCCCGCGGGGCCGGCGATCCAGCGCGTGTCCCCGGCGTTGTGGATCTGCAGGGTGACATCGATACCCTGACCGGGCGAGAGAGGTGGGAGAGGGGTGGATGCGTCCGGCTTCACCAGGTTCAGGTTCGCGAAGAGATACCCCGGCGCGTCGCTGGTCAGAAGCTCGAACCGATCGGTGAGAAGAAGCGTGGGCGAGCCGGTCTGCTCGAACCACGCGACCCGGTCGTCCACCATGTCGAGCTGGATGAGGCTCTCGCCCTCCGCACTCACCTTCGGCAGGCGGATCTCCATCTCGATGGACTCTTGAGGCGCGACGTTCTTCGGCAGGTACACGCGCACGAAACCGCGGGCCACGGTCTCCCGCTTGAGATTGAGGAGGTGAGCGCCGAGGACGACGAAACCGCCGAGAGGCGTCTCCGCGCGGAGCCAGAGCGTATCGCCGGTGTTGGTGATTCGGACGGTCTGGATGGAACCGTCGCCCGCGGGTCGAGGAGTCAGGGCCAGCGCTTTGATCTCGGCGCGGAGCACGCTCGGGTTGCGGCTGTCCGGCGTCCCCTTGCCCTTGAAGAGGGACAGGATCATGAAGTGGCGCAGCGATTCGCGCACGGTGTCGACGGGGAAGATGTTGTCGTCGCCGTCCATGAACTTCGTGTTCTGTTCCAGGGTGAAGGTCAGGGCGCCCGGGTCGGGAAAAGGCTTCAGCTGAGGGGAATGGAAACCGACGCCCGCCGCGATCTTCACCAGGTCGTCGAGATGGATGTCGTTCTCGAGGACGCCGTGGATCTCCGTCTCGTAGGCGCCCTGGTCGCTGTGCGCGTGGCCCTCGCCGGGCTCGCCCATGACCAGGCGACCGCCGGGACGGAGGATGCGGAAGAACTCGCGCAGGACCTCGGTCTGGTTGGGAACGTGATGGAACGAGTCGAAGCAGACGATCCGGTCCACGGTTTCGCTCGGGATGTCGAGATCGTGTCCGGAGTACTTGAGGAAGCGCGGGTTCAATCCCATCTGGTGCCGCGGGTCGGACTCGAACATCAGCCGGCCGAAGGACAGGGCGGTCTCGCTGACATCGACGGAGATCGTACGGCAGCGCAGACGGTTGATCATCGACGAGAGCCAGCAACTGCCCGAGCCGAAGTCGACCACGGTCATGCCGACGCCGAGGTCCAACTCGTGGAGGACCAGGCCGAGTCGATAAAGAATCCCCGGCGTGTCGCGCACGGTGCTCAGCGGTTTGTTGAGCACGTGCAGGCGTGCGTCGGGCTCCTGCGAAATGCTCCGCCAGTGCTTCTCGGCGTTGCGATTGAACTCATCCGCCCGGCTCAGCAGCTCGGCCTCCGAGTATGTGGGATGCTCGTGAACATGGGGAGCCTTCGGCGTGGCGCTGAGTGCTTGCCAGGCGAGGGAGAGGTGGCGGCGGAACGCGCGGGAGTCCATGAGTGGGCGCATTCTCTCGCAGAGCGGTGGCAATATGCGCGCACGTGAATGAGCGGCAACGAGGCCGGGGCCGCTAGACTCAATGGGAAGACGTCCCACAGGAGATCCGAATGGCCAAGACCGAGACCACCGCAAGTGCCAAGACCAGCGACGATGGTCGCGAACTGAAGCCGTATACCACCATCTCGGGTCGTCCCATCGAGCCCCTGTATCGGCCCGAGGATGTGAAGCACCTCGACTACGACCGCGACCTGGGCGATCCGGGGAGCTACCCCTTCACGCGCGGCGTGCACAAGACCGCGTATCGCGGCAAGACCTGGACTATGCGCCAGTTCGCGGGATTCGGTTCCGCGGCCCAGACCAACGAGCGCTTCAAGTACCTCCTCGCGAATGGTTCGATGGGTCTCTCCGTCGCGTTCGACCTGCCGACCCTGATGGGCCGCGATCCGGATCATCAGCTCTCGCTCGGCGAAGTGGGCAAGTGCGGCGTCGCGGTGACCTCGCTCGATGACATGGAGACGCTGTTCGACGGGATTCCCCTCGGCGACGTGACCACGTCGATGACCATCAACTCCCCGGCCCCCATGCTGGTGGCCTTCTACATGCTGGTGGGGGAGAAACAGGGTGTCGCCGCGGACCAGCTCGCGGGCACCATCCAGGCCGACATCCTGAAGGAGTTCATCGCCCAGAAGGAGTACATCTTCCCCCCGAAGCAGAGCATGCGTCTGCTCATCGACATGATCCAGTACTGCACGGAGAAGATGCCGAAGTGGAACACGGTCTCGATCTCCGGCTACCACATCCGCGAGGCCGGCTCGACCGCGGCCCAGGAGCTCGCCTTCACCCTGCGCGACGGCATCGAGTACGTGCAATGGTGCGTCGATCGCGGGATGGACGTCGACTCGTTCGCGCCCCGCCTCTCCTTCTTCTTCAACTCCCACTCCGACTTCTTCGAGGAGATCGCGAAATTCCGCGCCGCCCGCCGTATCTGGGCGCGCACCATGCGAGAACGCTTCAAGGCGAAGAATCCGCGCTCCTGGATGTGCCGGTTCCACACCCAGACCGCGGGCGTCTCCCTTACCGCGCAGCAGCCGGTGAACAACGTCGCGCGCACGGCCCTGCAGGCACTCGCCGCGGTTCTTGGAGGCACGCAGTCGCTGCACACGAACTCGCTCGACGAAGCGCTGGCCCTTCCCACCGAGGACGCGGTCACCATCGCTCTTCGCACCCAGCAGATCATCGCGGAGGAGACCGGTGTCGCTCACACCGCGGATCCCCTGGGCGGCTCGTACTTCGTGGAGAAGCTCACCAGCGACATCGAAGCCGAGGCCATGGAGTACATCCGCAAGATCGACGCCATGGGCGGCATGGTGGCCGCGGTGGAGAAGGGCTTCCCTCAACGCGAGATCGGCGAGGCCTCGTACCGGTTCCAGCAGTCGATGGAGCGCGGCGAGAAGATCGTGGTCGGCGTCAACGGCTACACCATGGAAGAAAAGCCGTTCGACATTCTCTACATCGACGAGACCACCGCGCGCGAGCAGACCGCCCGGGTCATCGCGCTCAAGAAGCGTCGCGACAGCGCGCGGGTCGAGAAGGCGCTGACCGAGCTGAAGGCCGGGGCGAAAGGCACGGCGAACCTCATGCCCCTTATCGTCGAAGCCAGCCGCGCCTACGCCACCATCGGCGAGATGTGCGATGCGCTTCGCGAGGTTTTCGGCGAGTACGAAGAATCGCCAACGTTCTAGCGCGCCACCCGCCAGCGCGAGGCTATACAACCACTCCCACGCGAGGGTCAGCAAACCGGAGCCCTTACGTCATTGCGAGGAGCCATTCCGTTGGTGATGCGACGAAGCAACCCTATGCAGCAAATACCAAGCCCGCGTTCGGCCTCTGAGGTCGCGTGAATCGGCCTGCGTGGGCGGGCAACGTCCTGCTCCTCTCCGTGAGCGCCCTCGTAGGACTCGGCGTGCTGGAGGTGGGGGCGCGCGTCGTGATCGCCCGCCGCCCGGTCATCACTTCGGGAGAGCAGGGGGTCTACAGCCAGTTCGACCCGGTGCTGGGCTGGCGGAACCGCCCCGGAGCTTCGGTCAGGTACTCTCGTCGCGACTACCAGACGAACGTCGCCATCAACTCCCTTGGGTTTCGTGACGTCGAGCGTCCGCGGACGAAGGCCCCGGGGGCTACCAGGGTTCTGGCGATCGGGGACTCGTTCATCGAGGCCTACACCGTCGAGCTCGACGAGTCGGTGACCCGGCGAGCAGAGTCGATCGGACGCGCCCAGGGATGTCCGGTCGAGGTGGTGAACGCCGGCGTGCATGGATATTCGACCGACCAAGAGGCCTTGTGGTTCCTCAATGAAGGCCAGGCCCTGCGGCCGGATGTCGTCATGGTGTTCACCTACTACAACGACATCATCCACAACATTCGAGAGCGCTACTGGGGATCCCCCAAGCCTCTGACCGCCGTGGTTGATGGGAAGCTCGTCTCCACCAATCTCCCCCTGCCCAGACCTTCCCCGCCCCGCGAAACCGCGGGGCTGCGTGAAAAGCCCCGCGCGACGATCCAGGGGTCGGCTCTCCGGGCCCTCGTTCTCGAACGCCTCGTCGTGGGCGCACCCCGTCTCTACAATCGACTGGCCACCCTCGGTCTCTGGGATGTGTGGGAGCCGGAAGGCCTGCCGGATGAGCTCCGCGCGTACAAAGCCAGGGGGCGTGCGCCTGACTTTGTCGAGGCGTGGGACCGGACCCGAGCCATTCTCACCGCTCTCGCAGCGGGCATCAGGGAGGTCGGTGCGGCGCCCGTGCTCGTTCATGTCCCCGCGCAGTTCGAGGTGAGCGAGCGCGACTGGAATCTCACCACCATGAAATATGGACTCGATCCAGGCGCATGGGACCGAACCCTGGTGCGCAGGCGCCTCCAGGAAATCGCCGCTGCAGGCGGCTGGGCGTTCCTCGATCTCACCCCTGCGCTGCAGGCCGCCACCTCCGTGTTGGGCGGGGAGCCGTACCTTCGCTATGACGGACACTGGAACCCCCGCGGGCATGACGCCGCGGCTCAGGCGGTGATGGCACTTCTGCGGGAGCGAAACCTCGTGCGCTGCGCTTCTCCGCGGACCTGAGGCGCCATTCCCTGTATAAAGCCCAAATCGTCATCACGACGCGATCTGGAGGCGGAAGAATGAAACGCAGCACGTCCTTGTGGTTGGCCGGTTCCCTCGTCGTCGGCGGGGCGCTTGCCGTGAGTCGATCGGCGCCGCCCATCCACGCGGCGCCTCCCAAGGCGCCGGCCGCCAACGCGCCGATCGACATCACGGTCAACGAGGGCACGTCGATGTCGGTGGGCGTCTCGCCCGACGGGCAGACGCTCGCCGTCGACCTGCAGGGCAGCATCTGGACGCTGCCCGCGACAGGCGGGCCCGCGAAACGGATCACCGATCTGTTCAACGACGCGCGGCAGCCCGCGTGGTCGCCCGATGGGAAGACCATCGCGTTCTTCGGCTATCGCGACGGCGGCTACGACCTGTGGGCCATCGCCCCCGACGGTTCGAATCAGCACAAGCTCACCTGGGGCAACTTCGACGATCGCGAGCCCGTCTACTCCCACGACGGGACGAGGATCGCTTTCTCCTCCGACCGTGGCGACGCTCTCGGCAGCGACTACAACATCTGGATTCTCGATCTGCGCAGTGGCGCGACGCGCCAGATGACGAAGGACCCGGGCAACGACTCCATGCCCACCTGGTCGCCCGACGACAAGGAGATCGCCTTCACGTCCACGCGTGAGAACTCCCAGTCGATCTGGGCGGTGGCTCTCCTCGATGGCGCGGAGCGCCGGATCACCGATCCGAAGATCCGTGCCGACGCGCCTTCGTGGGGCCCGGGCGGTGACCTCGTCTACTACGTATCCGGCGGTGGTCAGAGCAAACTCGAGCTTGCAGGGAAATCGCTCACGGGAAACGAGAACGCCTTCGCGTTCCGCGTTTCGTGGGCCTCATCTTCTGAGTTCTTCCACGTCTCCGACGGCAAGATCCGACGCCGGTCGATCGCGGCTCAAGGCGCGGCGCCTCAGACCGTCGAGTTCACCGCGGGACTGCAGGTCACGCACCCGGAGTACGTGCATCGCAAGCGCGACTTCACGTCCACCGCACCGCGCCAGGTGCTCGGCGTGGTCCGCCCCGTGATCTCGCCGGACGGCTTGAAGGTCGCCTTCGCGGCGATCGGTGACATCTACCTGATGCCGATTGGCGGAAAGCCCGAGAACCTGACGAAGGACCGCTATCTCGACACCGAACCCGCCTGGTCTCCCGACGGGACCAGGCTCGCGTACTCCTCGGACAAGGGCGGGAATCTCCTGCAACTATGGACGCGGGACTTGAAGACCGGCGAGGACCGCCAGCTCACACATCTCACCACCCAGCCGATGGGCGCTTCGTGGTCGCCCGATGGATCGCGGATCGCGTTCCTCGAAGTGGATGGCATGTGGCGCCGCGCCGCGGTCTCGGTGGTGAACGTCGCCACCGGCAAAGTCACGAGGATCCACGATTCGCTGTTCGGCCCCGGAATGCCGACGTGGTCCGCGGACGGCCGCCGCGTGGCCGTGGCCATGGTGGCGCCGTATTCAACGCGGTTCCGCGAAGGGACCAACCAGATCCTGTCCATGTCCGCGGAGGGCGGCGGCGATCGCTGGTTTGCGCCCCAGCCGAACCTCTCCATCGACTCGCGCGGAGGCTGCGGCCCGGAGTGGTCTCCCGACGGCACCAAGATGGCGATGATCTACGAGGGCGTTCTGGCCATCGTGCCCGTTTCGCCCTCGGGCGAGCCTCTCGGACCGCCGCGCCATATCACCACCGAGCAGGCGCACTCGCCGAGCTGGGCGGGCGATTCGAAGCACCTGCTCTATCAGTCCATGGACAAGCTCCGGCTCATCGACATCGAGACCGGCGAGATCAAGGACGTGCCCGTGGATCTGAAGTACACCCTCGACATTCCAAAGGGCCGGACGCTCATTCACGCCGGCCGGCTGGTTGACGGGAAGAGCGAAACCGCGCGGACCGACGTCGATGTCGTGATCGAAGGGAATCGCATCGTGAGTGTCGGCCCGCACCAGCCCGCGGGTCACTCCGGTCCGAACTTCATCGACGGCGCCTCGCTGACTCTCATGCCCGGGCTCATCGAATTCCACTCGCACCTTCAGAAGGACACCGGCGAAGCCCAGGGCCGCGCGTGGCTGTCCTTCGGCATCACCACCGTGCGCAGTCCGGGCGGCACGCCATACGAAGCGGTCGAGGATCGCGAAGTGATCGATGCGGGAGTGCGGCCGGGGCCGCGGGTGTTTTCCACCGGCTATCTGATGGAATGGCAGCGCGTTTACTACAAGATGGGCATCGCGATCTCCAGCCCGGGCCAGCTGGAGATGGAGCTGCAGCGGGCGAAGGTCCTGCAGCACGATCTGGTGAAGAGTTACGTCCGCATGACCGACCTTCAGCAGAGGCGCATGGTGGAGTTCGCCCACGCGAACGGCATTCCCGTGGCCACTCACGAGGTCTACCCTTCCGCCTTCGTCGGTGTCGACAACACCGAGCATGTGGCGGCCACCAGTCGCCGCGGTTACTCGCCGAAGATGAGCACGTTCCAGCGCAGTTACGCGGACGTGATCCAGATCTTCGGCAAGTCGCAGACCATCTTCTGTCCCATGATCGCGAACGCGGGCACGCGCCTCGTCTTCGCGAAGAACACGGAACTTGGCAAGGATCCGCGCTTCGCGCTCTATCCGCAGTGGATGCGGGACCAGGTGGCGGCCTACTCGAGCGGCCGCGTCGCAGCGCCCCCGGGGGTCGATACCGGCGACCCCGCCGGTCCGGGGAAGATGGTGATGGATCTGCTGAAGGCGGGGGCGAGGATCGTGGCCGGAACCGACTCGCCGAACGCGGTGAACCTCCATGGCGAACTCGCGGGCTACGTCGCGGCCGGAATGACCCCGTACCAGGCGCTGAGGGCGGCTACGGTGACGCCCGCGGAGGCGCTCGGGCTCGATGCGGGGAGCGTCGAGGCCGGCAAGCTCGCCGACTTGGTGATGGTCGAAGGAAATCCGCTCGAGGACATCAGCGTCGCCTACAAGGTGAAGCGCGTGCTCGTCAATGGCCGCGCGTTCGATCTCAAGGACCTTCTCGCGGGTGGTCCTTCCCGTCCCGCCGTCCGCTAGAACTGCTCGAAAAACGCAGAAACTGCATCCGTTCTTGCGTTCGGGGCGCAGGGTGTTCCGGGGAGCCGCCCCGCCGCGCCTCTGCCGAAATGTCCCTAAGTCCAACGACTGCACCGAGTCTGCGGCGGCGCTGACGATCGCTGCCATCGTGGCACACCCTATGCTGACCTCCAGACAGAGGAGCGAACCATGTCCGTCAATCGAGCGCCCGCCCGTCGTCGCAATCTGTCCTCCGGTCGAGGCCTCCTGGTTCTCGCCATCGCCGGTCTCGCCGCGGTCTCGATCGTCCGCGCCGCCTCCGGTCCCGTCCAGCTTCCGAAGGGGTTGCCGGCGGACCTCTGGGAGATTCTGATCCCGCCTGACAACGCGGTGACGCCCGAGAAGATCGAACTGGGCCGGCGCCTCTACTTCGACAAGCGCCTGTCAGCGGATGGCACGGTCTCCTGCGCTACCTGCCACGATCCCGACAAGGGCTTCGCGGACGGCAAGAAGGTCGGCGAAGGCATCGGCTCCAAGAAGGGCGCGCGTAATTCGCCCACCGTCTTGAACTCGATGTTCAACGAGTTCCAGTTCTGGGATGGGAGGGCCGCGACCCTCGAGGAGCAGGCCAAGGGCCCGATGATCAACCCGGTCGAGATGGGCATGAGCGACCACAACATGGTGGTGGCCGCGGTCGTGAAGGACCCCGCCTACGTCGCCGATTTCCAGAAGATCTTCGGCCGCGCCGCGACCATCGATGACATCGCGGCCGCGATCGCGACCTTCGAGCGCACGGTGGTGAGCGGCGATTCGGCCTTCGATCGCTTCCAGGCCGGCGACAAGCTGGCCCTCTCCGAGTCGGCCCAGCGCGGCTGGGCGCTGTGGAACGGCAAGGCGCGCTGCAACACGTGTCACCCCTTCGCCGCCAACACGCCCAATTTCTCCGACAACAAGTTCCACAACATCGGGGTGGCCGCCAAGGGACGGGACTTCGGCTCCCTGGCCCGAAAGGCGACCCAGGTGGCGAGCCTGGAGGAACTGGCCTTCGATCCCAACTATTCGGAACTCGGCCGGTTCATCACCACGAAGCAGCAGAAGGACCTCGGCGGTTTCAAGACGCCGGGTCTGCGTGACATAGCGCTCACCGCTCCCTACATGCACGACGGCAGCGAGCCGACGCTCCTGACCGTGGTGGAGTTCTACAACAAGGGGGGCGAGCCGAACCCGTTCCTGGATGGCGGGATCACGCCGCTCAAGCTCACGGACGGCGAGATCCACGATCTCGTCGCCTTCATGGAATCGCTGACCGGCCAGGGCGCGGGCGCTGCCAATCGCCCGGCCCTCCGCGATCCGAAGAGATAGCCGCATAGCTTCAAGCTGGAGGAAGTAAGGACCATGAAAGATCGATACGAGCAGTACATCGAGAAGCGCGACGAGTACTTTCAGCGCATTCAGCGTCTGAACCGCCGTGACTTCATGCGGGCGTCCGGCGTGGCCGCGGCGGGAGCCGCGATCAGCGGCGCCTTCTCACCCCACTCCTTCCAGCCGGTGGATGTCCAGGCCGCGGGGCAGAGTTTCCGCTTCGCCTACATCTCCGACTCGCACCTCTACGAGAAGTCGATGAACGAGCGCTTCGTGCGTTCCATCCTCAAGGCGGTGGACGACGTGAACGCGCTCACCCCCCAGCCCGACTTCATCCTCTACGGCGGCGACCTCGCGCAGCTCGGTCAGCCGAAGGAACTCGAGGAGGGCGGCCAGATCCTGAAGGCGCTCAAGGCCCCCGTCCGCATGATGGTGGGCGAGCACGACTGGTATCTCGACATGGGAGAGCAGTGGCGCAAGCAGTTCGGCAAGGACACCTACTCCTTCGACCACAAGGGCGTTCACTTCGTGGTCCTGAACTCCGTGGTGGTCGAGGACTACTGGACCGGGCCGAAGATGACCAACATGGAGCGCATGCTGGCCATGGCTCAGCTCGACAACCCGAACGGGCGCCCGTTCACGGTGGGCGACGCCCAGCGCGATTGGCTGAAGAACGATCTCGCCGCGGTGCCGGTGGACACGCCGGTCATCGTCTTCTCGCACTCTCCGCTCTACAAGATGTACAAGAAGTGGAATTTCTGGACGGATGACGCGGAGCAGGTCCAGGCCCTTCTGGCGAAGTTCAAGACCGTGACCGTCATTCACGGTCACACCCACCAGATGCTCACGAACAAGATCGGCAACATCCACTTCCACGGGATGCTTTCGACCGCGTGGCCGTGGCCGTATGCTCCGCAGGGCCTGCCCAAGCTGACGGTTCGCATGAATCGTTCCGATCCGTTCGACGAATTCGATGG
>Ga0315271_10001515_pt1 | contig 14026 bp, 11 predicted proteins | sample C3_top_MG_FD_204664 | JGI IMG/M metagenome (GOLD analysis project Ga0315271, IMG submission 204664) | Sediment microbial communities from Yellowstone Lake, YNP, Wyoming, USA - C3_top | ecosystem: Environmental > Aquatic > Freshwater > Lake > Sediment | place: USA: Wyoming | collected 2017-08-01 | reverse complement strand
CGCACCATGGGCGCGATCCGACGTCACATGGGGAGCGCGACTCAGGCGGGCAGCCGACACTCCGGCCGCCGGGCCGCACCGTCGATGAAAGGGTAGGGCACGTGGTAGCGGGCGTATCGGCGCGTCGGGACCGGGTTCTCGCGACAATCGTGGTTGCCGCCATGCTGGTGTCCGCGTGCTCGGCCGGGGCATCGCCGGAGTCTTCCTCGGCATCGAACACGCCGACCTCGCCGAGCCCATCGAGCTCGCTGAGCCTGCCGCCGTCGGCCACCCCCTGGTCCAGTCAAACGCCCGCCGCCGTGATCGACGACACGCTCGTGGCGCGCATCTTCGTGTACCCCGACGTGACGGCCGGCCGCGTCCCGCCGATGCTCAGCGTCTACGCGGACGGGCGTGTCCTGTCGCCCTCCTGGAACGCGGACGGGGGCTTCGCGCTCCCGTTCGCCCTGCGCCGGCTCACCTCGGCCGGCCTGGCGGAGCTGCGCTCCACGCTCGAAGGCAGCGGCTTCTTCGCCGGCGACATCGAGATCCCGCCGACCACGGAGGTCTACTCCGGCTTCACGACCTACGTCGTGTCACTCCGCCGCGGCGACCGGCTCGTGACCGCGCGGACGACGAACTTCGCGATGTCGACGAAGGGTCGCGCGCTCGTGGATCTCGCCGAGCGGTGGGTGCGTCCCGAGCACGAGCTGCCCGCGGATGCCTGGCTGTCCGGCCCGGCGGCGTACGAGGCGGCACGCTGGTACGTCGCGCTGAGCCTCAACCCGGCCGGCGCGGCGAGCGCGGACGTTGACTCGACGGCCCTCGAATCGGTCATCGGCAACCTGGCCTCCTTCGGCCGGCTGGTGCGCTCCTCCGAGGCCGGCACGGACCGCTGCGCGTCGGTCGACGCGGACGTCGTCGCGCGGATCGTCGCGGCCTACGCAGCCCAGGGGATCGAGCTCGGGCCGGGCGACGGCGAGTACTTCGCGGACCTGCCCTGGTCGGGCGGCCGGGGTAGCGTCCTGCTGGGCGCCTACGCGATGTTCCCCGATGACCCGCCGTCGTGTCCCGCCGGCGTCGGGCCCTGAAGCGACGCTGAACGAGCAGGCATCACGCGTCGGTGACGGCCGGATCGAGCGCCCTTTGAGCCGCCGTGACCGGCGCCGTCAGCCCTTGGCGGGCAGGCCCTGGAGGGCGTCGCCGAGGCGCCGCCAGAGGGCGCCCGAGAACGGAGTCGTCAGGTGGTGCTCGTCGCGCAGCACCATGAAGTTGCCGATCACGGCCGGGCAGGGGCCGGTCGGGCAGACCCACGGCGTGGGATCCACGAAGCCCGCGCTGCCGGCCGCGGCCGCGGCCTCTTCCTCGGCGAGCCAGGCCAGGTTGACCGACTTCTCGAAGGGCGTGGCACAGGCGAGCGTGTCGTCCGGGTGAGCCGAGAGGCAGACCGGCACGTCGAACATGGAGCGCGGCGTATCGCCGATGAGGACGACCTCGCCGGCGGCCGGCGTGATCCGCGCCAGCGTGCTGTCCATGCCCTGCCGCCAGGCCTCGGTGCGCGCCTCACCCTTCAGGATCGTGGTGCCGTCGGGCCCAACCGCCTGGAACATCCGGCTGTTGGCGATCAGGACCAGGTCGGGCTTCTCCGCCTCGATGCGCCGGTAGGTGTTCTCCCGCCACTGGTTGCACTCGGTGTAGACACGCTTGAGGGTTGGGTTCCATTGGGAGAAGTCCGCGGACGCGCACGCTGACTTCGTGAGGTTCACCAGGCGCCAGCCGCGGTCGATCGCGAGCCGGTTCACGGCCGGGAACCAGCTGAGGGCATGGCTGTCGCCCATCAGGACGACGGTCGTGGACGAGCCGGTCTTGCCGTACTCGCAGGGTCCGGACACAGTGTCCTCCTGCTTGACATGGCAGCCGTCGTCGTACGGGAGCGGGTAGTCCGTGCGGGCCTCCCCGATGGATGGGCGGAGACCGGCCGGGACCGGGCCGCCCGGCGTGGGTGGCAGGTCGGGCGAACCGGGGCTTGCGCCGGGATTGGGCGATGCGGAGGGCGAGGCCGAGGGCGTCGCGGTCGCGCCCGGGCCGGGCGTGTCACCCGGGCTCGGGGCGGGGATCGTCGCGGACGGCGAGGGTGACGCACCCCCGCCGAGGATCTCGTCGAGCTGCTGCTCGTCGGCGGTGGCGTCCCCGGTCGCCGTCCCCTGGAGGGCGTTCGTCGCTCTCACGCCAATGCCCAGCGAGAACGTCGCGACGAGCACGGTGAGCGCCCCTGCCATGGCGAGGTTGCGTCGCGGCAGCGTGCCGATCCCGCGCCCGTGGCGCAGCGGGTCCTCCACCCAGCGCTGGGTGGCCGCGGCAGCGCCGATCGAGGCGAGGACCAGGAGCCCCCGGGCCCACCACGGCAGCTTCATGTCGAGCGCGACCGCCGGCAGGATCAGCAGGGGCCAGTGCCAGAGGTAGAGGGAGTAGGAGATGCGGCCCAGGAAGCGGGGGATCGCCTTCGAGAGCCACCGTCCCGGCGCGAACGGGGTCTGGCGGAAGCCGCCGGCGATCACGAGGGCGCTCCCCACGGTCGGCAGGAGCGCCGCGACCCCCGGGAACGGCGTCCCGGTGGAGAGAACCACGCCGGAGAGGGCAACCATCGCCAGGCCGACCCAGGCGAGGACCGCGGCGGGCCGCGCCGGGATCCGGGTGAGCTGCGTCGCGCCGATCGCGAGGAACGCCCCGAGGCCCAGCTCCCAGGCCCGGGTCGGGAGCGAGAAGAAGGCCCACGGCTGGTTGGCCTGGGTGAGGTAGAGCGACAGCAGGAACGAAGCGGCCGCGATGAACCCCGCCACGATCCCGATCCGCCGGGCGGCGTTTCCCCCGCCCCGGGTGACCAGGAGGACGATCGCCGGCCAGAAGATGTAGAACTGCTCCTCCACGCCGAGCGACCAGAAGTGGAGGATCGGCGACGGCGCCATCTCCGCCTGCAGGTAGTCGGTGGCCTGGAACGCGAAGCGCATGTTGGAGACGTAGAGGGCCGCGGCCGCCGCGTCACCCGCGACGTCCGGAACGCGCAGCGGCGGCATCATGAAGAACGAGGCGACCACGGTGACGAGCAGCACGAGCGCCGAGGCAGGCAGCAGGCGCCGCGCTCGCCGGGCGTAGAAGGTGGGCAGGGAGACCGTGCCGCTGCGCCGCACCTCCCGCAGGAGGAGGCCCGTGATCAGGAAGCCGGAGAGGACGAAGAAGACGTCGACCCCGACGTAGCCGCCCGAGAACCCGGGGACGGCGGCGTGGTACAGGAGGACGAGGACGACCGCGACGGCGCGGAGGCCCTCGAGGTCCGGGCGAAAGCCGTCACGCGGTTCGGCGGCGGGCCGGACGTCAGAGTTGGTCACGACGGGCGTGGATCTCCCTGGCGGCGTGGGCGGAACGGCGGCGTTCCCGGCCGCGCGGTCGCCCCCGAGTGTAGCCCGATCACGGTCAGAACCCCTCCCGCGCCAGGATCGGGGCCATGCGCCGCGCGGCCCGGGCCCGGTGCGAAACTGCCTGCTTGCGCTCCGGGGACCACTCGGCCACGGTCGCGCCGCCGGGCGGCTCGGGCGCCGGCTCGAAGATCGGGTCGTAGCCGAAGCCGTTGCCGCCCCGCGGCCTCGTCCCGATCCGGCCCTCGAAGCTGCCGCGCGCCAGCGCCACGGGCAGGCCCCCGCGCGGGCCCGCGTACCCGGGAAGGGCCAAGGCCAGCACGCAGCGGTAGCGCGCCCCACGCTGCTCGGGCGGCAGGCCCGCCAGCGCCGCCAGCAGCTTCGCGTTGTTCTGCACATCGGTCGCCTGCTCGCCGGCGTAGCGCCGCGTCCGCACGCCGGGCCCGCCGCCGAGCGCGTCCACCTCGAGGCCGGAATCGTCGGCGAGCGTGGGGAGGCCGGACCGGCGGGCGTAGAAGCGCGCCTTGAGGGCCGCGTTGGCCGAGAACGTCGTCCTGGTCTCCTCCACCTCGTCGAGGATGCCCACGTCGTCGAGGTCCACGAGCTCAGCGTGTTCCAGGCGGAGGAGGCCGCGCAGCTCAGCCAGCTTGTGGCGGGACCGCGTCGCGACGAGGAGGCGGGGCTGGTCGGTCACCGCTTCACGGTGGCCAGCATCGCGGCCTGGGCCTCGAAGAGCGTGGCGAGGCCGGTGCCGGCCAGGTCGAGCAGCAGGCCCAGGTCGTCGCGCGAGAAGGGCTTGCCCTCGGCCGTCCCCTGCAGCTCCACGTAGTGCCCGGCGTCCGTGCCCACCACGTTGAAGTCGACCTCGGCCACCTTGTCCTCCGCGTAGTCGAGGTCGAGGACCGGCACGCCGTCGTGGATCCCGACCGAGACCGCGGCCACCTTGCCGACGAGGAGCCGCTCCATGCCGTAGGTGATGAGGGCCGCCGCGAGGGCCACGTAGCCGCCCGTGATGCTCGCCGTCCGCGTGCCGCCATCGGCCTGCAGGACGTCGCAGTCGACGGTCACCGTCCGCTCACCGAGCCGCCCCAGGTCCACCACACCCCGCAGGGAGCGGCCGATGAGTCGCTGGATCTCGTGGGTCCGGCCGCCAACCTTGCCGGCGGTCGCCTCGCGCATCGTCCGCTCGGCGGTGGAGCGCGGGAGCATGGAGTACTCGGCGGTTACCCAGCCGCTCCCCTTCCCCCGCAGGTGGGGCGGCACGCGATCCTCGATCGTGGCCGCGCAGAGCACCTCCGTGTCGCCGATGCGGATCCGGCAGGAGCCCTCGGCCCACTTCTGAACGCCCAGCGTCATCGACACCGGCCGCAGCTCGTCTGGCTTGCGCCCCGACGGGCGCAGGGTGGGACCTCGGTTCCCGATCGACATCAGCGCACCTCCTCGGGCCCATTCTGGCCTCCCGGCGCCGACTCCGTCGGGGGCGCCGACTCGGTCGGGGGCGCGGCCTTCGCCGGGGGTGCCGACTCCGTCAGCTTCGCCGCGGACGCCGGCTTCGCAGGGGGTGCCGACCCCGCCGACGTCGCCAGCTCCGCCTTCGCCGCGTCCCACAGCGCGTCCAGCTCCTCGAACGAGAGATCCCGCAGGGCGACGGCGCGCTCCGCGGCCAGGCGCTCCACGATCCCGAAGCGGCGCCGGAACTTCTCGTTGCCGGACCGCAGGGCGGCCTCTGCGTCCACGCCATGGTGGCGGGCGAGGTTGACCACCACCATGAGGAGGTCGCCCAGCTCCTCCGCACGGTGCGCCGGGCCCTCGGCCGCGGCGAGCTCGGCCAGCTCCTCCGCGACCTTGGCCAGGATCCCGTGGATGCTGGGCCAGTCGTAGCCGAGGTGCGCGGCCCGCTCCTGCATCTCCTGGCTGGCCGCCAGGGCCGGCATGGAGCGGCTCACCCCGTCGAGGGCGCTCTTCGGCGGGGGTGCCGGTTCCCCGTCGGGGGCGGACGCCGCCGAAGCCGCTGCCTCCGCCGCCCGCTCGGCCTGCTTGATCCGCTCCCACTGGCGGTTCACGTCGGTCGCGGTGCGCACCTCCGCGTCGCCGAAGACGTGGGGGTGGCGGCGCACGATCTTGCTCGCGATCGCCGCCTGGACGTCGGCCAGGTCGAAGACGCCGGCCTCGGCGGCCAGCTGGGCGTGGAGGACGACCTGGAGCCAGAGGTCGCCGAGCTCGCCGGCCAGCTCCGGCGTCGCGCCGCCGGCGAGCGCGTCGTAGACCTCGTAGGCCTCCTCGAGGAGGTGGTTGCGCAGCGATTCGTGGGTCTGCTCGCGATCCCACGGGCATCCGTCGGGCTCCCGCAGGCGGCTCGAGATCCAGGGCATGCCCCACGGCGAAGCCGACGCGAGCTCCGGGGCAACGGGCGCAAGGTAGAGCGGAGCGGCGAGGTCCGCGTCCGCGAGGGCACCGACGGTCGTGACCTCGCCCCCACCGAACCTCCCCACCGGGTGGTCCGCCGGGTAGAGGCGGCGCAGGACGGCGAGGGCGTCGCGGCCGCGGGGGCCGTGGCGGCCGGGAAGCGGGGCTGGGGGAGCGGCCGGCGGAGTCGTGCCAAGGGTGGCCAGGGGCACGACGAGCGTCGGGCGCGACGGCTCCAGCGGCACGCCGATCAGGCGTTCCGCGGGCACCACCGCCACCCCGTCCGCCGGGTCCAGGCCCCAGCGCAGGCGCGCCTCGGCGAGCAGGGCGTCGAGCACGCGGCCCTCCGTCAGGCGCCGGCAGAGGGGGTGATCAGCCGCTCGATCTTGGTCTGGGCCGGGTCGTCCTTGATCCCCTGGTACCAATTGCTGAAGGCGTTGTCGCGCAGCGTCCACGCCTGCTCCGGGTCCGGCATCCGCGTGGCGATCTCGGGGACAACGTAGAACGTGAGGCTGCTGCTGCCGGCGCCGGAGCTGGTGGCGGCGCCGGTGACGGTGATCGCCTGCGACACGCCGTTGGCCTGGGTCGCGAAAATCGCGTCCTCCTGCGCCTTCTCGAGCTGATACCGGGCGATCCACCCGATCTCGCCGCCCTTGGCGGCGGAGGCGGCGATCGACTGGTCGGCTGCGAGCTTGGCCACGTCGGCGCCGGGCGCGCTTGCCTCAGCGATCAGCTTCTGCGAGCGAACCTGGGGATCATCGGCCGTCACGAACTGGATGACGTGCCAGCCGAAGGCCGACTTGACCGGCGCGAGCAGCTGCCCGGGCACGAGGCCGGGGGCGAAGATCGCGTCCGCGAACGCCTGGTCCAGCTGGGTCTGCGGATCGCCCTTCGCGAAGTAGGGCAGGAAGCCGTTCGCGGCGGCCGAGGTGGCGTCATCGCTCCCCGGAGCCAGGTCCACGAAGCGCGCGGTACCGGCCTTCAGGTCATCGTAGGCCTTCTTCGCCTCCGCCTCGGCTACCGCCCAGGCCGGGTCGTCGGCTGGCAGCGCTGACGCGCCGCCCGGATCGTTCTTGGGCGAGTAGAGGAGGTGCTTCACGAGGACGGCACCGGGCGCGAGCGGGGCGCCCTTGTTGTCCTCGAGCGCGATCTCGACGGTGCGGCGTTGCTCGGACGGCTTGTCCACGACCTCCGCCTGGAGCTGGGCGTCGATCTTGTCGCGTGCGACGATGGAGCTCGTGGAGTGCCGGTAGCCCTTCTCGGAGACGCCGGCGTCGGTCGCCCGCTTCATGTAGTTCGGGTCGAGAACCTCGGCCGAGATCTCGGTCATGCGACCGATCCGGTAGATGCCGTCCTCGCCCGCGATCACCTCCGTGTAGCCGGGCGCCGCGAGGGCGAAGATCGCCTCCACGAACGGCCGGTCGGGCGAGGCGGACCCCTTGTCGATGAAGAAGAGGTCGCCGTTCGTCTCGGCGGCGTCGGCGTCGCCGGAGGTCTTCACGACCTCCTCCCAGGTCTTGCCGGCCTTCAGGTCGGCCAGCAGGCCCTCTGCCTTCTTCTTCGCGGCGTCCTTCTGGTCCTGGGTGGGCTCCGTCGCCCCGGTGCTCGTCTCCGGCTTGACCTGGATCTGGTAGGTGTGACGACTCTCCGGGGTGGTCGCGTCCTTCGTGACCTGGGCGTCGATCTCCGCCTCGGTGACCGTGACATTGCGGTCGGGCGCGAGCTGGAGAAGGAGTGTCGTGTCGATCTGGCGCTCGTAGGCCAGGCTGGTGACCTGGTTCTTCAGGCTGGCGATCTGGTTGAGGTACTGCTGGCCCTGCGACGGGGACATCTTGCCGGCGTTGATCTTCTCGCGGGTCCGAGACTCGAGCGTGTCGAGGCGGAACGTCTCCTCGGCCACGCGGTCGCTGTAGGTGTCCTTCGTGATCGTCTCGCCGTTCACCACCGCGACGGCCGCCAGGTGCTGGTCGTACCAGCTGGCGGCGCCAGCGCCGACCAGGAGGAGGATCGCGACGACGACGACGGCGCCGAAGCCGACGGTGAAGTAGAGGTTCCGGCGATGATCGGACTCGTAGCCGCTGCGGCGGCCGGTCCGCGTCGTCGGGCGAGCGCGGAAGGTCATGGTTGCTCTCGTATCCGTTCGGGGGTTCATGGGTCGGGGCGGCGGGACGGCCGAGCCCGGCGCATCGTACCGCACCGGGCGGCGTGGGCCGGCGCCGCGCCCGAACCGGCCCCGGCTCCCGCCCCGAGCCGCGCGGAACCCATTACCCTTGGCGGCGTGAGCGCACCACGAGACCTCTCCTCCGGGGCAGATGCCATCCGGGGCCGCCGCATCCTCGTGACGGGCGGCTCGGGGACCATCGGCGCCCGCCTCGTCGACCACCTGCTGGTCCGCGAGCCCGAGGTGGTGCGGGTCCTCGGCCGGGACGAGACGAAGCAGTTCTACCAGCGACAGCGGTATGGCGGCCGCCGCGACGTCCGCTTCCTCATCGGCGACATCCGCGACCGCGACCGCCTGCTGCGCGCCACCGAGGGCATCGACGTGGTCTTCCACTGCGCCGCCCTCAAGCACGTCGAGTCGGGCGAGTACAACCCGTTCGAGGCCGCCCAGACGAACGTGACCGGCACCCAGAACGTCATCGACGCCTGTCTGGCCGCGGACGTGGGGACGATGATCCTCACCAGCTCCGACAAGGCCGCCAACCCGACGTCGGTGATGGGCGCCAGCAAGCTGCTGGCCGAGAAGCTGGTCACTGCGGCCACCAACTACCGCGGCCACCACAGGACCGTCTTCGCCAGCGTGCGGTTCGGCAACGTGCTCGGGTCGCGCGGGTCGGCGGTGGAGCTGTTCGCGGCCCAGGTTGCGGCGGGCGGTCCGGTGACGGTCACCGACCCGGCGATGACGCGCTTCGTGATGAGCACCGACCGGGCCGTGGAGCTGGCCATGGAGGCCGCCCGGGTGGCTCGCGGCGGCGAGGTCTTCGTCTTCAAGATGCCGGCCGCTCGCCTGGCCGACCTCGTCGCCGGCGCGATCGCCGTCTTCGCCCCGCGACACGGGCGCGCCCCGTCGGAGATCGCGGTCACCCGGATCCCCGTGCGGCCCGGCGAGAAGGCCTACGAAGAGCTGATGACCGAGGAGGAGTCGCTCCGCGCGCGCGACGTCGGCCCGATGTACGCCGTTCTGCCGGCCATCGACACGCCGCACGACCTGGTCGAGGCCTATGCCCACGCCCCGCTGGCGCCCGTGGGCGCCTACCGGTCCGACGGGGTCGAGCCGATGGCCGCCGACGAGGTTGCTGCCGTCCTGCGCGAGGCGGTCGACGGCCTCGAACCGTGAGGGTCTGGGAGCCGTGAGGGTCGTCGTCACCGGCGCCGCCGGTTTCATCGGGCGGTGGGTCGTGGGCGAGCTCCTCGAGCGTGGCCATACAGTCCTCCCCGTCGACAACCTGAGCCAGGGCGACCCGGACAACCTCGCGGCCTTCGCCGGCCATCCCGGCCTCGAGGAGTTGGTCGTGGGGGACGTCCGCGATGGCGATGCCTGCCGGCGGTGGCTGTCCGGCGCCGACGCGGTGGCCCACCTCGCGGCGTCCATCTCGGTCCAGGACAGCATCGACGCGCCGGCGGAGACGTTCGACAACGACGTGGTGGGTACGTTCCGCCTCCTCGAGGCGGCCCGGGAGCACGGGACGCGCGCCCTGTTCATGAGCACGTGCATGGTCTACGACCTGGCCACGGCCCCCGAGGGGATCGCCGAGGACCACCCGGTGAAGCCCGCGTCCCCGTACGCGGCGTCGAAGATCGCCGGCGAGGCGCTCACCCTCAGCTACGGGCACGCCTACGGCCTGCCGACGACCGTCGTCCGGCCCTTCAACACGTACGGCCCCTACCAGCGCTCGGTCGGGGAGGGCGGGGTTGTCTCGATCTTCACCCGCCGCTCGCTGGCCGGCGAGGAGCTGCGCATCTACGGCGACGGGACGCAGACCCGGGACCTGCTCTACGCCGGCGACTGTGCCCGCTTCGTCTGCGACGCCCTCGTCTCGGACGCGGCGACCGGGCGCATCCTCAACGCCGGGACGGGGGCGGACGTCTCCGTCAACGCGCTCGCCGCGCTCGTCGAGCCCGACCCCGCGCGCGTCGTCCATGTGCCGCACATCCACCCGCAGAGCGAGATCGCCGTGCTTCGGTGCGACGCCCGCCTGGCGGGCCGGCTGCTCGGCTGGCGGCCGCAGGTCGCGCTCCCCGAGGGGCTGGCCGCGAGCCGCACCTGGATGGCCGAGCGGCTGGCGGCCGGGCAGCGGGTGCCGTGAGCTGGGCAGCGGGTGCCGTGAGCTGGGCCGCGGGTGCCTTGAACCGGGAGCTCGCCCCGTGAGCGGCGAGCGGCTCGCGATCGACGGCGGGACGCCGGTCCGCGCCGCCCTGCTCCCCTATGCACGGCAGGACATCTCCGACGACGACGTCGCGGCGGTGGCCGCAGCCCTTCGCTCGGACTGGCTGACGACGGGCCCGCGGGTGCCGGCCTTCGAGGAGGCACTCGCGGCCGCGACGGGCGCCCGCCACGCGGTCGCGTTCAGCAGCGGGACCGCCGCCCTCCACGGCGCCATGACGTCACTCAGCCTGGCCCCGGATGCCGAGGTGCTGACCACGCCGATGACGTTCGCGGCCACGGCCAATGCCATCCTCTACGCCGGCGCCGAGCCACGGTTCGCGGACGTGGACCCGGGCTCGCTCCTCCTGGATCCCGCGGCCGTTGCGGCGGCGATCACGCCCGCCACCCGGGCGCTCGCCGCGGTCGACTACGCCGGCCAGCCGGCGGACTACGCCGCGCTGCGGGCCGTGGCGGACGCCGCCGCGGGCGGCCCGATCCCGATCGTCGCCGACGCCGCCCATTCGCTCGGCGCGACGCGTGCCGGCCGCCCCGTCGGGACCCTCGCCGACCTCACGGTCCTCTCCCTCCACCCCGCCAAGATCATGACCACCGGCGAAGGCGGAGCCGTCCTGACCGACGACGGCGACCGGGCCGCGTTCCTCCGGCGCTTCCGCAACCACGGCATCGGGACGGAGCTGGCGGCGCGGCGCGACTGGACCTACGCCATGGTCCAGCTCGGCTACAACTACCGGCTGACGGACGTCATGGCCGCCCTCGGCACGAGCCAGCTGGCGCGCCTCGACGCGTTCCTGGCCTCGCGACGACGGCTGGCCGCACGGTACCGGGCGGCCCTGGCAGGCCATTGGGCGCTCGACGTGCAGGCGGTCGCCCCCGACGCCGATCCCGCCTGGCATCTCTTCGTCGTGCAGCTGCGGCTGGACCGCCTGCGCGTGGACCGGGCGGCGGTCTATCACGCCCTCCGGGCCGAGGGGATCGGGGTGAACGTCCACTACATACCGGTCCACCGCCACCCCTTCTACCGGGCGCGCTACCCGGACCTCGAGGGCCGCTTCCCGGTGGCCGAGGCGGCCTACGAGCGGCTCCTCACGCTGCCGCTCTTCTCGGCGATGGCGGACCGCGACCTCGACGACGTGCTCGCCGCGCTCGACAAGGTGACCGCCGCGTACCGCGCGGGCTGACGGGGCCGAGATGCAGGTCGTCGCAGTGATCCAGGCACGCACCGGGTCGACGAGGCTGCCGGGCAAGGTGCTGGCGCTGGTCGGCGACCGGCCGCTCTTCGCCTGGACGATCGCCGCGCTGCGGGCCGTGCCGGCCATCGACGTCGTCGTGCTCGCGACCTCGGACGAGCCTGCGGACGACGGCCTCGCGGCGGCCGCGGCCGGGCTCGCGCTCGTGCATCGCGGATCGGCGCGCGACGTCCTGGCGCGCGTGTGGGAAGCGGCGGCTCCCCACGCCCCGGACTTCGTCGTCCGCGGCACGGCGGACAACCCGTTTCCCGACCCCGACGTGATCGGCGCGCAGGTGGCCGCCTGCGCCGGGGGCGACTTCGACTACGTCGGCACGTCCGGCTACCCGCTCGGGATCGCGGCCGAGGTGGCCCGGGCCTCGGCCCTCGAGACCGCGGCCCGCGAAGCCACCGCGCCGGCCGAGCGGGAGCACGTGACGCCGTTCCTCTACGGCCACCCCGACCGATTCCGGGTCGGGCGCCTGCCCGCGCCTGCGGCACCACGCCATTCGCGCTATACCGTGGACACGCCCGACGACCTCGCGTTCGCCCGGGCCCTCGCGGCACGGATCGGCCACCCGCCGCCGGTCCGGCTCGCCGAGCTCGAGGCGATCGTCGCGCGGGAGCCGAGCCTGGCCGACCTGAATGCGGACGTGCGCCAGAAGCACTGGCAGGAGGTGGAACCGTGAACGTCGTGCGGATCGGCGATCGCCCGGTCGGCGATGGCGCGCCTGTCTACGTCATCGCCGAGGCCGGCTCGAACCACGATCGCGACCTGGACCAGGCGAAGCGCCTGGTCGACGTCGCCGCGGCCGCCGGCGCCGACGCGGTCAAGTTCCAGACCTTCACCTCGGACCGGATCGTGGCCGAGACCCGGACCCGCGCCGCCTACCTCGACGCGATCCTGCCGCCCGACGAGACGATGGCCTCGCTCTTCCGCAAGCTCGAGCTGCCCTACGAGTGGCACGCCATCCTCAAGGAGCACGCCGAGTCCGCCGGCATCGACTTCATCTCGTCGGCCTTCGACGAGCTGGCCGTGGACCTCCTGCACGGGCTGGACGTGAAGGTCTACAAGGTCGCCACGTACGAGCTCTGGCACCTGCCGCTCATCCGGTACATCGCGCGCCTCGGCCGACCGATGATCTGCTCAACCGGGATGGCGAGCATCGGCGAGGTCCAGGACGCGGTCCGGGCCGTGGAGGCGGAGGGCAACCTCGACAACCTGATCCTCCTCCACTGCACGGTCAACTACCCGCCGCCCTTCTCCGACCTGAACCTGCGAGTCATGGAGACGATGCGGACGGCGTTCCGGGTTCCGGTCGGCTACAGCGACCACACGCCCGGCTGGACGGCGCCGGTCGTGGCGACTGCCCTCGGCGCTGCCGTCATCGAGAAGCACTTCACGACCTCGCGCGACCGGCCAGGACCGGACCACCGGTTCGCCCTCGAGCCGGACGAGCTGACGGCGATGATCCGGGCGATCCGCGACGCCCAGGCCGCGCTCGGCGACGGCGTCAAGCGGATGGCGCCGGCGGAGGCCGATCTCTACGTGACCGCCCGGCGCAGCCTGCATGCCGCCCGCGACATCGAGCCGGGCGAGGTGCTCGATCGCGACGCGATCGCGATCCTCCGGCCGGGGACGGGGATCGAAGTCCGCGATCTCGATCACGTGGTCGGGCGCACCGCGCGGCGGCGGATCGAGCGCCACGAGCCGCTCGCGTGGGACGCGCTCTGAGCGGCCCGCTGCTCACGGTCCTCGCGACCGCGGGCCGGGGCGAAGGCCGGGGCCACCTGGCCCGGGCGCTCGCGACGGCGGAGGCTGCGCAGGAGGCGGGGATCCCCTGCGCCATCGCGCTGCTCCGGGGCGAGCCCTCGGCGGGCGAGCGCGTGCGGGCGAGCGGGTGCGGGGCAGCCTGGGCGGGCCCAGAGGCGGCGGCCACGCTCGCAGGCCCCGCGGCGCGGAGCGAAGCTCCAGCGGCGTTCGGCGAGCCGCTCGGCCATCTGATCGTGGACCTGCCCGACCCGAACGAGGCGGGCCCGGCTGTGCTCGCGCGGGCGACGGTCTTCGACGACCGGCAGCTTCTGGCCTCCCCGGCGCGCGTCGTCGTCCAGCCGTCGCTGCCCTCCTGGTCGCCGGCCCGAGGGGCGCGGGCCGTCCGGACGCTGGTCGGGTACGCGTTCGCGCCGCTCGGGCGGTCGGTCCGCCTCGTCGAGGAGCGCGCGCCCCGGCCCGGAGCCGTCCCGGCCGGCGAGCGGGCCCTCCCGCGGGTGCTCCTCTGCTTCGGCGGCAGCGATCCCCACGACGTCACCGCTCACCTGGGGGTCGCCCTGGCGGCCGACCCGCGCTGGTCGCTCGACCTCGTGGTCGGGCCGGACTACCGCGGCGCGGCCGAGGCGCGCGGGCTCACTGTCGTACGGGAGCCGCCGGACCTCGCCGAGCGCCTCGGGGCGGCCGACCTGGCCGTCCTCGGGGCCGGGACGATGAAGTTCGAGGCGGCGGCGCTCGGCACGCCGGCGCTCCTCGTGGCCGTCGCGGACGACCAGCTCCCCGTCGGTCCCTCGTTCGCCGCGACCGGCGCCGCCGCCTGGGCCGGCGACGGGCGGGACGTGGACCCC
>Ga0315271_10001514_pt1 | contig 14028 bp, 13 predicted proteins | sample C3_top_MG_FD_204664 | JGI IMG/M metagenome (GOLD analysis project Ga0315271, IMG submission 204664) | Sediment microbial communities from Yellowstone Lake, YNP, Wyoming, USA - C3_top | ecosystem: Environmental > Aquatic > Freshwater > Lake > Sediment | place: USA: Wyoming | collected 2017-08-01 | reverse complement strand
TCATCTGGCTCACGCGCGGGGCGGTGGAGGCGATCATCGTGCGCGGCAAGCGCGTCGACGCGCAGCGCGTCGACATGACCGACAAGATGACGAACCTCGTGGCGTGGGTCGACAAGGAAGGCCGCATGTGGAAGCTCGAGGCGCCCGGCCAGGGGCTGCGCGTCGAGCGCGGGCCGGACATCAAGCCGAAGGGCACGGCGCCGGCTGCGGCGGCGAAGCCCGCCCCGTCGAAGAAACCTGCCGCGAAGCACTAGCGCTGGAGCGCGACGAAGCGGCGCGGGCTCAGGGAACCCGGATGACCCGCACCGTCCCGCTCGACGATCCGCGCGTGGTCTCGAACACCGCCAGGCGCCCGCCATCGGGAGAGGGCCGGGCCGCCCGGCACTCGACACCCCGCTCCCGCGCTCGCGTGCGTTGGGTGAGAGATCCGCCGGCCACATTCAGGCTCCATGCCTCATAGTGGCCCGAGCGATCCGAGACGAAGTCGATCTCCGTGCCGTCGGCGCTCCACGCCGGAGCCTGATCATTCCACGGGTCCGCCGCCGTCAATCGATCCACGTGTCCGGTCGCGAGTGTGAGCGCGAACAGGGACTGGTGCAGGATGTCCCCGTCCCCGGGAGCAGAGGCCGAGTACGCGAGCCGGCCTCCGGTCGGGTCGAGGCTCAGGCCGTACTTGTATTGATCGTTCACGAGCACTGCGGTCGCAGCTTCCGGGGCACCGGCGTTGATCGCGTAGATCTGCGGAATGTTCGGCGGTCCGTTGGTTCCGCGCGTGAAGAACAATTGCCCGCCGTTTCCCCAGGCCGGATCGGCGTCCACCGGCCCCTCGGTGACCGTGCGAACCATGCCGCTTCGCAGGTCGAGCACGCGCACCGTGTACGGTCCGCCCTGTTCCCCGGGGGAATAGCTGAACGCGACCTCGTCCGAATCCGGGCGGGCCGCAACGCCCAGCAGGCGCGCCGGGCCCTCTGGAAATGCGGTCACGGCGCGATCTACTCCGGTCGCAAGATCGTGCTCGAAGAGGTTGGGGCCGGTCGATCGCATTCCCTGGATGTAGAGCACGGACTCGCCGCCGCGCGCCCAGGCCACGGGGGGATAGTAGAGACCCCCATCGCGGTCCACGGTCCCGAAGGTCGACAGCAACTGTGCCGGCGGGCCGGTCTGGGTCTCGAGGGCCTCGGAGCGATCGATGCGGACGCCGAGGCTGTCGTAGGTTTCGATCTGGAAGAAGTACGACCTTCCACCTTGAAGACCCGTCACGTAGGCGGAATCCGGACCGGTCCGGACGTGTTCCACGATTCGGGAAAAGCCCGAACCCGGCCCGGCGCTGGAGAGCAGCAAGACCACGCTCCGGACGGGCGGCGCCGGACGCCGCGCATCGAGGTCGAAGGCAGGGTAGTTCCCCGCATCCCACACGACGAGAACCGAATCCGCGCCCGCAAAGGTATCAAAGTGGGCAATCGTCGGACGGTGGCCGGGGTCCGGTGCCGTGGCCTTGAACTGCTGCCCGCATCCCGTGAGCGTCCCCGCCAAGACTCCGGGGAGGACCCAGGCCAGGAGTGTGTATGCACGTCGTTTCGGTATCGGACCCCGCATTGGGCAACTCCTTCCAGACGCCGTACCCGCTCCGAGGAGACCCGGGTCCGCCGATCTCGCCCACCCCCCGAAACTGTGATAGCCTCTCCCGCGTTTCAAGCTCCCCTCTGTCCGGTCACCCCACACCCGGATCTCCACACGTGGAGGGACACATGAAGTCGCTACTCACCGCCCTGCTGTTCGCCTGCTGCGCCGCCGGCCTCGCCCGGGCCGCTGGCGAACCGACCTGGAACATGAACGCCACCGCGATCGAAGCCTGCTCCTGCCCGCAGTTCTGCCAGTGCTACTTCAATGCAGGCCCCGCCGGACATTCCATGGAGATGGCCGGCATGAAGGAGATGGACCACTTCTGCAAGTTCAACAACGCCTACAAGGTCAACAAGGGCATGTACGGCTCGACCCGGCTCGACGGCGCGAAGTTCTGGATCTACGGGGACCTCGGCGGCGACTTCAGCAAGGGCGAGATGAACTGGGCGGTCGTGACGTTCGACAAGTCGCTCACGCCCGCGCAGCGCGAGGCGATCGGCGCGATCTGCGGCAAGCTGTTCCCGGTGAAGTGGAAGTCGCTCACCACCGCCGAGGGCGACATCGAGTGGACCGCGGGCAAGGGCGAAGCGCACGCGCTGCTCGACGGCGGCAAGACCGCGGAGGTCCAGCTCGGCACGAGCACGCTGAACCCGAACACCAAGAACGCGCCGGTCGTGCTCACGAACCTCAAGTACTGGGGCGCGCCGCGCAACGACGGCTTCATCATGATGCCGAACGTCGTCGAGGCCCTGCGCACGACCGACAAGGCCTACGAGTTCAAGGGGACGAACGGGTTCATGATCACGATCGATCTCGCCTCGAAGGACTTCATGGCGAGCGGCGGTTCGGGGATGTAGTGCGCGACCGGGCCGGCGGTCAGCCGCCGGCCCGGTTCGCGGGGGCAGGCTCAGAGGCCCATCTTCTTCTTCATGTGGTCGATCACCACATCGTGCTCGTCCTGCGGGCTGAACAGGATCACTTCGGCATCCTGCAGGACCTTGACCGTGTGCCCCGCCGGCCAGTAGAACAGGTCCGACCCCCTGATCACCTCGTGCTTGCCGTCCGCATAGGTGACATCCAGTTCGCCTTCGATGACGTAGCCCCAGTGCGGAGCCTGGCACAGGTTCCCCTCCAGCCCCTCGAGCAGCGGCTTGATGTCGGCGCCCGCGCCGAGCGAGAAGTACTCGCCGCTGATCTTCCCGTAGCCGGTCGCGTCGCCGAAGTTCTTCTGCTGTCGGGCCACGGCGCCGGGCGCGTTGATCCGGACGGGCACATCGCTCTTGGCGATTCGCATTCTGTCTTCCTCCATGGTCGTCGTGAGTACGCACCACCGCCGTGGGCAGCGGGAGCGAGACTTTGCCGTGACTCTTGGGAGGGTTGCAATCCGAAAATCCATGCGCCGCGAATCGTGGAGACGTCTCCCGACGACCGGCGGCGTATCAGGGGGTGGATCCGGTTCCCACCGCGCGCGTCGTCACGCTGCACCAGTCGCTCCACGATCCCTCGTACAGCAACCCGTCCCCGAGGCCGGCGAGCCGGAGCGCGAACACGTTCTGGCACGCGTTGACTCCGCTGCCGCAGTAGAGCACCACGCGGTCGGCGCGGTCGGCGCCGAGCTGCGCGAACGCGGCACGCAGGTGATCCGGCTCGAGAAAGCGCGGATCCTGCGGCGATCGCACGTTGGTCGCGTAGGGCCGGTTCCGCGCGCCCGGAATGTGCCCCGCGACCGGATCGACCGGCTCGGTCCGGCCCTCGTAACGCTCCGCGGCGCGCGAGTCGATCAGGAGGGTGCCCGGATCGTGGCGCAGCCGCTCGACGGCGTCGGCGTCGACGAACATGCCGTCTCGTGGCGTCGCCACGAATGCGCCCGGCGCGTATGCGGGCATGGCCGATTCGAGTGCCCGCCCCTCCGCCTCCCAGCGCGCGATGCCGCCATCGAGCAGCGACACCTGCTCGTGCCCGAAGTAACGGAGCAGCCACCAAAGGCGCGCCGCAGTCGAGCCGTCGCCGAAGTCGTACGCGATGACATGGACGCCCGGGCCGATGCCGGCGCGCGACATGCTCACGGCGAACGCCTCAGGGCGCGGGAGCGGATGGCGCCCGGGCCCCTGCCCGCGCGGCGAGGCAAGGTCCGTCTCGACATCGAGGAAGACCGCCCCGGGGATGTGGCCCTGCGCGTAAGCGCTCCGTCCCTTGTCCCGGTCGAGCAGCGACCAGCGGACGTCCGCGACACGAACATTCGGATCGGCGAGATGCCCCGCCAGCCATTCGCCCGACACCAACTGCGAAACGCTCATGGTCCTCCTGGCAGGCGGGCGATGAAGCCCCAGCCGCCGCCGAGTTCGCTCACCGCCAGCACCAACTCGTTCTTGCCCCGCTTGAGCGGCAGATACACCGCGTCGTTCTCCGGATTCACGATCCCGAGGAAGCCGGGGTCGCGGAAGTTCTGCGCGCTCCGGCCGCGGAACAGGATCTTACCATTGAGGAACACGCTGACGTCGTCGCTGTAACCGAGCTCGAGCTTCCTCACCTGGTCGCGGTCCGACTCGATCGTGGCTCGCGCGTAGAGAACCTTCATGCCGGGCTGGGGCTCGAGACGCTTCGTGAAGTCGTTCGCGAACGTGACCCTCAGGTGCGGCGCCGCGCGATAGCGGTAGAGCACGACGAAGCCGGGCGGCTCCGCCTCCACGTCCTGCCAGCGCATGGTGTCGCGCTCGGCGGGCGCGAGCGGGCGCTCGAGATCGCGCGCCAGCGCGTCGTACGCGGGCGAGATGCTCCACCGGGTGATCGTACCCGCCGGCATCGGCGGCTCGTGCCGCTCCCATGCCGCATCGGGCGTCGTGCGGATCGTGAAGTTCGAGAAGTAGGTCGCGCCGATCAGGTCGTGCAGGGCCACCTCGCCCTTCTGCGCTCCGGACTTGAGGTCATCGATCACCAACGCGGGCGTATCCATGTCCTTGACGTAGAACCTTGCATGCGCACCGGTCACGACGAGGCGCAGGTGAAACCACGTCGCCTGCGGGATGTCGATCGGACCGGTGAAGCCCGTCCCGTTGTAGATCTGCCAGTTCGCGCCGGTGTGCAGGATCGGCGTGTACTGGATCGCGTCGGGGTAGCCGGACTTGTGCGGGCGCAGGTAGATCCACTCGCCGGTCGCGCCGTCATCGGCGAGACGGAATTGCAGGCCGAAGAACCCGCGCGCCGCTGTGGTCGCGACGTCGACGTCGAGGACCGCGTCGCGCATCGCGAACTCCTTGAGGATCGCCGCTCCACCGTCGAGCAGGAGGCACTTGCGACCCTGGTAATCGGTGACGGTCGCCTGGCCTTGCAGGTCCCAGCGGGTGGTGTCCGGGGGTACGGAGAGCGTTTGCGCCCCGGCCGCGGAGGAGCCGAGCAGGGCAATGGCGAGAACGACGACTGGTCGAAGCATGGCGATCCCCCGTGAGTGGCGCACCCGGCGATCGATCAAACCACCCGGGGCGGGTTGGCTCGTGCAAAGGAATCGTGCGCGTGGTGTGAAGCGCGGGAAGACGGAGGAGCGGGGCGTCAGGACTCTCCCGCGGGGCGCATTCCGTAGATCTTCGCGCCGACGGCCACGAACCATGCGGCGAAGAACACCTGGCACACGAGCGCCATGGCGGGCCCGATCGCGTACGGATAGGCGCCGACAACATCGAGCACGCCGGTGGCGAATCCGAGGAATGCGATCGCCGTTCCGTAACCGCCACGCCGCATCGCCAGGCTCAGCACGATCGTGGCGACGCCGAACATGATGTCGACCGCGTGCAGGCCGCCGTAGAACAGCGCCACGGCGAACTCCGCAATGGCCGGCGTCGTGATGCGGATCCCGTACACGGGATAGACGAGGCGACCTTGCACGATGTCGATCATGAGGAGGATCGGGATCGCGGCCGCCAGGATTCCGCACCCCGTCGCGGCGATGGCCCGGTTCGCGCGGACGAGGCTGTCATGGAGCGCGATGGTCGCGGGGATCAACGCCATGCCCGCGAAGAATAGGACCTCGACGGCCATCTCGAGCGCGAACTTGCCGGACGCGACCCAGGTGAGGATGGCCACGCCATCCGAGGGCGGCGGACCGGCCGAGACTTCGAAGAGATAGCGAACCAGGAAGAGTACTCCACTCACGATGAGCGACGCTCCGCCCAGCTTGTAGAGACCTCTCCGGCCATCGGACATGCCGGCACCCTCCGTCCGAACTCTCAGCGTGTCTCCGTCTCGCGCAACAGCTCCCCGAGGTACTGCTGCCAGAACACGGCCCACGTGTGCGTCCCGTGGCCGCGCGTCTCCGCCGTCCCCGGGACGAGGACGAACCGGCCGTGGGGCACACGCTTGATCTCCCGCTCCGCGATGCCGAGGTCCGGCGGATTGATGAAGTCGTCGCCGAAGTTCACGTGCACGAGCGGCGCCTTGATCTTCGCCAGGTCGGGGGACGGGTCGTAATTGCGCGAGGCCTCGATCTGGTAGATGAGGTCATTCGCGTCGAGCGCGGGCAGGCGCGTGCGCAGCGCGTTCTCGAGGTAGCGGTCCGCCGAGTCCGGCGCGGCCATGTCGTGCTGCATGCGCGGCGGCGCGCTGCCGGCCAGGATCAAGAGGTCGGCGGCCGTGCGAAGCGAGCCCATCGGTTCCTCGGTGTAGTCGCCGGCCTTCCATGCCGGGTCGCTCTTGATCGCGTCGACGATCATGCGGCGCCACAGGCGATTGCGCCCCGCGATCCGCACCGGCAGGCAGGCGAGCGGCATGAGCGCGTCCATCGCGTCCGGGTGACGCTCGCCCCACACCCACGTGTGCATGCCGCCCATCGACGTCCCCATGACGAGCCGCAGGTGATCCACGCCAAGGGTCTCGGTCACAAGCCGGTACTGCGCCTCGACCATGTCGTCGTAGTCGTAGCGAGGAAAGTGCGCGTGCATGCCGTCGCTCGGCTTCGAGGAACGGCCGTGACCGATGCCGTCCGGCAGGATCACGTAGTAGCGCGTCGTGTCGAGCAGCGCGCCCGGCCCGTAGAGCACGCCCGCGAATTGCGGCGAGAGGAACTGCGTGCCCGCGCCACCGGTGCCGTGGAGGATGAGCACCGCATTGCGCACGTGCCCGGCCTTGTCCCGCACCGGCGCGCCCAGCGTCCGGTAGTGAATCCTGAGCTCGGGGAGCGACTCGCCCGAACCGAAGTGGAAGTCGTGCAGGGTTGCGTCGGCTTCGTGGACCGGCGCGGCGAACGCGAATCCGGCGAGCACGAGGCCGATCATGGCGACGGCCGCCGACCATGCGGCAATGCGGGGTTTCGTGACGGTTGGCATCATGGACTCCCTCGGGCCTACTTCGAAAGCTCGTACACCGCGGCCGCGTTCTCCCGCATGACCATGCGGGCGAGTGTCTCCGCTCGCGCGCGCGTGATCTCGCCGTCGCGCATCATCCCGGTCAGCGCAATCGCCAGCGCGCGCCGCGCCGTCGTCGAGCCGACCCACGCCCCCTGCTCCCAGCCCTGCTCGAGACCGCCGTCGAACGCGTCGGTGCCGAACAGCACCTTGTCGGGCCACTCGCCGAGCCATTGCCGCAGGACGCCGGCGAGCACGGTGGGCGAGAGGATCTGGTCCATCATCGAGATGTCCGCCCAGACGTTCGGCTTGCTCAGCAGCGCCTGCGTCTCCCCGACCAGCGGCCACCCGCCGTGCACGATGATGAACCTCGTGCCGCGCAGAGTCGAGTCGTTGAACGCGGGCTCGAGCAGGTGCGGCGCGCTGCCGCCGGTGGAGTAGAAGCCGCCGAACGTCTCGAGCGCGTGGATCTGGATCGGGAGCTTGAGCCGCCCTGCCTCGCGCGCGATCGCGCGAAAGAGGTCGTCCTCGAGCAGCTTGTACTCGGCGTGCGACGGCACCCCGCCGCGCACGTACTTCGCATACACGCGCGCCGCCGCCGCGGGATCGGGGTCGGCGAAGTCGAGCGGCCTGAGATACGCCGCCTCGAACTTGATGCCGGCCGCGCCATCCTTGCGCATGCGAGCGAGCGTCGGGTCCACGACCGTCGTCACGTACGCGTCGAGCGTCGCGGGGAGCGCCTTGACGCTGATCCCGGTCATGTAGCGCTGCAGCAATTTCGCCTCGCGCGGATAGAGCGCACGGGTGTCGGGCGTGCGGGCCGCCTCGGTGCGCACATCGAGCGGGAACAGCAGAGGGTCGACGAACGCGATCCAGCGAAACCGCGGCGCGGCCAGCCCGGGCCCGACCGAGACACGGTTCGCCATCTGAACGTCGATGCCCGCCTGGTCGAGCGCCCACTCCGGGAAGTGCTCACCCTCCGCTCGCATGGTGTCGCTCACGCGCGTCTTGATCTGCCCGTGATACGCGTCGCCCGCGAGCGACAGATCGACGTGGTAGAGCGCGCTCTGCGCCGCGCGCCAGATCGGATCGTCGGGCTTGAGACGGTTCGGCAGGTCGAACGGCGGGATGCCGTCGAGCGGGAGCGCGTCGAAGTCGGTATCGGCCGGCGCGCCCGCGGCGACGGGGCGCATCGGGTGCGCGTGGTTGTCGATCGCGCGGATCGCATCGATGTAGTGCACCAGCGCCGAGTCGACGGGAGCCTGGGCGAGTGCGGCCCCCGGGATGGCGAGCATGACGGCGCAGAGCAAGAGACCGGGCGCGCGAATCCCCGGCATCACGTTCACCTGAAGGGGCCGACTCATCCGTTCATCAGCTTTTCCAGCTGCGCCCGGTGACGCATCGGGTGCACGACGGCGTGTTCGAGCATCTGCTCGATGTCGAACATTTCGCCCCAGCGGCTCTTGTACTGCTTGTCCTGGAGTTGCTCGTCGGTGAGGTCGGTGAGGTGCCGCGCCCAGCCGGCGAGCGTCTCCTCCATGTAGGCGTCGAGCTTCGGCACGATCACGGCCGCGTCGCGGATCAGCTCCATGTCCGTGATCGGCTGGCCGAGCACCTCGCGGATCCACATCAGGTAGCTGCGCGCCGCGCCCTGCATGTGCGCGACCAGGCGCTCGGGGCTCTCGTAATCGGGATCGCCGTGCGGGTCGGGCATCGGCCTGCCCGATGCCTTGAAGCGCTTCCAGGTCGCGAGCGCGCTGCGCAGTTCCGATTCGTGCAACTCGACCAGGCGCCGGACGGCGCGGCTCTTGAATTCCGACATTGCGGGCTCCCGGATTGGAGTCGGTGTCCACGATCGACATCCCACGTCCGTGGACGCGAGAGGACGACCCTCTCGAGCGGTCCAGACTACAGCACGCGGGCGGCCGCGATGCGGTTCAACGACTTATATGGACCTGCGGTGGATTGCCGTCGACTCGAGCAAGCGCGAATGCTCCGCGGACAGATGGCTGACCAGCGGTGAGGCTGCTGTCGTGATCTCGTGCCCGAGGAACGGGGGTCACTCCACTCCGACTGTCCTCCCAAGTGGGAAGTTCACGCCGGATGTGCGACATTCCCGGGTGACCTCAACGGGAAGGGAGTCCATCACCATGGAGCCAAAAGCGCTTCAATCTCGATCTTGGAACCGGATCTGCAGAGACCTCCTGGTGGGCTGCTGCGTGATCTTGCTCGTACCCGGTGAGGGCGTGTTCCTCGCGGCGGCAGCAGCGCAGACGCCCCCGGCGTCCGCTGCCCCGGCCCCGGCCAGCACCACTGCCGAGAAACCCGCGGCGACGATTCCTCCGGAGCAACTCGACGCGCTCGTGGCTCCGATCGCGCTCTACCCCGACCCGCTCCTGGCACAGGTGCTCGTCGCTTCCACCTATCCGCTCGAGATGATCCAACTGCAGCAGTGGCTGGCGAAACACCCGGACCTCAAGGACAAGGCGCTGGCTGACTCGATTGCCAAGCAGCCCTGGGACACGAGCGTTCAGACGATGGCGGCAGTTCCCGAAGCGGTGAAGCGCCTCGCGGACGACATCCAGTGGACCACGGATCTCGGCAACGCCTTCCTTGCCCAGCAGAGCGACGTCATGGACGCGGTTCAGCGGATGCGCAAGAAGGCCAAGGACAAGGGCGCCCTCGAGTCCAACGAAGAGCAGAAGGTCGAGACGAAAGTCGTCGAGGAGAAGACGGTCATCATCGTGGAGCCCGCGAACCCCGAGGTCATCTACGTTCCGTCCTACAGCCCGACGGTCGTCTACGGCGCACCCATCTATCCGTACCCGCCGATCTATTATCCCCCCTACCCCCCGGGCGCCGCGTTGGTGACGTTCGGCTTCGGCATGGCGATGGGCGCCGCCATGTGGGGCGGCTCCTGCTGTGGCTGCGGCTGGGGAGGAAACAACGTCAACATCAACGTGCACAACAATTTCAACCAGATCAATCACAACACCAATCGTCCCGGCGGCGGCGCCGGCAGCGGCGGCGGCAACTGGAATCACAACCCCACGCATCGCGGGGGAACGCCCTACGGGGACAAGGCCACGGCGAACAAGTACGGCGGGGCGAACGCCGGCAACCGCCAGGCGGGCGCTGGAGCGAGCAACCGCGCCGGTGGCGGTGCGGGGGCAGCCGCCGGAGCGAGCAACCGCGCCGGAGGCGGTGCGGGGGCAGCCGCCGGGGCGAGCAACCGCGCCGGTGGCGGTGCGGGGGCGAGCTCCGGAGCGAGCAAGCTCGCCGGAGGCATGGGAGGAGCGAGCGCCGGTGCGGGCAACCGCGGCGGCGGCGCGGGAGCCGGCGCCGGTGCGGGCAATCGCGGCGGGGGCGGCGGCAGCCAGGTCGGAAACCGTAACGTCCCGAATGGCGGCGGATCGAGATCCGGCGGCGCCTACGGCGGTGGTTCTGGCGGCTACAGCGGCGGCAGCGCCCGTGCCAGCAGCTCGCGCGGCTCGTCCAGCATGGGGTCGCGGGGCGGCGGTGGCTCCAGAGGCGGTGGTTCCAGAGGTGGTGGAGGTCGGAGATGAGTGCCATGAATGTGGGTGCAGCTCGTCGGGTTCACTCCCTCGGCCTCGCCGGCCGCCTCGGGCTATGCGTGGGACTTGCCTGCGCGTCCCTCCTGTCGTCGGTCGTCGCGCCCGCCGCAGAGCCCGCCGCGGCGTCCGCGCCGGCTCCCGTGATCCAGCCCAAGACATTCGCCACGCCCGAGAAGGCGGCCGAAGCCGCGATCCTCGCCGCCGAGCGCTTCGATGTCCCGGCCATGAAGGAGATCCTCGGGACAGACGGCATGGACCTGGTCGTGACCGAGGACCCGGTGCAGGACAAGAACCGGGCCGCCAAATTCGCCGAATTGGCTCGCCAGCGGACCCGAATCGTCCGGGATTCCACGAACACGAAAGTCGCCCACCTGGTCATCGGAGATGACGAGTGGCCGTGGCCGATCCCCATCGTCGAGAAAGACGGCAAGTGGCACTGCGATACCGCGGCAGGCCGCCAGGAGATCCTCTACCGCCGCATCGGTGAGAACGAGCTGGAGGCCATCGAGATGTGCCGTGGGTACGTCGAGGCGCAGTATGAGTACGCCTCCGAGCGGCACGATGGCGCACGGATCAACCAGTACGCACAGCGCACCATCAGCACCCCCGGCAAGCAGGATGGACTGGCGTGGCGCGCTGCGGACGGAACGTGGCAGGGCCCGGTGGGTGAGGGGGCCGCGGAGGCAATCGAGAAGGGTTACACGGACAAGTCCAGCCCATACAACGGCTACTACTTCAAGGTGCTCAAGAAGCAGGGACCGCACGCGCCGATGGGCGAGATGGACTTCGTCGTGCAAGGCATGATGATCGGTGGCTTTGCATTCGTCGCCGCGCCGGCGGACTACGCGGTGACCGGCGTGAAGAGCTTCATCGTGAGCCACGATGGCGTGGTCTATGAGAAGGACCTCGGACCAAAGACACTCGAGCTGTTTCGCGCGATGGACGTGTACGACCCGGACTCGACGTGGAACCCCGTGGTGAGCCCGTGAGTTGCCGCCACCAGAGCCCAGGTCGAACGATCCGCCGCAAGGAGAAGCTCACGCGCCCATGACAAACGGGCGGGCTCCCCCGAAGGTTCGAGCCCGCCCGTCACATGTCGTCGAAGCTGAGTTACTTCTTCGCGGCCATCCGCTCCACGAAATCCACCAGCAGCCGCACACCAAAGCCGGCCGAGCCCTTCGGCGCGTACGGCTTGTCGCGGTCGTTCCATGCCACGCCGGCGATGTCGAGGTGGCACCATTTGTAGCCATTCGCGAACTGCGCGAGGAACATCGCGCCCGCGATCGTGCCCGCCTCGCGGCCGGCCGAGTTCTTCATGTCGGCGACGTCGCTCCGGAGCAGCTCCTTGTACTCGGGCCACATCGGCAGCGCCCACATGCGCTCGCCGGTGCGCTCGCCCGATTCGATCACGAAGTCCCGCAGCTCGTCGTCGTTGCCCATGATCCCGCCGCACTGGGAGCCGAGCGCGATCACGACCGCGCCCGTGAGCGTCGCCAGGTCGAGCACCGCGTCGGGCTTGAGCCGGTGCGCGTACGACAGCGCGTCGGCCAGCACGAGGCGCCCTTCGGCGTCGGTGTTGTTGACCTCGATCGTCATGCCGTTCGCGGCCTTGAGGATGTCGCCGGGCTTGACCGCGCGGCCGCCGGGCATGTTCTCGGCCGCCGCCACGAGGCCGACGACACGAATGCCGGCCGGCCGCAGCTTGCCGATCGCGTGCATCGCGCCCATCACGGCCGCGCCGCCCGACATGTCGTACTTCATCTTCTCCATGCCCTCGGCCGGCTTGAGCGAGATGCCGCCGGTGTCGAACGTGATGCCCTTGCCGGCAATCACGACCGTCTTCCGGATGCGGCCCTTCGGCTTGTAATCGATCACGATGAACCGCGGCGGCTGCGCCGAACCGCGCCCGACGCCGAGCAGCGCGCCCATCTTCAGCTTCTTGAGGTCTTCGGGGCCGTGCACGGTGGCCTTGAGCTGCGCCGACGTGCCGGCGATCGCCTTCGCCGCGGTGCCGAGATCGGCCGGCGTCATGTCCTGGCTCGGCGTGCTCGCGAGATCGCGCGTCAGGCAGACCGACGCGGCGAGCGTGTCGCCTTTCTTCGCGCCCTTCGTGACGGCCGCGAGCTGCGCGCGGTCGCCTTCAATGAGCGTGAACGTCCTGACCTGGCGCTTGCGGTCCGCGTCCTGCGTCAGGTAGCCGGCGAAGATGTAATTGCCGAGCACCGCGCCCTCGACGACGGCCTGCGCGGCCTCGTCGGCATCGAGCTTGTCGGCGCCGAGCGCGAGGCTGGCGACGCTCTTGAGGCCCATCACCCGGGCCTGCGAAATCGCGCGGCCGGCGGCCTGGCGCACGCGCTCGGTCGTGAGCTCCTTCGCCGCGCCGAGCCCGACCACGATCAGGCGTGTCACCTTGCCGGCCGTCGTGTAGAGCGCGATCGACTGGCCGGCCTTGCCGGTGAAGTCGCCGCTCTTGATCGCCCTCTGGATCCCGCCGCCCGTGGCCTTGTCGACGGCCTGCGTCACGCCGGTGAGCCGGCTGGTCCCCTCGTAGACGCCGAGCACGAGGGCATCGGCCACAACTCGATCCGCCGCACCACCGCGGACGTTGACTTGCATGGAAACGCCTCCCTGGATGAGCCGGGTCGCGCGCCCGGAGAGAGGTTGGGCGGCGCCTTGGATCCCGACGACCCCGTGAGAACACAACGCGCGGGCCGGGAAGTCAAGGCCGCACGTCACCGCCTCTTGTGAGCCCTTCGTGACTGCATCATGATGCATCCCATGAGCGATCCCGGAATTCCCCGCGCGCTGATCACCGGCGGCAACGGCAACCTGGGGCAGGCCGTCTCCCGGGTGCTGCTGGCTGCCGGCTACGAGGTCCACGTCACGGTGCTCGACGAGGCCACCCGCGCATCGTTCGCCTACGGCCTCGTGAAGGAGGGCCTCGGCGTCCACGTCGGCGACCTCTCGAGCGATGCCGACGTCCGGCGCATCTTTGCCGAGGTCGGGTCCCCGCTGGCGGCGCTGGTCGCCACGGTCGGCGGGTTCCACGGCGGCGCGTTCGCCGATGTCGACGAGGCGACGATCGATTTCCAGTACAGGCTCAACCTCAAGAGCGCAATCCTTACACTGCGCCACGCCCACGCGGCTCTCGCCGCGAACCCGGGCGGCGCCTCTGCGGTGCTGGTCGCGAACCGGCCCGCGCTGTCCTCCGGGCCCGGCGTGGCGGTGACGACCGCGATGAAGGCCGCGATCGTGAGCCTGGTCCAGAGCGTCGCCGCGGAGTGGAAGCCCGAGGGCATCACCGTCAACGCGATCGCGCCCGGCATCATGGACACGCCCGAGAACCGGCGGGCGATGCCCGACGCCGACGCCTCGCTGTGGCCGACCCCGGCGCAGGTCGCCGAGGCGATCGGGTTCCTGCTCTCGGCCGAGGGATCGATCGTCACGGGGACGACGTTGCCGGTCTTCGGGCGGTCTTGAACGCCGCGCCCGCGGTC
>Ga0315271_10001512_pt1 | contig 14029 bp, 15 predicted proteins | sample C3_top_MG_FD_204664 | JGI IMG/M metagenome (GOLD analysis project Ga0315271, IMG submission 204664) | Sediment microbial communities from Yellowstone Lake, YNP, Wyoming, USA - C3_top | ecosystem: Environmental > Aquatic > Freshwater > Lake > Sediment | place: USA: Wyoming | collected 2017-08-01 | reverse complement strand
CTCAATTTTAATATCCAGTTCAACTAACCCCGGAGCCGTGAAGTACCGGGTGGGGTTGTACGAGTCGGGGCTAAAAGTATTGACATAGTTTGTGCTAACGCCCATCCATGAAGACAGCGTTGCAAACTTCGTGCCATTCATCGGAGTTGCCGACGCGTCCGTGGCCCAGAACGCAGCATCAAATGAGTATGGTTCACGCTCGAACATGATCGCAGCGCACTTGGTACCAAGGTGGTTAAACTTCCAATCTGTCTCCGGTTCGTCTATAGCCCATTTGATAACATCAGGCGTCGCGGCCCAATAATCCATGGCCTTCATGCTTGGTTGATACGCCCATGCAGGGAGCACAGGCGTAATACGCTTGACGTAAATCTCGTCGATGTTCTGCGCGTAGGCGTCGCCCGTACCCGCGCCTACCGGCAGGATCGCCGCCGTGGGGAAGATGATGAATTGGTTGAAGTCGTCCACATAGATGCCGAACTCGCGTTCGCCGTACTTAGGGCTTACCGCGATCTGCTTGCCGCTCGCGCGAGGCCAGTCGGCATTACCACGGATGATTAAGTTGCGCTGCGGCTTCGCCTTATACCCATCCGCCCACACCTGATCGTATCCGATGTCGCGGGCGTACCATGTAGTATTCGGGCCACACAACACCGACGTGCCAAACAGAGAGAACGGTACGTCTGTATTGCGTAGCTGCACACCAGTCCACGCTGACCCCGGCGGGTACGCTTCATACAGCGCACTAGTCGCCCGCACTCGACCTAATTTCTTTCGTGCGTTCGGGTAGCAGACCGGCTCGTTGATAAGCTGCACCTGATACGCACGCTTGATCTGCGACAGATTCTGTCCTGTAACGTCACGCTTCTTCTGCAGGATCGTAGGGCGAGTAATGAGCTTGCCCTTCTCGGCACGCACGGAAGTGCCCACCATGCACGCTTGGTATGATCCGTAGGTAACCCCCAACTGCACGATGGACGACACCACGACAGGGTTACCCGACGTGGCGAACTCGAAGAAGAACGAATCGGCAGGCATGATCGTAATGAACACCGACCGGCCCTTGAGCACGATGTCGATGTCGGCAACGTCTTGGTTGTAGTGCTCGTGCCAATTACGCGTGCCTGTGAGGTATGCCGTGCGAGCGCGGGTGCGAGCGCCGCCGATGAACACCCCAAGGTTAATATCAGTCAGCTTTGTATACACCCGCAACCGAGCAAGACTGTTGATCTGGATGCCGGGGGATGACTCAAAATGATCTAGGCGGTCTGCCTGCGTGGCGAACGTCTCCTTCTGCCGTTGGTGCAGATTGAACATACCCTCGCGGTTGTATTCGCTGTTAGCGAACCCGCTGCGGTCCTTCTTGAACTGGTCGTGTATGTCTGCCATGAAAAAAGGGCGGGGGATAAGCCCCGCCCCTCACAGAGCTTCAGTTATCCGAACCGGGTTAGGCCGGGGCACCGAAGTTCATCACGCCCGCGACTGCGGTACCGGCGATGACTTCCACCGAACCGAGCGTGTTCAGCGGCATCACACCCGCACCTAGATCGGCGTCAGCATCGACACTGATCTGCGCGAAGCCGAGCGGGCCAACCGGGGCGATGACGGCCGACAGACCATCGGCAGCGGCAGTGACCGTGACCAGATCGGGGCGATCCGTCGTCCAGACCGGCGCACCTTCGACTTGGGCGGGGTTGCCCTTGGCATCGACGTAGGACAGGGAAGCGGTGACACTCTTGTCGTCAGGCAGCAGCATTTGAAAATCTCCTGTGAAGGTTACAACGAAACTACCAAAGGTAAGCCGCATTACCGCAAGCGGCTTGATGACTTTACTGCACCCGCAGAGAATCCCTTTCAGGATATCTCGTAGGGCTTCGTAGTACGACTCATCGCGGTAGTGATGGTGAGATTTCATTTCATCACGCGCTCCTTTCATTTGGACTCAGTGGCAGGTGCCACCGACCTTGTATGGTACATGGATTTAGGCAGACGGCAATGACACTGTGTAAGTATCGCAGGTGTACACCGTGGTTGCCACGAAGCTCAACGACCCGAGGTTAAGGTCCGCACCCGCGAGTCCAACTGACCCTTGCACACGCGCTTCTGTCGTACTCAATACGCCCGTATCACCTACCGCTACGAGACGGTAGAAAGTTGCGGACCCGGTACCGACAGCGGCATGACTCCACGTTTCGGCTAAGTTCTTGGTGATCGCCCGGCCTGAAGCTGCAGCCGCGAAGGTTAAGCCCGTCGCGGTGTTGTTGTTGCTGTACGAACAGAGCAGCGTCGCACCACCGAGCGATTGATCTGCATCCGCCGGTACGGCCCCCGAATATACGTTGAGGAATCCAAGAGCGAAGATCGTCTTGAACGGAGCCGTATCAAGCAGCTTGTTCGACAGCCCGGTACTGTGCTTGACTGCCATGGTTTACTCCTTATTGCGCGGGCTGCGTGATGGTGAATGCGTCGGCCGTGTTAACCTGCGCGACTTCGATTTGCAGGTTGGTCAGGTTCAGTTCCGCGCCACTGGTGCCGACGCTGCCGTCGAGACGCGCCGCCGTGGTAGAGGTGTTGGTAATCGTGTCGCCCGGCGCGTAGAAGCGGAACCATCCGGCCACGCCTTGCGCGAGGCCATGGAAGCGCCACGTCTCGGCCACCGCCTTGGGCAGCACACCCGCGACCGACGCATCGAATGTCAGACCGGTGCCACCATCGTTAACCGTTACGGTTCCGAGCAGCGTGCCCGTCGCCGGGTTGTCAGCCGAGGCCGGTTGCGAGCCAGTCATGATGGCGATGAAGCCGAGGTTCAGTGCGCCCTTGTAGCCGCCACTGACGCCACCGTCGTTGAGTTTGTTCCGCATGCCAGTTGAAAGTCGAAAGCTCATGTCCGTTCCCTTCGTGAGTTAAACGCAGTGCCACCCCCTTGGGTGACGGTGAGAAGCTGCTTGGTACCGTTGTGGTAGACGAGTGTTGCGTTGGCGCGAACGCCGGGGGCCATGCTTACATCTTCTTCAGTTAAGTTCTTGAACGGCGGGGCGGTGCAGATGCCGCGCTGCGTCCAGAACCATGCAGTTCCTTCAGGATCGACATCTCCTGCGATTCCCGGCACGACGCCATAGTTGGCAAGGTTCTCAAACTTGTCTTCATCCCCGCGCTGCCAAACCCCCTTGGTTGACCCAATCAGCAGCCAGTCCTTAATACCGTACGTGGTGTCCTTCGACATCCAGAGCATCAGCGACACGCGCCCCGGAACCACGATGTAGTCCTGACTGCAATCGAACAGGTGGTACGCGAACGCCTTGCTGAACCAGATCACCGATGTATTCGAATCGGAGAAGTACTGCGACGCGTAGATGTTGCCCTTCATGAAGCAGATCAGTTCCACTTCATCCGGCAGACTCTGCGCGGCAAGCGTAGTCAGTTCCCGTCCACCTCGCGCCGGGTTGAACGTAACAGTTGTGCCAGTGGTAGAAGCGACAAGTCGATAGACAGTACCGTCAGCCTCAGTGGAATACACATTAGTGCGAGCGTACCCGGACGCAACAGAAACTCGTACCAGACTGGTGAGAGGAGAAGCAGCCAGTGTGGCGACTTCGGAGGGGGCGGATTCTCGGCCATCAGCAGTCTCGAAAGTGGCGCAGACGCGGAAGGACGCCTGCGTGTACGTCTCACCAACATTGAACTTGGTATCAATCGTTGCGGCTGATACTGCCGTAACCCCAGATAGCGTCGGTGTAGTTAACCGCCACGGCAGAAACGAATCCCCCCGCGCGATCCCGGCGTCCACACCGTTAACAAAGTACGCATCGTTGTTGGTAACGTCCCATGAGTAGTTCTTCCCGGTCAGGCCCGAAGTCAGGGTGCGCTTGTCGGTCGGCGACGCCACGTGCTGCAGAACCCCGGCGTCCACTACGTAGAGCGGACCCGCACCGCCGTAGGCCGCTTGTACCGTGCCGGTGGTCAGGTAGGCTGTGTATCCATCGCGGCGGGTAACCTTCTTCGTGTCCGATATGAACACGTTGTCGCCTTGGTAGAGCGCCTTGAGGCCGAGGTCTTTCCGCGAGCGGGTGTTAACCACTCCGGTAAACTCGGCAAACTTCACATCATCTGGCGTGATGCGCGGTTTCTGCTGCTGCCGCCACGGGCGAGTGCCTGACATAGCGGGGGTCCTCTTGGGTTATGCGGCGCAGTCTGCATCATCCGCGCCGGTTGTGCAATCAGGTGTAAGTGCTGTTAGGAAAACACGTCTACCACCTCATCGACCTTGGTGAGTTCGGTTGGCGTTGTCGTGGCCCACAGATCGGAGCTTGGCTGTTCCGGTCGGAAGCGTTGGTTGACACTGCCAACCTCACCCTTGGTGTATACACCTTGCGGGGTAACTGTACATCCGTGCGTCTGCCCGACCGTACCTTGCACGAGCGTACCGGAGCGCCCGGTCAAGAAGATGTTCAGCAGCAGCGCCATGGTGCCTTGCGCCGTCACAGCGGCTCGCCCAAGCGGTGTCACCACGATCAGCGGCACGAGCACCCCGGCACTGGTGACCACGGACGCGCCGACCAACCCCCTAGATATCACAGGTACTAACGTACCAAAGCCCGCTGTAGCAACCTGCCCGGCTAGGGTGGCCCCTTCGGCTGTCGCCGGGGAAAGAACGCCGGGGGTGCAGGATGCGGCCTGCCCGGTGAGGGCCACGACGACCGCCGTGGACGGCGTAAGCAGCCCGGCCCCGGTGGTGGCCTGCGCCCCGAACTCCCGCACGCCCGACGCCAACGTCAGCACCCCCGCCGCCATGGCGGCCGAGCGGCCGAGCGGGAAGATGTTCATGTTGACACCGAACAGGCCCGACGCCGTGTTCAGGCGCAGACCGGTAGGCGTGGGGTAGGCATCCACCTGCCACCCAAGATCGCCTCGTCGTAGCGTAGCAACCAGTCCGGGTAACTCGCGGTTTAGCAGACCAATCACGCCGGGGGCCATCGTAGCCCGCTGCCCGATCAATCCTACCGACGTAGTACTGGCCCCGGTGACACCGAGCGTACCGAACCCGGTGGTAGCAACCTGCCCAGTTAACGCGCCTGCCGCCTGCACCGGGAACAGCTTGCCTTGCACCGTCCGTGAAGTCGCACGCAGGATGATGTCGTTGCCCGCAGGCGGCGGGAGCATCCAGATTGTGCCACCGTCAGGCACAAGCACACCGGCCATCAACCCGGTGAGTGCTCCTACATACTCAACGACTGGTGTAAGCGCACCATACGAAGTTACCGCCCGTTGCCCTGTCGGCCACGGCCCTGACAACGAACCGGCCCCAGTGAATGCACGTAGACCGTCGATGAAGAACGCACTCGGATCAATGTACGTACCTTGGATGTCGAGAATACTACCCGCCGAATTACTGAACGAGTTGCCGCCAAACCACATCGCCACGTTACCAACGTGGGAGTACTCATCACCGTAGGTTAAATAATTAGTGCCGTAATCATCCCAATCGAAAACAACTTTACCGTTGATCCGGCAGATAACTTTGGTCGGGCTAATACCCCGAACCTCGATTTCCCAAAGATCGGTGGAGAGGACGAAACCGATGTCCCTTGCACCAACGACGGGGGAGATACCCGCAGCAGGCTTGAACAGGTAGGCGTACTGCGTCGCGCCGTTGTAGCCGAAGAAGTACCCAGTGTGGTCGGTACCAGATGGGTTGTCGTTGCAGCGCACGCCGACAGCAAAGTCAGGAACGCCCCCGTTGTGGGTGCCGCCATAGTTGGGCGACCAATGCCACTGCACCTTATAGTCGAGCCGGTCGGACACCCCAACTGGATATGGACGGCTATACGCCCCTGCTGGATTCGTCCGCGCGACAGTGCTTTGAATCTCCACAAACCCTTGCGGGTCTGTCCACGTCGCACCGATTTCACCAACGTGCGCGGTGAGCGCGGTTCCCACCGTATCGGTGAACGTGTCCTTAAGGAACGTAATAACAGGCGGCGTAGCTAGTCCACCCGTCGCGGTAATCTTACGACCAACAAGCCCGACCGTGATATTCGGCCCGGCGAGGATCAGTGCAAAATTACCTTGGTAGGCAGAAACACTTAACCCAAGCGGCAGAGCATTCGGCGTAACGACGACATCGACGCGTCCAACCCGCCCGGCCGCCGACACGGTGTAGATGAATGGTTGCGCCGACCAATATTTAACAAACAGCGATGCGGGGTCGTCGTAGACGCGCGGGTCAGCGTTTAGGTACGGCTGGTCGCGCTCCCGTATGCGATACAGCCATGTACCATATGTAGTGCTAAACCCAACCGGATAACGATAAGGCCACGCCCCATAATCCGAGACGGGACCGTAACCAGAGTGGAAGCCGGTGTAGTCTGGGTAAAGCCACGACAATACCCAATGTCCGTTAATGAACTGATACGTCGGCTTATCTACTGTTACCGGTGCAGATATAGGGCTACCAATCGTCACCGTAATAGGATTTGGCGCCACCGAGAACGACGTTGCGTTCGACACCCACGGGCCATCCGCGCTCGTCGTAGCGTCGTTGGCATACACCACATCCAGATACTCGCGCCCCATATCCGCAAAGGCTTCGCTAGTGTGCGCGACCATGTGGACAACTTCATCTCCACGCACTTCAAGCGTGTTCCAGTCGAACGTAATCATGCTCACGTTCGGCAACGCCTTGAGCGCGATTTGCGGTACCCCGCTTGTTTCCTTCGTCCACGTCAGGTTAACTACGCACGCGCCGAAGAAGAACTGCGTAACACTACGCCCATTGGATAACTTCACCACATAGGCTACAGGCGGCGGATTCGCGGACGTAGCGTTACCAAGTATCGGACTGATCGCTGCGATATTGTATTTCTTGAATGTATTGTTCAGCAGCGTTCGGGTGCCTACATCTATAACGGCTACGCCAATACCTAAGTACGTGGTGTAAACGCAGTAGGTGATATCCCCATAACCAGACGGAACGATAGTCCAGTAATTCTGGACTGTACTTTGGTCCCAAGAAGTCGGCGGCGGGACGTAAGCGACTAACGCTTGGATATAGTCAGCCGGGTCCGAATTCCACACCGGACGCATGACGATGTTGTTACCTGCGGCGGGTGGGATCAAGCAGATCGTAGTATCCGGCGTAGGCTCCGCGATACGCAGGACATCACCATACGGGTGTATATTATTGAGGCTGTTCGTGTCGGTAAGAAATTGAACCGCAACAGCCTTCGTGAGTTTCGAGGTGTTGGTTGTTGATAGCAACAGGGCTGCGCCACCAAAATTAGAGGCATACCCGCATGCTGATGCTATCGTGGACTGTCCGACCAACGGCACGTCGTAGTTGACATTCAGGTCCGCAGGGTCGCGTAGCAGCATACCCTGTGACGTGGTTGCAGCCTTTCCTATTAGCTCCTTAGCCTTATCCACACCGGTTGTGGGAACCATCGTACCGATGGTAGTAGTCGCCCTCGCCCCTATCTGCATCGGCACGTTGGCACCCGGAACCCCCATGTCCGTCAGGAACGTCGTAAACGATAGCGCCTTCGTCGCTGTAAGAGAGTAATAACCAAGCGTTTCCCGGCCGGTATTGTCGATCCCGGTAATACGCGCAAAGTCCTGCGGGTACGTGAAGTATGGTGCCCATGTTGGAGCCTCATGGGAATTGAACCCCTGCGCCGCAACCACTACGTCGATCTTCGGTACTTGCGGCGCGAAACTCACGAGCGCCGTAGTGCCGGTAGTGATGTTGATGCCTACATTGTTCTGCGTCGCGTGGAGTCCGGGTGCGCGTACCGTCGCGCTAGTAACCCCACCGGTTGTGCCCGCGCCGGGGAATGTACCGCCAGTCACCCCAAGGTTCGTACCGATCAGTGCTTGGAAGTTTTCACCAAGCCCGGTGAGCGTACCGGCACCACTGGTGGCGACAAGGCCGGTGAATTCCTTGTCGATGGTGGTGCTATCGAATACACCTGCAGATGTGACTGCGCGTTGCCCGACAAGCGAGAGCGAGCCGTACCCGGTTACTGCGACTAACCCTGTAAGGGTTACACCGTCTTCTGGAACTATAGTACCGGCAGCGGCCGTTGCGAGATTACCAGTCGCAGCCGCGCCGCTGCCGCTCGTAATCGACGGCGTGATCGTACCGAAGCCGGTAGTAGCAAGCCCGCCTGTGAGCACGCGACGGATGACGCCGAACTTAACTGAATCGATACTTACTGAAGCCGTTTCAGGGACGCCACTCAATTGCGACCCGAACACCAACCCAACCGTACCGGTTGTTACATTCAGGAAATCCGTTGTCTGGATCGTTGCAACGCCATCGACGTAACACGTGATGTACGATGTCGCACCATCGGTGTAGACCTCAAGCCCAATAGTGTGCGTCTCACCAACCGTCCCGCTGAAAGCGTTAGTCGCGTCAGAAACTAACTGGACTAGCCCACCACCACTCCAACCGTAGCCCAACTCCCAATTCAGGGTGCTGTCATTCCACCCGAAGTAGTACCCCGGAATCCCGAAGCTGAACATCGTAATACCGGCCATCGTCGCGCCGTTGTTGCCTTCGTACCGAAGCACCGCTTCGCCATACGTGTTATCTGTGTATGGACATTGATCGAAGAAATTGTTGTTGTAATAGAGGAAGTCGGTTCCGCCATTGGCAATAACACGATTGCTTTGGATGTGCGCCTGCGTGCCCACCGTGGGGGCGTTCTGCAACCACCACGTATTAGAGTCAGGCATCGACCGCGCATCAAGCGCGGTACCATTGGAACCGGTAAAGAAGTCGATCAGGAACCACTCAGGTAGATACCCGCTGATCGCAGTCGCGCGTTGACCAACCAGTTCAACCGGGTAGGAGAAACTCTGGAACCGCGTTGTCGCGCGTTGGCCGACGAGGTTCGCGTTGCGGTGTGTGGGTACGCCATCACGGAAATCCGGCGGGCGCAACGTCATATCGCCCGACCCGGATGTGGGGTCGTTCAATACGATAGTTACGCCGGGGTCGGCCGCAGCAGGCGGTGGAGGACGGAGAGTTATTCCGTTGCCGCCCGGCGGTGCCCGCAGGATTATGTCGTACCCACTTGACACATAAGCTCCTGCGGTTAAGCTACGAGTTCAGGTATGACAACCTGCACTTGGCGTTCGTCGGGGTAAGTCGTCACCACCAGTTCGACCGGTGGAGATGGTGCGTATAGGTCGGTCGTGCCCTGCGTCAATACCAAGTCCGTTACCGGAGAGGTGAAGAAGATGTCTTCCTCACCACCAAGCGCCCACGTGAATGCGCCCTGCCCGGCAATGAGGCGAAGCCCCGTCAACGCCAGAGTCACACTTCCGGCGACTGCTACAGTCAACGACCCCTGTGCTGTCGTAGCAGGCAGCCCGGTCAGCGTTACTGTTATATCAACGTGCGGGGTTAACGCCCCCTGCCCGGTCGTAGCCACCTGCCCAGACGGCACCGCCCCCGATCCGGCGAAGGGGGTGATAGTTCCCTGTGCTGTCGTAACAGGCAGCCCAGTGAGTGCGATCGATTCGTTGGGGGTGAGCGTACCGCCCGTGCCTGTCGCCGCTTGCCCAGTGAGTGTAACGAAGGTCCCGGCCACAGGCGTAAGCGTGCCACCCGTGGCTGTGCCCGGCTGCCCAACAAGCGGAATAGCTTCGGCAGGTGTCAGCACCCCACCCGTGGCTGTGCCCGGCTGCCCAACGAGACTGGTAAGATCGTTTGGAGTAAGTGCCCCGGCGGCGAGCGTAGCGGCCCGACCGATAACCGGGATACCGAGCGCCACTCCGAGCGCACCGCCCGTGCTCGTGGCAGCCTGTCCGGTGAGCGCCTTGTCGAGTACCGCCCCTAGCGCACCGCCCGTACTTGTAGCGGCTTGCCCGGTTAGCGCGACGACCGTACCGAAGTTGAAAACACCAAAACCGGTCGTTGCAACTTGCCCGGTTAAGGTAACCGACGCGCCCTGTGCTGTCGCTATCGGTGGTTTGAGCCTGATGTTCGCCGGGGTACCTTCCGGCGAGTACAGGTTAATATCGTTGGACGTGCTAGGTGATGCTACCGCTCCTTCTCGAAGCTGTATGTCGTTGCCACCTTGCGGCGCTCGCAGGATGACATTTGATTTGCCGACAGGCAGGGGCACAGTGCGTTACCACGGTGCGAGGACAGGCTGCAGAGTATTGACCGTCGTACCTACGAGCGTATTTGGCCCATAGTTGGCAACGGCATAATGGTTCTGCCCAAGGTACGGCGACCACGCGGAGTAGACCCCCGACCCGTTCGACTGCACCGTACACACCTTCACATCCGTAGCGGTCAGGAACAACTCAACCATAGCGGATTGGATGGGCGTGCTCGCGCCGTCGATGCACACACCGTTGACGAAGTACGGCCGGAAGAAGCCACCTTCGATGAAGCTCAACGGCTCGAAGGTCCCACCATCCATACTGTCCTGCCCGCCAAGGAACCCGGCGTCGCTTGGGTCACCAGTCGTCATCTTCGAGCGCGGCCACAAAGAAGTAAACCCGTAAGGGTCACGATTCTGCTGCGCGTTGCGGAGATGGTACGCCCAGTAGTAGCGCGACTTCCACAGATCAGATTCATCCCGATCATGGATCGCCAGTACCGACCCCCACATCACGCCGATGTTGTTCCACAGGAAGTAGCTCATATCACACCACCAGTTTCAAATCCGCGAGAGGAGTATCGCAAGCCGGGGTGATGAGTACTTCCCCCGAATTGAGACGGGCATGGTGCCGACGTAAGGTGTCCTTTGCTTCGTCGAGCATGGCAAGCGCAACCGCAAGATTGTTGATCGCGCCTGCCACACTCATGGCACCGTTGCGACGTACCGCGATTTCAAGCACGGCGACTTTGGTTTCGCCGTACGGATCATCAGGGTCCCGTGCGTAGTTATCGGCCATGGCTTACTCGTCGATGACGGCCCAAAGAGCCGTAGCTGCCGACGACGCCGCGATGTTCCACAGCACAACACCCTTGGACACCGGCAGCGTGAGGCCGCGCGGGAACGTCCAGATGATGCCAGAGCCGATGGTGGCGGGCAGATAGCACCGACGCAGGAACACGGCAGGCACCGTAGGCGCAGTGCCCCACGCAACCGCCGTACCCGTCTGTGCTGCCGGGTCCGCAGGATTCTCCGCTTGGAACAGGACTGGTGTGGTCTGCGCGACCGAGCCGTCATTGGCGGGGCGGCCAAGGCCGTACGTGCTCGCCGTCGCCGCGCCGAGGTTGATGCCGTACTCCATCAGTTTCGGCGAATTCACCGACGACGCCTTGATGTCGAACGACGGAACGGTCGTGGTCACGACCGTGGTGATTTGCCCTGTGGAATAGATAGCCATTGCAAATTCTCCTTCGTGGTTGAGTACTACGCGATCTGGATCAACGCGGTACCGGCAGCGTTCGTCGGCATGGTGAGGGTGAAGTTGCCCGCCGTCACCGTCTGTGAAGCGAAGGTGTAGGAGCCAACGGACTTGTTGCTGCGGGACGAGTTGTACAGCAGGGCGCAGTCCGTGGTGAACGTAACCGTCGTCCACGAGACTGATGCGCTTGGCGTCCAGTACGCGGTCGTACCCGAACTGGTTGGCACGGTCGCATTGGTAACCGCTGCGCCACCGGCTGTGTAGCCGGAACTGGTGACTTCGTTCGTCGCGGTGTACGCCGTGGTGCTCGGCCCAATGGACCCTGCGGGCGCATACAACGCCATCTTGAACGAGTCGGCCGCAGTCGAGCCTCGCGTCGCCGACGACACACCAAAGTTATGATCGGCCGTCATCAGCTCGACCTTGAAGGAAGTGCAAAGCCCGGCTGTGTTAGCCATGATCTACTCCTAGATTTTGGGCGAGTCCGCTTTGGCGGCCTGCCCACACTTCATCGTTACCCAAACGTCCCGGCGCACGATGGTGTCAACCGCTTCAGGGAACTCCGTACCGATGTAGTGGCACTCACGTGCCCACACCCAAACGAAGGGAGTCTCCTGAACTTGCAACACCGTAATACGAAGGTCCGTCTCCTTGATGTTACCCAACGTGGTTGTAACCATGCCCTTCAACTCTTCGGGCGGTTCCTGCACTTGCATCTGGTCCGTCATGTTCGCCTCTCCCGTGGCACTACGTTAACCGCAAAAGCGCGGTGGTTGACGTAACCGCAGGCAGCGTCAAAACGAAGTCGCCTACGGATACGGTTTGCGTTCCGCCGAAGTCTAGCACCGCTACTGCCTTATTGCCAGAAGATGTGTTATAGATCAGCGCCTGACTGGCTGTGAAGGTGGCCCCCGACCATGTGGGGTTAGCCGCGAAGGTAACCATGGCCGTCGTACCGGAAATGCTCGGATCGACATTGGTGAGGGTAAACCCCCCGGCGACATAGTTGGTCCCGGTCGTCTCGTCGGTCGCAGAGTAAACCGTGGTTGTTTCATTGAGCGTGGCCGCAGGGACATACAAAGCAACCTTGAAGGTGTGTCCACCCGCCGCCGCGAAATTATGCGTGGCGAAGAATAGCTCCTTCTTGAAGCTAGTACACATCGCCTGCGTCATGTCGTAACTTCCTTGGTTACCGTCACCGACCCCTTGTACAGCTTCGTCACCACGCCGGTCGGCGATACCATCTCCAAGTCGTACGTGCCCACCGTCCACGTCCACCCCGCCGTAACAATCGCGGTGATCGTCACTGTGATCGTATGGTTCGTGTTGTCGATGGCAATATCGCCGGGGCTGACGAGCGCCTGCAGGACGGTGCCGCCCACGCGATCCTTGATCGTCATGCGGGCGCTGTAGCCGGTCATATCCACCGGGGTATAGAACTGCAGGTAACCCCCGGAGGTGTACGCGATAAAGTCCGAACTGTTCGTCTTGTTGAACGTGACGTGATCCACGTCCACGACCGTAACCTGCTGCATGTCGGTATCGCGCGGCGGGGAGTTCGCAGCGTTGATCTGCTTCATCCCCCGTACGCTCACCACAGCCGCACGCCATCCCGTCTTTAGCCCGTGGGCAATCGCCGTAACCGCAGCGGGTGCGGCCTGCGTGATACCGGTGATCGCCTTATAGATGAAGGGCACCGTCTCCCAACGGACGACACGGGTGAACGTGTCGCCTTGCAGGATGACCAGATTCAGTTTCTTCGCCATGACGTTAACCTAGAAAGATGTCCATCTGTGGGGATGCTTTGGCTGCGGCAAGAAGTCGAGCGTGGTTCTGGTCGAGTAGCGCCTGCACTACCGGGTCGAGATCGAAGCTGAACTGCTTCACCGGAACGTAGGAGAACGAGATAACCCGCGTCCCGCCCTCGAACTCCTCGTTCAAGGTGATCTGTACTGCTACGTTATCGACCCGGAAGCCCATGGTTACTTCTTTGCTAGTGCGTTGGCGATGGTCACATCTTTGTCGGTGCTCGACCGCGACGTGCCGTACGCGTAATCCACCAAGGTGGAACCCTTTGCCATGATCCACGTCGCCGTGGTGATGAACAGACCAAGCAGCAGATCAGGTACCGGCTTGCCGCTGATGATGAACGCGATCATCACTGACACCTCAACAACGAGCAACGTGCCAGAACCGAACAGGATCGCCTTGGCAACATCCGGCCGGGCGTCGAACCTGCTGCTGTCACCGCGCACTTGCGCCGCATTCATCGACGCTTCATCCATCGTCCGATCCTGCACACTCATCTCATGCAGCTTTTCAAGCACCGACACCATCTTGTCGAGGTGAGCGAGCGAATCCGCTTCCACCTGCGCCATCATGGCCGAGTCGTTCTGCACCGTGTTAACCGCAACGATTGCTGCCTTGTTGTCAGTCTTCAGCACATTCACGTTGCTGCCGGTAGCTGTTGCTACCGCACTAAGCACGGCGTCGAGGATCGCGTTCGTAGCGACTGGATCAGCGCCATGCTTGTCCAACGCCTGCGTGATCTGCTGCTTCGCTACCGGCGCGAACTGACTGATAAGCGCCTGCACCAACCCCATCACAAGTCCATCACCCATGTTATCCTCCGTTGGTAATTCCGTACTGCGATCCT
>Ga0315271_10001511_pt1 | contig 14029 bp, 17 predicted proteins | sample C3_top_MG_FD_204664 | JGI IMG/M metagenome (GOLD analysis project Ga0315271, IMG submission 204664) | Sediment microbial communities from Yellowstone Lake, YNP, Wyoming, USA - C3_top | ecosystem: Environmental > Aquatic > Freshwater > Lake > Sediment | place: USA: Wyoming | collected 2017-08-01 | reverse complement strand
AGCTCGTCGCCCGGGTGGAAGGGATGCTGCGCCGCAGGCGCCGTCAGCGGGCGGCGCAGGGAACAATCACCTTCGGGGAGATCGCACTCGATCCGGCGGGGCGTACGGTGCAGCGCTCCGGTCGGGAGGTGATGCTCCTCGCCAAGGAGTTCGACCTGCTCTACCTGCTGGCCAGCAACCCGGGGCACCCCTTCGGTCGCGAGACCATCCTCGATCGTGTGTGGGGCTGGGGTTTCGACGGCACCACCCGCACCGTCGACAACTACATCCTCGCGCTGCGGCAGAAGCTCGAAGTCGACCCGTCGCGGCCCCGCCACATCAAGACCGTGCGCCAGGTCGGCTACCGGCTCGATTTCTAGCAGGCAGCTGAAAAAAGGAGGGTGGCATGCCGGTCTACGAGTATGAGCACGTCGCAAAAAAATGCGCGCGGGGGAAGCGCTTTGACATCCGCCAGGGGATCGACAGCGAGCGCTTGAGCGTCTGCCCGGACTGCGGCAGGGAGGTGCGGCGGGTGATCTCGCATGTCTTCGTGAACACTCCCCGGACGAACAGTGACCTGAAGGGGATGGGCTTCACCAAGCTGGTGCGTCGGGACAAGGGGGTCTATGAAAATGTCACCGCGGCTGGCGGGGAAGGCCGCCTCTGGGACGTGAACAAGCCCGAGACCAAGCCGTGCCTGCGTATGAAGATCAAGGACTGAGGCCCACGAACCGCTCGGCGTCCCCGGGTCAGCCCGGTTTCAGCAGCACCCCCCGCTCCCGCGCCGTCCCGGGAGGATTTCGCTGAGCCACTCGTTGATCATCCCGGCAGCGCAGCCGACGCCGACATCGACTTCGATCGCCCCGACCGGGCAGTTCGTCCGGCAGGCGCCGCACTCCATGCAGCGGTCGGCGTCCACGATTTCCGCCTTGTCGGCGCTCAGGATGAAGACCTGGTGCGGGCAGACCTCCGCGCACATGCCGCAACCGATGCAGGCCTCGCGGTCCAACTGGAGCGTAGCGACATCCGGCAGGTAGGAGAAACCCTTCATCGCTCCCTCCTCACGTCAACGCAGCGCAGCGGTTATCCAGCAGCCGATCCCAGCCACCAGCCCGCAGGCCATCACCGGCATCGAGAGGCGCATCTCCCGCTTCACCCCGGAGCGCGAAGTGTAGGGGGTGCTGCCGGTGAAGTTGAGGGCGAGGAAGGAGCTGACCGCGCTCACCAGCAGCACGGTCGCCGCCGCCGCGAAACCCCGCCAACCCGTCGTCGCCAGGAAGACCAGGGACCAGAGAACCCCGACGATCGCGCCCTTGACGGCGAAGCTGCGCGTCGGCAGCCAGGGGAGGGCGAGCGGGGTGACGATCGTGCCGGCCACCAGGGCGCCACCGTAGGCCAACACCGCGGGGATCGCCGCGGCGGGAGCGAGGTGCCCGTCGCGCCAGGCCGCTGCGAACGCGAGCAGCGGAACAATCCAGGCCGAGCCCTTGAGGGCGATCACCAACTCGATCGGCACCAGAACCAGGCGTTCTCGCAGCGTGAAGGTCAGCTCCCGCATCTCCGGGGTTGACCGCATGCCGCCGTCGAGATAGCGGGGAATGTCCGCAGCCTCGATCGCGGCAAAGTGCACCGAAAAACCAGTGCGCGCACGGACCTCAAAGGACGAAACCCCGGGAGCCCCGAGCAGCGGCAGGATCAGGGACCGGTGCTCCACCACCCGTGCCAGGCCGGACATCTCGATCCGGGCGACGAGCTCCTCGGTCCCGAACGTGCCCTTGCCAGCCGCGCACCAGACGTTGATGCCGTTGGTCTCCAGAACGAGGAGCCAGAGGTTGCGCCCGGCCAACTCGCTCCGGACAAGGTCGTAACTCATCTTGTAGTTCGCGGTGACCAGCACCGGGTCACGAGGGGCGGGAGCGCCGAGCGCGTAGAGTCCCGGGGGGACCAGGTAGGACATGCGGCCGATCCCCCAGCGCGCCTTCCAGGCCCCGAGGATGTCGGCACGTCCGAGCGCCGATGAGACCACCGGCACCCTGCCCGCGGGCGTCTCCAACCAGCGTTGGAAGCCCGCCACCTTCTCGTCGATGCTCCCGCTGACCGCGGGGATCTTCGGTCCTCAGCAGGGTTCCTTGCCGGGGACTGGCCCGCATGCGGGGGCCTGCGCCATCGGCAGTAACTGTTCCATCATCGTTTTCCTTCCTCAACGACAGGACCCCGCCGCCCGGAAGGGAACTGATGTCTCCCTGGGGGCTGCGGGGTCCTGGTCTGGGGCAATTTGATCAGGCGAGTCCTTACTTCACCTGCACCAGCGGCTTCCCGCACTTGCAGGTTCCTGGCTTGTCCGAGATCGTGTTGCAGTCGCAAGCGGCGCCGCAGCTGCAGTGGTAGATCCCGGTCCCCGCCAGGTCGATGTGGCGGATGGGCTTGTTACAGCCGCACTTGGTGGGGTCCTTCGGGTCGATCTTGCAGGTGCAATCCGCGCCGCAGATGCACACCAGCGCGGTGGTGCCTTCCATCCCGATCACGTGGCCGGCGTTCATCGGCTTGCCGTCCGGGCAGGTCCCCAGGGTAGTGCTGATACCCGAGCAGACCCCGTCCGAGGCGCTGCCGCACCAGTAGATGGCGGACGACGGTTTGGCCGCGGTTTCAGGCGTGCCTTCAGCGCCGGCACGGTGGGCGCTGACACCGACGATCAACGTGGCGGCGACGAGAGCGAATACGGTTCCGAATCTCTTCACAGAACTTCCTGCTTCGTTGGTTGTGTGACAACTCAATTTGACCGGAATTCCGCCAACAATCTACGGCCTTGAACCAGGTGCGTCAAGTAGCGTCATGCACCTCGATGCAATCGCCGCCGTCGTTCAGCTACCCGAACGAGCAGACGTACTCGGCGATGCCGCTCTCGACCTCGATGTCGAAGGCCCAGTTCGCGGCGACCGGGAAGGAAGTGCCCGCGACGTACGACTTCCACGAACTCTCGCCCTTGAGACGCACGCGGCAGGCCCCGGCGACGATCTCCATCACCTCGGCGGCGTTGGTCGTGAAGTTGAACGAGCCCGGATAGATCACGCCGATCGTCTTTTTTGAGCCGTCGGCGAAGAACAGCGTGTGGCTGACGACCTTCCCGTCGAAATAGACATTGGCCTTGGTGACGACGGAGACGCCGTCGAATTTTTCGGGTGCCTTGGACATGGTGCGCTCTCCCTTGCTGTGAGTGTTACTGCTTCCGGTCCAGGTTTAGATATTCCGCGATCGCCGTTGCCGACGCCGGCAGGTCCACCGGGCGGTTCTGTAATTCCTTTTTCGGTTCGATCTCGTACTCGGGGGGCAGGCTGCCCTCGAAGTATTTCTGCTGGAAGTCCGCGAATTTGAGCTGGTGCGCGGTGGAGTCGACGACGACCCGCATCCCCGGCACGATCACCTTCGCGCGGAGCGCCGCGCTCAGCCCCGCGACGCCTTCGCCGCCCTGGGTGCAGATCACGTGGCCGTGGCGGTTGGCGGTGAGCATCGCGTCCATGATCTGCTGCTCGGTGACTTCGACCACGGCGAAGCGCTCCCGGAAATGCTCCTCGACGAGGCGCCGCACTTTCGGGAACGAGACCGGGTTGCCGATCATCGCCGCCTGGGCGACGCTCGCGGTCACTTTCACCGGCTCGTAGGCGCCGCGCTGCTTCCAGAGGTAGACGGGATTCGCGTGGCGGCTCTGCACCCCGACGAGCAACGGCAGCTTGTCGATCATCCCCAGGCGCTGCAGGTCGAGGAAGCCTTCCATGACCGCGGTGACGTTGCCCGCGTTGCCGATCGGCACGACCACCGCGAGGTCCTCGGTGCGCCACCCGGCGTCCATCGCCACCTCGTAGGCGTAGGATTTCTGCCCGTTGATGCGCACCGGGTTCTTGGAGTTGAGCAGGAAGACCTGGTAGTCGCGCGAGAGCTCCTCGACGATGCGCATGCAGTCGTCGAAGACGCCCGGGACCTGGATCACGGTGGCCCCGCTGCCGAGCGGCTGCGAGAGCTGCTGCGGCGTCACCTTGCCGGCCGGGAGCAGCACGACGGACTTCACCGTCCCCTTGGGCAGGTAGGCGAGATAGAGCGCGGCGGCGGCCGAGGTGTCGCCGGTGGAGGCGCAGATGCCCAGCACGTCGCGCACGCCCCAGCGCTTGATGGCGTGGTTGAGGTACGAGATCGCCGAGGCCATGCCGCGGTCCTTGAAGGAGGCCGAGGGGTTGAGCCCGTCGTACTTGATGAAGAAAGGCGCGCCGACCGCGGCTGCGAGATCGGCGTTGGCCGGAATCACCGGCGTGTGTCCCTCGCCGAGCCAGATGACGTCCTCTGGCGGCACGCAGGGGAGGATCAGTTCGTGGAACCGGAAGATGCCTTTCAGGGACGCGGGTTCGGATGCCAGCGCCCGGTAGGCGAAGAGCCGCTGCCAGAAGTCGCCGCTCTTGCCCTTGAGCGTGTCGAAGGCGAGGTCGCGCAGCGAGAGCAGGCCGCCGCAGGCCGGGCAGGTGTAGGCGAAGCGCTCGATCGGGTGGCGCGCGCCGCAGGAGACGCACTCGTAAACCATCTCGCCCCGGTAGGTGGGAACGATAGAGTCGCGGATGTCAGCGGGAAAGTCGATCATGAACGGCTCCTCCTGTCCGTAAGCTCTCCGGGGTCCTGTCGCTGCGCACCCCCGTCGGTGCTCGCTCGGAGCTGCGCGCCGCCGGGGTCCCCCGCTGCGCGCCACCCCTCCGTCCCGCTTGAAATGAAGCAGCCGGTCCGAGCAGCGTCTCTAGAGAATACCACGAACATTACAGGCCAGATCGGCGTTTATGGCTGCACCGCGCCCTTCCCCTCCTCGGGGAGCGCGCCGAGGTACGGGAGGTTGCGGTACTGCTCGCGGTGGTCGAGGCCGTAGCCGACGAGGAAGCGGTCGGGGACTTCGAAGCCGGTGTAGCGGATCGGCAGATTCGCGAGTCGCCGCACGCGCCGGTCGAGCAAGGTGCAGACGGCGAGGCCTGCCGGCTCGCGCGCCTGGAGATTGCGCACGAGATAGCCGAGAGTCAGGCCGGTGTCGACGATATCCTCGACGAACAGGACCTCGCGGCCGGTGATCGCCAGGTCGAGGTCCTTCTCGATGCGCACCACGCCGCCGCGCTTGCCGGCGCCGTAGCGGGTGATAGCCATGAAGTCGAGGTTGATCGGGACGGTGATGGCGCGCGCCAGGTCGGCGAGAAAGATGAACGAACCTTTGAGCACCGAGACGAGGACCGGGGTGCGGTCGGCGTAGTCGCGCGATATCTCGGCCCCCAGTTCGCGCACTCGCCGCCGCAGATCGTCCTCGCTGATCACCACTGAAATATTTTTATTCATGGCGTCTCCAGGGTAGTGCAATTTTCACCAAGGGCATTATATTGAAGATGGGCCCCGAGAGGTTGGAACGGCGGCGCCCCAGAGGGAACGGGAGAAGGCTGGCTCCAGAGCTTGAAAGAGAGCCTGTGCCAGAAACCAAACGACCGTTAGGAGATTCCCTCCGGAGCGGAAGGTGCCAAGTACGGTCACTCGGGGCCGTATCTTTTTTTGGTCTATTCCAGCCCGAATTTCTGCGCCAGCTTCCTGAAGTCCCGGCCGTAGAAGATCAGCAGTTTCTTGTCCGGATACCGTTCTCTGAAAAGCCGGACTTTGCGGTTTTTCTTTGTCACGAGCGACTGTTTCATCGTGGTCAGCTCGAGATAGGTGTCCATCTCGGTGAGATAGAAGTCGGGGGAGAAGCTCGACTTGACCCGGCCGTCGGGCCACCACTCGATGGGGAAGGTTTCCGGTTCGTACTTCCAGGGGATGCGGTAGAAATCGAGCACTTTCGCGAACTCCTCCTCGCTGTCGTTCGCAAATCGCGGCTGCTCGGGCGATGCCGGCAGGGGGTCGAGGGGGATTTCCCGCGCTCCCCGGGCCAGGGCGCAGGCACGGATCTCCGTAAAGCGGCCGGCTTTCGTGAGACCGACGGCGACTGCGGCTTGTTCAACGAGTGAAGCCGCCGCCTCGACGCCGATGGTGTCGACGCGCAGTGCCAGGTCGTAGTGTTCGCCGCGAGTCAGATCCTCGCCGAAGTGGCGCCGCACCAGGCGCCGCCGCTCCTGCTCCCGACGCTGGAGGGCCGCGACGCTGTGCCGGGTCCCCTGCGCTTCGGAAGTCGCCAGGCGGAATTCGAGCGCTGCGGTCAAACGAACGTGCAGCGCCCCCGGGCAGCCCTTGAACAGAAACTGGCCGCCGAAGCCCAGGAGGACGACGTTCTCGCGAAAAGCCAGATGCCAGATGATCCCTTCGGTGGCGGCGCGGACGGCGCGCTCCTCCTCATCCGGCTGTCCCGGCGGTCCGGCGGTCCGTGGCTCATGGAGGCGGCCGATGGCTGCCAGAAGATCGTAGCTGTAGAGGAGTTCGCGCATGAGCGCCCGATCGAGGAGGCGAAAGCCCAGGCGGCGCGCGGCCTCGGCGGCGACGGCCTCGCCGCGGCAGGCCTCGAGACGCGAGATGGTTACGATCGCCACGGTGTGTCAGGGGACTGAAAAGTGCCCATGTGCCGACTATAGCGGCGAAAATGCCGGTCGCCAAGCACCATGTCTCCTGCGGAGTGCCCACGGGGTTGCGACAGCGGCTGCCAACGGGTAGAGTGAGGCCTATGGCAGCTCGTCAGCGACTCCGAGAGATGAGGGCGAAGGCTCCCGACAGCCGGCCGGTCTCCGAGATCGTCGGGGAGCTTCGGAAAAATCTGCCGACCTCGGATTATCGCGAGCAGAGCCTGAGGATTCACGGTCTCATCTGCGCAAAGTGCGCTCGCGAATTCGAGCCCAAAGACCGGCATCTGCTCAGCGTGCACCACAAGGACGGCAATCACGCGAACAACCCGCCCAATGGCTCGAATTGGGAGAACCTCTGCGTCTATTGCCACGACGACGAGCACAGCCGCGGCGGACTCGGGGAATTTTACCGCAAATCCCGGGGATGAAGGCGATCACCAGTCTGCGCAACCCGGCGCTGCGGCGCTATCGGGACCTGCGCGATTCGGGGACGCGGCGTGAGACCGGCCTCGCCGCTGCCGAGGGCCTCAATCTTTTACGCGAGGCGCTTCTCTCCGAAATCGATGTCGTCCAGATCTTCCTGAGCGAGCGCGCCCGGGGCCGGGCAGACTTCGCGGACATTGCGGCCCGCCTCGAGGCCGGCGAGTCTGCCGGGCACTGGGAGTGCTTTGCCGTTCCGGGCGAGGTACTCGAGCGTGCTGCACACACCGAGAGCCCGCAGGGGGCGCTCGCGATATTCCGGCCGCGCCCGTTTGGCCTCGAGGACATCCTCGCCGGAAACGGTCCCGTCCTGCTGCTCGACCGGATAGCCGACCCCGGCAACCTCGGGCTGATCCTGAGGACCGCCGAGGCCGCCGGCTGCGACGGGGTGATCGTGGGGCCGGGGACGGTTGACCCGCTCAACCCCAAGTGCGTCCGGGCGAGCGCGGGGAGCATTTTCCGACTGCCGATTGCGCACGCCGGTCTCGAGACTGCCGCCGCGGCTTTGGCAGACGTCGGCGGTCATCTCTTCGCGACATCGCCTCACGGCGGCGTCGTGTATACGGACGCGGACCTCTCCGGGCGTGTCGGCTTGCTCCTCGGCCAGGAGGGCGGGGGGCTGGCGCCGGGCTTTCTCGATCGCTTCGAGGGGCTGCGCATCCCCACCGGTCGGGTGGAGTCGCTCAACGTGGCGATGGCGGCCGGAATATTGCTGTATGAAGCCCGGCGGCAAAGAACCGCTCTGAGCTGAAGTCCAGCTCGTTCCCGCCGTTATGCGAGGGCCAGGGCTTCTTCGCTGCAGCGCCGGCGGCAGATGCCGCAGCCGTGACAGCGCTCGGCGTCGACCGCCACCTGGCCGTCGACGATCGACATCGCCGCGAACTGGCAGGCCTCGACGCAGGCGCCGCAGCCGGTGCAGCGTGTTGCATCGACCGCCGCCTTTTCTTCGCCCGGGAAATAGGTCGACAGCCCCCGGCGCGTGAAGTTCACGGCGAGGCAGCCGGACGGGTCGCAGTTGCAGATCGCCCCGATGAACGGCGTGATGAACGTCCAGACTGTGTGGATCGCCCCCTGGTCCTCGAGCGCGGCCATCTGCGCCAGCGCCGCCTCGGGGCTCACGCGTTCCATGCCGGCGACAAAGGGGGCAGCTTCGACGCGTTTGCCGATCAACGCGCGCAGGCCCAGCTGGTCGGGGGATGCGGCGATCAGGTAGCAGACCGCCTTCTCCTTCTTTTCGAGCACCATGCGGCAGACGCAGGGGAGACGCACCACCTGGCCGGTGATCGCGAGAATCGCCGCCACGTCCTCGATCGGCACCACCTGCCCGAAGTGCACCTTCTGGAGCCGTTTCGACGTGATCCGCGACACCCGCCGCGTGAGACGCGGGTTCATCCGGTTGGCACGATCGAGCACCCGCAGCCAGCGCCCGGCCTTTGCAGTCATTTCGGGGACGAAGTCCTCGATGTACTTGGCGCGCCGTGCGTCGTGGAGCAACTCCCCGGCGTAGTTGCTGGCCTCCAGGTACCACTTCTTCCCGTCGCCGTGACTGACACAGAACTCGCACATGGTTGATTTATTCCCGTTTTGTGCTATTATGTCAAATAGTTCACAAGGCGTGATCACCAAAATCTGGCATGTTGCCCCCGTGGCGGGTATCCGTTGCGGCGGGCTATTCACAGAAGGAGGACACGAGATGGCGAAGGCAAAGAAGACGACAACGGCAGCCAAGGCGGCTCCCGAGGCCACGACGGCTTCGGTAAAAAAGAAGGCGCCCGCCGCGAAGGTTGCCAAGCCGGCCGCCAAGGCAGCGGCGGCCCCGAAGACGGTTCCCGCCGGATTGGTGAAAAGGGCCCCCGAGGTCAAGGCGCTGAAGCCGGGCGGGCTCGTGAAGAAGTACCTGAAGCAGGGCGCCGTCTGCAGCGTGACGTTCGTGCTGCCGAAGGCCGCGGCTGCCGAGGCCGGGTCGGTCTGCATTCTCGGTGAGTTCAACAACTGGTCCGCTGACGCGCACCCTCTCGAGCGGCGGGAGGAGGGGGACTTCGCGATCACCCTCGAGCTCACATCCGGCCGCGCGTATCGCTTCCGGTATGTGATCGACGGCTGGAAGTTCGAGAACGACTGGTTCGCCGACCGGTACGAGCCCAACCCCTACGGCGGCGAGGATTCCGTCGTCGACGTCTAGTCGGCCGCTGACAGATCAACCGCAGCGAATCGTCGTCCGGGCCCCCAACTGGCTGGGGGACCTGATGATGGCAACGGGGGTCATGCGCGCGATCCTCGAGCGCTGGCCGGCGGCGTCGGTCGACCTCGTGGTGCGCGCCGGCCACGAGGCGCTCCCCCTGCCGCGGCGCGGGCGGCTCATCCCCTTCAATGCCGGCGCGGTTTCAGCCGGGGCATTCGGCATCTCTCTGCGCGCGGCGGGGTATGACCGCTTTTACGTCCTGCCGCCGAGCTTCTCGTCGGCGTGGATGGCCTGGCGCAGCCGGGTCCCGGAGCGCGTCGGCCATCGCGGTCACCTTCGCGGTCCGCTGCTGCGTCCGGCGATCGGTCACCGCGCGCCCGCCCGCAGCGTCCATCTCACGCGGGAGTACCTCGACCTGATCGATCCGGCCCTCGAGATCGATTGCTATCCGCCCCGGCTTGACCTCCCCGGAGCCTGGGCTTCGGAGCAGTTGGCACGGATCTGCCGCGAATTGCCGGAGCGGTTCGTTGCGATCGCCCCCGGCGCGGTGTACGGTCCGGCGAAGGCCTGGCCGGCCGAGCGGTACCGGGAGGTTGCGCGCGGCCTGCGCGATCGCGCCGGCGTGCCGATCGTCGTGCTCGGAACAGCCGACGAACACGCACTGGGCGAGCAGGTCCGCGACGGGGGGGAGGGCATCCTCAACTGGTGCGGGACGACCGACCTGCCGGCTCTCGTCGCCGTGCTTTCGCGCGCAGCGCTGCTCGTGAGCAACGACTCGGGCACGATGCACGTCATGGCGGCGCTGCGGCGGCCCCAGGTGGCGATCTTCGGCTCGACCTCGCCGGTCTGGACCGGCCCGATCAACGCGAAGGCGACGGTGGTCACGGCCGGCCTGCCGTGCGCGCCCTGTTTCGCGCGCACCTGCCGCTACGGGCACTTCGACTGCCTGAGACGGGTCACGGCAGCTGAAGTGCTGAACGCCGCGCTCGCGCATCTCTGACGCACGATATATCTTTCCGGGAACGTGTTGCCAGCCGCCCCGGGCTAACGAAATTTCAGGTCGAAGCGGACCGGGTGATCGCCGGCGCTGGCGCAGGCGGCCTTCTGGATGAGGCCCTTCTCCTCCGGGCGGTGCACGACGCCTTGCACCAGGATGCCCTGCCCCTCCTCGAGCACCGCAAGCGTCGGCAGTTGCAGGCGCCGGTCGGTGAAGAGCGCGGCGCGCACCCGGGCGGCGGCGAGGCGCAGGCCGAGGATGCGCCGTGCCGCCTCGTGATCGCCACGGTCGCGCACCGCGAGGCGCGCGCAGATGTCGTCGACGATTGCCGCCTGTTCAAGGAGACTCGTGTCGCAGATCAGGTCGTAGCCTGCCGGGTCGTCCCACGGCCGGTGGTAAATGGCACGGATAAAGCCGGCGCGCTCGTGGTCGATCCGCTCGATCAGGGCGCGGACACTGTCGTGGTCGGCATGCTCCCGGCGCATGATGCGCTCGATGCGCGCGGCGCGCGGCGCGACGATGCGCACGTGCAGCGCGGTGGGGACCCCGGCGAGGAGGAACGCGCCGCCGCGGCCGACGATGACGGTGCGGTCGGTGGAGGCGGCCGCGAGGAGGTGGCGCTGCAGAAGCGCCGAGTACCCGCGGTACGACCAGTCGAAGCGCTCCCAGACCGAGGGCCTGTGCTCGTCGTACTCGTCCCCGAAGCGCTCCCAACGCGGGTCGGCCGCACGCAGGGCCGCCAGCAGCGTGACGCGGTCCTCATAGGCGTATCCGAGCCGCGTGGCGATGGCGCGGCCAATTTCGCGTCCGCCGCTGCCGTACTCCCGGGAGATCGTGAGAATGGCCATGGTCTGCTTACCCTCCGTTCTTCTCCGGGGTGGTGGCTGCGGCGCTCTCCCGGCGCTCGGCGCGCGCCACGCTCCAGCGGAACCAGAGTCTGCCGGCGGCGATCACCCCCGCCGCGGCGAGCGCCTCGGCGATCCAGAGTGCTCGTGTCGGCACCGCGACTGCCGCCGCGACGATCGGGTCGGTCAGCACCATTTCGGCGGCCACCTTGCCGAGGATGGCGGCCCCGGCGTAGATGAACACCGGGTAGCGGTCCATGAGCATCGAGAGCAGCCCGCTGGTGAAGACCACGAACGGGACCGAGAGGGCGAGCCCGCAGAACAGCAGGATGATGTTGCCGTGCGAGGCGCCGCCGACGGCGAGCATGTTGTCGAGGGCCATGGTGATGTCGGCGATGACGATGATGCGCACGGCCTGCCAGACGCTCGTCGCCGTGCGCTCACCGAGCTCGTCCGGCGTCCCCTGGACGAAGAGCTTGACGGCGATCCCGCCGATCAGCAGTCCGCCGACGAGCTTGACGTAGGGGGCGCGCAGCAACTGCGCGACAAAGAACGTGGCGACGACCCTCAGCAGCACCGCCGCCGCCGAGCCGAGCAGGATCCCCCGGCGGCGGTGTTCGCGCGGCAGCGAGCGCACCGCCATCGCGATGACCACGGCATTGTCGCCGGCGAGGATCAGGTCGATCAGGACGATGCTCGCCAGCGCAGAAAAAAAGGCCGCGTCGAAGGTCATGCTGCCGAGTAGAGCGAGGTTCATGCCTGTCTCCGGTTCACCCCCCTAGTGTCGCCGGCCGGACGCAGTTGTCAACCGGGAAGCCCCGCCGTACACTGAAAACCATGGTTGTGGTCAACGGTTCCCGTCTGGCGATGCGCCGGCCCCGCGGCGGGCATGCCGGCGGGGTTTCGTGACATGACCGACCAGTCCCGCGCGAGCCTGGCCGTCTGCGTCATCACCCGCGACGAGGAGGACCGCATCGGCGACTGCCTGGCTTCGGTCGCTTTCGCCGACGAGATCCTCGTCGTCGATTCGGGGAGCACCGACCGCACGGTCGCGATCGCCCGCGAGCTGGGCGCCCGGGTCATCGTGCGCGACTGGCCCGGATACGCGGCGCAGAAGAACTTCGCCCAGGGGCAGGTCGCGGCGGAGTGGCTGCTGAGCGTCGACGCCGACGAGCGGGTCACGCCGGAGCTGGCACGGCAGATCCGCGGGTTGATCGCCGCGGCGCCCGACGGGATTGCCGGCGCCAGCGTGCCGCGACGCACCTGGTACCTCGGCCGCTGGATTCGCCACGGGGGCTGGTACCCTGGCCGCAAAGTGCGGCTGGCGCGTCGGGGACGCGGTCGCTGGGATGGCGAGCACGTCCACGAACGGCTCGTGGTCGAAGGGGCGATTCAAGCGCTTGATGGGGATCTGCTGCATTACACGTACCGCGGCATCGCGGATCATCTGCGGACGATCGACCGCTTCACCACGGAAGCGGCCCGGGCGATGGCGGCCCGGGGGGCGCGCGGGGCGGCGCTCGGGATGCTCGTGCACCCGCCGCTGAAATTCTTCAAGATGTATCTGCTCAAAGCCGGGTTTCTCGACGGCGTGCCCGGGTTCGTCGTGGCGGCGCTGGGGAGTTATTACGTGTTTTTGAAATACGCGAAGCTGTGGGAACTGCGGGGGGCGGGGAGGCCCTGAAGCGATGGGAACGGACAATCTGATCTACCTGGAGGTCCTCGAGTGGTTCGATCAGACCGGCCGCGAACTGGTGCACCGGATCCCGGAAGGCGGGTCCGGCGAGATCAAGCTCGGGGCTCAGCTGACGGTGCGCGAGAGCCAGGCGGCCGTGATGTTCTACCAGGGCAAGGCGTACGACGCTTTCGGCCCGGGGCGGCACACGCTGGTCACCGGCAACATCCCGATCCTCACGAAGCTGCTCTCCGCCCCCTGGGGGATGAAAAGCCCGCTGCGCGCCGAGGTCTATTTCGTCAACCTCAAGGATTTCGCGAACCTCACCTGGGGGACGCGCGACCCGGTGGCGTTCAAGGACTCGAAGCTCGGGCTGATCCGGCTGCGGGCGCACGGCGTGTTCAACGTGAAGGTGGTGCAGCCGGTGTTGCTGATCAACAGCCTGGTCGGCACGCAGGGGGTCTTCACGACCGAGCAGATCGAGGAGTACCTGGCGCGCGTCATCGTCTCGCGCTTCAACGATCACCTCGGGGAGCACCTGGATTCGGTAATCGACCTGCCCGGCAATTACGAGGAGCTCTCGGCGGGGCTTTCGAAGCGGCTGGCCGAGGACTTCGCGCGCTACGGGCTGGCGCTCACGCAGCTGGTGATCGAGTCGGTGACCCCGCCGCTGGAGGTGCAGAAGGCGATCGACGACAAGAGCCGCCTCGGCGTCTTCGACGATCTGAACAAGCTGCTGCAGATGAAGGCCGCGATGGCCCTCGAGAAGGTCGCCGAGCAGCAGGGGGCGGCGGGTGCCGGCGCCGGGATGGGGCTCGGGCTGATGATGCCCGCGATGTTTTCGAATGCGCTCGCCGCCGCCGGAACCGCCGGCGGAGCGGCGCCGACGACGCCCTGTCCGTCGTGCGGCCACCCGGCCGCGGCAGACGCGCGTTTCTGCCCAAGCTGCGGCGGCCAGCTCGTGGTCTTCCAGAAGTGCGCGCGCTGCTCGGAGGACATCGCCCCGGGGGCCCGTTTCTGCGCGCGCTGCGGCACGCCGTCGGGAGCGAAATCCCCAGAGAAGAAATGCGCGAAGTGCGGGCTGGAGAACCTGCCCAACGCGGTGTTCTGCAACCAGTGCGGCGAGAGACTTGGCTGAGAGCAGAACCCTGTCGGTCGAGCACGAGTGCCCGCAGTGCGGGGGTTCGGTGCAGCTGGGCGAGGCCGACCGGCTGCTGGCCTGCCCGTACTGCCGGGCGCGCCTTGCCCTCTGGCCGGGGGAGTTCTTCCGCTACTGGATACCGCCGCCGGCCGCGGCCGGCGACGAAGTCCTGC
>Ga0315271_10001510_pt1 | contig 14036 bp, 11 predicted proteins | sample C3_top_MG_FD_204664 | JGI IMG/M metagenome (GOLD analysis project Ga0315271, IMG submission 204664) | Sediment microbial communities from Yellowstone Lake, YNP, Wyoming, USA - C3_top | ecosystem: Environmental > Aquatic > Freshwater > Lake > Sediment | place: USA: Wyoming | collected 2017-08-01 | reverse complement strand
CGCGAGTTCGAGCGGCGACGCGTAGGAGCCGACTCCCGGAGAGGCCGCCGCTGCCGCGACAGTCGCCTGCGCCAGCAGAAACGCCGACGTCAGGCACCAGCGAAGCGCTCGTCGGTTCATCGGCTTATGGTACCACCATCTCGGGAAGCTGACTTCACCGCGGTACGCCGCCGCGTCGGTGTCACTGCGGCCACACGGCGGCAGGGAGGGAGTTCTCGTCGAGGAGCGGCCAGATCGCCGCCGCCGTCCGCGACCCCGCCGGGAATGAGCGCGCCGCCGCCGCGCTCAACCCGATGCCGCCGCGCGACTCCCAGGTCATCTGCCCGTCGGCGCGCAGGGAGGCGAACCAGAAGTTCAGGCGGGCGTGATCCAGTTCCGGGGCCGCGGTCGCCAGCGCGCCGATCAACTCGGCAAAGAACCGCTTGTCCGCCTCCGGGAGCTCGAAGCGATCCGCCGGGCCGATGACCAGTCGCTGCTCCAGGTCGCGGCGCGCGAACGAGATGTCTACGGACACCGACATTTTGCCGCCAGCGACCGATTCGATCACCACGTCGCGGGGGGGGTCGCGCAAGTAGAGCGATGGAAACCACCCCCGGCGGCGGAAGCCTGCCGACTGGTTCTTGAGCGCGTCGTAGCGCGCGAGGCTCCCCTCGACGAACTCGCGCAGGCGCTCGGGCAGCGTCGTGGGACCTTCGGCCCTCCCGGCGGCGGGAGCGGACTCATCGGGCGCCGACTCGTCGATCTGCGATTCGCCGCCCCCACGCCTGAGCCCGGCGGCCACCGCGCCCGCAGGAAGCGCAAGCGCGCCCCACATCACGACCCAGCCCACCAGTGCCGCAATCAACCACGAGCGAGCGCCCCCTGCCGCCCCGGTGACACCGGGAAGAGCGCACCACCGCGGCGACGTCATGACCCGCGACCCGCTAGACACCCGCGCCGAGGCGGTCGATGAGGAAGGCCGGGATGCCCGCTGCGCGCATCCGCTCCTGCGTCTTCCCGACCGGATAGGCGACGCGCCGCAGTTCGACGCTGCCGCTCGTCCCGTCGTAGAGGACGTACGAGGCCCGGGGATCGCGGTCCCGAGGCTGGCCCACGCTCCCGGCGTTGACGAGATACCGAAGACCCGGCCGCAACGTTTCGCGCAGCCCGAGCCGCGCGGCGCTGCGGTCCTGGCTGATGGCGTAGACGCCGGGCCGGTGGGAGTGCCCGACGAAACACAGGCGCTCGGCGAACGCGGCAAAGTGTTCATCGATGTCGGCCAGGCCGTGGATGTAGTGCCAGCGCTCCGGTTCGATGGGTGAAGCGTGCACGAGCAGCAGCTCGGCCGCGCGGTGCGTGTAGGGGAGCGTTCCCAGGTATTCGAGCTGCCCGTCCTCGAGGCGCGCGGCGGTCCACTCCACGGCCGAGCGGGCGAACTCGTTGAAATCCTCGAGCGAGGTGAGCCCGGCAACCGCCGCGTCGTGGTTGCCGGTCAGGGAGACGGCGGCGCGCCGACGAACCAATTCGACGCACGCCGCCGGGCTCGGCCCATAGCCGACGATGTCGCCGAGGGAGTACAGCAGATCGACGCCGCTGTGATCAACCTCGGCGAGCACCGCCTCGAGCGCCTCGAGGTTGCCGTGGATGTCCGAGAGAATCGCTATCCGCACCGCCGCGCAAGCCTTTCCATACCGGGCCGGGACTATAGCACAGGCGGCGCGGCGAGCGGCGGAGCCGTCAGCACCGGGCCAAGCGCCGGATCGTCCGCCGCGTCGAAAATGCTCCCGGGGCCGGGACCGTCCGGGCCCCACCAGTTCCCGACGGCGTCGATCGCCTCCGGGGAGTTGCTCTCCAGGGCGAAGCGCAGACTCCCGACGATCGCGTTGCCGCGCAGCACCGCGCCGGGGCTGTCGGTCGAGACCCCGTTGCCGACGCTCGCGTCGATCCGGTTGCCCTCGATGCGCCCTTGCGTGCGGCGCAACTGGAGCCCGGCGGCATTGTTGGCCAGGAAGCGGTTGCCTTCGATGCGAAGCCGGCAGTCGCTGACGCGCAACCCGGGCGAGTTCGCCTCGAAACGGGTGCCGGCAATCGTCCCCTCGGATTCGCGCACGTGCATCCCGGCGAGCGAGTTGCCGATGACGTTCGACCCGACAAGCGAAAAGGACGATCTCAAGATCTGGATCCCCAGCGTGTTGCCAAAGACCGAGAGGTTCTCGATCGCGGCCGTCGAGTCGCGAAAGCGCACGGCGCTGGCGCTGCCGATCACCACGCAGTCGGTGATCGACGCGGTCGACTCCTGGAACTGGATCGAGCGGTAGTTGTTCCTGAAGATCGAGTGCTCGGCGCGAAAGCGCGAAAAGTGGCTGTGCAAGCCGCGGAATCCCGACTCCACCAGGCACCACGCGAGACGGCTCTCTTCGGCGTCGGTCCCCATGAGGTTGATCGCGCCCCAGCGCCCCCGCCCCTCCCCGTCGAGGGCGGTGAAGACGATCGGCGCATCGCGCGTGCCCTCGGCAAGCAGTCGGCCCTGGACGAACAGCTCGCTCTCCCCGACCCCGTCGCCGTCCGTGTCGCGAAAGCCGAACCGCACCACCGTGCCGGGCGCGATCGTCAGGCGCGCGACCGGCGCCACCATGACGGTGCCGTCGATGCGCACCTCGCCCTCCCAGGTGGTGTCCTCGCCGATGAACTGCTCGCCGCGGTAGACCCGGGTCGGCGGCGCGTCCGGCGGCGGCACCCGCGGCTCGAACGGCAGCGGCGGCGCCGGGGGCAGGCTCACGCCAAGCCCACCGTCGGTGTCCGGAATCCGGTCACCTCCCGAACGTACCTGCATCCGCCCGGCGGAGGGCTCCGCCGGAGCTGCCGGGCCGCCGGCACGACGGCCTGGCTCGCCCGGCGCGATGAGCACCCGCGACACTCGGGCCCTGGAGAGTTCCGGCGGGGGTTCGCCCGACGCCCCCCAGAGAACATCCGCGAGCTTTCCCGCAAACGACGAACCGGCAATGCGCGGCGCGGCTCCCGGCGCGACCAGCAACCCTTCGTGTTCGGCGGCAACCGCAGCCACGCTCTCCAGCGTCGGGCTCGAGCCGGGCCAGCAGGAAATGCCGCCCTCCTGGGCCTGCACGGAAACCCGCGTGAGCCGCGCGGCGGATCCGCGGTGGGCGGCGATGCCCAGGCGGACGCCCGAGATGTCCACGTCGCTGATCGCCGGCGACGAACCGAGCAGCGTGACGCCGGTGTCGGCGCCGCTGAGGCGTGCATGCCGGATTTCCCCGTCCCCCCCGTCGAAGATGATGCCTCCCCAGCGGGAGTCCCCCTCCCCCGCCGGCTCGGCCGGGAGCAGCTCGAAGACCACGGGCCGCGCGGCGGTCCCTTCGACGATGAGCCGGCCGCGAACGAGCAGTTCCGTGGCGTTGTCGAGATACTCGGGCTCGGTCTTCGTGGTGTCGGCCGGCCGCACGAGGACGCGCGTCCCGGCGAGAATGCGCAACGTGCGGCCGCGCGGCACCTGAAAATCGTCGGCGAGGACGACCTCCCCCCGCCAGACGCCGTCGGCGAGAAGTCTGCCCTTGACCGTCACGGGTGACGCCCCGGCGTCCAGGCCTCGCTGAGCCGGCGCCGCGCAGGCGCCCGCGAAGATCAGCGCGGCGAGGGCGGAGCCCCTGAAGATGCGGCGACAGGACACTGCGACCGGCTAGATCAGCCGCTTTTCCTTGAGAAACTGCTTGACCACCTCGCGCGCCGGTCGCTTCTCGCTCTCCTGGACGAGTTTCGCCAGCGTCGCGCTGTCGACCACGCCGGCAAGCTTGTTCACCAGGCGGCTGAGCGCCGGGAATTTCTTCAAGGTGTCCTTGCGGATAACCGGAGCGACGGCGCCGGGCGCGGACGCCCCGCCGGGGCCCGGCGCAGGCCGTCCGATCATCCCCCACGGTTCGAGCCAGATCAGATTGAAGCGCTGCTCGTACTCACGGCGCACCGTCTCGCGCTGGTCGGCGCCGCTGCCGACGGCCGTCAGCCCGAGTATTTCGCGCAGGGCGACACCCTGGTCCTCCAGACCGAGGTCGACGTCCGCAGTCTGCAGGGCCGCTTGCAGCGCGCGGCTGTCGGCTACGGGTTTTATCTGGATCGTGGTCCCTGTTCGCTCGCTGACCATCCAGGAGAAGATTTCGGTCAGAATCTCCTGTTCCCGGCCCGGCATGCGACCCAGGAAAACGGTTTTCCCGACACAGGCCTCAACCGGCCGGTTCACCACCGACAGCACCGCGACCAGTCCTGCTGCCACCGCCATCAGAAACACCTTCTTCATCGAAACCTCCAGCTTTCCCACGCCGGGATTTTCCCGCGCGTTCGATTAATATAAGCTGACCAAGCGCTCTTTACCACACCTGCATCCACGAAGTTGTACGCGGTTGTTGATCACGATCCCGGAGAGGCCGCCGAAAGGGGTCGAGGGCAAGGAGTGTCCCGCGGCAGATGGGTCTTCTTCAGCGGCCGTCACTCAACCAACTCCGCCAGCGCGCCGGCGGCAAGGTAACAGGCCGGCCCAACAAGCATGGTCTTCGTGTAGCCGAAGACGACGGCGACCACCAGCGCCCCGACCAAACCGAGGACCGAAAACGCACCGTTGACGCTCCAGACCCAGGGCAGAAGACGATCCTGACGCACCAGCGAAAGACCGGCCGGGAGCGGTTGACCCATGAGGTACCCCAACGGACCCACGACGGCCGCCGTTGCGGCAAGCCGGGCCCACAGCGGCGCGGCGAGGAGCACCTCGAGAAGCGGCGGCAACAGCACGGCCGTGAAAAGCAACACCAGCGTCAGGCGCGCGCAACTCCGGCGGACGAGGCGCCCATTTCCCGCCAGCAGCCGGGCCCGGGCGCTGCCCAGGGCGCCGGCGGCCAGAAAAACCGCCAACGTCATGACCAGGGCGGAGGAGGGCTCGCCGAGCAGCGGCAGAAAGCGCTTGAGCAGGCCAGTCGCAACAACCCCGAACCCCAGGCCGATCGCCGCAAAATACCCGATCACAGCGCAGGCCGCCCCCCAGCTCCTCTCGCGGGCGCGAGCGTTGAGCGCCAGCGGCAGCGCGGCGCACAGGATGGCCAGACCGAGCACCGTACCGAGCAGATTGCGCATCACCAGGAGACCGCGGTCCTCGAAATCTGGCGCAAGGGCCGCAGCGCCGCGCAGAACATCGCCGGGCCGCATCAGACAGGAGAAAAAAGGGCGATCGGCTTCGAGCGGCGCGGCATCGAAAGGCAGAGTGGCGAGATACGACGACGTATCCGGAGCGTGCAACACCTCGGCGATCGTGCGGTCGCCCGCCCCGCCGCCGCTGGGAGCATAGAGCACGAGAAAGCCCAATTCGCGGCAGCGACGCTGCAGCAACGCCAGCTCCGCCGGCGTGAACGGGACGCTCTTGACGAGCACGGACGCCAGGCCGCGTTCAGCGGCGACGAAGATGCATCCGGCAGCGTCCGGGAGGTTCCGCGCCTCGAGCGCGGCCCTGGCCGTGGCAACCAGCCGCAGGATGCGCTTCTCGTTGATCAAGCGCGAGAAGACCACTATCCCCCCCGGCGCCAGGCGGTCCAGGCAGGACTGAAACCCCTCGGCCGTCAAGAGGTGGTCCTCGGGGAATGAGAACGACCCCGCTGCCGGGGCCGGCCGGCCGGAGGCGACTGCGGCCTGAATGACATCATAGAACCCAGGGTCGCGAGCGAGGAAGCTGCGTCCCTCGTCCACGATCATTTCGACATCCGGCAGGGTATACGGTCGGCCGGAGAAGTCGCCGAAGTCATCCTGAACGGCGCGCACGACCAGCGGGTTTGGCTCCACCGCCCGCACCACGGTCGCGCCGCTCGCCAGCGCAATCAGGATATCCTTGCCGCCGCCCGGGCCGATGATCAACGCACGCGCGTCGTCGCGCACCAGGTAGGGCAGCGACAGCAGGTTCGCGCGAGCCCAACCCAGGTCGTCGCCGGGCGAGGAGCGCGCGATCGTGGTGTAACCGGCGGCGTCGACCGCGAGGCCGTACTGCTCCGGGAGTGGCCCGCGGAAGCTGCGGCTCATCCCCCAGGAGTCGTCGTCCTGCCCGGCGCGCAGGGGCCAGACCGCGACCCGGGAGGAGGAGTTCCAGCGCTCCAGCAGCAGGTCCGGCTTGTAGCGGCCCCGAACGAATTTAAACTGCACGCCCCCCCCGTGCACGGTTGCCGCGAGGAGGGCGAGCGCCAACAACCCCAGCGAGCCTGCCCCAAGCGCGCTGCCGCTGGCACCGCTCTCCCGTGAAAAAAGCCAGGCCGCAAGCGACCCGAAAAACGCGAGCATCGCCAGCGTGGCGAACGGATCCAGCCGGTTCATCAGGACGAGAGCTGCGACACAACCGAGACCGCCGCCGGCCAGAACCCAGACGTAGCCCCCCGCCCCGCGGCCCTGGAGGCTCGTCATGGCCAGTGTCGCGACGAGCCCGCCGAAGATGAAGGGCAGCGCGCAGATCAGAACAAGCACCGCCAGCGGCAGGATACGGCTGGCGTCGAGGAACGCGATCCTGCCCGCACCGAAAGGCTCGTACTGCGGCAGTTGGAAGGGGGCGAACATGCGGGAGGCCAACTGCGGCGACCGCGCGAGCAACAGAAAGAACGCCCCGAGCGCGAGCAGCGCCAGGGTCATGGCCAGAGAGGCACGCCCGATCCAGGCGGTTGTCTTCTCCTGGGAAAAGCGACGCCGGCTGATCACGGGCGCCAGCCCGCCGACCGTGATCCCGCAGAGACCAACCGAAACGATGAACGCGACGAACGGGTACCCCATCAGCACCGAGAGGACCCGCACCAGCGTCAGTTCCAGCGCGAGCAGACAGAGCGAGCAGACCAGAAGGCCGGGGCCAACCCGCCGGTTCCAGCTCTCCGGAGACGGGAGGCTCAGGGTTCCCCCTCCCAGCCGGTGACGAACGGTGTGGGCGAAGGGGTCAATTCGAGTCGTCCGAGTCCCGGATCGTTGGCCCGGTCAAAAATCCGCTCGCGGATCGTCGCAAGGTCGGTGGTCCCGAACCAGTTCTCGCCAATCCGCTTGCCGCCGCGGTAGAAATCTCCGAGACGCACGGCGTAGCGCTGGTTGTCGACAATGTTGTTGGCCTCGACGACCGATTCGGTGTCAGTCTCGAAGAGGAAGATCCCGTCGGCGTTGCCGGTGATCAGATTGTGGCGGATGGCGTTCGAACAGCCGAAGAAATTGAGCCCTTTGCTGACGTTGCCGCGCACGAGACAGTGTTCGATCGCGAAGCGGGAATTGCCGAGCCGCGTCCCTTCGATGTTGTGCTCGAGCCGGCAGCGTTCCAGGCGCGCCGAGGAGAAATGCGCGTGCAGCGCGTGTTGCGCGTACTCGAAGCGGCTTTCCGTGAAGAGGTTGCCCGTCGAGTTGTCGAAGACCAGCCCCTGCCAATCGCCAGGCTGCGGTTCGGCCTCCGCCGACGTGAAGACGATCGGGGAGGTCGGCGTCCCGACTGCCTCGATGCGGCCGAGCACGTGCAGGCCAGCGTCGCCGACGCCGTCCCCGTCGCGGTCGACGAAGGCGAAGCGCAACGTCGTGCCGGGCGCCAGGAGCAGCGTGACGCCGGCGGGTATCTCGAGGAACTCGGTTATCCGGCGCGTGCCCGACCAGGACCAGATCTTCCCGTCGACCTTGATCTCTTCCCGGGCAGCCGGGGGAGACGCGGCGCAGCCGGCGAGTGCCAGAACACCAAGGGCGCACCGGAGGCGCCACCGGATCAAGGCCCGGCTGCGGCGACGCGGATACCGTTCAGGCTGCGTGGTCCTGTCGCTGCGGTCATCCCCTTCGCGCCGCCCTAGCGCCCGGTTCGTTCCCGAACGGGAAGGGGCGTTCGTGTGCGTTGCGCTCATGTCGTCGTGCATCACCGGCCGCTCCCCGTCGAAACGACGATGTCCATCGCGGGCAGCGCCCCCGCGTCCAGCCGCACCTCGATCGCATGATCGACGGCGCCGGTGTACAAACCGATCACCTCGCCCTCCTGGCGCGCGCGTCCGATCTCCGCGCGCGCGCCCAGATAGTACACACCTTCCCGGTCGGCCCAGATCAGATAGGAGCCGTCCGGCCCGCTCGGCTCCGACACGAACTCCGGTTTGCCGAGCATCGCCGCCGTCGCGTGAAGGAACGCACGGAACCCGGGAAGCGGATGGCCGGCCGCGTCGCGGATCGTGCCGCTGACCCGGGTGCGCAGCGGAGACGGGCCGCTCCAGCCGCTCTTTTTCAGGACCCGCACCGTCGGGACGCGGATGGCGACCCGCTCGCCCGCGCGGATCTCCAGCGGGTTGCCGGGGTAGCAGCCGAAATCGTCACCCGCCTCCAGCGGGCCGAACAGCTGCGGGCCTGAGCGGCGACGCACGAAAAGCCAGTAGCGGCCCGGTGAGAGGCGCGCCTCGAAGGCCCCGTGCTCATCCGAGCGGGCCTCGATGTAGCCCGGCCCCCGGAACTGCGTCGAGGCATCCAGATACAACGCGACTCCCGCCCCGCCCACCGCACCACCGTCGTCGACGACCTCTCCCGTCACGGCCTCTTCTCCCGGCGAGACGGCGGTCCTGGTGGCCGCGGCCCCCGCGGTTTGCACGGCCGGGATCGTGACATCGATGGTCTCCCCCGCGCGGATCTGGACGGGATTCGAGCCATACCAGCCGAAGATCGGGGGCTCGTCGGCGGACGCAAGGAGATACCAGCTTCCCGGGGCGAGGCCGATTCGCGCGTGGCCGTCCGCCTCAGCAACCGCGACGACCCGCTGCTCGAGACGATCGACGCCCAGATTTTTCACCGCGGTCACGCGGGCGCCGGGCACCGCGCGCTCATGGTGCATGAGCCGAACCTGCACCAACCCCGCCTCCTCGTGGACTGGAGGAGTCGACGACCGGGACGCGACGCAGCCGGCAGCGGCGGCGACGAGGATTGCGACAAGCGTTGCGGCGGGGATGCGGATCGTCACCTCTCGCCCCTTCCCTGAAGGCGAAAAAAAAGCTGCCCGCGCTCCATGATCACGCGGGCAGCCGAATGAATGCGCCGGAGAACAGACCGGCTACTTCTTCGCTACGGCGTTCGGCTCCTCGATCGTCAGGACCTGGCCGGCCTTCACGCCGCGCTGAATGACCTTCACGCCGCTCGGGAAGTTCACGACAACGTCATAGAGACCGGCCGCAGGAACGCCGAAGTGCAGCTCCTGACCTTCCTGGGCACAGAATCCGGTGGCGGTGCGCAGTTCGCGCATGCCGCGGAAGTGCTTCTGGTCCTCGGCAAAGCCGGCGTCGTAGACCCGGGTGAGGCTGCCGACGGCCATCCGGTTGCTGATCGTCCCGGCGAGACGAACCTTGAGCCAGTTCTTGTCGGTGGACGTGTTCCGGTACACGCCGTTGGGGACGTTCCAGTGCACGACGTACAGGTCCGGGTGACCATCGCCGTCCATGTCGGTGAAGATCGTCCCCTTGCTGCGGATGCCCTCGGTTTTCATGAAGGGGACGCGATCGACGACGTTCGCAAAGTTCCCCTTGCCGTCGTTGAGGTAAAGCTGGTTGGAGAGCTTGCAGTCCGCCTCGTAAAAGTCGAGCGCGCCGTCGTCGTTGAAGTCGGCGAAGGTCGGCCCCTTCCCCCAGCCCTTGTTGTTGACACCGGCCACCTTCGAGACGTCCTTGAATTTCCAGTTCCCCTCGTTGAGGAAGAGCTTGTTCTCGCCGACGTAGTTCGAGATGAACAGGTCCGGCCGGCCGTCGTTGTTCACGTCGGCCCACGCGGCGCCGAGCCCCCAGTTTGGGTCGTTCAGCCCGGTCTCGCGGCCGATTTCGGAGAAGGTGCCGTCGTGGTTGTTGCGGTACATCAGGTTCGGCTCGCCGGCCGGGTAGCGGCCGCGCACGACGTAGAGATCCTGCCAGCCGTCCCCGTCGACGTCGCTCCAGGTCGCCGCCCAGGACCACCCGGGAGCGCCGACACCGGCCTGCGCGCTGACCTCGGTGAACCTGATGTGCCCCGGGGTGCTGTCGTTGTGGAAGAGACGGTTCTTCACGCCGACGCCGTAGTTGGCCGTGAACAGATCCAGGCGGCCGTCGTTGTCGTAATCGGCGAACGCGCCCTGATAGGTGAAGTCCTTGGTGTTGATGCCGGCCTCGATGGAGACGTCGACAAACTGGATGTGGCCGGGGGTGCTGACGTTGCGCAACAGCCGGTTGGCCTCGATCTCGCGCTGCCCGCCCTTGGCGATGAACAGGTCGGGGCGGCCGTCGTTGTCGACGTCCACGAAGCTCGAACCCATGCAGAAGCCCGCGTCGGCGACGCCGGCCTGATCAGTGATGTCCACGAACTTGATGTGCCCGGGGGTGCTCTCGTTGTGGTAGAGCTTGTTGCCGCCCCCTTTGTTGGAGACGTACATGTCCCATTTCCCGTCGCCGTCGATGTCGGCGAAGGCGACACCCTTGCCCCGCCCCTTGTTGGCGGCACCGGACTCCCGGGAGACATCCTCGAACGACTGGGCCAACGCCGGCGCGACAACGAACGCAGCCAGAACTAGGTAAGTGCTCAAAAAGACAAGAGATTTGGACTTCGCCATGCTCTGCTCCTTTCGTACCCGCTTCATTACCCCTCAACACCATACCACCGCGGAATCCCGCGGGTCAATTTCACAATGCGTTATACGGCAATCACCGGCTTCGTGTTACATGGGGGAACGCCGCCGAGCGGCATTGTTCATGCGCCCCGTCGACTTATCCGCCTGTTCCCTCCAGGATGTGAATCCCGCTGCGGCCCGCAAACCAGACGTTTTCTTGAACTCCTCGTTCCAATGTGTAAGATGATGACCCGGACTCACGTGGCGTCGCCCCGGAGGGGGAAGGAGTGTGAAACGGTGAAAGTCGTCATCCTGGCCGGAGGGTTCGGCACACGGATCAGCGAGGAGTCGCACCTCAAGCCGAAACCCATGATCGACGTCGGCGAAAAGCCGATTCTCTGGCACATCCTGAAGATCTACTCGCACTTCGGCTTCCAGGACTTCGTCATCTGCCTTGGCTACAAGGGGTACTTCATCAAGGAGTATTTCGCGCACTACCTGCTCCACGAGTCGAATGTGACCTTCGACTTCACCGACAACCACGAGGCGATCACGTACGATCAGACGGTCATCGAACCCTGGCGGATCAGCCTCGTCGACACCGGTCTGAATACCATGACCGCAGGGCGCGTCAAGCGCATCCGCCCGTATGTCGGCAACGAACCCTTCATGCTGACCTACGGCGACGGCGTGGCGCAGATCGACATCAACGAACTGCTCGCCTTCCACCGCTCGCACGGCAAGCTGGCCACGATCACCGCAACGCAGCCGACGGGGCGGTTCGGGGCGCTCGAATTGAACGACGGCGGGGGCGTCACCGGCTTTCAGGAGAAGCCCCCCGGGGACTGCTCCTGGGTCAACGCCGGATATTTTGTCTTCGAGCCGGGAATCTTCGACTACCTCGGTGATGACACGACCGTGCTCGAACAGGGTCCCCTCGAGACGCTGGCCCGGGACGGGCAACTCATGGCCTACCGCAACCGCGGCTTCTGGCACCCGATGGACAGCCTGCGGGACAAGAACCATCTCGAAAAACTCTGGCAGAGCGGCGAAGCCCCCTGGAAGGTCTGGGATTGATCAGCTGCAGAACGGCCGGCCGGACATGACCGGCCCGGCGACGCCGCGGGGGGCGGCCGAACTCCGCGACGAGATCATCGCCCTGGTGGGGGAATACCATGCGGCCCGGCAGGCCGCGGCTGCACCCTTCACGCCGGGGGCGAGCCCGATACCCTACGGGGGCCGGGTCTACGATGCCGCCGAAGTGCAGGCGGCAGTCGCGGCGAGCCTGGACTTCTGGCTGACCCTCGGCCCGGAGGGCGCCGCCTTCGAACGGGAATTCGCCGACTGGCTCGGCGTGCGCCACGCCCTGCTCGTCAATTCCGGCTCCAGCGCCAACCTGCTGGCGTTCGCGGCCCTGACCAGCGGGACGCTTGCCCGCCCGATCCGGCCCGGCGACGAGGTCATCACCGTCGCAGCCGCCTTCCCGACGACCGTCAACCCCATCCTCCAGTACGGCTGCATTCCGGTCTTTCTCGACGTCGGCCTCGCTACCGGCAACATCGACGTCGCGCGCCTCCCCGACGCCCTGAGCGATCGAACCCGCGCCGTGTTCCTCGCCCATACCCTCGGCAACCCGTTCGACATCGACACCGTTCTCGCCTTCTGCCGCGAGCACGAGCTGCGGCTCATCGAGGACAACTGCGACGCGCTGGGGAGCCTCTACCGGGGACGGCTGACCGGCACGTTCGGCGACCTCGGGACGAGCAGTTTCTACCCACCCCACCACCTGACCATGGGCGAGGGCGGCGCCGTCTATACCGACGACGCCCTGCTCAAGCGAGCGGTGGAGAGCTTTCGCGACTGGGGCCGCGACTGCTGGTGCTCCTCCGGCAGGGACAACAGCTGCGGCAAACGCTTCTCGCGGGAGTGGGAGCGGCTCCCGCGCGGCTACGACCACAAGTACGTCTACAGCCACATCGGGTACAACCTCAAACCAACCGACATCCAGGCCGCCATCGGCCGCGCGCAGCTGCACAAGCTCCCGGGGTTCATCGAGGCCCGGCGCCGCAACTGGGCCTTTGTGCGCCGTGAACTCGACGATCTCGGCGACCGCTGGCACCTGCCGGAGCCGGCACGCGGATGCGAGCCCTCCTGGTTCGGCTTCCTGATGGTCATGCGACAGCCCGATCATGACCGCCTGACCGACCTCTGCCGCAGACTCGACGCGAGAGGGGTCGGTCACCGCCGGCTCTTTGCGGGGAACCTCCTGCGCCAGCCGGCCTACCGTGACATCCCGCACCGGGTCGTCGGCGACCTGTCGGCGACGGACGCGATCTGCCAGGGCGGGCTCTTCCTCGGCGTCTACCCGGGCCTCACCGACGAAATGCTGGCCGAGCAGGCGCGGGTGTTTCGGGAGGAAGCCCGAGCCCTCGGCCTCTGAGCGATCTGCCGGACGTCTCTTCCGGCGAGCGATCCGGCCGGGGACGCCGCCACTACCTGTCGCTCCCGCGGTCGGACCTGAAGACGAACGCGCGGTTCAGGGCAAATGTCAGCACCGTCATCGGCGGCAGCAGCAGGCCCTGCGCGAGGTAGGGGCCGACCCCCGCGACGTGGAGCAACCGCAGACAGCCGATGTTCAGCAGATAGGAGGCCAGGTAGACGGCCATGAAGCGCCACAGCAGGGAGTCGTCGCGACTCTTGAAAACAAGCCTCCCCGTGGAGCGGAAGTTGAAGAGCACGCCCGCGACCGTCGCCAGCAGGAGGGCGGCCGAATAATGCAGTCCCGCGTACAGCAGCAGAGCGTACAGCGTATAGCCAAAGACGGTGTTGAGGACCCCGACAGCGAGGAACCTCGAGAAACGGGGGTCGATCACGGCTCCTCCGCGGCGCAGGCGGCTTCTCCGCGAGCGATTTCCGGCCGAACGCCACCACCCGAAACCGTCAACCGGGACCGTTCCCGCCAGTGGAGAATCCTGCTCCCCGCCACCATGACCAGGTTGGCGAGCCGTGTCGCGGGAGGAAGCTGCCGCCATGACCCGGGCACGCGCTCACGATGGCACCGGGTTCACCGCGTGGAGAGCGTGGCGGCGTCGCGCCTGAGCAGGGCCGCGTCGTACTCGCGAATCTGATCGAGGCAGAGTTCGCGCGCATTCGCCCCGCCGAGCCAGCCCACCGCCCAGGAGACCGTCCGCGTTACCGCCGCCTCCAGTTCCCAGAGCGGCCGCCAGCCGAGCAGGGTTCGCGCGCGCGAACAGTCGAGCTTCAGGAACCGGGCCTCGTGCGGGTGAGAGCCGGCGTCGATCCTACAGGCGGCCCCATCTCCCCAGTGCCGGCAGAGCGCCTCGACGAGGGCGGCAACGGTGCGCACGTCCGTGTCGTCGGGACCGAAATTCCAGGCGCCGGGCAGCAGGGCCGGCCCTTCCGTGGCCAGCCGCTCCGCCAGCGCCAGATAGCCGTACAGCGGATCCAAAAC
>Ga0315271_10001508_pt1 | contig 14040 bp, 13 predicted proteins | sample C3_top_MG_FD_204664 | JGI IMG/M metagenome (GOLD analysis project Ga0315271, IMG submission 204664) | Sediment microbial communities from Yellowstone Lake, YNP, Wyoming, USA - C3_top | ecosystem: Environmental > Aquatic > Freshwater > Lake > Sediment | place: USA: Wyoming | collected 2017-08-01 | reverse complement strand
CGGTCGCCGTTGATCCTGGACCAAGGCCGGCCGGACGGGCGGAGCCAGTCGCGTGCTCTGCCCACCCCGATCTGGCGCCTCGGGGTGCCGTGCGAAGGGACGGTCCGCGACCCGACCCGAATCGCAGCGCTCGCAACGACGACCTCGGCCGGACACCGTTCTGGCCGGGGCCACGACCGACAGGGCCTCGCCCCGTCGGGTCATTGTGGGAGACGGCCGCCCGGCGAAGAACCGGACGGCCGTCTCTGCATGTGGGCACCCTGCCGGCACGCGGCGTCAGCCGCCCCAGTCGCTCTGGCCTCGATAGGCGCGCCGTCGGTCGAGTTGCCACAGGCCCCGTGCGCTCACGAGGCTCTCCCCGTCGAAATTGCCTGAATCAGCCAACGCGTCGGCCATGCTCGCCGTCTTGGCGCTCGCGTTGTCGGCGTAGTGCAGGACCTCCGCTTCCAGCGTCATCGGTGCCACGGCCGCCCCGAACTCGAGCCGACCGTGATGCGAGAGGACCAGATGCTGGAGGATGGCCAGCTCCTGCGCCGTGCAGGGTGCGGGCTCCGCGGCTCGCACGGCGCGGTCCACCATGAGCGCCCCCAACACGACATGGCCGTGCAGGGCGCCCGCCTCGGTCATCTCGAAGAGCCCCCCCTCCCAGCGGTAGGCGTCGAGTTTGCCGATGTCGTGCAGCAGGACGCCGGCCACGACCAGATCCGTCTCGGCCCGACAGACGCGGGCGATGGCGCGGGCGATGCTCGCCACTTCAACGGTGTGCTTGAGCAGCCCGCCCAGGAGCGCGTGGTGTCCGCTCAGGCTGGCGGGGCAAGCTTCGTAGCGGAGTCGGAAGTCGTCGTCGCCGTAGAACAGGTTCAGCGTCGCGGCCAGGCGGGGCCGGACGATCTCGGCCCGCCAGCCGTCCAGCGTCTTCCAGTACGGTGCGGGATCCCCGATGGACGGGACCAATCGACTCATGTCCACCGACCCCTTGGGCAGGGGGCGGATGGAGGTGACCTTCAGCTGCCGCTGCCCCCGGTAGAGGGCCACCTCGCCGATGATCTGCGCGACGTCGCCGGGGGAAAGTCCGGCGATCTTCGGCTGGTCCTCGAGCCAGAATGGTGCGCTGGGCAACCGACCGGTGGCATTCGCAAAGGTGAGGACGGTGTGCGGGGTGTCCCCGCCCCGGCGGTCCACCTCCAGGATGAGCAGGGGATCCTGGACGCGCTGGCCCGGGGAAAGTCCGGGAAGATCGGTGAGGTTGTTCATGGGAGCCGCTCGGTCCGAAAGAAGGGAACGGAGCAAAGGTAACAGCCTCTGCCAGATCGTCCGGTGGATCATGGACCCCGGGTGTGACATTGCCTCGCCGAGCGGACATCCTTGCTCCTGCTCGCCGGCCGGATACCTTCTCCCCCCATGGACCCCCTCCATTTGCTGATCGTGTCGATGGACCCTAAACGCGCTGAGCGGCTCTCCGCGGCGCTGGGCGCGGCGGGGCATCAGGTGGTCCCTGCGCCGAGCGGCGAGGCGGCGGCCGAGGCGCTGGGGGTGCCCGGGATCGGCGGCGTGCTCGTGGACCTGAGCCTGCCGGGCCTCGACCGCGCCGCGCTTCGGCGCGCGCTTGTCCCGGCGAGTCCGGTGCCGCCCGACACATTGGCTGACGCCGAGCGCCGCCACATCGTGCTCGCGCTCAACCACACGCGGGGAAACAAGCGCCAGGCGGCGCTCCTCCTCGGCATTTCCCGTTCGACGCTCCTGCACAAGATTCGGCGGTACCAACTCGAGGCGGTGGCGGTGCGGGGGCGTTCGGCCGGGTGAGGGTTGGGGGTGGCCCGGAGTCGAGTGGACCTCCGGACCCGGCTTCCGCCGGTGCCGTCTTCCGGCGTCGGCCGCTTCGTTGTCACGCTCCCCCCTCCGTCCGCTTCGCTTCGCTCATCGCTCGATACGCACCCGTCCAAGGCGGGAGATGACGACTCGCCTCGTGGCTGCCCCCTTCGTCAGGGTCCACGAGGCGTTGGAAAACCCCATGGTGATGCCCGTGGGGGAGAAGGTCAGGGTCCGTTCGCCGCCCGTCATGGTCACGGCGAAGCGACCGGGGCCGGGAACGGCCCACCGCCGCACCGGGCCGTCGGGGCCGACACTTTCCATGGTCAGGCTGTCCGGCCCCACGTGCAGTAGCGTGATCCGGGACTCCACCACGGCCGCGACGCGGGCCCGCGCGTGGGCGCCGGCGATTTCCCCGGCGGCGTGCTCGACGGCCAGCGCGTCGAGCGGTTCCGACAGCCTGGGCGCCGCAATGCCGAGGACCAGCGCGACGATGCTGACGGTGACGAGCAGTTCGGGAAGGGTGACGCCACGATTCATGGAGCTACGGTACCGCCGGCCCGACGGCGGGCGTCATCCTGAGGCGGCCGCCGTCATCCTCACGACGCGCACCGCCCTTGCTCCGGCCCTGATCCGGAGGCATACTGCGGGTTCGTTCTCAAGCGCCGAGGGCTGGTTGCACATGACTGCACGCGTGCTCGTGGTGGACGACGAGCCGGCCATTCGGCACGCGGTCGGTCGGTTGCTCCGCCGGGAGGGGTGGGAGGCGGTCACCGCCGCCACGGCTGGGGAAGCGCTCGCGGCGCTGGAAGCGGCGCCGGCGCATGCCGTGCTGCTGGATTACCATCTGCCTGGCATGTCGGGTGCGGAGTTGGGCGCCGAGATCGTCGCGCGCTGGCCTGCGCTCTCGGGACGGCTAGTGTTCGTGAGCGGTGACCCGCGGGTGACGGTCGAGGCGTTCCCTGCCGGCTGCCGGGGGGCGCCGCTGCTGTCGAAGCCGTTCGATCTCCTCGAGTTGGTGGCGCTACTGCGGGGCGTACTCTTCCCCCCCGGCGCTCATTCAAATTCCTCCGGGACCTCTGCATGACACTCCCCGCCGGGCTGGCTTCGCTGTCGGGCGCCGATCCGCTCGTCGCGCTCCGCGCCTACCGCGCGCTGGCACCGTGGAGCCTCCGCGACCTGGCCTCGCTCGCCGGCGCACTGCTGGAGGCATCGAACATCGTGCCCGTCAACGCCGCCGCGCGGGCGCTGCCCGGGGAGCGCACCATCCGGTTCTATGTCGCGCGCGGCCTGGTGAGCCCGCCGGAGGGACGGGGCACGGCGGCCACCTACGGCTATCGCCATCTCCTTCAGGTGCTCGCCATCAAGTTGCGGCAGATGGAAGGCGCCACGCTCGACTCGCTTGGCAAGGAACTGGCGGAACTGGCCGGCGACATGCTGGAGCGGCGCGTGGCGAGCGTGCTGGGTCCGGCGCTCCCGATGCCGGAGCGTGTCTTGGCGGGACCCGGGTCGCACGAACCGCGCGGGCGCGTGGCGCGGGCCATGCAATCGGCGCTGCCCGTCCCGGGGCAGGCGCCACGGCCGACCACCTGCCGGCGGGTCCCGTGCGGGCCTGGCGTGGAGTTGCTGCTCGACGAGCGTCACCCCGCCCTGCAGCTGCCCGGCGCGGAGGCGGCCCTCGCGCGCGACATCGCGCGCTTGCTCGACCAGGCGGGGACCGGCTCTCCGCCCACGCCCTGAGCCCGTCACTTCTTCCCGGAGTCTGGCATGGCGACGATCCTCCTGCTCGTAGTCCTGGCGGCGGTCCTCCTCTGGGCCGTCGGCGCATACAACAGCCTCGTCGGCCTGCGGAACCAGGTGCAGAACGGCTGGACGCAAATCGACGTCCAGCTCAAGCGTCGGCATGACCTGATCCCCAACCTGGTCAACACGGTCAAGGGCGCGATGGAATACGAACGTGGCACGATGGAGGCGGTCATCAGCGCCCGGGCCAAGGCGATGGGCGCCCAGGGGGTCAAGGCCACGGCGGAGGCGGAGGGGCAGCTGACGCAATCGTTGGGCAAGCTCTTCGCGTTGATGGAGAACTATCCCGATCTCAAGGCCACCGCCAACGTGCTTCAGCTCCAGGAGGAGCTGGCCAGCACGGAGAACCGGATCGGATTTTCCCGCCAGCACTACAACGACGTGGCCACCGAGTACAACACTGCGCAGCAGCAGTTCCCCACGAACCTGGTCGCGGGCATCGCGAAGGCGACGCCGGCGGATCTCTGGGTCATCGCCGACGCCGGCGAGCGCGCGGTGCCGACCGTGGATCTGTCCTCCCGCGCTCCGGGCGCGTGAGCGACGCCAATCTTTTCGCGCAGCAGGCGGCCAACCGCCGCCGCTCGGTGTGGCTGGTCGCCGGGTTCCTGCTCTTCTTTGCGTGGGTGGGCTTCGGCGGCGATTACGCCCTCCATCTCCTGACCGCCGACGCGCCCCCCGGCGCGTACCACCATTCCCTTCCCTTCATCGGCCTGCTGACCACGGCGGGGGCCTCGGCCCTCTGCTACTTCGCCTGGAAGACAGGCCCGCGCCGGGTCCTCCTCGCGGCCGGGGCATGGGAGGTCGTCGCCCCCGCCTCGCCGGCACAGCTGCAGCTGATGAACGTGGCGGAGGAGATGGCGATTGCCGCGGGACTGCCGAAGCCGACCGTCTGGGTGGTGCCTGATCCCGACCTCAACGCCTTCGCCACCGGGCACGATGCGCGGCACGCCAGCATCGCCGTGACGGAGGGCCTCCTCGCCGCGCTCGACCGGGACGAGTTGCAGGGAGTCGTGGCGCACGAGATGTCGCACATCCAGAACGACGACGTGAAGCTGATGACGCTGCTGGCGGGCATGCTGGGCGCGGTGGCGCTGCTCTCCGACGCGATGGGCCGCTACCTGCGGATGGGGGGCCGGGTCGGGGGGACCGCGCGGGGCGGCGGTGGCAGGAGCAGTGGGAAGGGCGGCAATCCGCTGGGGGCGGTGCTGCTGGTCCTCTGGCTGTTCACGCTGCTGATTGCGCCGGTGGTCTCACGGCTGCTGGCGATGGCGGTCAGCCGGAAGCGCGAGTACCTGGCGGACGCGACCGCCGCGCAGCTGACCCGCCATCCCGACGCGCTGGCCCGCGCCCTCGAGAAGCTGGAGGCCGCCTCGGCGCCGACGCGCAGCATTGCCCAGGGTGCCGCGCACCTCTGCATCGTGGATCCGGCCGAGCGAAAAATGAGCGATCGAGAGGGGGTCGTGGGGGACATTTTCGCCTCCCACCCGCCGATCCGTCTGCGGGTGGCCCGACTCAAGGCGATGGCGTTCCAGCAGGCCAAGCGGGAGGCGGGAGTCCTGCCGGCCTAGACCGCCTGCGCTCGTGCCAGCGCCGCCGCGAACCCTTCCGGGTCGAGCGGGAGCCCGAACGTCTCGGCGGGTTGCGCGGCCCGCGCGGCGGTGCCGTCCCCGTCCTGCAGGACGAACAGCTGGTACGATCGATCGGCCGGCGCCGGAAGATTGGCCGGGAGCGAGCGTTCCGCCGCGAGTACCAGCGTCACGTCGAACCCCTGCGAGGCGGGCACCAGCGACCCGGGACCGGCCACCCGCTGGACCGTGAACCCGGCGCGGCGGAGGAGCGACTCCATGACGCGGGCCGTGCCTTCCTCGGGCACCAGGACGAGGGCCCGCCCACGAGACGGCACCTCGGGCCGGGCAGCCGCGTGGAGGTCGATCATCTGCACGCCCGGCGCATACTCCAAGGTCGCCGCCCGCCGGAGCGCCCCCGCCCGCTTCACGATTTCCCGAATCCGCTCGAGCATCTCCCGAATCGTGTCCAGCGATTGCCGCTGCGTGGCGCTCAACGGCTCGGCGCCGCCGAGGAGGAGCTCCATCTCCGCCGACGCGGCCATGAGAGGATTGTTGATCTCGTGGTGCAGCGTCACGGTCATCTCTCCCACCGCTGCCCGTCGCTCCACGTGGAGCAGTTCCCGCTCCGCCGTGGCGAGCGCCTCGCGCAGCGAGCGCATCCGGCGCACCCGTTCCACGACCTCCGGCAGCATCGCGGCCAGCGACGCGTCCTTGACCAGGTAGTCCTCCGCCCCCGCGCGGAGCGCGTCGGCGGCGAAGGTCTCGCTGCCGTGCGCGGTCACCATCACCACGCTCGGCGGTTCGGGCCACGCGCGGAGCGCGAGGAGGACCTCGCGCCCCGCCAGGTCGGGGAGGTTCTGGTCGAGGAGCAGGACGTCGGCCCGGGCGGCCGCCAGCAGCGCGTCACGACCGGTCGCCACGTGCTCGAGATCGGTGAAGCCGTGCGCCATCAGCGCCGCGGCCGCGAGTCGGACCATCGCGGGGTCGTCGTCCACCACCAGGATGCGCAATGCGCTCCGTTCAGCCACGTGCCGCCTCCGTCTCGGTCCGGAATCCCACCCGCGCGAACTTTTCCCACGTCGTCTTGCCCCGCCAGGCGTCGATCAGCCCGCGGAGCCGCCAGTAGAGTGTAATGTGGCGGAAGCTGAAGGGCACGTTTTCCAGGATGGCGTACCCCAGCAGCACCAGGACATCGCGCCGCCGGCTGAACGGCAACAGCCCGCGTTGCAGGCGATCCGCCAGGCCGAACCGGAAGCGCCAGGCGCCCACCAGCACGGCGAACAGGTTCACCAGCATGCCGTAGCCGAAGGCGGCCAGGAAAAACGCAATGGCGTACGGCCAGTTGATCAGGTGGATGCCGAAGGCCCACTGGAGCAGCAGGAGGAACGAGAAGAAGCAGTATCCCGCCATCTCGATCATCGGACCGTAATACTCGAAGAACCAGAACGTCGGCAGCGCGAACACCCCGATCCGGCCGAACCGGCGCCGCAGCAGCATGGCCCGGTGGTAGAACAGCGACTCCCGGAGTCCGCGGTACCAGCGGCCGCGCTGCTTGCGGAGCGACTCGAGGGATTCCGGCACTTCGGTCCAGGCCACCGGATGGGGCAGGAACGCGATCCGCCGGTCGAGGTGTTTGTCACGGATGTACCGGTGGAGCCGCACCACGATTTCCATGTCCTCGCAGACGGTGCCTGCCCGCGCCGCGATGTACTCCTCCACGATCCGGTGCCGCACGAAGGGCGTGAGATAGCCGCCCGCCCGGATGACCGTCTCCTTTTCGAAGACCGCGAACACGCCGGAGAGGATGAGGATCGAGTCGAGCCGGTCGAGCCCCGTCCGCCCCGTGGTGAAGGAGCGCAGGTATTCCACCATCTGGAACCGCGCCAGCGGGTGGCTCGGCAGCCCGACGCTCACCACCCGCCCGTTCCGGATGGTGCAGCCGTTGGCGATGGCCACCTGGCCGCCGACCGCCACGACCCGCGGATCCTCCTGGATGACCCGCATCATTTCCTTGAGCGCGCGCTGGTCGAGGATCGAGTCGGCGTCCAGGCAGACGAAGTACGGCGCCGCGGAGGCGTTGACCCCCACGTTGAGCGCGTCCGCCTTGCCGGCGTTCTCCTTGTCGATAACCACCAGCCGGAGCACGCCCTTCGGCAGCGCGGCGGTGGATTCATAGAGCGCCCGGACCCGCGCCGTACCGATCGCCTCGCGGTAGGGCAGGTCGGTCCGGCGCAGCTTGAAGGCGCGCTTCAACCGCTCCAGCGTGTCGTCGCTCGAGCCGTCGTTGACGACGACCACCTCGAACCGCGGGTAGTCGCAATGGATGAGGTTGGTCACCGAATCGACGATGGTCACTTCTTCATTGAACGCCGGGACGATCATCGTGAGCGGCTTGGTCGAGCCGCTGTCGTCGATCAGGTCGAGGTCTTCGACGAAGTGGCCCGCCACCTTCCGCCGCACCTGGCGCGCCGACAGGGCGATCAGGAGCAGGGTGTAGCTGTTGTAGAGGATGAAATATGCCAGGAAGAACGGCTGCGCCGTGAGGGCGATGACCGTGAGCGTGGCGAGGAAGGTCTCCTGCATCAGGCCCCCGGCAGCGCGGCGCGGACGGCCTGCCGCACCGACGGCACCGGGTCGTCTGCGGCCATGCGGCGGGCCGCCGGGTCGTCGAGCAGCGCGAGGACCACGCCCGCCGCCTGCCGTCGGCCGGCCTCCGTATCCGTGGCCCGCCGGTGCAGTTCGTCCAGCGGCAATACCGTGGCCGCCGCCGCGGCGAGCGACGCCCGCGGGAGGCCAGTGGGCAGGGTCTCACGCGTGCCGATCAGCAGTCCGGCCAGCGCCGCCATGGCCTGCACCGCTTCGGCCGGGTCCGCCGCAAGCGTCGTAATCCCAACGGCCAAGCTTCCCGCCGCGCAGGCGGAGGCGACCGCGACCCGGACCGCTACGACCGGGTCCCGTGACAACCCCTCGAGGAGCCCCGGGTCGATCAGGTCGGGGCGCCGGCACCAGAGGCGCACTAGGGACTCCCGGACTTCTGGAGCGCGGCTGGAGGCCATCGGCGGCAGGAGTGCGGGCAAGTGCGGGTGGTGGATGTAGCGCGCCACCTTCGCGACGGTCACCAGCTCCGCCCCGCCGGCACCCAGCCCGAGCGTGAGGTCGACGAAGGTGTCGAAGCTCGCTTCGGCCTGGCTGGCCACCGCCTGCAGGAGCACGGCATCGTCGTCGTCTGGCTGGAGCATCCGGATCAGGCTCGGCAGGGCGCGGTTCGGCGCGATCCGCGCGAACAGCGCCACGGCGGTGTGACGGACGCTCGCGTCGGGGTCGGAGAGCGCCCGCGTCGCGGCGCGCTCCAGCTCGTCCGCGTCCAGCATCCCCGCAACGGCGGTGAGCGCCGCCGAACGGACGGTGGGGTTCGGGTCGCTCCGCACGACTTGCAGCAGGGCGTTGCGGCTTCGGTCGCCCTGGAAGGCGCGGAGGCCGCTGACCAGGCGAAGTCGTTCCGCCGGATCGAGGGCGCCGCGAATCCCTTCAGTCAGCGAGAGCTCCATGGCCTCCCGCGTCGTGGCGGCGAGCGCCTGCAACTCCACGTGGCGGGACGAGCCGAGGCGCTGGGCCAGCAGCCGGTACTCGGCGTCGTGCCTGATCCGCTCGGCCAGGAAATCCCGCAGCTCGCGGTTGTCCGCCATCTCGATCAGTCGGCCCACCATGCTTTCCTGTTCATACCCGCCGAGCGCCAGCAGCGCCGCCGCGCGCACTGCCAGTGGCGCTCCCGGCCGGCCGCTCGCGGCGAGCAGCGCCGCCTCGCCGCCGGGCGAGCGGAGCAGCCCCGTGGCGAGGGCGGCCCGTTCCTGTACCCGTGCGGAGGGGTCGCGTTGCAGCAAGCCCAGCAGGGCAGGGCCCGCATCAGTGCCACCCATGCGCGCAAGCGCATCGACGGCCTGTGCACGCACCTCTTCCTCCGGATCCTCGAGCCCGGCGGCGAGCAGCCGGACGGCCTCTGGGCCGCCGAGGCGACCGAGGGTTCCCGCCGTCGCCGCGCGGACCGCGGTGTCGGGATCGCGCCAGAGGACGCCGAGAATCGAGGGGGCGGAGGGCGCGCGCAGTTGGGCCACCGTGCGGACCACGGCCAGCTTGCTTTCCAGATCCCCGGCCTCGATGAGGCGATCGAGGAGCGCGGGCACCTGGGTGAGATCGAGTCGGGTGACTGCGGTCGCAATGGCGCCGCGAACGTCCGGGCTGGCGCTCTTCAAGTGGTTGAGCAGGATGCCGGCGGCGGAGCGGTCGCCGAGGCGGCCCACCGCCAGGACGGCCTCGCGCTGGACCGTGGGGTCGGTGTCGGTCAGCATGGCGAGCAGGGTGGGCCCGGCCTCGCGAGCGTTGGCGTCGGCCGCGCCCCGGGCCGCGGCGGCGCGGACGCCGGCGGCGGGGTCCTTGAGCAGCCGGATGAAATCCGCGCCGGCTCCGCGTGCCTGCGTCAGGCCGAGGGCGGTGGCGGTGGCGGCCCGCACGGCGGGGTCGGGGTCGGCGGTGCGGGGCCGAATCTGGTCGGCGAGTTCCGGTCCGCCCAGTTGCCCGACCAGCAGCATGGCGGCGGTTCGGACCCGCTGGTCGGCGTCGTTGAGATGATCGAGGGCCGCGGCGATGCCTTCGGTGACGCCCAATCCGCGGAGGACGTCGAACGCGTTCGCCCGCAACGCGGGGTCGGCGTCCTCGCGCGACAGCTGCACCAGTTCGGTGGCCAGGTCGCGACGGCCCGCACGTCGGATCGCCTCGATCATGGCGGCGCGCACGGCAGCGGCTGGATGAGCCAGTCCTTCGGCCAGCAGTTCACGGGCGCCGGCGTTGCCGAACCGGGCGAGCGTCTCGGTCGCCTCGCCGGCGTGCTCCCCGCGCTCGACGGCGGCGATCAGGCGGGCCGGAACGCCGAGCCGCTCGAGGGCGACGGCGGCGCGAATCCGGATTTCGGGGTCGGCGTCGTCCAGGGCCAGCAGGAGCGGACCCTCGGCCTGTGCGCCGACCTGCTCGAGCGCCTCCACGCTGCGCATGCGGACCCACCAGGCGGGGTCACCCAGCGCGCGGACGAGCCGCTCCACCACCTCGGGCTGGTCAAATTGTCCGAGCGCCTGGGCGATCCGTGCGCGCACGAACGGCGCGGGATCGCTGAGCAGGTGATCGAGGAGGTACCCGACGGCGCGGCCATCGCCGATGCGCCCCAGTGCGCTTGCGCTCTTGGCGCGCACCTCGTCGTCGAGGTCGGTGAGCGCGCGCACCAGCGCAGGGAAGGCGCGCGCCGCGCCGACCTCGCCCAGGATGCTGGCGGCCCACGCCCGGGCGGGGTGGCGCGCCGGGTCCTCGAGGAAGGCGATCATCGGGTCCACGGAAAGCGCGCCGTGCCGCGTCAGGATATCGGCGATGCGCGGAACCAGCCACACCTCGGAATGCCTGAGCGCCTCCACCAGCGGGGCCACGGCGCGCGGGTCGCCGATGCGCGCCAGCGCGCGGAGCGCGATCTCGCGGACGTCGGCGTCCTCGGTGCGCGTGGCGGCCACCGTGTCGAGCAGCGCCGGGACGGCCTTCGCGTTGCCCACGCGCCCGAGGAGCTCCGCCGCAAACGCCCGCTCCCGCCACTGGGTGGCGGTACGGAGCCGGGTCACATACTTGTCCACCAGGCCCAGGCGGTCATAGGCGTCGAGGAGCCAGCCCGGACGCTCCGTGGCCCCGCGTGCCTGCTCCTCGAGGACGGCCTCGAGCGCCTGGAAATCCTTGAGGGTGGTCAGCTCGCGGAGCTGCGGCTCGAGCAGCGCACGGTCCCGCTGCGCGAGGCCGGTCACCAGGTCGCGATAGAGTCCCTTGCGAAACGCAAGCCGCCGCTCCAGCCGGTTGAGATACGAGGTGTACCCCAGCCACGAGAGCACGGCCACGAGGCCGATGCCGGCCATCACCGCCGCGACACCCAGGATGATCGGGAGGGTGATCACCGGCGCTCCGTCAGGTCTTCGATGCGGCGGATGAGTTCGGGAAGGTCCACCGGCTTGGTGATGAAATCATCGGCGCCGACCTCCCGCGCCCAGAAGTGATCGGCGGGCTCGTCCTTGGCGGTGAGGACGAGAATCGGCCGGTCGGTGGTCGCGGGATCCCCCTTGAGGGTGCGGCACACCTGGTAGCCGTTCATGCCAGGCATCATCACATCCAGGATGATCAGGTCCGGCAGCAGGGAGCGCGCGGCGGCCGTGCCGGCCTGGCCATCCGGCGCGGTCACCACCCGGTACCCCGCCGCGGAGAGGGTCCGCTCGAGAAACCGGCGCTGCTCCGGACCGTCGTCGATGACCAGAATGAGCTTCGCCATGGGGTGGCTTGCACTCCAAAGTGTTAATTCACAAGGTTTTGCGTGTTGACGAGAGGCTGCTCCCCGCCGGCCGATCGCGGGGGTGCAGCCGAGCATGGAGGTGCACGAATCGCGCCAGCGAAGGCCGCGCACCTGCCTCAGGCGGGGGTGGTGTCTTCCAGGAAGACCAGCGTTTGCCGGCGGGCGATGACCGCCTCCAGCCCGGCGAATACGGCCGGGTCCACCGCGGTGCCCGCGAGGTCCCGGAGGCGCTCCACCGCGAAGTTTGCCGGCATCTTTTCCTGGTAGGGCCGGGAGGTCGTGAGCGCATCGAAGATTTCGGCGATGCCGAGAATCCGCGCCCCGAGCGGGATGTCCTCGCCCTTCAACCTGTCGGGGTAGCCGTCACCGTCCCACCGCTCGTGGTGACTCCGCATGCACACGATGGCGTTGTGCAGGTGGGCGAGCGGCGCCAGGATCTGGGCGCCGATGATGACGTGGTCTTTGACGTGCTCGTACTCGGCCGGCGTCAGGGGGCCCTGCTTGGCCAGCACTTCCTCGCGGATTCCGATCTTGCCGATGTCGTGCAGCCGCCCGGCGGTGCGGATGGTCTCGACGTCTTCGTCGGACAACTGCAGCTCGGAGGCGATCATGGCGGAGAGATCGGCAACCCGGGCGGAATGGCCCCGCGAGAAGGGATCCTTGGCCTCCAGCGCGTTCACCAGCACTTCGAGGGTGGCAATCGTGACGCGCTCGAGCGTGGCCCGTTCGCGGCGCACTTCGGCCGCCCGGATGGCCACCTCTTCCTTCAGCCATTGATTGACCTGCGCGGTCTCCATCTGGGTGGCCCGCCGGCGCAGGGCGCGCTCCAGCGCCCGTCCGAGGTCCACCAGGTCGATCGGCTTGATCAGGTACTCGAACGCGCCCCGCTGCATGCACAGCGCGGCCGTGGTGGCGTCGGTGACGGCGGTGAGCATCAGGATGGCAAGGTGGGGTTCCAGTTCGAGCGCCTGCGGCACGAGGTCGATTCCGCTCAGGCCCGGCATCCGGACGTCGAGCAGCATCCCGGCGATCTTCTGCCGCCCGACCATGGCGAGCGCCTCCTCCCCGGAGGAGGCGGTGCTGACCTCGTAGCCTTGCTGCGTCAGGTAGCGCGCAAGCGCGTCGCGAATCGGTTCTTCGTCGTCAACCACCAGCAGTGACGCCGAACCCTCTGGCATCGACACAAGCACTCTCCGGTGCGGGGGAACGCAGGAAACCTAGCTTAACCGACGAACTCCGCCACGACCCGCTCGGGGATCAGGCCGGCCTCGAAGGCCCGGTCGAGGAGCAACTGCACCGCCTGGCGCCCCCGCGGTCCGTAGTCCACCGTCCATTCGTTGACGTACATCCCCACGAAGGCGTCGGTGCGTTCGTCGCCGATGCCGCGATTGAACTGCTTCGCGTGCTCGAGCGCCGGCCGCCGGTGGGCGAGCGCATACTCGATACTGGCGCGCAGGTCGCGGGCGACCTGGGCGGTGAGTGCCGCCCCGAGGTCCCGGCGCACCACGTTCCCGCCCAGCGGCAACGGCAGCCCGGTCTCCCGGCCCCACCACGCCCCGAGATCCTCCCAGAGCTGGAGCCCGTCGTCGGCGTACGTCAGTTGGCCCTCGTGGATCAGGAGCCCGACGTCCACGTCGCCGCGGTGCACGGCGTCCTCGATCTGATCGAACGGAATGATGACCTCGGTGACGGCCGGCTGATACAGCCGCAGCGCCAGGGCGGCGGTGGTGAGCGTGCCCGGAATGCCCACCCGAAGTCCGCGCAACGCCGCGCGCGGGTCCGCCGGTGCGAATGACTTGCTCACCAGCCTTGGGCCGTAGCCGTCGCCCATCGAGGAGCCGCTCGCCAGGAGCGCGTAGGTGCGATGGAGATGGGCGTAGGCGTGGATCGACACCGCCGACACCTCGAGGTCGGCCGTCAGGGCGCGCCGATTAAGCGATTCGATGTCCGAGAGCTCGTGCTCGTAGCGCAGGTCGCCGGTGTCGAGCTTTCCTTCGGCGAGCGCGTAGAACATGAACGCGTCGTCGGAATCGGGGCTGTGGGCGACATGAATGGTCCTGGTCACTTGGTCTCCGCTGCCCGCTGGACTTCGGTGAGCAGTTGTTGGTGTTCGACGTACTCGGGCCGGTCGGTCCGGGCCAGCTCTCGGTCGGCACGCTGCCGGAACAGGTCGAGGGCCCGGCGGTATGCGGCGGTGTCGCCCTCGAGCTTGGCGAGGGCGCCAAGCAGGACCGGGCCGAAGAGATGGCCGGGGTCGCGCGCTTCCAGGGTGTCGGCCAGCGCGTGGGCCCCTGGGAAATTCCCGATCTGGATGGCGATCAGGCCTGCGTGGAACCGCGTGTCGGCGTTCACCGAATCGAGCTCGGCGTACGCCTGCGCGGCCAGCGGGGCCAGGCTCGCGACCGTGGCGCTGTCCCACTCGGCACCCGCGCGCATGAGCCGGTCGAAGAGCCGTGCGAAACGCTCGTCCGGGCCCAGGCTGCTGAGCTCTGG
>Ga0315271_10001507_pt1 | contig 14045 bp, 11 predicted proteins | sample C3_top_MG_FD_204664 | JGI IMG/M metagenome (GOLD analysis project Ga0315271, IMG submission 204664) | Sediment microbial communities from Yellowstone Lake, YNP, Wyoming, USA - C3_top | ecosystem: Environmental > Aquatic > Freshwater > Lake > Sediment | place: USA: Wyoming | collected 2017-08-01 | reverse complement strand
CCGACGTCGGACAGGCCATCACGCACGCAGGCTTGCGGTCGGACTCGGGAAGCGTTTGATCGTAGATCCGGTCGACGCACAGCGTGCACTTGGTCATCACCTTGCGCTCGGGATCGATCTCGCGCGCCCCATAGGGACACGCCCACGCGCAGTACTTGCAGCCAATGCATTTGTCGTAATCGACCAGCACGATTCCGTCCGACGACCGCTTGTAGCTGGCGCCCGTGGGACAGACGGGAACGCACGGCGGATCCTCGCAGTGGAGACACGATTTCGGGAAGTGGACCGTTTGCGTATTCGGGTATTCCCCTACTTCGAACGATTGCACGCGATTGAAGAACGCGCCGGTCGGATCCTTGCCGTAGGGCTCGCAATCGGCGAGCGGCCCGGCCGATCCCGACGTGTTCCATTGCTTGCAGCTCGTCACGCACGCGTGACAGCCCACGCACACGTTGAGGTCGATGACCAACGCGAGTTGGGTCATTTGCGCGCTCCGCGTCCCGCGAAAAACGCCCACCGGCGTGGTGGTATGGCAACGGTACCAGGGGCCGCCGGCATGCTGGCGAATTGCGGCGACGTCGACTTCGGCTCGCCCGGACCAGCCGGATAGATTCGCACGCGGACGTCATACCACGCTGCCTGCCCGGTGATCGGATCGGAGTTCGAGATGGACGCGCCAGGCTTGCCGGGCAATTCCTCCGAAATGAGGTGATTGAGCAGGAAGCCGCGTTGTGATTCGTTCGCATCGGGAGCAAGACGCCACGCACCGGACGCCTTGCCGATCGCATTCCAGGTCCAGACAGTGCCGGGTTCGACCGCCTCCGAGAAGCTGCAAAGGCAACGAACCTTGCCCCACTGCGACTCGACCCACATCCAGCCGCCGTCCTCGATGCCCGCGGCGCGTGCGACCTTCGGGTTGACGAACAGATGGTTGTGCGCGTGGATCTGGCGCAGCCACGCGTTCTGCGAATCCCAGGAGTGGTACATCGCCATCGGCCGCTGCGTCACCGCGTTGAGCGGGTATTTCGCAAGGTCCGACGCTTGCGCCTCCAGCGGCTCGTAATAGAATGGCAGCGGGTCGAAATAGGTCGCCAGTCGTTCCTTCAGATGCGCAGGCGGCTTGCGCGAGATGCCCTTGCCCTGCGCGGCCAGCCGGAACTTCTGCAACACTTCCGAGTACAGGTGGATCAGTATCGGCTCGGCATAGCGCTGTATCCGATTGCGTTGCGACCACTCGAGATAGCCCTTGTTCCAGTTGCGCATGTACTGGTAGGACAGCGGCAGCTTGTATTGGAAGACGCAGTTGTTCTTCTCGTACATTTCCCACTGCCGCGGATTCGGCTCGCCACGCATGAATTTTTCGCCGCCCTTGCCACGCCAGCCGGCGAGGAAGCCAATGCCCGATCCCGGCTCCGTCTCGTAATTGATGATGAAATCCGGGTAATCGCGGAATTTGCGCGTTCCATCGGGCCGCACGAACGCCGGGAACTTCAATCGGCCGGCGAGCTCGATCAGCACTTCCTGGAACGGTTTGCATTCGCCCGTCGGCGGGACCACCGGAATGCGCACCGAATCGACCGGACCTTCGAACTCGGAGATCGGCCGGTCCAGCATCGACATCACGTCGTGACGCTCCAGATACGTGGTGTCCGGCAGCACGAGGTCGGCAAATGCCGTCATCTCGGACTGGAACGCGTCGCAAACGACCAGGAACGGAATCTTGTACTCGCCGTCCTCCCCCTTGTCGTTCAGCATCTGCCGTACGTCCAAGGTGTTCATCGTCGAGTTCCACGCCATGTTGGCCATGAAAATCAGCAGCGTGTCGATCGGATACGGGTCGCCACGCCAAGCGTTGGTGATCACGTTGTGCATCATTCCGTGAACCGCGAGCGGGTACTCCCACGAGAAAGCCTTGTCGATGCGTACCGGTGAGCCGTCCTCGTTGACGAAGAGATCGTCCGGTTCGGCCGGCCAGCCCAGCGCCAGTCCGTCGAGCGGATGGTCCGGCTGGATGGCGAGCGGCGTGTTGGGCGTCTTCGCGCACGGCGGGATCGGGCGCGGGAACGGCGCCTTGTGGCGAAAGCCGCCGGGCCGGTCGATCGTGCCGAGCAACGTCATCAGGATTGCGAGCGCGCGGATAGTGTGGAAACCGTTTGAGTGCGCGGCGAGCCCGCGCATCGCATGGAACGCTACCGGATTGCCCGTGACCGTGTCGTGCTCCTTCCCCCACATGTCGGTCCAGGGGATCGGCAACTCGATCTTCTGATCGCGGGCGGTGATGCCCATCTCATGCGCGAGCCGTCGGATTGCTTCAGCGGGGATGCCTGTGATGCCTGCGGCCCAATCGGGCGTGTAGTCCTCTACCCGCTCCTTCAGTAGTTGAAATGCAGGCTTGACCGCGGTGCCGTCGGAGAGTCTGAACTCTCCAAACAGGAACGGGTCCGCGTCCGGGCTGTGCGTGACGACGGGCCGGTCGGTCGTACGGTCCCACCATAGTTTGTTCTGCGGGTCGAAGCAGCCTTCTTCCTTTGGCACTTCGGTGCGGACGAACATGCCGAACTCGTCGTCCGCGTCGTTCATGTTCACGAGCTGGCCGGCATTCGTGTAGCGAACCAGGAAGTCGCGGTCATACAGTCCCAGGGCGATCAACTCGTGGATCAGCGCCAGCAGCAGCGCTCCATCGGTGCCGGGCTTGATCGGAAGCCAGTCGTCGGCGATCGCCGAATAGCCGGTGCGGATCGGGTTGATCGAGATAAAGCGTCCACCGTCGCGCTTGAACTTCGAGATTGCGATCTTCAGCGGATTCGAATGATGGTCCTCGGCCGTACCTATCATTACGAAGAGCTTTGCCCGTTCGAGGTCGGGCCCGCCGAACTCCCAGAACGAGCCGCCGATCGTGTAGATCATGCCGGCGGCCATGTTGACCGAGCAGAAGCCGCCGTGCGCCGCATAGTTGGGCGTACCGAACTGCCGGGCGAAGAGGCCGGTCAACGCCTGCATCTGGTCGCGCCCGGTGAACAGCGCGAACCGCTTTGGATCCGTGGCACGGATGGCGCGCAGGCGCTTCTCGAGGATCGCGAACGCCTCGTCCCACGAGGTCTCCACGAAATCTCCGGCGCCGCGCTCGGTACCGGGCCGGCGGACGAGCGGCTTGGTGAGCCGCGCCGGCGAATACTGCTTCATGATTCCCGATGAGCCCTTGGCGCAGATCACGCCGGCGTTGAGCGGATGGTCGGGATTGCCGTCGATATACCGGACCTGGCCGTCGCGCAGGTGTACCCGGATGCCGCACCGGCACGCGCACATGTAGCACGTCGTCATGCGCGTTTCGGTGACAGCCCCCGATGCGGGGGGCGCCAGGGGGTCGTGGAGGGGGGGCGAGGACATTGGCCGGGGCATGTGCATCCGCAGCGCGGGCCAAGACAGGCACGTTCTGTTCGGATAAGCTCGTTTATCACAAGAACGAGCCCCCTCTGTCTATAACCGGGATGGGGTTCGGGCGATACTCCGGATGGGTAATGTGGCCGGGTGGGTGCGCGGATTGTGCTGGGTCAACGCGGCTGCATATTTCTTGCTTACCCAATGACACAGGGGCGATAATCGACTTGGAAGTCAATTCCCTGATCTGCCCGCCGGTCGTGCGGCGGCGGACATATACCTAGCCACGACCTGAGGAGGTGCGGTGCCCCTGCTGCACGCAGGCATTTCACGCGCCGCGGTTTCGCAGCCTGCCGACCCGCCGTCCAGCCCGTCCGGGGACCCCCCTCGCGACGCCCCGCCAGGACGCCGGCTGTCCGTCAGCGCTCGCCCGCCGGCGGAGTTGAAAGCGATCATCGAACCGATGCTCGCCGCCATCGTGCGCCTCGCGAATGCCGATGCGGGCACGGTGCGGGTGATCGCCTCGGACGGAATGTGCTACGAACCCGTCGTTGCCGTGGGCATTCCCGGCACGGCCGATGGCGCCCCTGCCAATGCGCGTTCCGCATGGTGCAATGAGTGCCCGGAGTCGCGGGATGCCGGCAGCGAGTGTGTGAGAAACCAAATCTGCGGCAATGACGAACGCTTCCCCGCCGACGTGCTGGGGGCCCTTTGCAAGCATATCGTCTCGGTGCCCCTGCGCCACAAGGACCTTCCGGTCGGCGTACTCAATCTGATGTTCGAGGCCGAGCGCGCGCTCCCCGACGCGATGACGCCGCTGCTGCAGGCGACCGGCGACCTCCTCGGCATGACGCTCGACAATGCGCGTCTCGCGCGGGAAAACCTGCGGATTCGTCTCACCAACGAGCGGCAGATGCTGGCCAACGAAGTGCACGATTCGCTCGCCCAGGGACTCACCTACATGCGCATGCGCATGAGCCTGCTGCGCGACGCCATTCGTGCTACCGACGACCTCAAGGCGCACAAGTACTGGAGCGATGTCGACGACACGCTCGGCAACTCGCAGCGCCGGTTGCGCGAGCTCATCACGTATTTCCGCAGCCGGATGGACCCGCAGGGATTGCTGCATGCGCTCACGGAAACCAGCGAGCGCTTCCTCGACCGGACCGGCGTCGAGCTCGAATTCGTGAACGATGCGCCGGATTTGTGTCTTCCGCCCGAACGGGAGATCGAGGTATTCCACATCGTTCAGGAGTCCCTTGCCAACATCTGTCGGCATGCCCACGCGAAACATGCGAAGCTTTCGCTGTCCCACGCCGTGGACGGCTATTCGATCGTGGTCGAGGACGACGGCGTCGGCATGGCGCCCTCCCCCGCGGCCACGGATCAGGACGATTCAGGGCACTACGGTGTCGCGATCATGCAGGAGCGCGCGCGCCGTCTCGGCGGCTCGGTCGCGCTCCGCAGCGGTCCAGCCGGCACGCGGGTTGAACTCCATTTCCCTGCACGATCAGTGCAAGACGAGGTCCAATGATGAGCGAACCTATCAAGATCGTCCTGATCGACGACCATGCCCTTTGCCGTCGGGGTTTGTCCGAACTGCTCGACGCGAGGGACGGCATCAAGGTTCTGGGGACGACGGGCGACGCGGACGAGGCCGTCCGCCTTCTGCGCGACGAGCAGCCGGACCTGGCGATCATGGATCTGCGCATGGTGCCGGTCGACGGCCACCACCTGCTGACCCGCGTGCGCGCCGAGGGCCTGGAGACACCGGTGGTCATCCTCACGATGAGCGATTCGCAGGACGATCTCGGCCGCGCGTTCCGCGCCGGCGTGCGCGGCTACCTGCTGAAGGACATGGATCCGGACGACGTCGTCGACGCGATTCGCCGAACCGCGCGGGGCGAGGTCGTCGTGGCGCCCGTCATGGCGGCCAAGCTGGTGGATTTGCTGCTGCCGGCACAGCCGGGAACGACGCGCGCCGATTACATGAAGTCGCTGACCGACCGGGAGCGCGAAATCCTGCAGCACCTGGCGCACGGCAAGAGCAACAAGGCGATCGCCCACGTGCTCGGGATCAGCCACGATACGGTGAAGCTCCACGTCCGCCACATCCTGTCCAAGCTGGGTATGCGCTCGCGCGTCGAGGCGGCGGTGTTCGCCGTCGAGCACCGCGCAGCAACGACTTCAGCCTGAACCGCGTCCGGCCGTGCCCTACGCCGCGACGTCCGGGTTGAACCAGTTCAGCCGGTCGCGCAGGCGGACGACGTCGCCGATGATGATCAGCGTGGGCCCATGCAGGTCTGCGCGCTCCGCGAGAACGGGCAGCGTGGCAAGCGTTCCCGTCACGACGCGCTGCGTCGGCACGGTGCCGTGCTGGATAACGGCCGCCGGCAGGTCGGGGCTCTGGCCATGTTCGATCAATTTTGCGCACAGGATCGGCAGGCACAGGAGGCCCATGTAGACGACGACCGTCTGCCGCGGCCTGGCAAGCGCCGTCCAGTCGAGGTCCATGCTGCCATCCTTGAGGTGGCCGGTGACAAACAGACACGCCTGGGCATGGTCACGATGCGTGAGCGGAATGCCGGCAAACGCGGCCACGCCCAGCGCTGCCGTGATGCCCGGCACGACCTCGAACGGAATGCCGTTGGCCGACAGCGAATCGATTTCCTCTCCGCCCCGGCCGAACATGAAAGGATCGCCTCCCTTCAGCCGCAGCACACGCCTCCCGGCGCGCGCGTGGACGACGAGGAGATCGTTGATTTCCTCCTGCCGCAGCGCGTGGTCCGCGCGCCGCTTGCCTACGTAGACCCGCTCCGTCCCGGGCGGGATGAGATCGAGCACGGCGGCCGACACAAGATTGTCGTAGAGCACCACGTCGGCGCGCTCGATGAGTCGCAGCGCGCGCAGCGTCAGGAGCTCGGGGTCGCCGGGCCCGGCGCCGACCAGATAGACCTCGCCAACAGGGCCGGCATCGGGCGACGCCGCGTTGCGCGCCAGCGTCGCCGCGGTCGGCCGGTTGGGAATGGTGGGCATCGTGGTTGCCGGCTCAGCTTGTGCCGCCCCCCGAGCAGCTGCACCCGCCGGTGCCGCAGCCCTTCGGTGCGACCGGGGTGTCGGCCGCGTCATTGGGGTTGATGAAGATGAACCGGAAATCGCCGGCCGCGAATTCGACATAGTCGATCGTCATGCCGTCGAGCAGATCCCGATGCGCCGGCGACACGACCAGCGCAATGCCGTCCGCCGGAACGACGAGATCGTCGTTGCGGACTTCGTCGAATCCCATCACATAGTTGACCGAGCCGTCGGCATCGCGCCGGGCGGCCACGCGCAGGCCCAACTCGTCGGCTTCGGATTGGCTGGCCGCGACCCGGATCTGCTGCACGGCGCTGGGAGTGACGGTGATCATGTCGACCTTTCGGACCTCGAGTTCAGTGCTCGCCTTTGGTGCGCAGCAGCCCGGCGAGCCGGTTGCCCTGCTTCTGCGGGCCGCCGCGCGGGAACATCTCGTGCAGATGGTGATTCGACCCGCGCACCGGCCCCCACGCCGCAGTGTAATGGCGAATCATCACGCGCACCTGAGCCTGTACGCCGTGCTCGGCATAGTAGTCGCGCAGGAAGCGGATGACATCCCAGTGCGCCGGCGTGAGTTCCAGGCCTTCGCGCCGCGCCAGCTGCCGCGCGAACTCCTCCGACCACTGGCTGCGATCGAGGAGATACCCCTCGCTGTCGGTCGCAACGGACCTGCCGGCGACGTCGACACAATGTGTGAGGGAAGGGGTTGCGATCATCGCGTTGACGGGTGCAGCGTCGGTCAGATGACCATGGCTTCCCGGCCGCGTGCCGGCGGGAGATAGACGATGTTGTCGTGGCGCCGGGCGCGGTAGTCGGCGTGCCGGACGAAGTCGACGAAACGCGCCGCCCATTGACTGCCGCCGGAACTGCGCAGGTGGGCATAGGACGCCAGCACGTTGTTCACGAGAATGCCATCGCGGCGTCCGTCGACGCCATGGCCGCGCTTGACCGAATACGCGTAACGCAGTTCGGCAGGCAGGTTCTCGATGCTGGAATAGTGGAACTCGTGCGCACGCACTGCACCGCCGGCGGCCGCCCCCGACCAGGGGAAGTCTGCGGTTTCCTCGAGGTTCACGTAGCCCCGCCCTACCGGACGCTCGTGCATCACGACGTCTCCCGGAATCGCGCCGACCATCCTGTGCGTCTGTCCGTTGTGCGTGAGCGTGCGGGCGAGGTACATGAGGCCGCCGCATTCGGCATACACCGGCAGTCCCGCTTCGATCGCGGCGCGGATGCGCCCGCGCAGCGCCGCGTTGGCCTCGAGTTCGGCGGCGAAGATCTCCGGAAAGCCGCCGCCGATGAAGAGCCCGTCCACATTGGGAAGCTGGGCATCCGACAACGTGTCGATGCCGACGAGCGTCGCGCCGGCGGCGCGCAGCGCGTCCAGGTCGTCCGCATAGTAGAAGCCGAACGCGCGGTCCTGCGCGACGCCGATGCGCAGGTCCGATTCCGCGGCCGGCGGTGACGGGAAGGCAACTGCATCGGCGGCGGCGGCAAGCGGCCGAACGTCGGCGGCGACACGCAACACGGCGTCGATATCGACCTGCCGGCCGACCATCGATCCGATCGCGGCCACGCGTTCGTCGGCGCCCTCGGCCTCGTTGCTCGGCATCAGGCCCAGGTGACGCTCGACGATCGCAAGGCGCGGATCGCAGTGGACGGCTCCCAGCACCTCCACATCGGTGTAATGCTCGATCACCAGCCGCAGCTTGGCTTCGTGCCGGCTGCCGCCCAGATTGTTGAGGATCACACCCGCGATGCGCACATCGCGGTCGAACGCCTGGTACCCGAGAATCAGCGGCGCGATGCCGCGGGTCATGCCGCGGGCATCGATGACCAGAATCACCGGCAGGCCCAGCGCCTTGGCCAGCGCGGCGTTGCTGTTGCTGCCGTCGATGTCGAGTCCGTCGTGGAGGCCCATGTTTCCCTCGACGATGGAGATGTCGGCGTCCGCCGCGTGGCGACGGAACGTTTCCCGGTACTCCGCACTGTCGGAGAGGTACGGGTCGAGGTTTCGGCAGCGGCGGTCCGTGGCCGCCGTCAGCCACATCGGGTCGATGTAGTCCGGCCCCTTCTTGAACGCCTGAACGGCAAGCCCGCGCTCGCGCAGCGCGCGGCACAGCCCGACACTGATCGTCGTCTTTCCCGACGACTTGTGCGTCGCGGAGATCATCAGGCGGTGGGGATTGCGCGGATCGACCATCAATCGTCCCCTGCGGCCGCGGCGACCGCCGCCTTCCGCTCATCCACCGGAGCGAATGGCAGCACGCGCAGCCCGATCGCGATGATGAGCAGCGCGACGGCGACACCCCCCATCCCCAGCAGCAGTTCCGGCAGTCGCGGCGCGTAGGCGGTGATCTGCCCGTCGCCGAAGGTGCTGCTCGCCTCGTATCCCGGAAAGATCTCGAGCGGCCACGCCTGGCCGCCGATGATGAACACGTACAGCAGCGCGAAGGCGCCGGCAATCGTCAGCAGCGACGCGGCGAGCACGGATGCGGTCCCGCCCAACCGCGGATGGTAGATGAGGACCAGCGGCACGACGCTGCCGGCGGCAACGTAGCCCACCCAGAACAGCATCGGATAGACCCCGCCGGTGAGCAGGATGAACTGCTCGAAGGCCACCTGGCGCGCGAAGTAGGCGTTGGTCAGGTGCTGGACGGCCGTCATGTAGAGGACGCCGGCGATGAAGAGGCCAAGCAGGTTGCGCATGCGGCGAAGGAGTTCCGGCGGCACGGTCCCGCCATTCCATGCGTAGACCGCCGACTGGATCGCAAGGAAGAAGGCCAGGCCCCACGCAAACGACATCACGATGAAGAGTGGCGGGAGCAGCGCGCTGCCGTACGCCTGGCGCGCGACGAGGAACGCGAAGATTGCTCCGGTGCCGGTGGTCAGCACGATGCGCCAGACGAATGCGGCAAGGCCGACGCGGCCGGAGTAGACGTTCATCCGCCGCTCCATCAGCGTCCACAGGTAGACGGCGACGATCGCGAACATCCCGGAATAGAGAAAAACGTTCCACGCAAAAACCGAGGTGAAGTTGTAGTGCGTCGCGGCGACGACCATCCGCTCCGGCCGGCCGAGGTCGAGCATCAGCACGGCGAGTCCGCCCGCGAGCAGCGCGATGCAGAGGAGTCCGGACAGCGGCGCGCGCGCCTTGTATTCAGGCTTGCCGAACACCGACCCGATCGACGCGACGTTGAGCGCGCCCGAAGCCGCGACGATCATGAAGATCGCGAATACGTGCGGCAGCCCCCAGACGATCCGGTTGTTCATCCCGGTGACGATGTGCCCGTTTTCTTCCATGTAGTGCGCCGCGGCGAACCCAGCCAGCGCAACGAGTCCGAGCAGCAGCAGCAGCGCCCAGAACCAGCGTGATTCCCGTCGCGTGAATTCGGCGTGCGTCATGGCGGGTCAGAGCCCCTGGTACCGCACGCCCGGGTTGAGCTTCAGGTCGGGCCGCAATGCCGTCGTGGAGAACTGGGCGATCCGCTGCGAGATCTCGCTCGCCGGATCGTTGAGGTTGCCGAACAGGATCGCCTTGTGGCCGGTCGCTGCGCAGGCCTCGACGCATGCCGGGATCCGGTCGCGGTCGATCCGATGGACGCACAGCGTGCACGACTCCACGCAACCCTTGCCGCGCGGGACTTCCGGCTTCTGGTCGGTAACCGGTTCGTGGACGAACGACCGCGCCTGGTACGGACAGGCCATCACACAGTAGCGGCAGCCGATGCAGGTATGACGATCGACGAGCACGATGCCGTCGGCGCGCTTGAACGACGCGCCGGTCGGGCACACGTCGACGCACGGCGGCTCCGCGCAGTGCTGGCACATCACCGGCGCCGATTTCGCCGGGCCGCCGCGCAAGTCTTTCAGTTCGACCTTGCGGATCCATTGCGCCGACGTCGGCGTCCTGGCGCCGGAAAGGCCGTTCTCCTTGTCGCACGCGGTCACGCAGGCGTCGCAGTCGGACGCGCAGCGGTTGGCGTCGACCAGCATGCCCCAGCGCACCGCCTTCGACGCGGGCTCGGCGGGCGGGCGGCCCTGCGCAAGCTGGAACAGCGTGACGCCGGGAGCGAGCGTGACGCCCGCCATCGCCGCGCCCCAGGCGAGGATCTGCCGCCGCGCGTGGTCGATGCCACTCATCTCGGCACCACGCCAGGCAGGGCTGCATTCGTGGCGATGCCGGCCGGCGGATGATCGGCATGGCATTCGAAACAGTCGAGCGTGACCGCGGCAAACCGGTGGCAGCTTTCGCAGAACGCATCCTTGCTGCCGGTTACCCGGCCTGTTGCCTTGCTCGCATGGCAGGCCACGCAATTGGCAAGGCTGTGCTGCGTCGTGCGCACGCCCTGGTGCACGGTCTGGTCCCGGTGGTGCTTCAGGATCTCCATGTGGTTGCGCAGCATGAACTGCGTGTCCTCGACGCACTGGCCTGGCGCGCTGATCGCCACTACCGGCTTGGGTACGCGGGACGCGGGCCCTTCGGCTGCAATCGCCGGCAGCGCGCCGCCCAGTACACCGCACAGCACGCAACCCAGCACGAAAGCGAGCCCCGTCGCGCGGCGTCGCGCCCGCGCGCGTGCCCCGCCGCCGAAGGTGCCGCCGAAGTTGCCACGATCGGCCATGCCGCTATTCGCCCAGTCCCATCTGGATGTAGCCGGTCGGGCACACGTCCTTGCAGATGTGGCAGCCGATGCACTTGTCGTAATCGGTGTACACGTAGCGGCCTGTGGTCGCATCCTTCTTCGGCACCCGCAGCACGGCGAGCTGCGGGCAGTAGACGACGCAGTTGTCGCACTCGAAGCACTGGCCGCAGCTCATGCAGCGCTTCGCCTCGGCCACCGCTTCGGCCTCGGAAAGCGGCTCCAGGCGCTCGTCGAAGTTACCAAGCGCCGACTCCTGCGTCAGCGTGATGACGTTGCGCCGGAGCCGTGGGGTGAATCCGAAATGGCCGAGGAACAGCTCCTCGTGCGGGATCACGTAGCGGTCGGAACGATCGTCGTAGTTGTGGATGCCGACGTTGGTGCTGTCCGTGGCGCGAATCGGCTCGTGGGCCTCGCTGAACGTCAGGCCCTTCTCGATCATCTTCCGCTGCAGGTCGAAGGCATGGACGTCGATCTTGGGCCGCTTGCCCTGCTCTTCGCCTCGCAGGAAGCGGTCGATACCGTCCGCCGCGATCGCGCCGTGCCCGATGGCCGTGGTCAGCAGATGCGGCCGCAGCACGTCGCCGCCGGCAAACGTTCCGGCCTGGCCGGCGACCTGGTAGTTCTTGTCGGTGCTGACCATGCCCTTGCCGTTGTCGAAGACCTCGAGGCCCGTGAAATCCACCGCCTGCCCGACCGCAGACACGATGAGGTCCGCTGGAATGTCCTCTTCCGTGCCTTCGATGACCTTGATCTCGAGTTTCGGGCCGACGAATTTCGCCTCGCATTGCGCGACCCGCAACGCAATGCCCCGGCCGTTCGCATCCTTGACGACGCACACCGGGGCCAGCCCGCCGCGAATCGCGATGCCTTCGGCCAGCGCCTGCTCGATCTCGTGCTTGTTCGCCTGCATCTTGTCGACGTTGAACACCGACGTCAGCGTGACCTCGGCACCCTGTTTGGCGGACACTGATGCCACGTCGTGCGCCATGTGGCCGGCGATCGCGCGCTCCGCGAAGTCGGTGGGCTGCGGGTGCTCGATGTGGCCGAGGCGGCGGGCGACAGTGGCGACGTCGATCGACGTGTCGCCGCCGCCGATGACGACGACGCGCTTGCCGACGTGCTGCAGCCGCCCGTCGTTGAACGCCTTCAAAAACGACGTTGCGGTGACGACGTTCGGCGCGTCGCCGCCGGGTGCCGGCAGCGGCCGCCCCGACTGCGCGCCCATGCCGAGGAACACGGCATCGAAGTCCTTGCGCATGGTGTCCAGCGTCACGTCGGTGCCGATCCGGCACTTGAGGTGCGTCTTGATGCCCATATCCACGATGCGCTGGATCTCCGCGTCCAGCACCTCGCGCGGCGTGCGAAAGCCCGGGATGCCGTAGCGCATCATCCCGCCCAGGTGCTCGTGTTCGTCGAATATGGTGACTTCATGGCCGCGGCGCGCAAGCTGGAACGCGCACGACAGCCCCGCCGGTCCGCCGCCGATGACCGCGACCTTCTTGCCGCTGGAGGCGGATACGGCAGCGAACGCGAGCTTGTTGGCGATCGCATACTCGCCCAGGAAGTGCTCGACCGAATTGATGCCGACGTGGTCCTCGACCTCGTTGCGATTGCAGCCTGTTTCACACGGCGCCGGGCACACGCGGCCCATCACCGACGGGAACGGATTGGCGTCGGTCAGCCGGCGCCACGCGTACTCCTGCCAGTTCATCCCCGCGGGAGGCTTCTCGATGCCGCGCACGATGTTGAGATAGCCGCGGATGTCCTCGCCCGACGGGCAGCTGCCCTGGCACGGCGGCGTGGACTGGATATAGGTCGGGCACTTGTGCGTATAGCTCGCCTGGAAAATCTGGTCGCGCCAGGAGTCCCACTTCGTTTCGCCATCCTTGTAGCGGCGAAACGTGAGTTTTTCGACAGTCTGGCCTGGGGGTGTGGACATCGCCTGATCTCCGGTCAATTGCTCTAATGCGGTCGGCTCGAGTGCCGCCGGTCAATGTTTGTCGCCGAGCCCTCAGCTCTTTGAACCAAGCCTTATGGCGGTGCTGACGAGCTGATGCACGCCACCGACCATGCCCATCTTGAATCCGTAGTACGGCAGCACCTTCGAGAACTGCGCCTTGCAGATCGCGCAGATCGTCGCCATGAAGTTGACGCCGTCCGTGTCGACGACGTGCTGCAGCGCCTCCATCCGCGGCAACGCGCCCTTCACGCGCAGGTCGAGCAGCTCGTCGGTCAGGAGGCCACCGCCCCCGCCACAGCAGAACGTCTGCTCGCGCGTGGTCCCACGCGGCATTTCCGCGTACTTGTTGACGACCGACCGGATGATGGACCGGGGAATCTCGAACTGCCCGCCCGGAGCGTCGCCCATGCGCGAGGCGCGCGCGACGTTGCAGGAGTCGTGGAACGTGACGACGCGATGGTCGTTGGCTTCCTTGTCGAATGTCAGCGCGCCGCGTCCGATCAGGTCGAAGGTCAGCTCGCAGATGTGCATCGGCTGCCGATAGCGCGGATCGAGCTGGCGCTGCAGCATTTGCGCGAACGGGTCCGTGCCGCCCGCCCCGATTCCGGTCAGCGTGTTCCAGTAGCTGTAGGCAACGCGCCACGCATGCCCGCATTCGCCGACGACGATGCGCTTGACGCCAAGATCGAGCGCTGCCTCGCGGATGCGCAGCGCGATTTTCTGAAGCTGGTCGTAGTTGCCGATGAAGAGGCCGAAGTTGCCGGCCTCCGACGCGTGCGACGACAGCGTCCAGCGGATGCCGGCGGCGTGGAAAACCTTGGCGTAGCCGATCAGGCTGTCGACGTGCGGTTCGGCGAAGAAATCGGCGGACGGCGTGACCAGCAGGACTTCCGCGCCCTTTTCGTCCAGCGGGAAGCGGACGTTCTGCCCGGTTTCCTCCTTGACGTCCTCCTCGAGGCCCTCGAGCGTGTTGGCGAGCGCGGGGC